>Ga0209190_1002523_pt1 | contig 12311 bp, 13 predicted proteins | sample M_140205_XF_Meta_FD_187315 | JGI IMG/M metagenome (GOLD analysis project Ga0209190, IMG submission 187315) | Freshwater microbial communities from Lake Montjoie, Canada to study carbon cycling - M_140205_XF_MetaG (SPAdes) (version 2) | ecosystem: Environmental > Aquatic > Freshwater > Lake... | reverse complement strand
CGAACGAAAATTTAGATGCTCCCTGAGCTTGTCGAAGGGAGATTGTGGTGCTTCCTGAGTTTGTCGAACGGAAATTTAGGTGCTCCCTGAGTTTGTCGAACGGAAATTTAGATGCTCCCTGAGCTTGTCGAAGGGAGATTTGGGTTTTTCCCTGAGCTTGTCGAACGGAAATTTAGATGCTCCCTGAGCTTGTCGAAGGGAGATTTGGTTGCTCCCTGAGTTTGTCGAAGGGAGCCTAGTATATATCCCTTGGGGCAGTATACTACTTTTCAATATTGAGGCACAAAGCATCAAATATTGGTTATTGCTACTCAATGAAACAATAAATAAGATAAATTTGCAATCTGAAATAATCTCACTTTAATGTCGGCCGAAATTGAAGAAATATCTTTACAGCAGCGATTTGAGGAAATAATCGCCTCGGATGACAAGTTTGTCATCCAGGAGTTTCTCAATGACCAGAACATCAGTGATGTGGCTGTACTGGTAAATGAAAATGAAGAATTCGCCGCAAGTATCATTTCACATCTTTCTATTCATCGCGCCACAAGCGTTTTTAAGATTCTTGACTTTTCTGAACAAAAAAGAATCATCAAAGACCTTAATGCTTTTAAATCAGCAGAATTAATAAATGCATTATCTGCAGATGACAGAGTAGCCTTTTTGGAAGACTTGCCAAATAATATAGTAAGAGATCTGCTTAAAAATATTGATCCCGAAGAAAGAAAAATTACACTCGAACTGCTCGGTTATCCCGAAAACAGCGTAGGAAGGCTGATGAACCCCGATTATGTGTATGTATATGAATACAACACGGTAAAGGAAGTGCTTGAAACCATTCGTCGATTTGGCACCAACAGCGAAACTATTGATGTTATATATGTAATTAATAAGAACGGGGAATTACTTGATGACATCAGAATTCGTGATTTCATTTTGGCCCAACCCGAAATAAAAGTTAACGAACTGATGGATGGCAGATCTATTACCCTGCACGTTAATGACGACCAGGAATCTGCTAGCCAAGCATTCAAAATGAATAATCGGGTTGCCCTACCCGTTGTAGATGATCATAATATTCTGCTAGGAATTATTACAATTGATGATATACTCTGGGTAGCAAGTGAAGAATTTACTGAAGACATTCAAAAGATTGGGGGTACTGAAGCATTAGAAGAACCTTATCTAGATATCAGCATTCCAAAGCTTATTAAAAAAAGAGCCGGCTGGCTGGTATTACTTTTTATTGGAGAAATGCTCACAGCTTCAGCCATGCAATTTTTTCAGCATGAAATAGAAACCGCAACAGTATTGGCACTTTTCATTCCCTTGATTATGAGCAGTGGAGGAAATAGCGGATCTCAAGCGTCAACGCTTATCATTCAAGCAATGGCTTTAGGAGAACTAACAATAAAAGATTGGTGGAAGGTAATGAGAAGAGAACTCATATCAGGATTAATGCTCGGAGTAATATTAGGAAGTATAGGATTTATCCGAATCATGCTTTGGCAACAATTGCATATTTTCAATTATGGCCCTTATTGGGAACTTATTTCCATTACCGTTTTTGTTTCACTAATAGGTATTGTACTCTGGGGCAGTTTAATGGGATCTATGTTGCCTATTATGCTCAAAAGATTAAAGCTGGACCCAGCCGCTTCGTCAGCTCCCTTTGTAGCTACGCTTGTAGATGTAACAGGTATTGTTATCTATTTTTCTGTCGCCTATTTCTTTTTAAAGGGCCTGATATTATAGACCCATTTTAACCCTTATTTTATGGGTTTATTACAGCCATTTTTTTCATTTATATTGCATTCTGAAAATGACCTTTCATAAACCGTTTTTATTATGTGTGGAATAGTAGGCTATACGGGTCCTAGACAAGCTTACCCTATTATAATCAAGGGGTTAAGACGACTTGAATATAGGGGTTACGATAGTAGCGGGGTGGCCTTATTAGATAATAAGGGCGGGTTGAATATCTATAAGAAAAAGGGGAAGGTGGCCGAATTGGAAGATTACACCATTGGCAAAGATTTAGGAGCACAAATGGGAATTGGACATACACGCTGGGCTACCCATGGTGAACCTAGCGACAATAACGCACATCCTCATCTTTCTTTAAACGGCAGATTGACTATGATACATAATGGTATCATAGAAAACTATGCACAAATCAAGCAGGAACTATTAACTAAGGGATATTCATTCACTAGTGATACGGATACTGAGGTATTACTCAACTTTATTGAATACATACAAAATAGTAATAACTGCAATCTAGAAGAAGCATTGCGCATTGCCTTAAAAAGAGTAACAGGAGCTTACTGTATTCTTCTCATTGACAAAGAAAATCCTCAAACTATCATTGCAGCAAGAAAAGGAAGTCCGCTTGTAATTGGCATTGGAAAAGGAGAACATTTTCTGGCAAGTGACGCCTCCCCCATTATTGAATACACTAAGGAAGTGGTTTATGTTAATGACTACGAACTTGCAATCATTAATCCCGACGAGTTAATCCTTAAAAATTTGGGTAACGAAACTATTACTCCTTATATCACTAAACTAGATATGGAGCTAGCTGCTATTGAAAAGGGAGGATACGATCATTTCATGTTAAAGGAAATATTTGAACAGCCCAGTACTATTTTTGATTGCCTGCGCGGAAGACTGGATGCAGAAAAAGGATCTATCATTATGAGTGGCGTTCAGGAACATATTGACCAACTTAAAAATGCTCAACGTATTATTATCTTAGCCTGTGGCACTAGCTGGCACGCCGCACTGGTTGCGGAATATGTTATAGAAGAACTTTGTCGCATCCCAGTAGAAGTTGAATATGCATCAGAATTCCGATATCGCAACCCAATTATTAATAAAGGAGATATAATCATTGCTGTTTCTCAAAGTGGCGAAACAGCAGACACTTTGGTGGCCATAGAAAAAGCCAAAGAAAAAGGAGCCTTTATTTTTGGAGTTGTAAATGTAGTGGGGTCATCCATTGCTCGCATATCTCATGCTGGCGCCTATACGCATGCAGGTCCCGAAATTGGTGTTGCCTCAACAAAAGCTTTTACAGGACAACTGGCAGTGTTATTTATGATTGGTTTAAAGATTGCCTATGACAAAGGATCTATTACCGAAGATCGTTTTAGAAAATTACTCGTAGAACTCCAAGATGTACCAGAAAAGGTAGAAGCTATTCTTAAGAATGCCAATGAAATAAAAAAGATAGCCGACAAATATAAAAATGCTACTGATTTTCTTTTCCTAGGAAGAGGCTGCAACTTCCCAATAGCACTTGAAGGTGCCTTAAAACTGAAAGAGATTTCATATATCCATGCCGAAGGTTATCCAGCAGCAGAAATGAAGCATGGTCCCATTGCGCTGGTTGATGAAGAATTGCCCGTCGTTTTTATTGCAACAAAAGATCCCTTTCACGAAAAGATTGTAAGCAATATGCAAGAAATTAAGGCAAGAAAAGGAAAAATTATTTCAATAATAACCGAGGGTGACCTTGTGAGTCCTTCGCTTAGTGATGATTTTTTTGCTATCCCGGCAGCCGATGAATTAATAGCTCCGATTCTTTCTATTATTCCACTTCAGCTACTTTCTTATTATACAGGCGTAGCTAAAGGTATTGATGTAGACAAGCCAAGAAACCTGGCAAAAAGTGTTACCGTGGAGTAGATTATACCAGCTGATCACTTTGGTTACAATGCATTTATTCATTAAATTGAACAATATTCCTTGCTGAATAATGAACAAAATAAAAACATATCCCCTAGCTAAGATTGGTTACGATTTCATAGAAAAAGGTTTTTTACCTGCAGGTAAAAACGAATATTATCTACGCAATCTACAGCATCCCCAAAAAAACAAATATAGAAACCTTTCTACCCAAGAAATTGATACGCTTATAAATAATAAGAATTCTTCGGATGATTGGAATAATATTCAGGTGGCAAAAGATTTTAATGCCCTACTAATCAAAAATTGTAAATTTTACGGGCTTGTAAGAATTGGCATATTGAAAGCCGTTTATAAAGAATTTCACAATCTTCGCTTGCCAACAGGAATTTATAATAGCACTATAATAAGTTGCGATATTGGAAATAATGTATGTATAGACAATGTCAACTACCTTAGTCATTATATTATTTCTGACAATGTAATGTTGGCCAATATCAATGAAATTGCCACTACCGATCGCGCCAAATTTGGCAATGGTATACTCAAGGACGGCGAAGATGAACAATCAAGAACAGTTATTGAAGTATGCAATGAAAATGGAGGCCGCACCATCATTCCCTTTGATGGCATGTTAGCAGGCGATGCCTATTTATGGTCAAAATACAGAGGTGACAAAAAATTACTTGATGCTTTTAAATTATTTACTGAAAAGCAATTTGATAACAAACGTGGCTATTATGGAACCATTGGAGAATCGACAGTAATCAAGAATTGCAGAATCATTAAAGATGTAAAAATTGGTTCTCATGCCTATATAAAAGGTGCCAACAAGTTAAAAAATTTAACTATCAACAGCGATGCAGAAAGACATACACAAATTGGAGAAGGATGCGAATTGGTAAATGGCATAATAGGTTTTGGCTGTCGTATTTTTTATGGCGTTAAAGCCGTACGCTTTATTGTAGCTTCTCATTCTCAACTTAAATATGGCGCAAGACTAATTAATTCATATTTGGGCAACAACTCTACTATTTCATGTTGCGAAGTATTAAATTCTCTTATTTTTTCAGCTCACGAGCAACATCATAATAATTCATTCCTTTGTGCGGCTTTAATAATGGGTCAGAGTAACATGGCAGCAGGTGCTACCATTGGCAGCAATCACAACAGCCGCAGTGCCGATGGAGAGATTATGGCTAAAAGAGGCTTCTGGCCTGGACTTTGTGTAAGCCTCAAGCATAACTCAAGATTCGCCTCTTTTACTATGTTGGCAAAAGGAGATTATCCTGCCGAACTAGATATTCAAATCCCCTTCTCTCTTGTAAGCAACGACGTTTCCAATAATCGCTTATTGATAATGCCCGCATTTTGGTTTATGTACAATATGTATGCACTGGCTCGCAATACTCAAAAATATATTGATAGAGACAAGCGAATACTAAGGTTGCAACGTATTGAATATGATTATTTAGCACCTGATACCATTAATGAGATTTTTGAGAGTATAGATATTCTTGATAAGTTGAAAATTAATGAAAAAGACGAAGCTGTCGTTTCTGGATGGGAGAATAATCATCGTCCTGTTGTAATAACCAAAGTATCACAAGCTAAAACAATTTATAGAGAATTGATAATAATGCATGGTGCAGAATTACTTATCAGGCATATCACTGAAAATAAGATTACTTCTTTTAAATCGCTCAAATCTTCATTGCCATCAAAAAATAAAAGAAATAAGTGGCTAAATATCGGAGGCCAGCTCATTGCTGAAAAAGAATTTGATGTATTCATAAATAAAATAAAAGGAGGAAAAATTCGCAGCTGGAATGAAGTGCATAATTTTTACAACCAACAGGATTTAAGCTATGATAAAAACAAATTAAATCATGGGTATGCCTCTCTACTTGAGCTTTCAGGCATTTCCCATAAAGATTTTTCAGAAGCTTTCTTTAGCAGCCTTCTTAAAAAATTCATTGTTACAAAACAATGGATAAACGATGGCATTTATACATCAAGAGAAAAAGACCATACTGGTCATTTTAGAAAAATGATGTACGAAAATGACGAGGAAATGAATAAAGTGATTGGCAACCTTGATGAAAATTTATTTATCAAGCAACAGCAAGCAGAATTGAAAAAGATAAAAATGACCGTTAAGTCAATCACTAAAGCCTTCAAAATTTAGAAATTAACTTGACAATAAAAATTGTAATGCAAGGTCGTATCCCTGCAATCCCAATCCGCTGATTACCCCCTTGCAATGAGGACTAACGAAGGAAACCTGCCTAAATGACTCTCTGGCGAAAATATTAGAAATATGCACTTCAATAACTTTGGCTATAACTGCTGCTACTGCATCACCTATAGCTACTGAAGTATGGGTATAGCCACCGGGATTTAGAATAATCCCCTCATAAGAAAATCCTGCACGCTGAATTTCATTGATCAATTCTCCTTCAATATTACTTTGAAAATAACTGATCTCTACCTCAGGATTTTTTTCTTTTATTTCCTTGAGAAAATCATCAAAAGAGCGTTCGCCATATATTTCAACCTCGCGTTTGCCCAGCAGATTAAGATTAGGTCCGTTAATAATGGCTATTTTCATCAGAGATAAAATTAGTAGATAAATAAGTACGGTTGCTAATTTTTCATTAGCTGAATGAAATCATCAAACAAGTATCTGCTGTCATGAGAGCCTGGCGACGACTCTGGATGATATTGGACTGAGAAAATAGGCTTCCCTTTGATTCTTATGCCCTCAATGCTATTATCATTCAGGTTGATATGAGTAACCTCTATTTGTTTGTTATTTATTACAGCATCGTGATCAATGCCAAAGCCATGATTCTGTGTAGTGATTTCGCATCCCCCTGTAATAATATTTTTTACCGGATGGTTTAACCCTCGGTGACCATGACGCATTTTAAATGTTGGGATGCCATTAGCCAATGCAAGCAGTTGATGACCCAGACAAATACCAAATAAAGGCTTTCCTGACGAAATCACATCTTTCACTAATTTAATTGCAAAATCAAGAGGTGCGGGATCGCCGGGTCCATTACTTATAAAATAACCTGAAGGATTAAAAGCCTGCATTTCGGCAAAAGAAGTTCTAGCATTAAAAACTTTAACATGCGCTCCTCTTTCAATGAGACAATTAAGAATATTTTGCTTGATGCCAAGGTCGAGAACAGCAATGCGTATTTTTGCAGCGCTATCCCCTGCTTCATAATTTTTTCTTGTACTCACTTCTTCGGCCAATGCCAAACCCTCCATAGAAGGCGTTTGATTGAGTAATCTTTTTAGTTCAGTTTGATCTGTAATCTCTGAAGAAATAATACAATTCATTGCTCCCCTTTGCCTGATATGAGCAACTAAAGCCCGGGTATCAATCCTATCAATGGCAACTAACTGCTGGTCTTTGAAATATTGCTCCAATGAGGAGTTAGCCATAAAACGGCTAAACTGATCTTCAAGATTACGACCAATAACTGCTCTAACCTTAATGCCGCTACTTTCGGCCTCTATATTTCTTATCCCATAATTTCCTGTGTGCACATTATTCATAATCAACACTTGGCCAAAATAACTTGGGTCTGTAAATACTTCCTGATAACCCGTCATGCCGGTATTAAAGCAAATTTCGCCGAGAGCCGTACCCTTTTGACCAAATGAAATACCATCAAAATAGGTCCCGTCTTCAAGTAAAAGATAAGAAGGAGTATGTTGCGTAGAAGCTGGCATGGAAGAAATGTTTTACAAAGAAAAGGAAAAAAGAGAAATTTGGGCTTATAAATATTATACTCAAAATTTAAGGGCGCCAAGTCTGCACAAAAAAGGCTTACGAAAGTAAGCCTGAATATTATTTAATGGAATGAAAAAAAATTATTCCCCTTCTATACCCTCAGGAGCATCTCCTTCAGTTGTTTCTGTCTTTTTCTTTTTTCCTCCAGCACGACGTGTTTTTTTAGCCGGCTCTGCTGCAGGAGCTGAACCCTGACCATAAACATCGTTAAAATCTACGAGTTCAATCATAGCAAGTTCAGCATTGTCACCAACGCGTGTGCCTAACTTTATAATACGGGTATAACCACCAGGGCGACCTGCAATTTTAGGAGCTACAACAGTGAAAAGTTCCTTTACAGCAGCTTTATCATTTAGGTAACTGAAAACAAGACGATGATTATGCATGATAACATCTGCAGAATCAGTACGCTTTGTTTTAGTAATCAATGGCTCAATGTAAGTGCGTAAGGCCTTTGCTTTAGCAAGAGTGGTAGTGATTCGCTTGTGAGTGATCAGCTGACAACCCAAATTCATTAGCAATGCTCTTCTGTGAGAAGCAGTTCTGCTAAGATTATTTTTTTTGTTTCCGTGACGCATGACTATTTGTTTTAATTCGGTTATACCGTGTCAGGAATTATAACCTACTTATTAATAATAGGGCAATGCCCTTTTTAATTATTCATCATCAAGCTTAAGCTTGCCCAGATCCATACCAAAACTAAGACCTCTTTCATGAAGCACCTGCTCAATTTCAGTAAGTGACTTTTGACCGAAATTGCGGAATTTCATCAGATCTTCCTGCTCATATTGAACGAGTTCACTCAATGAATTAATTTTAGCAGCTTTCAAGCAGTTAAAAGCACGAACTGAAAGATCAAGATCTTCAAGTGGTGTTTTCAACATTTTACGAAGCTGAAGCGTTTGCTCATCAACCATATCTTCTTTCTTATCTTCTTTAGTATCGAAAGTGATATTCTCATCTGTAATGATCATTAGATGCTGAATCAATATACGACTTGCTTGCTTAACTGCATCTTCAGGATGTATAGTGCCATCAGTAATTACTTCCATGATTAGCTTTTCGAAATCAGTACGTTGCTCCACACGAGTATTCTCAATCAGATATTTTACATTTTTGATAGGCGTATAAATCGAATCGATAGCTACATATCCAAAATGAGAACTTTTATCTTTATGTTCTTCAGCAGGAACATAACCACGACCTTTTCCAATGGTAATTTCAATATCCAGCTTAGCGCTGTTATCCATTGTACAAATCAATAATTCAGGATTCATTACCTGAAAAGCAGGAGAAGCTTCTCCAATCATCCCAGCATTGAATTCTGTTTTATTCTTTATAGAAAGCGTTACTTTCTCACTTGAAACTTCATGATCAACCTTCAACTTGAAACGAACTTGCTTTAGGTTAAGAATTATTTCTGTAACATCTTCTGTTATACCCTTTACAGTTGCAAATTCATGATCAACACCAACAATATTGATACCTGTAATAGCATAACCTTCCAAAGAATTCAATAATACTCTGCGCAAGGCATTACCTATAGTAACTCCATATCCTGGCTCTAGCGGACGAAACTCAAACTGAGCTTGAAAGTCATTTGCTTTTTGAAGAACAATCTTATCGGGTTTAACAAAATTTAATATAGCCATATAATTTATTTTTTATTGTAGTGATTGAATGTGTTATCTAAAACATGAATCAGGAAATATCCGGCTTCATATGATTACTTACTGTACAATTCCACGATCAATTGCTCCTTAATATTCTCAGGAACATTTTCACGCTCAGGATAAGTAACAAAAGTGCCTTTCATATCTTGTTCACTCCAAGAAAGCCAACCAAACATTTTATTTTTTCCACGAAGGTTGCCTGCAATATTAGTATTAGCAGCTGCTTTATTTTTTAACCCAATAATATCACCAGGCTTGCAACTATAAGAAGGAATGTTTAGTACTTCCCCGTTTACTGTTACATGTTTATGGCTTACGATTTGGCGAGCAGCCTGACGGCTTGGTGCCATACCCAAACGAAACACTGTATTGTCAAGACGTGCCTCAAGCAACTTGATTAAGTTTTCGCCGGTTACTCCTTTACGACGAGCAGCCTCATCAAATGTTCTACGAAATTGTTTTTCAAGTAGACCATAAGTGTACTTGGCCTTTTGTTTTTCTTTGAGCTGCAATGCATATTCACCCAAAGTTTTGCGCTTACGTGTTGCGCCATGTTGACCGGGAGGATTGCTGTTTTTTGTCAGCCATTTTCCGTTCCCTGTGATGGGCTCTCCAAATATTCTGGAGATTTTGGTTTTTGGACCTGTGTAACGTGCCATTATTTTGATTTTTTAATGTCGGCATAACATCATTAAAAATCTAAAATCGATATTATGCCCTGTTATGAAAAAAAATTATACTCTGCGTTTTTTTGGAGGACGACATCCATTGTGAGGTAAAGGGGTAACATCCTTTATCATGGAAATCTCAAGTCCATTTTGAGAAAGTGAACGAATTGCACTCTCACGGCCACTTCCTGGACCTTTTACAAAAACATCAACTCTTTTCAAGCCAGCGTCAATAGCCACTTTAGCCGCATCTGCTCCAGCCATCTGGGCTGCATAAGGAGTATTTTTCTTACTTCCTTTAAAACCCATCTTTCCGGCAGATGACCAAGAAATAACTTGTCCTTGCTTGTTAGTAATACTGATGATGATGTTGTTGAAACTTGCGGTAACATGGGCATCGCCGTAGCTGTCCACTTTAACCACTCTCTTTTTAGATGCTGATTTTGCACCTTGTGCTTTTGCCATAATTCAATTATATAGGTAATCGTTAAATAATCCCGGTAAACTACCGGTTGGTAAGAACCCTCCTGCCGACTTAAAAGCGATCCGGCGTTCTTGCCCCAAAAACAAAGTCTGTTTTTCTGCCTAGGCGGAAAAATTATTTTTTAGCTACTTTCTTCTTACCAGCTACTGTTTTACGCTTACCTTTTCTAGTACGACTGTTGGTACGGGTACGCTGACCACGAACTGGAAGCCCTTTACGATGACGTAATCCACGATAGCAGGCAATATCAAGTAGTCTTTTGATATTCATTTGAGTTTCACTACGCAATGCTCCTTCTGTCTTGAACTCATTATTAATGACATTACGGATGGCAGTCTGCTCTTCATCTGACCACTGATTCACTTTCTTATCAAAGCTAATTTCAGCCTTTGTTAATATGTACTTCGCCGTTGAACGGCCAATTCCATAAACATAAGTAAGGCCTATTTCTCCTCTTTTATTTTTTGGTAGATCTATACCGGCAATACGAGCCATGTGTTGATTTGTTTTTTTATTAGTAATTAAAAATCAAAAAATTATCCTTGCTTTTGCTTAAAGCGAGGATTCTTTTTGTTGATAACATAAAGCCTTCCCTTCCTCCTCACTATCTTGCAATCAACGCTGCGTTTTTTTATGGAAGCTCTTACCTTCATTTTGTTTTATTTTTCTATATTATTTATAATAATTTCAATACCAACTATTTATACCTGAAAATAATCCTCCCTCTGGTTAAATCGTAAGGACTCATTTCAACGCCCACCTTATCGCCTGGCAAAATACGGATATAGTGCATCCTCATTTTTCCTGATATGGTAGCCAAAATTTCGTGACCATTTTCCAGTTTCACCTTAAACATTGCATTGCTTAATGCTTCTACAATAGTGCCGTCCTGCTTGATGAGTGCCTGTTTAGCCATAATTTTGGGAGCGCAAAGATAGGAGAATTAATTTAATTCGGTATTCAAAATATTAATATTCTTCCGACTTTTCTGCTAATTGGCATGAAGAAGAGTAATCCCTTAAGTGCTACTCGAAGTGCTACCTTAATAAAAATGACTCATTTTGAACAAAAAGAAGGATATTTGGGACCATTTTGCATAAAAAATCCCGCAAATGAGGCAATATCCGATAAAGTTAGGATATTTGGAAGTTCTATTAATTAACAAAAAATCAAAAAAATCATGAAAAAATTCATTCTTGGAGGGCTTTTTTTAAGCTTTCTGGCCATTTCCTGCAAGAAAGACGATAATGGAGGCGGAACTGGTTCAGGTGCTGCTTACATGACATATGATGCAGGTAAACAATGGAACTATGAAGAAAATAATAGCGGAACTATTACTAACTACACCCTCTCTGCTACAAGTAACTTAGAAATAAAATCTGGCAGAGAGTATCATGTTTTTACAAATTCGAGTGATAACAGCAGCGAATATTATGCTAATTCAGGTTCTAATTATTACACATGGTCTGACTTAGGAATGTCTGGTGCTCAATATGAAAATAAATATCTAGTAGATAACTTACCTGTTGATAATACATGGGACGCTGGAACAGTGATCATTAATATTGATACTACTTTCAATGGACTTAATGCAAGCATTGATGCAACAATCCTTTTCAGAAAAAAAATCATTAACAATAACAATTCCCTTACTATCAACAGTACAAATTACCTGAATGTAATACATACTACTACTACACCAGAAGTAGTATCTGTAAATTTAAGTATAAGTGGTTTTCCCATTTCAGGAACAACTCTTGATTTAAGTAATTCTAATTTTCAAAGCTATTATGGGAAGAAATATGGCGTTATTTCCGACACAAGCGTTTTAGGGGGCACACTTACTATTCCTGCAATTCCCTTATTAAGCTTACCAATTACTACAGTTCCATTAGATAACCTTATTAACAGAATTACTACACTACAAAGCGCTAATTTCTAATTAGTAATAGTGCTTTATAAAAAATCCAGGCTATTAGGCCCGG
>Ga0209190_1002519_pt1 | contig 12325 bp, 7 predicted proteins | sample M_140205_XF_Meta_FD_187315 | JGI IMG/M metagenome (GOLD analysis project Ga0209190, IMG submission 187315) | Freshwater microbial communities from Lake Montjoie, Canada to study carbon cycling - M_140205_XF_MetaG (SPAdes) (version 2) | ecosystem: Environmental > Aquatic > Freshwater > Lake... | reverse complement strand
GAGTAAGTAAGACGGTATGCTTGTAAGGTTGAGTAAGGAAGTGGTTAATGGTTTTGCAAGGGTTCTTGTAGCTCAAAGAATGTCTTGTGAGATCTTAGAAACCAAGTGTCCAGTTAGAAAACCCCTTGAAAACAAGGGTATAACTTTGTGAATCAGGTATTCCGCGTTGATGCGGGTAGAATGCAAACGGAGGATCCAAATCATGTCGCATTTGCTAAAAACCAGATCTAGAAATTCAGCATTCACACTTATTGAGCTATTGATCGTGATCGCCATCATTGGCATCCTGGCTTCCCTCGGTGCAGTCGGTGTAATGAAGGCACTAGAAAGGGGAAAATCAGTTTCAGCCCGTTTGGAAATAAGTCAGTTGGAAGCAGGGATTTCCGCTGCTAAAACAGACTTAGGAAATGTGGAGGTTTTACCCAGTATTTTAAAATTGTACCGCAGTAAAACTGCTTTTGAAACTGCTGCCAATGCAATAAATTCGACGACATTACAACCATCAGATTCAGTTGCAAAATCTTCTTGGATGTTTTTAACCAAAGCTTTTGGGAAAACGATTTCTGGAGAATCTGATGGAACTTCAGCAGATGTCTTGGAATGGTTTGGGGCGGATCGAAATTCTACTACTGGGGTGCTAACAGGTTCTTCTTATTGGCCCGGGAATACTGCAAATCCTGTTACCCTTCAAGGTATGGAGGTGTTGGTTTTTTTGTTAGGAGGAATCCCTGCTTATGATAATGCAGCAAACAAAGTTACATTTCAAGGTTTTTCATCAGCAAGATTAAATCCTTGTGAAGTAAAACCAAATTCAAGTTTAAAAAGAAAAGGCCCTTATTATGAGTTTGACGTAGCAAGAATTGGTTGGACTAAGTTAAACAATTATAGTGCTGGAGTTTATGCTTATAAAAACCCTTTTGATGGCTACTATGCTTATTTTGCTAGCCCTGATTACAAAACGTTTTCAACCACGCCTTTGGTGTTTAGTGGGATATCTTTGTACCCTTTTAGAACTGGCACAGGCTTAAATCCCTACATAAATCCAAGAACATTCCAAATTATAAGCCAAGGCAAAGATCAAGCTTTTGGTGCTGGTGGAACTTATGCCGCAGGCGCAGGAGATTATACCATAGGCGGGGTTGGGTATGATGATATGGCAAATTTTGCAACTGATATTTTAGGCAAAAAAGATGAATAATTTAAAAAACCTTGGCAAACTTGCCACGTGTAAACTTGATCCTAAAAAGCGACAGGGTTTTACCCTTGTTGAACTATTGATTGTTATTGCGATTATTACATTGCTCGCATCCATAAGCGCAGGGGTCGTATTTAAATTATTGGAAACCCAAAAAAAAAGCACAACTGACACTACCGTAAAATTATTGCAAAATGCTATTAACCGTATTTCTACTAGCACAACTTCAAATGCGCGGATGGATTATTTGAAAAGAAATAAATACTTTTTCCAATTAATTGCAAAAGACCTCACTAATGGTTTATCTTCCCCACTTGTGCCACCATTGATCGGAATCATCGATCCGATTCGGGCAGGTGAGCTCGTCTATGTAAACACCCAATTGGCCCGAACTTTTCCGCAAAGGATTACCGATTTTAAGCTGGTAGCCCCAGGCGATATTATTCCAGTTGAAAACAACATTCAACTTCCTGTTGGTTTTCCGCCAAATAAACCCATTGTAAATATGGACTTTATACCCTTAACAAGCACAGATTCAAATGTAAGAAAATTTATTTCATTAAAGTATAATCAGAATAATGAACGATCGCCATTACCCTCAACTATTAGTGAGTTTGAAGGTAATCTAGCTGGATTTTATACCGTAGCAAATAAAAATGTTTCCGATCCTGCAATTGATCTAGATATTCAGGCAGCAGCATGTTTGTATTTTGCGATCGCTTCCCATCCGGAAGGACTTAAAAAGGATGAACTTAAATCTGCAGTTACTTCTTTAACTGTTACTAAAGGGGCAACAACTTATCAGATTCCTTATTTATCTGACGCTTCTGGTAAACCAATATATTTCCAATTGAATTATAAAGATGCAAAAGCTGCCTTAGGTAATGTTGAAAAAGAGGTTCCACAAGGCACAGTTTCCTTAACCTTGGTTTATGGCCAAGGGGGATAAAATGAACTCGCAATTGTGTTACCAGCAGACTGAAATTAATCGTAAAGGTTTTACCCTTGTTGAGTTGTTAGTTGTTATGTCAATTATGATCATTTTCGGCGCCATGACTGTGGCATTTTATCCTTCAGTTTCTTCTGATAATGAACTTTCTAGAATTGCAAATCAAGTTCAAGGGCTGATCGTTGGTGCTAGGCAAACCGCTAGGCGCGAATTGGTTGCAACTGGCATTCGGTTTTTGCCTTCTACTAATTCCAATGTTTGCGAACAACTATTATTAATTCAGAAGCCAGCAGATATTTATGGGTATACCTTTGGAGATATGGTTTATCAGGCTGGGCCTTTGAATGTTAGTGGTGCTTCTTTTGTAGCTCCAGGTGCTGCTAATAATCCTTTGAAATATCAGCAATCAATTTCAGTCGTTCAATTTCCTTATCCAGTTTGGTCATCTTCTTCGGAAGAAGAATTGGTCAAAGAGGGTGATTTGCTTGTGAATTTGAATGAACTGCCTCCCAAGGCTTGTAGAATTCTGGGAAGACCAAATTCTTTAATATTTAGCAACGGGCTTAATACTCAAATTTCTGCGGATCCTTACCCCAGAAGTTGGACGAATGTATTTGCACCGAACAATTTGGCATTGATTGATGTTGGAGATTATAACCCTTTTCAAAACGGAAATTTGCCTGTATCACCATTTCTTGCTTACCAACCAAAAAACTACCGGATCATTCGAAATCCAAGGGTTATACCAGGAGAAAAACCGATTGATTTGCCTAGTAATTTTGAAATTAGTTTGTTAATTCAATCGAGTTTTACTGTGTTTCCTTTTGTTGATACAAGTGTAACTCCAAATGTTAATATTCTTTTACCTGTTTCAGTAAATTTGTCGAAAGGTTTTTCAGGTGAATTGGATTTAGTGTTTGATTCCAATGGTGCTATCTCAAGTCAATCCGCTTCTTCTGATGTTTACTTGTGGCTTCATCGTAAGGATTCTGCCATTGGTGATTTCAACCAAGATGCCATCATTTGTATTCGAAAGAAAAATGGGGCCGTTGGGATTTTTCCTGTAAATCCTTTGCTTTATGGGACGACATTTGACCCTTTCAGCTTTGCGAAAAACCCTTCCAATGAGGGCTTATAATCGATGAGACGCAACGGATTGACATTACTCGAAGTTCTGATTGCAATCTTCATTATGGGGATTGGAATGCTGGGAATTTTGGCAATGTTTCCTGTAGCTGCAGACATGCTCGGGCGCGCCATTAATAATAACCAAATGGCCGAAGGGATGGTAGGTGCCCGATCGGTACAAGATAATTTTGACATTATCACTTCCGAGTTTAGTTACCTTCTTCGGAAGGCTCCAACCTATCAAATTGGTACGCCAAACGACCCGGATGCGCAAACTAGTTCTACCTATAAATCCCGTGGAGGAGTTGTAGGGGTATCCAATTTGCAAGTGGGTTGGTTAGCAGGTGAGCAACCTAGGACTGATTACCCCTTGTATTTGTTTGTTGATCAATATGCTGCAATCAGTAATGTTAGTAGATTTCTTAAAGCTCCAAGCGATCAAGGGCCAGGCATCGATAATGCATTTATACCTCAAATTGATTACCCAAATACTCTGTCACCAAAATTAAAAAAGTTTTCGAACCTCACGATGAACCAATTTGCGGGAAGGTTTTTTACTGTCAATGGTGATATTCTCCTGAATAAAGATGGCTTAGCTAATAAAGATGATGACGGTTCCTCAGTAATTTTAGATAGGCCGGGCAGATTCACTCTTGCTTACTTTTATGAGAAACCATTCCCTAGAAGTTTTTCTAATGTGAGTAATCGTTATATTTTTGTATTTAGGGATAGGGCCGAAACAATTAAAGATTATCCTTTATTAAAAGAAGATCTTACCGCACCTACTTTAAATCCAAATCTTACATCGTTTGTAAATATTCCTGATCCAGGATTTGATATAAGGCCCAGACAATGGTTGGCTGCAACTGCTTTGAAATTTGGAGCAACCATGCCACCAAGTTTGGTGGACTTTGTAGAAATCAAATCGGTAAATCAAAATCTTGCGAATGGTACATTCGATGTTGAAGTTAGTCCTCCCGTCCGTGGCGCAATGAATCGACTTTATTTCTTAACGGATGTCTCTTATGTTTTTTACACAGGAAGATAGGCATTTATGAATCAGGCTTCTGATAAATTGCCTTTGAATTTAAAACCCAATCTTCGATCTGGTTTTACCATTGTTGAACTCTTGGTAGCAATGGCGCTGATTGTTTTCATGATGTCGATCATGAGTCAGGCCTTTATAATCGCAACAACAGCCATGTCTGGCCTGAAAAAAGTAACGGATTTAGTGGATAAAGTTAGGCCAGCAATGGCAATTTTAGAACGGGATTTGGGGGCATATCATTTTGAGGGTTCCAAAAGATTGAGCGATGCTAATTTTTGGGAATCTGGCCCGCCAACGGCAGGCTATTTTTCGGTTTGGCAGGATAAACCTAATTCTAATCATTATCCTTTTGGAGCAACGACTGCATCAGAATTCAATAATGCAAGTGCTAGTCCAACCTATGGAGAGGGAATCAAGGACGGGGTTGCGTTTGCCATGGCAAGTGCGGATGCAAATCATATGCTGGCTTTCACAGTAAAAGCAAATCCAGTATCTAATTCAACGAGTATAAGCCCAGATGATTATTTTGGGTTAAACCTTCCATATGCCGGAATCGGTACAGATATTCAGCTTAATAATAAAATTACAGGTACTCTTACCCAATCAAATCTAGGCAACGATTTAGCTAATATTTATTTCCCGCCGGGTGGCGGCTCAGCTTTTGATGTAACAGGTAATAAACTCCTCAATTTTAGAAATCAAAGTTTATCTAATAATGGGCCTGGTAATGCTCTACGCCTTGAAAAGCTTCTTACGGATTGGATGGAAGTGGCTTATTTTATTAGGGACTCTGGTAGGAAAACCGATAATGGTGTTCCTATTTGTACTCTTTACAGACAGCATCGAATGTTATTGCCTAAAGCTTTACCAGAGCCTGATAGAAACATCCCTTATACTAATTTACTGAATTTGGTGAATAGTAGAACGCTTTATTTAAATGACGATCCCGGTTCAACTTTAACTAATCCGTTGCAAGCCCTTTACAATATTAGTTGTTTCACCAACAATGACTCTACTAGGCTCCTTCTCCCTACCAATACCTCGGGCAATTTTTGGTACGCTGATTCGAAATGGCCTTTAAAATTCAATACGCCTGAAACTTTAACCGTACCTTGGCGAAGATTAGGAAAACGGCCTTATAACCATGCTGGTGTTTCAAATACGACGAACGGACAAGATTTTTTAATACCTTACAATGTTCAAAACCCTAACCACCCTGGCGCCTATTCGGATGTGTTTTTAAATAATGTATTATCATTCGAAGTTAAGTTGATGATTGATAATAGTATGAATTTTAAAAGCCTTTGGGAAACCGCCGGGGTTGATGCTAGAGATATTTCTAATTCTGCAATTGTAAATGCCCCCGATAGATATCCCGGTCCAGATTTTGTTTACCCTTCATCAACCCTTCCGTCTAGCCATCCAGATTACCCAAACACAACATATCAGAAATACAATAGTCCTATTCCTTCTTATCCTGCTTTTGCAAATATAACTGATTTGTTAAGGAGTTATGGATTTACTCGCCCTCAAACCACCGCTTTGACTTCTGATCCCTTTTGGAAAAGAAATGCAACATTAGACAGGGTGGTATTCGATACTTGGTCGAGACATTCCGATTCTCCTACTTCAGTTGATGATTGGGAAACAGAGATTCTGCCGCGTGTGGGGGCTCCCAGTATGTTAGAATTAAATGACAACCATCCCGTTTACCCGAAACCGCAAGGTCGAAATGCAGGTTTCCCTCCGTACAGTAGTAGAACTTTGGCCGATGGCTTTCCCATAAATTACGATCTTGGAGCCTTTATCGACCCGCTAAGTCAGGCTGCAAATGTTGTGCTAGATGGTGCGGCTTATCCCCCTATAGATGATGATAGGGATCCTTTGACTCCAAACATTTCAATACCGGAAAAGGGCCAATTAAATCATCCTTTTTATGGCCCTATTACAAACCCAAATAGATTGAACGAACTACTTGCCAGCCATCAAAATTATAAGTGGGTGCCTACCCCCGGCCCTGGCGTGGATCGAATTCCAATTTGGCAAAATTCTTTTGTGGATGGTATAAAAGTAGTTGATAGCATTCCATCGAAACAAAGAATTTACTTTCCCAAGGGACCTCGGATTTATGCCATTCAAATTTCGATTCGAATTTATGATGAAAACACCAAGACCACTAAAGAATTTAAATTAATCCAAAGGCTATAAGCTTTGTAACTCGAATGGGGAGAATTTAAATGCTAATTAACAATCAACAAAATCGCCGTAAAGGCATGATCCTTCTTGTAATCATTGCTTTTCTTGCATTATTTACTATAATGGGCCTGACTTATCTCCTTTATGCTGATGCCCAACTACGTTTTAGTATTGATGAAATTAAGCGATTGGATAAAAGGAATTACCGATCATTTGATTTATCAACCGATTATTTGTTCAATTTTTTCCTAGAGCGATTTATTTATGATCAACCCGATCGCGAAGCAGATCCTTATGCTACCGCTACCGCAGGTATCAATTATGAACCTCAATCGGTCTACAGTGCTTTGCGTGGGCATAGCCTTGCAAGAAATATGTATGGGTACAATGAACGGGTGGGAACTTATGCTAGTCAACCAGCAATCTTGACTGGAGTAAATGACCGTGCTTTTTCCGGTTCCGGAAAACTTGCAAATAAACAAATTACTATCCCCGGCACCTCGGTAACAGGGTCTGAACACTTATTTGTTAATTCAACTTATTTTAAATCTTTTGGCCAATCCCAAATCATTGATCCTGAAAGAGGCGCAAGATCCTCTTTAACTATCCCCGCAAATTACTCAAGTTCTTGGAATGCCCCATACACTTATCCAGACTACAACAATATTTATCTTGCTTGGCTTAGATCTGATGGGGCGCTAAACCCATACGGTTCCATGGTGATGAAGGCTTCGTTTTCCACAGAATCAACTTTTGGCAAAATGGATGCCTCAAGTTTGCCTTCTGGTTCCACACCCAACCCTAATTGGTTGAATGATAAAGGCCGTTATATGTCCATCAGGCCAAGGCCTGTGGATAATCTTATACCTGCTGATTATATTGCCGCAGCAGGAAATCAAACGCAATTGAACCAAATCATCAACCAACGAATCTTGGAAGGAAATCTTATCCCGTATCCCGGCGCAGATGGCATGGATGTTAAAAATTTGGAAAGTTACCCAGGCGGAAATGATAGTATTTGGATCGATGTGGGGTCACCTGTTTTTTACAACATTGATGGCCGCAAGATTAAAATATTGATTGCACCCTTAATTGTGGAGTTAGATAGTCGAATTAATTTGAATGTGGTTGGTAATAACATGGTTGCTGGTAATCATGGCAGCAATCAGGGGTGGGGGCCATGGGAAATCAACCCGAAAAATATAAATAATGCTATCAATCCCACTGGTAAATTTCTTTCAAATGCTACCTCTTTTCCTTTTTCTGAATTGGCCAAAGTTGATTTTAATGGGGGCAGAGACATTGCAGCAGATCCGTTGACAGGTCTTCCTGTCGCTGGCCCGCCAGTTTTCCCTGGCCAAAATAAAGCTGGGACAAGTGTTACTTCCTTTCAAAGTTTTCCCAATTATCCTAGTGGAAACTTTGGCAACCTTGCCCGGGCTCCTGATCCGATATATGAACTTAGAAACCATGCATCCACTTGGAATCCCTTCTCCATTGGCAGCATGTTCTATAGTACCGATGATCTCCAATACCTTCTCCGCTGGACGGGAAAAGGAAGTAGCACATCCGGAATTGCGAGTTCAACCCCTGCTTTGAAAACCCGTAACTTGGTTACTTCGCGTAGTATTGATTTTTCTAAACCTGGATTTGTTCCTTATTATGCTGATAGTTCTACAAATAATTATCAATTAGCAACAAACACTTATTACCCAAAATCCCCTAACCCAGAAAAATATCTTTCAACCAATGCCCTTCCTGCAAATCAAAACCTTTCGGATTTTGATTTAACTGTGCCTAGGTCTATGGCTTCTTTGCTCACCAAACTCGACCTCAGCCGAACCCTTACTGCTTACCCAAGTGTAAGTACTACTTTTACAGGTGCCATGGGCAGCGGGGGAAGGTATTCAAATCTTAATGATCCTTCTATTTTTAATGCAAATTCTGACAGGCAAAATTTTGCATTGGATATATTTACTGCGCTGCTCAAACTTACTGGTGCAAAGGATATGTCTTTATCAACTATTCCTTTGCAAGGCGTTGGCGCAACGGATTCGGATTACGAAGCTAATCGTTATTTGGCTCAACTTGCAGCAAATATGGTTGATTACATTGATAACGATGATGTTATGACGGAGTTTATTTGGAAAAAAGATCCTGCAGCCACACCAGACCTTACCAAGCATGAGCGAGTTTATGGTGTGGAGCTTAACAAAGTTGTTTTAAATGAAGTCTATGCCCAAATCATTAATGATCCTACAGATATGTTTCCTGAAAAACCTACTAATTCTAAAAAGTTCCCTGCAAGTTCGGATAAACCTTTTCAAGTTCATTTTTGGGTTGAATTAGTGAATCCATTGCCTGCTGCCACTGCAGCAGGTTCCTTGGTTAATCATGCAATTCTTGAACAAGATCCCCGTGGTGCTGCAGGGGATAGCTCAGTTTATCAATTAGAAATTCGCGATCAATCTGCTGCAATAGATATCTTTAAACCTGACAACCCACTTGGAGTAACTAGGCCTGACCTAGCTGGTATTAATCGAAGTAAGGGCGTGGTTTCTAATTTTCAGCCCGCTGGTATGGGGGCTGGTCTTAACTTGCTAGCGCCCGCATCTGGAAATTATCTGGGAACTGAAAATGCAGCAAACGGTTTTATTGTTCTAGGTTCAAACACTGCTTTTCCTAATAGTGGACCTGTTTATGATGCTGCCGATCCAACCAAAAATGAAATACCCAAACCATATACCAGCATTAACAACATCGCAAACATTAAAAAAAATGAGTTGACATATACCATCGACATTGAAAAACCTGCAGGTACACCTGATCCTAATTATGATAAAGCTTCTTTTAGTAATTCTTTACAAAACAATAACAAGCCTTCCATTGTTTTACGAAGGTTGGCAAATCCTTATATGCCACCCAATGATTTTGACCCAATAACGAGAGTTTTGGCAGTTCCTATGATGCCTTACAATCCCTATGTAACCGTGGATGTAATGAATGATATCAAGGTGAATGATGGGGCAACCAATGCCACCGATGATAAAAAAGCCGCACTTCCCCCGATTGAAAGTAGATCCAGCGTGGTTAGGCAGCAACCGTATCAGGAAGCGGGCAAGAAAAATGTTGGGGGCATATTCGATGTGCAAAACAATATGCTCAAGGATCTTGTTAAACAACCGCAGCATACCTTCTTAAGGCATAACGCTACTTTAAGTGAAGCCCCAGGAGGCATTAATGTTCCTGACACCCTGTTGCAACTACCTTTTACGACGCTTTTTCATTTGGATAGGCAACTAGTAAATCCCATCGAACTGCTGGAGGTAGCTGGCTGTAAACCTGCAGAAGTTACCCGAAGATTTATCAATGAAAATGATTCTACCAATCTGCCTGCTTCTATTTTTAAAACCCAAAATAATAATACCTTTTATGGACACAAGATTCCTTGGATGGATGACCAGAACCGGCTTTTGAGATTTTTGGAATTAGCAAGTCCACAAATCAGATTCGCTGGAACTTCGGTTGGCGGCAAAGAGTTTGGCAAAGTTAATATTAATGGTGTATGGGATAAGGAGACTTTTAGAGCTTTGGCGGATGCATCGAACAATATAAATGGTTTTACTGAAGCCGAAGTCGATACTGTATTTCAGCAAATACTCGATAGTCGATCACCTACGAAGGACACTACTGCTACCCCTAATAATATGCCAGGTGCCAACGATAAACCTTTTTGGGGGTTTGGTGTTGGTGGTACAACTGGGGCCGATGATTTGTCTTCAGGTGCAAGAGGGCTTGACAATAGTTTTTTAAGGCCTGTTGCGCCAAATGCAGCTACTGGTGTATTTGACTTGCCGATTAACGATACTACTATGCCAACTCCCATTAAGAGAACTTCTCTTCAACAAAAAGAATTACTTTCAAAAATATCCAATAGTGTAACCACCCGAAGTAATGTATTTGCCGTTTGGCTTACCACTGGTTTTTTTGAAATTACTGATGATACAACCCAGCCACCAAAACTTGGTGCGGAAATCGGCATTGCTGATGGAACTAATATTAGACACCGTATGTTTGCAATCTTGGATCGAACTAATATGAAATCATTTGAGACTTATTTAAGGGGGACAGGGTTGAGTGATATTTCTTCGGGTACATCAACCCTATTGCCCCTTACTAATGTCACGATTAGTACTTCTCCGGTTACAATCGTCGCTTGCCCAACAATTATGGCAGGGATGACCGTTACCGGGTGGGAAACATCTTGGACTAATGCAAGTGGGTTAATGCTTAATGGTCAGCCATGGTCTATTAGAGAAAATATGATGTTAACTTTTGACCCTGATTCGCCTGGAGAAGAGACCGTGGCATTAATAAAAAATACAACTACCGGTAAGCTAGAGGCAAAATTTAAAAAAACGCACGGAGCCAATTGCGTGATCATTAATCGGGGAAATCCAGGGCCTTGGCCTTTTTATAACCGTGGAGTAGACCCTGTAGTGATTACACACTCCGTAATTGAATAAGCCCTAAACAAGGTTTATTTTACCCGAAAAAGGGAAAATGTTTGTGTTTTCAAGCTTTGTAAGCTAAGATTCTATGTCGCTATTCTTTATTTCTAATTAGGAGATTACTCATGTTTAGGAAATTAATTACCCATCGAAAAGGTTTTACCCTTATTGAACTCTTAGTAGTTATCGCCATCATTGGCGTTCTGATCGGCTTGCTGTTGCCCGCAGTGCAAAAAATAAGAGAATCTGCAGCCCGAGCTACATCTTTAAATAATTTAAAAAACATAAGTTTGGGATTTATTAATTTAGGGTCTAGTTCTAGAAGTGGGAAATTACCTTTTGCTTTTGATAGCCAAAATTTTAGTGCTTTTTATCATTTACTACCTTACATCGAACAGGAAAATGTTCAGAGAACTAATGCAACAAATGCTTATATACCAGTCTTTACTGCATCTTTAGACCCTAACTACGATACTTCGCAAGGATATACAAGTTACGGTTTAAATGCTTTAGTTTTTACTAATGGGCAAATAAAAGGTGCCGTTCCTACTAGATATACTACGGCTGCTGGTGTATCTACTCTTTCTACGACATATACTTTTGCTAGGAGCACAACATCTCCTGTTGGTGACCTGTATGAAAATGCAGTTTTTGCATATTTAGGGACTGCTCTAATGAGTGGACCCGGTAATGCAACTCAAGCTACCCCTCGAATCGCTCTCCAAACCCGATTGCCTGACGATTTCAAATCAGGTGCGTCCAATACTGTTCTAGCATTTGAGCGTTATGCAGTTTCCAATTACGGTGCTCATAAATGGAGTACCAATAATATTGTTGTCGATCCTATTATGAATTACACAACGGCTGGAGTTTACCAAATATCCGGTGTAACTTCTACTGTGCCGTTTCAGAACCCAGGTAATAATACTGGTGTTGGTGTAATGTCAAATATTGAAGAAAATAGTGCACAAGCTTTTAATTCTGGCCCCCTTGCTATTACTATGGCTGATGGAAGTACAAAAACAATAACTAACAAAATTTCGTTTTCTTTGGATAATCCAAACTGGGTTAGAATGTTTAATCCTAGAGCTTCAGGTGCAGTTTCTATTGATGACTAATATCGTTTAATCAAAACCCAAAGGCCCGGGGGAATATTTCCCCCGGGCCTTTTTTTATTCCCAGTCATTCCCAAGCCTTTCATTCCAGCTGCAATAAACCCTGCTAATTCTCCCTGTTTTTTACACTGTTTTTATGGCTTTTTCAGCAAATCCCTGTTTTTTAAGCCTTTACTCACCTTC
>Ga0209190_1002518_pt1 | contig 12328 bp, 20 predicted proteins | sample M_140205_XF_Meta_FD_187315 | JGI IMG/M metagenome (GOLD analysis project Ga0209190, IMG submission 187315) | Freshwater microbial communities from Lake Montjoie, Canada to study carbon cycling - M_140205_XF_MetaG (SPAdes) (version 2) | ecosystem: Environmental > Aquatic > Freshwater > Lake... | reverse complement strand
CTTGCGTAAATTAATTTATTTAAATTTATATTGACGCTGATTTTTAAATAAATTAAATTTATTTATGCAATTTGCATGGTGATGCTCATCATGGTGTCCGCATTTTCTACACGCATAAAATCCTGAAGTATGAATAAATTGCCATGAATTACATTTTGCGCATTTTGTAAAAAATAGATCTGTATGATTACCTTCTTCATCAACGGATTTAAAAGTTCCGTCTGAAAAAATTGCAATAACCATAAATGGTTGATCCCATTCCCAATTCATTAGGGCATCAATATTTTGAGTATTACCTTCAGAATCAATATATTGTTTTTGATCTGTTGTACCAACCCATTGATCCTGCAATGTCTTTAATAGTTTTTGAGGCTTAGATAAATCGCTATCAGTAGCACCTTTAACTTCAATAAATGTTTTGATTTCAGGCAGATAAAAATCAGGGCTGTAAAGTTCACCATCAAAATTGTAAGTTTCTGCTTCGTATAAAAATTTGATTTCATGTCGATCAAATACTTCCTCGGCAACTCTTGCCTCGGTCTTGCTTCGATATTCAATCTCTTTATATTTGCAAGGTAATGTTTTCAATTGAGTAATCATTGTATTTCTTTCTTTGTTAAAGCGAGCGACGGCAACCAATGTCACCGCCGCCCGCCGTCCGGGGCTTATTTAAGTTTCTGATTTGCTCGCCAACAAATGAATATGGCGACCAATGAGATGATGATCGAGAGACAATTTATGTAGTCCTTTAAGATCAAAACGGAATCTCGGTGTCGTCGACTGGCACAGGATCAGCATGCTTCGTCACGGCCGCAGGATGCGCAGGCAGATACGCCTTGACGATGTTGGACACCTTGCCGACCTTTGATGTGTATTGATCAATCGATGCCTTGATGTCGACATCGACAAGGCTTTGCTCGTTAAGCGAGCCTCCCTTCTTAACTGCGGGCAAGTTGCAAGCGATCACGACGGTGTTTATTTCCCAAGGTTTGTCCACGCCGATCGTCGCAAAGATGCGTTTGTTGTTGCCTTGGAACTCTGTGTCGAGCCACAACTTGAGCGACATGCCATCCTTGTTGAACTCATTCTTCTTGTATTGATCAGGCGCGAACTCTGCCTTTGTGATCTTAAATGTGTAAACGCCTTTTGGAAGTATAACTTCTTCAAACTGGCGGTTGGTCTTTAACTCTTGCGGTGCATCCCATATCAGTTTCATTTCTTGCCTGCTTTCTTTTCTGAAATTTTGCTGTGACCTGTCGCAACCTTTGCGACGAGTCGATCCCGAACATCCTCACGCGATGTGCTTCCCTTTTCCGCAGCGGCTTGCGCCGACGCGGCTGAAATTTTGTGTCCCAATTCTTTTGCAATGTCGCTGACTTGCCCGGCTAGACCTTCAATCTGCTCCTCAAGCACCGACTGCTTAAGCATCGCCATTACGCTGCTCGACCCGCTGCTCGGAGTTGTTGCCTCGGGCAATGCAAATCCGTGCTCGTTTCTTCTTGGCGTTGCAGGCAAAGCCACGGCCTCGATCGGCATTTCCTCCGCAGGTGTGCTTTCGATCTTGAGCAAGTGCGGGATGATTGCGCATCCGTGTCGATACGCACGACCAGTCGCTCGCGTGATCGCCATCGATCGCACGCTGAATGCCGAGCGACCCCACGGCGCACGCTCCGCGCTCGACGCAATCGCCGAGCCACGGCTGACGGTCTCGCCAGTGTCGATGCGCACGATGGCGACGACAGCCATGTACTCGGTCGAGCCATCCTCTGTTACCTGCTTTACTACCTCTACTTCTGTTGATGTCACATTAAATGCCCATCCCACCGCTTGCCACCAAGCGACGGTCGGATACTGACGGCCTTGGATGTTCACAATGAGATGCCCGACGGTCGCCGCAATCTCCTTGGCGATTGCCTTTGCCCTCTGCATCTGCGCAAGCGGTGTCGGCTGATCTGTTGACATGATTTCGTTTGTCATAGTTGCTCCTGCAATTTTTTCATTGCCCACGCTGGCAACCCGATGTCGACGACATCGTCCTGCGGCCATCCCGGGTACTTGTTCTCTGCCTTGCACTTCCACCACAGTTTTTGCAACTCGACGAGTCGCTCGCTGTATGCGTCCATCACCTCATCACTCATGCGATAGACCGCTGTTCCAAATGGAGCGGTAGTCTCGACGACAAGAAACACGAACGAGAAATCATCAGGCATCATGCGACCAGTCGCTGACATTGCGGAACGCAGCACAGCCCGATACCAAGCAGCCTGCAATCCGTATCCGAAACTCGCAATCGACTTCTCAAAATCTCCCGCAAGATCGCGTGTGGTCTTTAAGTCACAGACCATGCCGTGACCATTCCACGCATCGAGCCGAGCCTTGGCTGGATAGCCTCCGACCTCCGCAAAAATACTGACCTCTCTTTTTTTACAGGCACTGAGGCAATGCTTAATGCGCCAATCACGCTCGCACGCGGCAATCATGCCGTCTAACTGCTGCGCCTGATCTGCTGAAATAATGCAGCGACCTTGACCTTGATAAGCCAATTCAAATTCGGCGTGTATTTCCTTGCCTGCTTTTGTTCGCTTGTCAACATCAGGACTCACGACCGCCTGCGCTAGATCGTTCTCGGGTTCAAGAATGGCCGCATGCAGTGCAGTTCCCAATGACATCGCAGGAGATGCCATCGGAGTTGCGAGCATCTCCAGCGCATGCAGTGGAGTGCTCTTCTGCAAGTATCTAATCAGCGACGACCCGACAGCGTCATCGCTGTGATACGCAAGCGCAGGTAGATTCTCCACGATGCAATTTCGTAGATGCAAAGTCATGCTGCACCTCGCATCTGTCGCCACGCCAACACAGCACGCTGCATCAACGACGACTTCTGCACTTCGCTCACGAGGTCACGCTCAAGGATCTCGCGCACCATGTCGCCTTGCCCAAGCGACACCAGCGGGATCTCCTTCGGTCTGTCGCCCTGCAAAATCTTCTCGCAGGCTGTCATCACGCTTGACGGATCAGCCTCGGCGACTGGATCAAGTAGACGGATCACATCGCCGAGTCGGCTTGCGATCACGAGTTGAATCGCCATTGCCCCGAGTCGAAGTTGCCTCGCCTCGGACGGCTTCGTCGCCTCTATCCTCGCGGCCAATCCGCGAAGCCGATCCATTGCCAGAATTACATCCTCTGCCCTGTCGCCCCATGTTGAATCCTTGCTCATTCTGCATCCTTATCTGACTGACCAGCTGGTCAATCGAGTGGATCAGACGGTCGATCGGGGTGGAGTAACAAATCCCGCCAGCCCGACCTAGGTCTGATTGCAGTTGATGAGAGTCCCCACGAGGGTTCAAGTGTTCAAGCCCGAAGCCCCCGCGAGGACACTCATCAGCTGCATTTGTAGTAGTGGAGGGCTTGAACACATGTGCAGAAGAACATGCCTGATCCTGCTTGTCAAGGGCTGTAGATGATAAATCTTTCCCGATTTGTGAAATTTTTTCTATGCCTGCTTTGAGGGTCGAATCCTTGTGGCGCAGATAGCGATGCGTTTGGTCAACGCTTTTGTGCCTGACCAACTTCTGAATCAGGTCTGCTGGCACTCCCAATTCAAATGCGCTGGTGATGAACCCGACCCGCATCCGATGCCACTTGCCACGGCCTTCGATGCCGCATGATTGCATGTCCCGATCAAGCCCCTTCTGCGTCGGATAGTCATCGAACACCGTTTCGCCCTGGCTGATTTGCCTCCACGCTTGCAGCGTTGCCACAACGCTTGCGGATATTGGTAGCGAATCACGCCTGCGACTTTTATCTTTTGTCACTCTTAATTCTGCCCGCTCGAGATCGATGTCGTCCCACCGCTGCCATTTCCACTCGCCCCATCGCATCCCTGTTCCGTTGAGCAGTCGATACAGCACGGCGCGGGCGTTTGCGTTGTTGCGTATACGGCCATCGGGATGCCGCGCCGCACGCTCGGCTGCGACGATCAACCTATTGACCTCGTCCTGCGTCAATGCGTCTGCGCCTACGCCAGCTCGTCCACGCGGAGCGGGTATCGACACCCAAGGGTTTATACTTAAACGACCCTGAACCACAAGCCAACCCGCGAACTGCCTGCATAAACTCATGCGATTGCGCACGGTCTGCGGCGATAGTTTCCTAGACATGCTCATCGCACTTAGCCATGAGACGCAAGACGCGGGTGTAAGATTGTCGCCCGCGTGTTCAACCCATCGCCTTGCCCATCGCCCGGCGTTCTTAGAATGATGGATGTCGTAGCCCTGTTGATCAACGAGCCACACTTCCCACGCGAAAACTTCGTCCGTGAGTGTCAGCATAAGGGTTGTATTGTAGGCGTTTAAAGTACAAAAACGAAATAAGGTGCGGAAAGTCTTAAACATTCTCCGACATTCGGTCGAAAGTTATTTGTGCTTTAGCCGCCACATTTGAGAAGTTTAATTGCTACTTAACTTGACAACTTATGAATGATCGATTTTGCCACGCCAGCCACCGCGTTCACCGCGCTGGCGACAGTTGCCCCAGTGCCCTCAACCTTGCCCCACTTGCCGAGCGGGCACTCGACCCCTGCCAGCGTCACCTTCACCGTGAGCATCGCACGCGGGTTGTTCCCGCACCCGCATTTTGTGCACCATCCCACGCCGCCTGCGTCGGTCATTCCCTTGTATTCCACGGCTCGATGCTCGCACGCCATGCAGATCGCAAGTCGCGCCGCCGCGTCGGCTTCGCTTGCGGGGCCTTGTGTGGCGTGCGTGAGTTCGGCGCGGGCGTATTGCCTAGCAAGTTGAATTTGTGTCCGCGCTTGCGGCTCGTATTTTATAATCGATTGCGGGACTCCGTCTATTACTCGGTGCTTGCAATTTGTAGTGCACATCCCGATAGACGGCTTTTCGTAATGTTTAGCGGCGCAACATCCGCCGCCTTGCACTCCGCAATCCTGCCAGTGGTCGCAGATTTTCATGAGATGGTCAGATTTGTAATGTTGACTACAAGAGCAGGAATATTTGCGCCACTTGTGCTGCAATTTTGATAACCGTTTCCGCCTGTAATTCCTCTAGTTAATGATGTCGCACTAGTTGAATACGAAGTACACGCTGGAGTGATATTTCCCATCGTATAATTTCCAAGCAAAACAGACGGAGAATTTGCAACCAATATCCCGCTGCCTGTCAATGTTGTTAATGCTCCAGCGTCTGATTCTCCACATAAATTATTGATATCTGAACTGCTTGGACAATATGTTGCATCTCCACCATCAAATATCTCTTGTGCGTTTACATTAGAAATCGCAAGATCACCTATTGAATCGTTGGTTTTTTTTAGAACCAACATATTTTTATCAGTTGCAATATGGTTGGTGTACCCGCTGCGCGTGTATGGATAATTAGTGCAATCGGTGCGCGTAGTCCAAGTGCAATCATCCCCGCACTTGTTTGTAAATTTATGTTTGAATATTACTTGTGCTTGCCAGCAAGCGCATGGATCATATGTTTTCGTCACTTTAACAAACACAGCAATGACTTCGGTTCCGACACAAGTTCCCACGCCTAAAAATGAAATTGAATTGCTACCGCCACAAGCATTTTCGTTGCAAGTTGTGCCATAAATATCAAGATTTGAATTTGTAAGCAATCCCGATGCGGCAAAATTATATTGCATATAAAACGGATATTGATCGCAATCAGTTAAGTCGCCTATGTATGTTTCGTAAGTACACAAACCAGTTTTATACAATGTCATTCCAGTATAACTAAATCCATTCACGCCTATATTGCCAGCGACTGCGCAACTAACGGTTGACGGCAATGAGTCGTCATATGTTGTGTTTACAGAAGAGCAAATACAACAACTATTTGATAGGCAACATCCCGCAAGCATAAGACTCATTTCGCCGACTCCTTGAATGCGGCGTTGAACAACGGCGACGCAGCACGCTTGGCTGCGATGAGTTCGCGCACGGTCGTCGGGTCTTCGCTCGACATCGCTTGCCGCGCTAGGTCTGCCTCGCTCTGCACGCGGCGCGGAATCCACCCGATGGCAAGACGGATCGCAGTCCCGATACCTGTCTGCCACAGCAGCACCACCAGCGCGACCGCCACGACGGCTCCTAGACCCCACTGCAATAGCGTCGCCCAAAATGGAACGATGTCTTTAACGCCCGAGACGGCCACGGAAATTTGGTTTGTTTCATGCAATACGACAGCCGCGTCTGCTTTAATGGTCACGGCTGCGGCGACGATCTCGGGTTGAGCGGAGTGCGTAATGATGAACGCACTTCGCTCAGAGATTGAGTGTGCGGCGCTTGATGCGACGCTTGCGCTGCTGGCGATCTCCTTCGTCGCTGAGCAGCCCGCTGTGAGGGCGGCGAGGATTATCGCTTGTCGAACCACTTGGCTTTGACCTCGTTGAATCCGAAGATCGAACCCGCGAGCCAACCCACCAAAAGTAGCAGGCAGCCAAAGAAAGTAGTACCGAGAGCGTGAGAAAGAAATTCCATAAGTCCTCCATTATTTGGTAATCAACTTATCTATGCGCAACGCCAACGCGGCGATGGCTTCAGTGTGCTTTTCGTCGATTGATTGTCCGCGTATGACAGCCTTTGTGAGTTCGGCGGCTGTCACGCGCAACTCTTTCGTGTCTTCTGCAATGCGTGTCAGAACTGCATTCTTCTCGCCGAGCGAAGACACATAAAGACCCAAGCCAATCAAGATGCCGATCAGCTGACCGACAAGCACAGTCGTCTGAAGCGGTGTCAGAGATGTCTTCTTTGCGGGAGCCATTATGGACAGGTTCCGTCAATGGCGTTTGCAACAGAGAATGTGAACTTGAGAAGAGAATCACCGCCGCGAGACATCAGCATGTGGACGCATGTTCCAGTGGCGATCGGTTGCAATGTGAAGCCACTAGGGATGCTTGAGTGTGTGAGTCCCGGGCCGTCCTTGGTTCCGCTTTGCTGCAATGCTTCGACCGTGTTGTATGCGTAGATACCAGTGTTTGTGTAGGTCAACGACGCACCTGAGCGTTGCTCGAATAGGTTTGAAGAATCCAAATGAGCAAGACCCCAAGTGTATTTCCACCGTCTGCCTGTAGTCACAACAGTATTGCCAGTGATGTATGCGACAAATGTCTGCTGAATGTTTGGAGGACTTGAGCGAGCGTCAAATTCATTGCGCTCGTTCACCTTGTCGGCCATCTTCTTGAATGCGCGGACATTCAAAGCACCGAAATTATTTCGGATGTTGCCGTTGATATTCATTATGTGTTCACAATGTTAAGAACACCAAAATCGACTTCACTTGGAAATGGTTGCTTCCAATAGACAACATTTGCACGCTCAGGATTCGCCGCGCTAATCGCTGATCCCGGTGTGACGCGAGTAGTCGATGTTCTTTGGTCTATGTCACGCAGTGGCTGCTGGCGTAGGTGGTAGGTCGTCGGATCGTAGGAGAATTGATAGTTGATCTCATATTGATTCGGGCCAATTCGAGAAGTGTTTGCACCTACGAAAAGTAGTGAACTTGCAACGCATTGAAATTGTTGACCTGATGCGCCAAAAGTAAATAGGTCATCATTTCGAGTTCCAGCCGCCGCCAAAATTGTTGCGTAATTAGGTCGACCATAGATCACATTTCTTACATTAATTGTTTGAATCGGAAGCAATGCAGAAATAGGTTCGCCTGCGCTGTCTACCTTTGTTCCTCCAATGTCGATCAATGATGGAAGCGATATGTTTGAACTGGTCGGAACCGTCGCACCTGTGCGCCAAATATCAACCGTCTGAACGGAGGTCTGCACTTCGATGCTCGTATAGCCCACTTCCGTAGCCGTCTTCACATCTGCCGCCACTGGCCCTGCTGTTGCGTCTCCGACTGTCGAATCAAAATTGAAGTCGACAACCCACAACTTGCCTAGACCTTCTTGAACAGGACTGATGGTGTAGGAGATGAATCGAAAGAATGGAGCCGCAACCAATTCAGTGCCGCCGCCAAAATCCAAGTACGGCGTGATCGGGTTTGTGACAGTTGTGTCGACGATGTTGGCAATCGTCAGACTTTGCTCATCAGCATCACGAACAAGGTAACTGTGAACGGCTGTCCACTTGCCTTTGTCGAATGTCGCCGAGCGCGTGCGTTGAACCCATACGAGACTGATTGCCATTATGCCGTTCCTCCTGAGTTGTCAACGATTTGTTTCAGTGCTGCGAGTTGTGCTGTGGCAATATCATTCGCCTTCTTTGCGTTGTTGAGCAGTTCGGTCTGCTTAGAGAAGTCTGCGGAACCCGCTACCTTGACGCTTCCGATGGCGGTTGCAAGTGACTCGACTCCAGGCATGGCGTTCTTTGCGGTTGCACTCTCAAGATTTTTGGATGTTTCTTTTGCCATCTTTTCAGCAGCCGCTAAATCTTCTTTATTCCATTGCGCTATTTCTTGAGCGTCTTTCTTTTCCTTGAGCAGTTGCCTTTCCAATTCCAAACGATCCTCTACAAGTTTATTTTCAGCAGTTTGTTTTGCAATCAAATCATTCGATACTTTGCCTGCAAGTTCCTCTTGTGCCGCTTTCATTTGATCGTTGATTGCGGTTCTCTTTTGCAGTTGCTTGTCTTCCATCTTTGCAACTTGCTCAGTCAATGCCAATGAACGCTTTCGCATGATGTCTTGATTGACATAACCCGATGCTTGATCGGTTGCCTCATCTTTCATCGATCTTCGAGCCATTGCTATGTAGGCTTGATTAGCTGCGTGATCTTCTTTCTGCATCTGTGACAAAACATCCTGACGAGCAATGGCATCATCTGTCATTCCATATTGCGCGTTTTGTTTAAGAACAGATTCGACACCAGTTGTCCCTGTCTTCTCGCTGACTTTGAGAAGGGACAACACTGCTCCCATTTTCTCAAATTGGTCTCGACTTTTTGCCGCTGCTGATTCTAGTTCATTAACTCCAGTAACCATTTTGCCAATCTCTTCTCCGATCTCCATGAAAGTCCCAAGGACTGGCAACCCCTTCACAACACTTGTTACTGCCTTAGCGGCCACCATGCCAAAGTCGCCCATGCCTTTGACGGTTCCGTCTGACATTCCTTTAATTGTGGCAAGCATGATTTGCTGACCAACTTCAATCGCACCCACAACTCCAACAGCTTTCAATGCACCACCCACTACATTCTTCATCTGCTTTGCATTGATTTTGTCGAGATGACTTGCGATGCCAGCACCGCTTTTCTTTGCGGCATTCTCGGCTGCTTTCATGCCTTGAACGAACGGATCAGGATTCGCGTAGAGATCGACTGTCATCTTTCCTGTGACTGGCATTACTTAATTCCCATCTGTCGTTTGAGTTTTTCAAGTGCTTGCTGTGGTGTCTGCTTCGGCTTCTCGAAGTACGGCATGAAGTCTTGCGGGCTGTACGACTTTGAATTGCTAGACCTGTTCGAGTTGGCGATCGTCGACGCGACAATGCCCGCGCCGAGGTCACCGCGCTGGCGTGAGTCAAGGCATCCAGTGATGCTTTGGTATGCAATCCATTCTTGGAGTTCTCGTGATGACATTCGATCTCCTAATTCGGCAACGGTCATTTTCAATTCAGCCGCAAGCGTGAACATGAACAGCCTTAGTCCGCTGCGGCTTCTCAGTTTTTTTCGAGTTCCTCAGCGTCTTTTGCCCCAAGTCCCGAAAGGCGCTGACAGTGCTCGTACAACTTATCGATCACCGAAGCGGGCATTGCGCCCACTTCCGCAATCTCCGAATCCGTGAACAGTCTCACGCCAGCCTCGTCGGTAATACACCTCACGACGAGACTGGCGCGGATGTTATTCACGCCCTTCTTGATGTCACGCTCCGAGTACACATACTGCTCCCATGAGTCCCGCTCGCCAGCTGTAAGGCCGCGAAGCGAGACGAGACCATCAATGCCCGCAACCTTGACGGTGGCGGTTGGGATCTTGAGTGCAAGTAGTTGTTCTCGGATTGACATGGGGGTTCTCGATTAGGTGGTTGGGGTAATCGTGTACGCGCCGCTGCACTTGATGGTGAATGACGCAGTCATCACAGCGTCGAGACCAGCCTTGATGCTGAGAGATGTGACGATGCCGATGCCAGTGATCTTGGTTGATTGATAGCCAGAACCACCAAAAAAGATTTCATAACTTTGTTTTAGACGACTAGTGAGAGCGGTTTGCAAAACCAAGATGCCTGCATCGTCGCTGTCGTAGTTCACTTCTGCGCTGATGGAACCCGGGTCAAGCAGACCAGCCTGAAAAATCTTTACTGCTGAAGCAAGAGAAGTGGTTTCGATGGTGCTTTGAGCAATTCCATCAAATGAAAGTGAGGTGCACTCGCCGACTGTTACAAGACTTGAGGTCTGCACTGTGTCTTGCTGAGTTGGTGCAGCCGAAGTATTCGCAGGATTTGCAAGAATCTTGAATGTTGTTCCGTAACTAATTAATTGAGCCATGTGATTATTCTTTCTGTGTTATGGCTGCGATCCGTCAGTTAACGCAACTGGAGAAGGAGCCGAAGCCAAGTAATAAATTTTTAGAGTCACGCTGCAAACGAACGCACCAAGTTCAGTGCCTTCGCCGCCAAGGTCGTAGTTCATGTTTGTGCCATCGATGCGAATGCTTTGGATCGTCATCGGGCTGTTGGTTGTGGTCGCCAGTGTTCCACTCGCCGCGTAGAGATCGACCCGCACATGATCTGCAATGTTGGCCGCAGAGACGAGCGATGAGTGCACGCAGTCCACAGTCACTGTGGCGACCCGCAGGCGATCTGCTCCAACAAGTGTCGGACTCGCAGTGTCATCGCTTTGTGAACTCACGACGATGAACGGCATTGGGGTTGCTGGCGTGACGAAAGACTGGAAGATCTTGGTTGAAGACCCGAGAGCCGTGATCACGGTCGGAGCCTGCTGCAAAGCGAGATGAATTGCTTCTACGAATTTCATCGTGCAGCCCTGTTCATTTCTTTTGCGATGCGCTTGAATACTTTGTCGAGTCCGTATCCAACATCCTCAGTGAATTTGGCGTTGATGGTTGCGGCGTGAGTCTTGAAAAAATATTGAAATATTTTCCAACCTGTGTATGCGCGTGCGGGATCTTTGTAGCGACCGTGCTCGATAAGCCAAGAGTTTTGCGTATACCCCCAAATGCGGCTCCACACGCTGGCCTTGTTCTTTCCGATTTCGTATGGAATAATTCTGTGACTGTAGATATTGTGAGCGATACGAAGTCGGCTTTCCTTGATCGGATGGATCGGCTGATGCTTATTTGCACGCCATCGCCACGACTTTTGAGCCTCGGTCTGATTGTCGTCGTTCTTGCCAATGTATGTGCCGTACAAGCCTGCAAGTTTGTCTCGCGGTCTAGTCAACGCTTTGATCTCGGCTTTTTTCAAAACCTTGTAAAGATCGTCGGTGCGCATGGTCTTCATCTGATCAAGGAACTGATCCAAGCCTTTGATGATCTTGCCGTCGCTCGACATTACTGCACCTCTCTGCATTGCATAGTGAGCGTGTGACCCGCAGACTTGTAGTCGACAATGGAGACGATCTCGAATGTGGTGCTGATCACAGAGCCGCCAGTGCCTCGACTTAGATACGCCGTGAAGCGGTCGAATGCCCTGATGCCCGGGTAGAAGTTGGTTGTGATCTGATGCGTGACAACTTGACTCAGAGCCATGTGGTTTGACTTCTCCACCGCGCTCGAGTCCTTGATCTCGCCGAAGATCGTGTCGCCAGTGGTGTAGGTGTAGGTCGGTGTGCCGAACGAAGTCAGGGTCTGCGTGCGTGTGCCGATCACCATCGGTGTCCGCATCATCCCGCTGTTCATTGATATTCACCCGACTTGTATTGGGCGATGAGAGCCTTGATCGTGCCGGGCACTTCGTACTGTTGACCCGGAGCGAGTGTGGATCTGTAGTCGTACAGAGTCGAGCACTGCATCAAGATGGCGTGCTTGAGTGCGATCGGGATCGCAGTTGCACTAGATCCGTGACCCGCAACATAGACAACTGTGACAACGCCTGCGCCGCCGCCGACGAGTGACGGCCATGATTTGCCGTCGAGCAGCTGAATGCGTCCAATGCCGTTGTATGACTTCACGGTGTAGTCGGTCGACGCTGACAGCGTCTGCGTGTTGCCCGCTGTGTCGACATACTGCACGCTCGTCACGCTGACTAGCGGCGAGCGCGGCAGTGCGATCTCGTATGACGAGCCGTTGTAGACCTCGCCGCTCGAGCCTTGGACTGGCGTGTTGGTTGGGAACGAGTCGTAGACCGAGGTGAATGTCGTGTTTGGAATTGCGATGCCGCAGTAGTTCTCG
>Ga0209190_1002517_pt1 | contig 12336 bp, 12 predicted proteins | sample M_140205_XF_Meta_FD_187315 | JGI IMG/M metagenome (GOLD analysis project Ga0209190, IMG submission 187315) | Freshwater microbial communities from Lake Montjoie, Canada to study carbon cycling - M_140205_XF_MetaG (SPAdes) (version 2) | ecosystem: Environmental > Aquatic > Freshwater > Lake... | reverse complement strand
GGGCTAGTTGCATATGAAACCACGAGCGGCCGATCACCCTTTCCAGCGCTTCCGCTAAATGATGAGTTATATGCCTGCTCCCATCCATCGACAACCTCAACCCCTCCGCTGCGAAGGCTCCTCCAGTAGTCACGCCATTCGTTCTCGCCAAACTCAGCAATTGTTGCGAGCATGAATGCAAGTCCGGTGCTTGAGGTCGCAGGATTCTCGACCACCAATAGGCCTGCATACTCAGGGAGCGCTAGGTCTCTAAGTGTTGTGGGAACCTGGCGGCCCCTCGATGCAAACCACATCCGGTCGTAGTTCACGCAGACATCGCCTACGTCCACCGGGGTCACGCGTCCTTGACTATCGAGCATGAGCTTGGGGTCAATCTGGTCTATCCCTAAAGGCTTATATGGCGTGAAAATGCCAGCACGGAGTGCGCGAGTTAGCAGAGTGTTGTCAATGCCATAGAAAACATCACCTAGGGGGCGATCTTTTGTGAGAATGCTCTGATTGAGCGTTGCGCCGGCGTCGCCGCCGCGCAGGATTCGGAGTTTTAGACCGCTAGAGCGTTCAAAGGAGCGCTGCGCTGATTTTGAGATAGCGAACGAATCATTAGTAACAAGAGTCACGGTCTTAGAACCGCTAGATGCGCTGCCTTCTGTGCCGCCGCAGGCTGAGAGTAGTAGCAGCGTCAATACGGAGGAGGAGAGAAGTGCTCTTAGAGAAGTTGAACGCGTGAATCGAATCATTTGGATCACCGGATGCTTTCTAAAGGGGCAGGCTGGATTGTGAGCAATACGCCGGACTCAATCTGGATAACGGCCTCGGCAGCGATCATCTCGTTACTCACTCCACGGCTTGAGCCTGGCTCTAACTGCTCAGAGTTGAGCTGCCAGCGGAGCCCAGAAGTAGTCACTCCTTTGGCATTACCGCCTACTGCAAGGAGTGTTACAAGATCGCCGGGTGCGCCGGTAAGCGTTGTTCGTGCTCGCACCACGGTAAGGAGGTCAGGACCAAATCGAGCATCAATGATCAAGTCGGCGTAAGAATCTTGAGCGAGTAGCAGAGCATTAGCGAAGAGGTGGTCAGTACGCCCGCCGCCTACCCCTAAGACCGTTGCATGGGTAACGCGCGCTGTACGTGCTGCGCGTAAAGCAAGTGCTAAATCGGTCTCGTCTTTATCGGCAGAGTGCTCATCTATAACAGTTCCTTCGCTTCGAGCTCGCTCAATCGACTCTGTAGTCGCACTATCTAAATCTCCGATGAGTAGCGCCGCTACTAGGCCAAGAGCGTGCAGATGCTCAATTCCGGAGTCAGCAGCAATAACGAGTGCGCCGCTGCGTGCGCGTTCTCGGATCTCTTTGTGCCACATGGGGTGTAGTGGCTCTCCACCCGCAAATATCAGTGCCTCGTTCGCCATCAATCCTCACCGATCCTCTTGTTGCACGCGAGGAGGGTGACGGCCCTGCACTCCCTACACCGGCATGACCCGGATCAGGTTCTTACGGTCGACGGTTACTTAACCGCCCTCTCAGCCCAGTTCACTGGACTCCCGCGTGTTGTATGGAACCATACTGCTACTGCAGCAGTATGGCGCTAATCGAGTTGTTACGCGCCTACGAGGCCAAGCAAGCGCTCTGCTGAACTGAGGTCGTATGGGTGGCCGAGCATGACGATTAAGTGGTCAGCGCCAGCCTCGATGTACTTCTCCCAGTCGTCTACCTCATGTGGGCTAATAGCCACAGTGCGCTCAACCTCGCGCGGGTTGCGCTCGAGGCGCTCGCACCAGGAGTCGAGAACTGCGTTCTTGTGGGCAAAGTTCTCGGGTGGCCCAAACGTGTTCCATGCATCTGCATACTGCGCAACGAGGCGAAGGGTTACCTTCTCGCCGCTTCCGCCAATCAGAATCGGCAGCGGACCTTTGGGGGCTGGGTTTAGTTTTGCAAGGCGCTCTTGAATCAACGGCAGTGCCGCCTCAAGGTCGCGTAGGCGCGAGGGTCCGGTGCCGAACTCGTAGCCGTACTCGGTGTAGTCACGCTCGAACCAGCCGGATCCGATACCGAGCACGAACCTGCCGTCGGAGAGAAGGTCGGTAGTGCGTGCAATATCTGCAAGCAGCTGAGGGTTGCGGTACGAGTTGCAAGTGACTAGCGCGCCGATTGTTGAGTGGCAGGTATCGACTGCCATCGCAGCGAGAAGCGTATGGGCCTCGTAGTGAGATGCATCAGGGTCGCCGTAGAGGGGGTAGAAGTGATCCCATATCCATATTGAGTCGAGGCCGAGTGCATCAGCGGCCTTCCACGCTCCCCGAAGATCCTCAATCGGCGTGGCCTGTGGGTGAAGCTGAACTCCAACCTTGCATGCTGGCATTTGGTCTCCTCGTGCGATCCATCTGATATTGACGTTTCTTGAAATGTTGACAGTTCTTGAAGTATTGACAGTTCTTGAAATATTGAGATTTCTTAAAATGCTGACGGTGCTAGTAGGCCTCAGATTATCCACAAGCTCTTGAGAATCACCAAGAATGCTTCGAAGCGTGGCACGATAAGGGAATGCAGATCGGTGAGGCATTCGTAGGGGAAGGCGCTGAGGCGGCTCACGTCAATACAATTCTTGGGGATCGCTCAGGCCCGGTGGGGGCCGCGTGGGCCACGGGCCTTGCAACCCCATCTAGTGGCCACGCCGCTTTCGTTGCAGTGCTTCAACCTGGGGTTCCGGTGCAGCCAATGACGCTGTTTGTGAATAAGGCCGAGATTGCGCATGGCGATCACGGAACCCTCACCTGGGGGCCCGCGCAGGCAGGAGTTGCTGCAGGGGTAGCGGACGCAGTCGCCGATGGATTAATCGAGGCAACAAGCGTGGCGCTTCAATGCTTGATAGCTGCTGTCTGGGTCAACCCTGAGGCCAGTGATGCCGACCTAGTTTTTGCAAATAACCGAAGAGCAACACGCGATGCAATTGCGAATGGACGACGCAACGAGCCGGATCTTCGCACGGTCCTAGATGCGCGTGATGATGTATTCAACCCTTACTACCGTGCACCCTCCAAGTAGCGAGAAGCAGGCAAGGTTATGAAGCGCCTTTCTGCTGCGATATGTAGCGCGATATATATCGTGATACCCACCTCCGCTGCGACACTTCCGCTCGAGCCGGTGTAGAAAATACTCCCGTGGACCTTCATTTTTCTGCTGAGGACGAATCCTTCAGGCTCGAGGCGCGCTCCTGGCTAACCGAGCGACTCGAGGGAGAGTTCCTAGGGGTACGCGGGCGCGGTGGTCCGGGGGATGAGCACGCATTATTTGAGGAGCGCTGGGCCTGGGAGCGCGAGATGGGCGCTCATGGATGGACCTGCCTCTCGTGGCCTGTTGAGTATGGAGGTAGGGCAGCAACGCTTCTCCAGCAAGTGATTTTCTACGAGGAGTACGCGCGCGCCGGAGGGCCGGGGCGCGTTGGGCTCGTTGGCGAGGGCTTGATCGGCCCAACGATTCTGCATTTCGGAACCGAAGAGCAACGAGCACGGTTCTTGCCCCCCATAGCGCGAGGTGAAGAACTCTGGTGTCAGGGATACTCGGAGCCCAACGCTGGTTCTGACCTTGCGAACATCGCTACTCGCGCCGTACTTGATGGTGACGAGTGGGTGATTCAAGGTCAGAAGGTCTGGACTTCACTTGCTCACTCGTCGCAGTGGTGTTTTGTCCTCTGCCGAACAGATAGTGACACGCAGCGCCATCGTGGAATCTCTTACTTGTTGGTTCCGATGGATCAACCTGGAATTGAGGTGCGCCCAATTGTTCAGATCACAGGGACCTCAGAGTTCAATGAGGTGTTCTTCGATGGTGCGCGTACTGCGGCCTCCAATGTTGTGGGTGAGGTAGATGGCGGCTGGAAGGTCGCAATGGGGACACTTGCGTTCGAGCGCGGTGCTTTAACCCTTGGGCAGCAACTCGGCTTCATGAACGAGTGGGATCACCTACTAGAGCAGGCCCGATTGCGCGGTCTAAATAGCGACCCAATAATGCGCCAGCGAATTGCGGCGATGTGGATTGACCTTCAGGTGATGCGGTATACCGCCATGAGATCGCTCTCTTCGCTCGAGGCGGGGACCATCACTCGTGAAACCTCAATTTCAAAGCTTTATTGGGCGACTCTGCACCGGGATCTCGGCAACCTCGCACTCGATGTTCTAGGGCCAGACGGCGAGATAGCCGATGGTGAAAATTATGATTTATCGCTTACTCAGAGGATCTTCCTCTATACGCGGGCTGACACGATCTACGGTGGGTCTAACGAGATTCAGCGAAACGTGATCGGTGAGCGGGTATTAGGCCTGCCTCCAGAACCCAAGGTGGTCTAAACGTGTCAGCAACCCCTCCTTACCCATCAGCACATGGCCTTCTCTCCGGCAAAGTGGTGCTTGTAACTGCAGCCGCAGGAACCGGGATTGGTTTTGCTACCGCTAAGCGCGCTGTTGAGGAGGGTGCGACCGTTGTCATCTCGGATACGCATGAGCGCCGACTCGGCGAGGCTGCTGATCAACTAGCTGAGATCGCCGTCGATCGGCCACTTGCGATCATGTGTGATGTAACCGTCGAGGAGCAGGTTCAAAATCTCTTCGATACTGCAGCTCAGACGCATGGCGGAATCGATGTCGTTGTAAATAATGCAGGGCTCGGCGGTACGGCGAACGTTACTGAGATGACAGATGAGCAGTGGAGCAAGGTTCTAGACGTAACTCTCAATGGAACATTCCGCTGCACGCGCGCGGCAATGCGCCACATGCAGCCGCGCGGCAAAGGTGCAATTGTCAACAACGCATCGGTGCTTGCATGGCGCGCTCAAGAGGGTCAGGCACACTATGCAGCGGCGAAGGCCGGGGTAATGGCACTAACGCGCTGCGCAGCAATCGAGGCGGCGCCGTTTGGGGTGCGTATCAATGCAGTTGCACCGAGTATCGCGATGCATGCTTTCCTCGCGAAGGTTACGACCGATGAAGTCTTGGATGTCCTCACATCGCGCGAAGCATTCGGGCGCGCAGCTGAGCCGTGGGAGATCGCTAACGTGATCGTGTTCTTGGCCTCTGAGTACTCGACATACATGACCGGTGAGGTTGTATCCGTCTCGAGTCAGCACCCCTAATAAAAGCCCCTAATAAAAGCCCCTAATAAATAGCGTTCTTATTGGCTTTCGTTCTTATAGGGAATCGCCGCGCCGGTAGTTAAGGTGTCGTGTTCTTGGCCGCCTCAAGAAATGCGGGCCTCTCTCCGCCTCCGTGAACAAGAAGATTCGCACCGCTTACGTAAGAAGCGAGTGACGAGGCTAGGAATAGACACGCGTTAGCGACATCGCGTGGCTCGCCGAGCCGGCCGAGCGGAACTGTTGCACCGACGGCTGCGATTCCTTCTTCGTCTCCATAGAAGAGGTGGCTCTGCTCGGTGCGAATCATGCCAGCGGTTACAGCGTTTACGCGAACCTTTGGAGCAAACTCGACTGCCATTGTCTGCGTGAGGTTGAGTAGTCCAGCCTTTGCAGCACCGTAGGCCGCTGTATCGGGTGATGGACGCGTAGCGCTCACACTTGCAATGTTGATGATGCAGCCGCCCTCGGGCTGGTTCTGCATAACTGCGTTGGCCTGCTGCGAGCAGATCAGCGGCGCAATGAGGTTGAGGCTCACAATTGCAGTGGAGAATTTTGGAGAGGCGGTAGCCGTATCTGCAGGGGGAGCGCCGCCAGCATTATTGACGAGAATGTCGAGCCGCCCATAGGCGCCTATGACCTCTGCGATGATCGCCGCTACCTGCTCTGGGTCTCGAACATCGCCCTGTGCGAATACCGCAGTTCGCACTCCAGATCCCTCGGCAACGGCGACAGAACTCGTCGGGAGATTGTCTGGGGTACTCCGACCGCAGATCACGACCTCTGCCCCTGCATCGAGGAGGCACTCTGTGATTCCGCGGCCAACGCCACGGGCTCCGCCGGTGACTAGAGCAACACGTCCGGAGAGGTCAAGCGGATCAGGCATGGGGATAACGTAGCCCCTAGTCTGAACTGCACAGCATCTTGAGACGGCGACCCAGGGGGCGGCGAGCATTTATGGGAATAACCCAGAGCATTGACCAGGCGGGTATCGCCGAGGTTGTAATGAACAATCCGCCAGTAAACGCACTCAATGTTGCGGGCTGGTTCGAGCTCGCACGAATTATTCGTGAACTCGGCGAGAACCCGGAGGTCCGGGTCGTCATTCTGCGCGCAGAGGGGCGCGGATTCAACGCTGGAGTCGACATCAAGGAGATGCAGGCGACTGAGGGCTTCGATGCGCTCATAGCGGCGAACAAGGGATGCTTCGAGGCCTTTGCAGCCGTCTACGACTGCGCTGTTCCCGTAATCGCTGCGGTCAATGGCTACTGCCTAGGTGGTGGCATCGGGCTAGTTGGTAACGCCGATGTCATCGTTGCATCAGACGATGCAACATTTGCACTCCCAGAGGTCGACCGCGGTGCCCTCGGTGCTGCGACTCACCTTGCCCGGCTAGTTCCCCAGCACCGGATGCGATCGATGGTCTATACGGCTAAGTCGATTACAGCTCAGGAACTCCTTCACTTTGGGAGCGTCCTTGCAGTTGTTCCGCTCGCCGATCTTCGTGAGGCAGCCTTCGAGGTTGCACGCGATATCGCAGCCAAGAGCCCGACAGTGATGCGCGCTGCAAAAGCCTCACTCAATGGCATCGACCCCATTGATGTCAAGCGTTCTTATCGGTACGAGCAGGGATTCACGTTTGAACTAAATCTCTCCGGAGTTGCGGACGAGGCACGCGATGCCTTCGTTCAGAAGCGCGACGCCGAATTTACCGAGTAACTCAGAGCAAAGCGGAGTATTGCGTGGCAGATAAACGAATTACCGAAGAGGATGTAGTCGCGGAATTACGCGACGGCATGACAGTAGGAATCGGTGGCTGGGGTTCTAGGCGCAAGCCGATGAGCATTGTCCGTGCGATTGCGCGTTCCTCCCTTAAAGACCTCACAATTGTCTCTTACGGAGGCCCGGATGTAGGTGTCCTCTGCGCAACCGGCAAGGTTGCGAAGGTTGTCTACGCGTTCTGCTCACTCGACTCGATTCCGCTCGAGCCGCACTTTCGTAAGGCGCGTGAGGCGGGCAGCATCTCCACTCTTGAGATGGATGAGGGGATGTTCCTCCTAGGGCTTCAGGCTGCAGCATGGCGTGTGCCCTTCTTGCCGACGAGAGTAGGCCTCGGCTCGAGCCTCATGGACCAACCCGAGATCCGAACGGTTAAGTCTCCTTACGCCGACGCAGAGGAGTTAGTCGCCGTACCGGCACTAAATCTCGATGCTGCGATTGTTCATATGAATCGTGGCGATGCTCGCGGTAACGGTCAGTACCTTGGTGTGGATCCATACTTCGATGATCTGTTCCTGATGGCAGCAGCGCGACGCTTTATGTCCGTTGAGAAAGTTGTAACGACCGATGAGTTGATCGCTGGCGGACCGCTCCAGAGCCTGCGTATTAATCGCTTAATGACAGATGGAGTAATTGAGGCCTCATTCGGCGCACACTTCACTCAGTGCCCGCCAGATTATGAGCGCGATGAAGAGTTTCAGCGGGAGTATGCAGCCTCGGCAAAAGACCCAGATGCGTGGATTGCATTTCGCACCAAGTACATCGATTGCGGCGATCACGCTGAGTACAGAAGGGTGGTCGGGCTATGAGCAACGTAACTCGAGCCGATTATTGCGTAATCGCTGTAGCGGAGACTTTTCGTGGCGATGGCGAGATCATGGCAAACCCAATTGGAACGATTCCGATGATTGGAGGGCGACTCGCTCGCTCAACCTTCGAGCCTGATCTCGTAATGACCGACGGCGAGGCGATGCTTGTTGCAAATGCATTGCCGGTCGGGGTTGAGGGTGTAGAGAAAGTTGTCGAGGCGTGGAACCCGTATCGCTCGATGTTTGATGTTGTCTTCTCTGGGCGTCGCCACGTAATGATGGGCGCGTCTCAGATGGATCGCTTCGGGAATCAAAACTTTGCATGCATTGGCCCAATGGATAAGCCCAAGGCTCAGTTACTCGGTTTTAGAGGCGCACCTGGAAACACGATTCAGAACAAGACTTCCTTCTGGATACCTACCCACTCAGTGAAGGTATTCGTTGAGCGTGTTGATGTGGTAACAGGGGTTGGGTATGACCGCGCTAAAGCGCTCGGGGCTGCAGGGAGATTCCATCGCCTCGGCCACGTAGTCACAAACCTAGGTGTGCTCGATTTCGAGACTCCCGATAACACGCTGCGGATTAGGTCTCTACACCCTGGAGTTAGCGCAGATGATTTGGTAGCGGCGACGGGGTTTGATCTAGTGGTACCTGATGACATTCCAGCCACGCGTGCGCCTACCGATATCGAGATGGAGATCATCAATACTCTTGACCCGCGAGGGCTACGTGGGAAGGAAGTCCCTGAGTGAAGGCTTTAGAGACTGATGCCTGCAGACTCTTTGGAGTTAAGTATCCAATTGTTCAGACCGGAATGGGTTGGGTAGCAGGGGCGCGCCTCACTGCGGCCACCAGCGCGGCAGGCGGACTAGGGATTCTGGCCTCTGCAACTATGACCTACGACGAATTAGTCACTGCGATTCACAACGTAAAAGAGCGTACGGATAAATCCTTTGGAGTCAATCTCCGCTCTGATCAATCAGACGTTGATGACCGCATCGCACTGATTGTGCGCGAGGGCGTCAAGGTTGCATCCTTTGCCCAGGCACCAGGCGAGCGACTTGTGAAGATGCTTAAAGATCAGGGCGTCGTTGTGATGCCGACGATTGGCGCACCGCGTCATGCTGAGAAAGTTGCGAAATGGGGAGTAGATGCGGTCATCGCACAGGGAGCGGAGGGTGGCGGTCACACGGGAACAGTGCCTACCTCGCTACTAATCCCGGCGGTAACACGCAGCGTTGATATCCCTGTTCTTGGAGCCGGTGGCTTCTCAGATGGTCGCGGTTTGGTAGCAGCCCTCGCCTGGGGCGCAGCAGGTATTGCGATGGGGACACGATTCTTGCTCAGCGCGGAGAGCACAGTCCCTGAGGATATAAAACGTCGTTACCTCGCGGCGGGCATTAATGACACCATCGTGACAAAGAGTGTTGATGGGTATCCGCAGCGAGTCATTCGTACTGAATTAGTAGACCACCTCACTGGTTCGGGGCGTCTTACTGCATTGCCTCGAGCCGGCCTCAATGCACTTCGATTCCGCTCAATGACAGGCATGTCGGTTGGGGCATTATTACGCGAAGGGCTTGCGATGAAAAAGTCAGAGGGCTTGACCTACGCTCAAGTAGCCATGGCAGCCAATGCGCCAATGCTCACCAAAGCAGCGCTTGTCGATGGTCGTATTGATGCCGGAGTTCTCCCGACAGGGCAGGTTGTCGGCGTGATTGATTCACTCCCCACAGTCGCTGAGATCATTGCAAGTGTGGTCGCAGAGGCCGAAGAAACAATCGCTCGCTTGAGCGGCGCAGTCCCCGGAGTTAAGCCCGGAGTTAAGCCCGGAGATAGCGCTCTAGGAGGCTTGAGTGAGTAACGCAGAGTCGCGGAACAAGAGTGATCACAAAACATCCAACAAGACGCAGGTAGCCGCGATTGAGGGTTGGATGACGACCGATGGTGAGGCACGACTCGTAGGTGGAAGGGGAGCAGAGACTGGCTCCTATTTCTTCCCGAAGAACATGGCCTTCTCTCGGAACCCCTCCGCCCCCTCAGAGGAGATCGCCGAGGTGCAACTCTCTGCTCGCGGCCGCGTTTGGTCCTGGACTACGAATCACTACCAGCCTCCTGCTCCCTACATGCCAGCCGATCCGTTCGTTCCCTACACAGTGCTCGCAGTTGAACTCGATGAAGAGCGCATGGTTGTGCTCGGGCGACTCGCTCCAGACTGCGACCCATCAACCCTCAGCTCGGGAGCCGAGGTCGAGGTTGAGCGTGGAGTGCTCTACGAAGACGACGATAACCAGTACATGGTCTGGCAGTGGAGACCAGTCGCTACGGAGGATGCACGATGAGTGTTGGGGAGGTCGCAGTACTTGGTGTCGGTATGCACCCTTGGGGTAAGTGGGGGCGCAACTTTGTTGAGTACGGAGTTGTGGCTGCTCGCGCAGCGCTTGCGGATGCCGAGGTTGATTGGCGAGACATTCAGTTCGTTGCTGGTGGCGAGACAGTACGCAATGGTTACCCTGGCTATGTTGCCGGCGCTACTTTCGCTCAGGCACTCGGGTGGCAAGGCGCTCCAGTTGTCTCTGCCTATGCGGCCTGCGCATCCGGCGCTACTGCACTCAACGCTGCGCGTGCGCAGATTCTCGCCGGGCTCTGCGATGTCGCACTCGTAGTTGGGGCCGATACAACCCCAAAAGGATTCCTTGCCCCAAATGCGGGGGAGCGTGGAGACGACCCAGATTGGCTACGTTTTAGGCTTCTAGGAGCCACTAACCCGACGTACTTCGGACTCTACGCACGGCGACGCATGGAGCAGTACGGAGCAACACCTGATCACTTTGCAAAGGTGAAGGTTAAGAATGCGCGCCACGGACTCAACAATCCATACGCACGGTTTCGCAAAGAGGTAACGATCGAGGATGTAAATGCATCCCCGATGGTCTCCGATCCGCTGCGACTCCTTGAGATCTGCGCAACATCCGATGGCGCCGCAGCCTTGGTTATCTGCAGCCTCGACTATGCACGCTCGCGCGGCGTCTCGAACCCAGTTCGCATCGCTGCAGTCTCAACCGTCACACCCACGTACCCCAATACTGTCATTGAGATGCCTAACTTCGCCACGGACTCTGCCTACGGAGTTCCAGAGCCCGAGCGATCCTTTAGAGACTCGATTGCATACGCGGCGTATGAGCAGGCTGGGATCGGACCAGAGGATGTAAACCTCGCTGAGGTCTACGACCTCTCTACTTCTCTAGAGCTTGATTGGTATGAGAACATAGGGCTCTGCGCTCCAGGTGAGGCAGAGCAGCTTCTGGACTCGGGGGCCACTGCCCTCGGCGGGAGAGTTCCTGTGAACGTCAGCGGTGGCCTCGCATCGTTTGGGGAGGCAGTCCCGGCTCAAGCCATCCAGCAGGTCTGCGAAATTACTTGGCAATTACGTGGCCAAGCCGAGGGTCGTCAGGTAGAGGGTGCGCGCGTTGGACTGACTGTGAACCAGGGCCTATTCGGGCACGGATCCTGCGTCATCGCGAAGCGTTAATTTCGCTTTAGTCCGCGTCAGCGGCGATAGCCCGATAACCTGCGCCGCCATGGCGATTCAATGGAACCTTGCAGACCTATTCGAAGCTGTATCCGATGCTGTCCCAGAGCGCACTGCTCTGATCTGCGGCGATTACCGCTCAACATTCGCAGCTCTTGACGAGCGAGCTACACGGCTTGCAAATCACCTTGCATCGCAGGGCATTGGTCGTGGCGACCACATTGGGCTCTACGTCTACAACGGCCCCGAGTATGTAGAGGGCACGTTCGCTGCCTACAAGTTGGGTGCAGTACCGATCAATGTTAATTACCGCTACGTCGAGGGCGAGCTCGCTTATCTATTCGACAACGCCGATCTAAAGGGCCTCGTCTTTGGACGCGAGTTTGCCCCGCGCATAGCGAACATTGTCAAGGACGCCCCGAAGTTGAAGGTCTTCGTAGCTGTCAATGACGGGACCGATGAAGACATCTCTGTGGTTGGTGCAACTGAGTATGAGGCAGCGCTTGCTTCAGCGAGCGAGGTGCGTGCCTTTGAGCCGCGCTCCGAGGAGGATCTCTACATTCTCTACACAGGTGGCACAACGGGGATGCCAAAGGGTGTCATGTGGACCCAGCGCGACTTCTTCCTCTCCACGATTGGGCCGCTGCTCTCTCTCGGGCAGGCCACTCCAGATGAACCCTCTGAGTATGTGACGCGCGCAATAGAGAATGGCGGTACATCTGTATCGATGCCGATTGCGCCACTCATGCACGGCGCCGCGCTGTGGGCCGCTCTGATGGCAATCTTCGGTGGCAATACCGTGGTGCTGACTTCCCAGCGCAAGCTCGATCCGCATGAGATCTGGCGAACAGTTGAGCGAGAGAAAGTCATGTCGGTGAGCCTCGTAGGGGATGCTATGGCTCGTCCTCTCATCGAAGCGCTAGATGAACCAGGGGCCGATTACGACCTCTCTTCTTTATTTGTAATCGGTTCCGGTGGAGCGATCCTCTCCCCGGCAGTGAAGGCCAAGATCGTCGAGCGATTCCCGAACATGCTCGTAATCGACAGCCTTGGAGCATCGGAGACCGGGTATCAAGGAACTGTTGCCGGTACCGA
>Ga0209190_1002516_pt1 | contig 12336 bp, 7 predicted proteins | sample M_140205_XF_Meta_FD_187315 | JGI IMG/M metagenome (GOLD analysis project Ga0209190, IMG submission 187315) | Freshwater microbial communities from Lake Montjoie, Canada to study carbon cycling - M_140205_XF_MetaG (SPAdes) (version 2) | ecosystem: Environmental > Aquatic > Freshwater > Lake... | reverse complement strand
CGACGGTGTCCTGGCGGAAATAGCCGAAGGTGATGACGCGGGTGGAGTCGGTCTTGAAGGCTAGGTAGGTGAGGTCGCAGACGTTGCGCATGTTGGTGATGATTTCATCCTGGGCGAAGGGCGCGGGCGCTTTAACCCCGACTTGGGGCTTGGGCGTGTGCATCCATTCCTCGGATTTCACGAGGCGCTTTTCGGTGGCGCGGACGGACTCGAAGTATTCCTCCAGCTTGTCCTGATCGCGTTTGGAAAGGCGCGGGCGGAGTTCGCTGGCCTCGTCGAGCACGAAGTCGAGGATGCTTTTGCCGCGTCCGATTTCGCGGAGGACTTTCGTTTTGTTGGTCGCGCCTTCCTCGGCGAAAAGTTTCGCAAAGGCGTCGCCGACGTTTTTCTCGGCTGGCACCATGCTGCCACTGTCGGTCCAACTGAAGTCGTTGGCCCCGGCGCTGAGCGTGAGCGTGTCAAAGCGCGTATGCTGGCCGAGCGCGGCGGCGACATGCTGGTCGAGCGAGCGGCGATTTCTCTCCGCCGAAGGCACTCCGGTGAAGATGCGCGGCTGCGAGGCATGACCACCACCGACGCCGGGATGTTCGAGGCCGGAGATGACGGTGAACTGGTCGCGGAAGTCCTGGAGCGCGGTGAGATACTCGGTGGCCTCGTAGCCGTTGCCGGTCTGCTTCGGGATGAGGGCATCGCGAAAGATGCCGAGCGGCAGACAGACGAGCAGCAGGCGGCGCGGTTCCTTTTCCACATCGGCGGCGTGCAGGATGCCACCCATGGACTCCAGCCACGGGAGACTGAGCGTGATACCGACGCCGCGCAGGAAATGGCGACGGGTGGAGAGAGCGAGATGGGGATTCATAATGCGGTGCACGGTTCAGGGTTGGGTGAAGACGGGACTGGTGATGAGGTCGAGGACGAGGGTGCTCATGCCGCTCTTCTCCTTGCGCGATTTGGCGGCGATGGCTTGCAGCGGTGCGCGGTCGGCGAAGCCGGGTTGGCGACCGAGGGCAAAGGTGGCGAGCTTGTTGGTGAGATTTTGAATGACAAGGTCCTCGCGCTTTTTCACCAGCTCGCGGAACTCCTGGAAGCTGTTGAATCGCCCCACGCCAGCCCATTCATCGGCGGGATTGACGGGCTGGCCGTCGATGAGCTTCGCGCGTGCTTTGGGCGTCGGCTCGCTGAGGGCGCGGTATTTTTCACGCCAGCCGCCGATGACGTCGAAGCTCTCCAGCGCAAAGCCGAGCGGGTCGATTTTCTTGTGGCAAGAGGCACAGGCGGCGGTGTCGCGGTGTTTGGCGAGCTGCTCTTTGATAGTGGTGGCGCCGCGAATGTCCGGCTCGATGGGCGGCACATCCGGCGGCGGTGGCGGAGCGGGTGTGCCGAGGAACTTCTCCAGCACCCACACGCCGCGCGCGACGGGCGAGGTGGTGCTGCCGTTGGACGTGACAGCGTGAATGCTGGCCTGCGTGAGCAGTCCGCCGCGCACCGTTTTTGTTTTATCGAGACTCACGCGGCGGAAGTCCGGCCCATGCACGTCTGCGATGCCGTAATGCTTGGCGAGGCGTTCATTGAGCATGGTCCAGTCCGAGTCGATGAGCTGGCGCAGCGGCAGGTCGCGCTCGAACATCTCGGTGATGAAATGTTCCGTCTCGCCGCGCATGGCAGCCTCCAGTTCGAGGTCGTATTCAGGATAAAGCGTCGCATCCGCGCGCATGACGCCGACCTCGCGCACGCGCAGCCACTGGCCGGTGAAGTCCTTCAGGAATCGCTCCGCTCGCGCATCGGCCATCATGCGCTGGGCCTGTGCGCGGCGCTTTGCGGGGTCGAGCAGGCTGCCATCGGCGGCAGCGGCCAGCAGCGCGTCATCTGGCGTGGAGCGCCAGAGGAAAAACGACATGCGTGAGGCGATGGCGTGCGCGTCGAGACGCTCGGGCGGTTCCTCATGGTAAAGGAATCGCGGCGAGACCATCATCGCGGCCAACATGCCGCGCAGCGCCTCATCGGGCGTCATGGTTTGCGTAAACTTCTCGAACAGCGCTCGGTATTTGGCAATGGTCGCAGCCTCGACGGGACGACGGAAGAGCTTCGGCGCGAGATGCGCGACGATGGTCGCTGCTTTCTCTGGCGTGGGATTGGCGGGGTCGATGTCGCCAAAGAGCGTGCGATGTCCCGGTGGCGGCCATGTTTCATAAACCGGCCCCTCGATGCTGAAGGAGCGGATGGCGATGAAGGGGCCGGGCTGGTCAATGAAGGCGCGGCCCTGGCTGTGCGGCGCGCCGTCCATGATGGTGAACTCCACGCGGTCGCCGGGTTCCAGGTAATAGAGGGCCTCGACCTCGCGGGGCTGCTCATCGGTGAAGGTGAAGACGCTCACGGCTTTTGGCAGCTTGCCTGAGAAGCCCTCTTGGACACTGAACTTGAGACGCGCTGGCTTGCCATCGTTCTTCATGGCAAAGGCGACCGCTTTCACCTTGCACCATCCAGCCGCTCGTCCTGGATAACCGAGTGCGGGCCCGCCACTGAAATACTGCTGCACGGTCATCACGGCATCGAGATGCGGGCCATCGGATGCTTTGGGCGGGCGCAGCGTGCCGTTTTCCAGCACTGGGAAGCGATAGCCGTGAGATTCGGGATTCGCCTTGACCGCCTCCTCCATCTTGCGCGTGTTTGCTTTCTCTTGCGGTGTCAGTCTATCGAATGTGGCCAGACGTTTTTCGAGGTCTTTGCGGCTGATTTCGATTGCTCTGCGATTGCCGTCATGAAGCGTCAATGTCTTGCTCACCGTCTCGGGTCGCTTGGCCGGGGCGATGGCGCGGGCGAGGACAAACTCCGCCGCCTTCATGTATTCCTGCACCTGCGCGGCCGAGAGCATGAGCGCCGCGCCGTTGTTGTCGAAGTCGTGGTCGAGCGTGTCGTCAGGAAAACCAGCCGTGAAATCGCCATGCACATCGAAGAGGTCAGCGATGGTGTTCTTGTATTCGGCACGGTTCAGCCGACGCAGCACCACCTCGCCGCCGGTTCCCTTGAGCACACTCGCAGCGCGGGAAATCTCGGACTGAATCCAAGCCGTCACCGGCTCCACCTCGGCTGGCTTTGGTTGTTTCGCTTTCTCCGGCGGCATCTCGCCGAGATGCAGGTTGTCGAGCACGAGCTGCCAGTTCTCCGCATCTGCCGCCGTCGTGGAAACTTTGAGTTCATCCACGCGGAAGTCCCCCTTCTGCTTCTTCGGCCCGTGGCAGTCGGTGCAGTAGGTCTGCATGAAGCCGCTCACGGGAGCGGGCACCGCCGCATCCGCGAAGGACGCCATGAGGAGGAATGTCAGAGCAATGGGTTTCATCGGAAGGAAAACGTCATGAGTGCTGCCTGATCACGGTGCCACGAGGCCGAATGCGCCGGCACTCAGGCCTTGAGCGCCGCCTTTGATGTCGGGAGCAACGTAATGAAACACTTCCTGCCATGTTTTGCCGCCATCGGTGCTGCGCTGGATATTTGTGCGACTCGGGTGGATGCTGATGAGCGTGCCTTTGTCGCTGGCGATGATTTTGCCATCGGGCACGGCGGCGGGCAGATCGCGCCAGGTCTTGCCGTCGGTGCTGGCACGGGATTTTTTTCCACAGAGCCAGAATTCGCCGTTCACGACGCTGAGCGCGGCACGCTCCGTGCCGGTGGCGTGCGGGCCGTCCCACGTCTCACCGGCATCGGCGCTCGTCCACGCGTTCGCGGCGATGGGGTCGGTCATGACGAGCAGCTTGCCGTTGGATGTCAACGCGCCGCGACCGGTGGAGGCGTCGAGGCCTTTCGGTGCGAGCCATTTCCAGGTCTTGCCGAGATCATCGCTGGCAAAGAGATTGCCGAACTTCGGGCCAGATTCGCCGCGATTATCGCCGAGCGCGAGGAAGCGCCCGCTCCCATCGCCGCAATACAGCGTGCCGATGTGATGCGTATTGAGCTTGCCGCGCGGATCGTCCTTGAACGCGCCCCAGATGCCGAAGGTGGTGAATGTTTTCCCGAGGTCCGCCGTGGCGCTGAAGGTCATGTAGCCGCTGGAGACGAAGGCACCCTTGCCTCCCGCCAGGCCCCAGGTGAAGCCAGTCATCAAGCGCGGATCGTCTTTGCTTTGTGGCAGCTTGGTCGCGCCGCTGGTGAGGTGACGCCAGTTCACGGCATCATCGGAGGCGAGATAGATCGTCGGCCCGCCCCAGGCCACCGGCACGGCGAAGACGCCGTTCGTGTAGGCGACGGATTTCGTGGCCCACGGGCCGTGATCAGCGCCCGGCGCGGCGAAGAAGGCCTGCTTCCACGTCTTGCCGTCGTCCTTCGACACAATGATGCGCGCTCCGTGACCCACCACGACGAACGCGCCGACTTTCGGATTTGGTTTGAAGTCACCGCCAAGCGGAATGGAGGCGCGAATCTTCGCGTCCTCGGGAGATTCCTCCGCTGCGAAAGTGGTGAACGAGAAGATGGCGGAAACGAGGAGGAGGGGCAGTGGTTTCATGGATGAGAATGAGGAGCGATCAAACATTCGTGCGATGGATTAAAGTTCGGCAGTTGGACGATGAGACAGGCATCATTTGGCCACACGCCAGTCAGGGCCTTCCGCGCGGGCGGAGGCGAGGGAGTCGAGGAGTTGCTTTTTGAGTTCCGCCAGTTTTTCTGGATGCTGGGTGGCAACGTCATTCCGCTGGCCGGGGTCGGCTTTGAGATTGAACAGCTCGAAGGTGTCGAAGGTGCGGCTGCGGACGAGTTCCATCATCTCCGGCGTGAAGTTGTGGCCTGCGGGTTGGAAGCCGGTGGTGCGGGCGACGAGGTTCCAATCCCCGGAGCGAAGGGCGGCACCAGGGTCACGATTGAAGTAAAACCAGAACAGTGGTTTGGCGCGCGTGAATTTGCCGCCAGTGAGCAGCGGCAGAAAACTCATGCCGTCCAACACACGGTCGGCGGGGGCGGCGACGCCAGCGGCCTCGCATATGGTTGGCATCACGTCCACCAAGGCCACCGGCTCGCTGATGGTGCAAGGTTTCGGAATTCTCGATGGCCAGGCGAGCAAGGCAGGCACCTTGATGCCGCCATCGTAGAGTGTCTCCTTCTGCCCGCGGAGTCCGCCGCTGCTGCTGCCGGGCCCCGTCGGGCCGTTGTCGGAGGCAAACAAGACCAACGTGTTGCCCGACAGCCCGCGCGTCTTCAGGGCCGCAAGATAACGCCCGATGGCGCGGTCGATGTTTTCGACATTGGCGTAATAGACCGCCTCCTCTTTCGTGGCGCCCGGGTAGCCTTTCACCAATTCCTCGGGTGAGGCGAGAGGCACGTGTGGCTCGTGGAAAGGGATGTAATGAAAGAACGATTCGCCGGGCTTGAGCGTCTCCAGCACCCGCAGCGCTTCGTCAACGACGAGCTGGCATGAGTAGCCCTGGCATTCTCCGACCGCGGCACCATTGCGGATAAAGTTGGCCGGGTTGCGATGGCTGGGCGCGGCGTTGAGGTCGGTGACGAACGAGTGCTCGAATCCATGGTCTGCGGGTGTGAGCACGCTTTCACGAGGCATGACCTCACCCAGATGCCATTTGCCGAACACCCCGGTCCGGTAACCCGCGTCGCGCAACAACTCCGCGAGGGTCACTTCGCTGCCGCGCAGCGCCATCGGACTGCGACCCGGACGCCAGTTGTAGATGCCCACCCGCGTCGCGCTGCGTCCCGTGAGCAGTGACGCCCGCGATGGCGAACAGTTGCACGAGCCGGTGTAGAAATCCGTGAACCGCACGGCCTCCTTCGCGAGCGTGTCCAGGTTTGGCGTCTTCGGTTTGCCACCCTGATACCCCACGCTGCCGTAGCCGAGGTCGTCGGCCAGGAAGATGACGATGTTCGGACGTTCGGCTGCCTGTGCGGTCACCAGAAAAAACAGGGATGCCAGCAGCACGGCGGATGAACACCAGAGCGCACTGAATCGGTGCGGGCCTTCTCTGGCGGCGGCAGGGTCAGAGTTCATAGTCATCAAACGATTTCCTTCACGATGCCATCAGCCTCGCCGCCTTGGAACTTGGCGGGCACTTTCACGCCCATGACGCCGAACATCGTCTGCCAGAGGTTGCCGAGACGGACGTCCTTTTTCTCAAGGTGGCCCTGGTGCTTGATGCCGATTTTTTGACCGCCGACGAGCATGGTGGGCAGTTCGGTGTTGTTGTGCGCGTTGACGGTGCCGCCGCTGCTGCCCCAGACGAGCATGGTGTGGTCGAGCAGGGTGCCGTCGCCTTCCTTGGCGCTCTTGAGCTTTTCGATGAAGTAAGCCCAGTCCTCCATATACCAGGTGTCCACGGTGGTGAGCCACTTGAGCTTGTCGGGGTCTTCGCCGTGGTGGGTCATCTCGTGGTAGCCGTAGGGACAGCCTTTGTAGGCGTAGCAATGGGTGCCGTCGTTGAGGTCGCGGCGGGCATAATAATTGATGACTCGCGTGCTGTCGGTCTGGAGCGCGAGGGTGATGACGTCGAACATGAGGCGCTGGTAGCGGCGGTAGTCGAAGTTGCCCTTGGCTTGCAGCTCGGGGTCGAGCGCCTGGACGTTCTTGCCGAAGTCGAGCGGCGCGACCTTTGGCTTCGGCTTGTCGAGCCAGGCGAGGTCGGTGGCGATGCTCTGCTCCACGTCGCGGATGGAGGTGAAGTATTCGTCGAGCTTGGCGAGGTCGTCTTTGCCGAGACGGTTTTGCAGGCTCTTTGCCTCGTCGCGCACGGCGTCGAGCACGCTGCCGGTGCGGCCGGCGCCGACCCTACGAGCGGCGACTTCGTCGGGGCTTTCGGCGCGGAAGAGTTTGTCGAAAATAATGTGCGGACGGTTCTCCGCCGGGATGGGCGTGCCGCCACGGGTCCAGGCGAGCGTCTTGTCAATTGTGCCGCTGCCGAAGCCGGTGCCGCGATGGATGCCGAGCACGAGGCTGGAGAAACGCGTGGCTTTGCCGACGGCCTCGGCGAGTTCCTGGTCGGCGGAGATGCGGAGTTTTGCGTCGGCTTTGTGCGTGGCGGTGCCGGTCAAAAAGGTGCGGTCACCGCCGTGACCACCGGAGTGAGTGAGTTTGAGTCCGCTGATGAGGGTGAAGTCATCGCGCAGATGCGACACGGGTTTCAAAATGGGCGTGACATTCCAATCGCGGCCCGTGTTCGCGGGCGTGAAATCGCGTCCGTTCATGCCGAGGCCCCACATGGTGAAGAGGGCGCGTTTCGGTCGCTCACTCTCTGAGATGCCGCCCGCCGTCGATGCTGCGCGTGCCAGCGAGGACATGGATTCGAGCCAGGGCAGCGCGAGCGAGACGCCGGTGCCGCGCAGGAAGGTGCGGCGGTCGATGGAGCGGTGTTTGAGGATGTTCATGGTGGTTATTTGGTTTGAAAGGGTTCGGAGGCGACGACCGCCATCACCAGCGTTTGCAGGCGCGGTTCGAATTTGAGGATGGTTTCGATGGTGGCGTGGTCCACATAGCCCACGGGGCGGCCCAGCGCGTAGGTGAGCAGCTTTTCCGTGAAAGCGCGGATGAACTTATCCTGTTCGGCCATCAATCCGGCCTTGTAGCCTTGGATGTCTTTGAACTCGCGTCCGGATTTGAGCGCGCCGCTGGCGTCGATGACTGGGGCCCTTGCTCCTCCCATGCCTTCGCCGTTCTGACGCTCGCGCCAGGCGCCGATGGCGTCGTAGTTTTCCAGCGCAAGTCCGTAGGGGTCGAGTTTGGCGTGGCAGCTCGCGCAGTTCGGCTCGTTGCGGTGCAACTGGAGACGCTCGCGCACGCTGAGGTTCTTCCCGGCGGTGTTCGGCTGGATGTCGCCCGCGTTCGGCGGCGGAGGCGGTGACGGGTCATTGAGCAACTTCTCCAGGACCCACGCGCCTCGGCGCACCGGCAGCGTGCGGGTGCCATCGGCCAGCAGGGTCAGCAGTCCGGCCATGCCGAGCACGCCGCCGCGATGATGCTCCGGCTTGAGCGCGACTTTTTGAAACGCCTCACCGCTCACGCCCTCGATGCCGTAGTGCCGTGCGAGACGCTCATTGATGACGAGGAAGTCGGAGTCGAGGAATCTCGCGACCGGCAGATTTTCCGTGAGCACTTGCTGGAAAAACGCCAGCGGCTCCTCGCGGCTGGCGGCCTTGAGCGCGTTGTCATAGCCCTTGTATTCCTTCGCTGGCTCCACGCTGCCGAACTGCTCCACATCGAGCCACTGACCGGCGAAGTTCTCGACGAAACGGCGACTCTTTGCGTCCGCCAACATGCGTGTGACCTGGGCGCGGAGAATTGCGGGCTGCCGGAGCTGGCCTTTGAACGCGAGCGAGAGCAGTGCGTCATCCGGTAGGCTGCTCCAGAGGAAATAGGAGAGGCGGCTCGCGAGTTCAAAGTCTTTCAGCGGCCGCGTGCCCTTGGTGGCGGCAGCGGCGCGCGGTTGCGGCTCCTGGATGAAAACAAAGCCCGGCGAGCAGAGCATCGTCTGCACTCCGAGCCGCAGCGCGTCTGGAAAGGGCATCTTCTCGCGCTGCATCGCACCGGCGGCGATGCGCACGAGCTTATCGACCTCCGCTGGTTCGACTGGCCTACGATAGGCTCGCGGCAGCAGCCGCGCGAACACCGTGCGCAGTCCGCTTTCATCCTGCGGCGTCTTGTCATCGAGTCCGAGCGCGGTGTGGCTCGCCGGCGGCCATTCCTTTGGCAGCGGGCCTTCCACCTCGATTTTGTCCAGGAAGAGGCGCGGCGCGGTGGCCGCGTTGTGCGTCGGATGCGGAATCCAGCGCGGCCCGGTGAAGGCATCCAAGTCCTTGAGCACCTGCTCGCGCTCGACCTTGAGTCGTGCGACCTCGGCATCGTCGCGTGCAGCCGCAGCTCTGGAGAGTTTGCCCTGAACCACCAGCCATCGCAGATGGACGGTGCCCCATTCGGGATTGTTGACGCGCAGGTTGTTGATGCCGTTCCAAGTCGGCACCAAGGGCTTCTGCTGGTCCGGCTGCCCGGCCCGCAGGAACAGCAGCGTCTCCGCCACACCTGGTTTTTCCAAAGTTCCCTCGATGGTGATGTCATGGTCGCTCTCCAGCGGCGAGCCGGGGGCGTAGGTGAGACGCATCACCACCGGAGTGCCCCGCGCACCGGGCGATGCCCCGGCATGAACGCGCACGCGATAGTAACCGTCCTGCGTGACCAGCTTCGTCAGGTCCGGGCGCGGTCCAGATGGCATTCCTGCCCAGGTCTTATTATCTTCATCGGGTTTGCCGCCCTGACCACCCCACATCTCAACGCCGGTGCTCTTCTTGTCATAGAACGTGGGGCCGAGGGGAATCTTATGGTCGATTGCCTGCGCCACCTCCGTAGTAGGATCTTCGTTTCTGTTCAGGCTCTTTTCCGCCTCATAGACGTAGGTCTCCGCCTTCGGCGGCGCGCTCTGCACCGCCTCGCGGGCAATCTGCCCGGCCCAGTCGAGATAACCGAGCATCTGCGTCTGGTCAAAAAACAACGCGCTGCCGATGCGGTCGAAGCCCTCCGCCTTGCCATCGGCGGGCAGCTCGCGTTTCAGCTTCTCGACAAAGTTCGGGTCGAGCCGGAAGAGGTCACCCACCGTGTTCGCATACTCCTGCCGGTTCAGCCGCCGCATCAAGATGCGCCCGCCCGCCATGCGCGCCTGCCGCTCCGCGTTCTTCAGATTCGCGCCCACCCATTCCACCACGGCAAAGGCCGCCTTCGCATCCGGCCTCGGCTCTTTCTCCGGCGGCATCTCGCCGCTGTTGATTTGATTGATGACCTCATGCCAGTCGTCCGCCGTCTTGCCGCTGAGGAAATCCGTGCCCAATTCATCAACGCGAAAGCCCGCCTTCGCCTTTTTCGCGTCGTGGCAGGAGTAGCAGTGCTGTTTCAGAAATGGCCGCACCTCGCGCTCGAAATCGGGCACGGCTTGCAGCCCTTGGGCGAAGACCAGCAGAATAAGAATCGGGGAAAGGCGCATGACGATGACGGATTACTTTTTGCGGAACTGTTCGATGGCGGCGTTGAGGGGCGCGGCGAGGTCAGGCGGCACCTGTTTGGCGAGACTCATCGCCACGCCGATATGGCGCTTTGGAATCTCGGCCAGCGGCGTCGTGATAATGTTCGCCTGCGGATGGTCGGCCTTCAGCTTGTCCAAGTCCGCCTGCGCCGCCACGCACATGCTGAGGTTGATTTCGGTGAGTTTGCCCTTGAAGGGAACGAGGAGCGCGAACCCGCCGTCATACGTCACATAGCACTCGCCCAAACCCACGCGGGTGAGGTGCGGAATCTTCGCGATGGCTCCCAACGCCTTCTCGGTGACGGTCGGCTTGGCCATCTCACTGATGGAAAAGCTTGTCAGCCCCGGATGCCCTGCAAAAAACGCGATGCCCGCCCCTGTGGCCTGCGAATGAGCGACAGAGAAGCTGCGCAGCGTTTTGATTTTCGCGCACTGCTCCATGCCTTTGTCAGAAAAGCTGAGGCCCATCTTGATGTCGGCGAGCTTCGAGTCCGTGAGCGCATCAAAGCCGCTGCCGTCATACTCCACGGCGCGGGGGTCGTTGCTCAGAAAGCCATTGTGGTCCATGCGGATGATGCGCAGCTCCGGCAGAGCCTTGAACGAGCGCAGCGTGCTGTTGCGCAGCCAATAGCCATTGCCGGTGATGGCGAGCACATGACCGGCCTTGTCATGCGTGACGGTGAAGGCGGCGGCTTCCTTCTCTTTTACCTGAACCGTCACCGAGGCGATGTCGTCCTTCGGCACGCCGAGGCTGGCGAGCGTGTCCGCAGCACCTCTGGCCGAAAACCCCGGCTTTGACGCGAGGACGACTTCGACGCCCTCCGTGGCCGCGATGGCTTGGATGATTTTCGCTTCGGCGGGAAGCAGCGTGAGATTCAACTCGGCAGCATTTCCGAGAAGCGGGAGGGACAGGAGGAAGGCTCTGAGAAGGTTTTTCATGGAATGGGTTGAGTAAAGGAAGCAAACGACGGCTTGGAGCAAAGGCCTCATTTGGCGACCGTGACGCTCAGCTCTGGGCGCATTTTTTTCAGAGCGATCACTTCACTCTCGGGAATGTTGCTGTTCTCGAACCGGAGAGTCTTGAGGGACGCAATCTTGGCAAATGATGCCAGACCGCCTTCGGGAATGATGACTCCATTGAGAATCAAAGCCGTCAATGCCGGGAACTGAGCAAAAGGCATCAGGTCCGATAGCTTGGCCGCATACAAGTCTTTCGGATGCCCGGGGATTTCCAGGCTGGTCTTGGCGTTCACTTGGAGCTTCATTGACTTAAGACTGGGAATCTTGCTCAGGGCCGTGATGAGATCCGCCATGCTGCCATCCGCCGGACGAAGCTGGCCGGGCTGCAGGCTTTCGAGCTTCATCATTTTGCTGTAGTGTCCAACGCCGGTCATGGTGAGCTTTGGATCGGGCTCAGTGGCCCAGTGACCGAAGCTCAACTGTCGAAGGCTGGGGGCCTTGGTGGCTGCTTCGAGGATTCGATCATCGGCATAGGTGCCGGGATTGAAAGTTTCGAGAGAGGTCATCTGCACCAAGAGAGTCACCGCCCCTTCAGTCGGCAGCCGGACGTGACCACAGTTTAGCACAGTGACTTGTTTGAGCTGACCAAGTGCTGCGTAGCCCTCCAGGTTGCCACCAAAAAGCGCACTAAAGCGCTCTGGCCCGCCACCATTGAAGCTGATGGAACGCAGCTTGGGCAAGTTCTTGAGTGCCGCGAAGCCTTTTCCCGTCAAGGCGGTGCAACCCGAGATCTCGATGGCATGCAATTCGGTATTGGATGCCAGGGCGGCGATGTCCTCATCCGTTGGCGCGCCCGCGACAACGGCTCCAGCATCGCCTTTCCACGTGGCGGTAAGGTTGCCTTTGACAGGTGCAATGGTGAAAGGCCCGGCAAAAGCGGGGCATGTCGTGATCCAAAAGAGTGGAAGAAGCAGGTATCGTTTCATAGTTGTTAGATGGAAGATTAAAAGGTTGGAAGTCTGTCAGTTCTCGCGCACCACGCGGTGTTTCATGGGTCGATTGGTTGGTGGTTGTAAGAGAGACGAATGAAGACGGCTTTTGTGACATTGCTCACCGCAGCGTGAGTGTACCGCCGTCCACGGGGTAGGCGCTGCCGGTGATGAAGCTAGCTTCGTCGCTGCACAGAAACAGCGCGGCGGTGGCGACTTCATCGGGCTGGCCCATGCGACCGATGGGTTGGGTGAGGCTGAGCTTTTCAAACATCTCTGCCTCGCGGCCGGGATAGTTTTTGGCGATGAAGCCATCGACGAAAGGCGTGTGGATGCGACCGGGCAGGATGGCGTTGCAGCGGATGCCTTGCGCGAGGAAGTCCTTCGCGATG
>Ga0209190_1002515_pt1 | contig 12339 bp, 11 predicted proteins | sample M_140205_XF_Meta_FD_187315 | JGI IMG/M metagenome (GOLD analysis project Ga0209190, IMG submission 187315) | Freshwater microbial communities from Lake Montjoie, Canada to study carbon cycling - M_140205_XF_MetaG (SPAdes) (version 2) | ecosystem: Environmental > Aquatic > Freshwater > Lake... | reverse complement strand
TTCGATGGCAACAAAAATATCACCCTCACTGGCACTGTAGTAGAAATGGAGTGGGTAAATCCACATACCTGGCTGCACATCGTCGTTGAAAATGCTGATGGCGTACCAGAGGAATGGATGGTCGAGGGCGGTTCACCTGGTGTCCTCTTGCGACTCGGCTGGACCAAAGATTCGCTGCTCCCTGGCACCAAAGTTATTATGCAGGGCTTCCCTGCGAAAGACGGTTCCTTACGCGCCAATTCCCGCAGTCTTGAGTTTCCGGACGGTCGTGTACTGGATTCAGGCAGTAGCAGTCGTAGAGATTAGCCCTAATATTTTCCTGTAAGACAAGACCTGCTTTGAATTTGCAAGTTGTGGTCTTAGCGAATTGTATTTTGTTTTTGCCCGCAAGGAGCCCTACCTTATGTTAAAACTACTATTGCCGCTTGCTGTACTAGCCTGTTTTATACTTAGTGCTCAAGCTCAGCCTGCCGGCTGGAACGATCCCTTTCCTCCACATAAAGTGATGGATAATCTTTATTACGTTGGTACCTCGATGTTGTCGACTTACCTCATCACTACGCCCGAAGGTCATATTCTGGTTAGTAGCAACTACGAAGCATCAGTCCCGGTCATTCAAGCTGGAGTTGCTGAACTGGGCTTTCAATTTAAAGACATCAAGATACTCATCAGCGGTCACGCTCACCCCGATCACGTAGAAGGTGATGCTCTGATCAAGGAACTCACAGGTGCCGAAGTTGTAGTAGGTCGTCTGGAAGTCCCCGTAGTACAGGCAGTTCGCCCCGGTGGTAAAGAGCATCCGATTGACAGGATCGTAGATGACGGTGATACAGTAACGCTGGGTGGCACCACGCTCACGGCGCATCTACTACCAGGACATACACAGGGCTGCCTCGCCTGGAGTCTGCCACTAGTGGAAGCGGGTCGTACTTATCTGGCCTTGATCGAATGCAGTCTGAACGGTCAGTTTCTCCAATACGTGGGGAACGCAGAATATCCACATATCGTCGCGGACATGCGGGCCTCGTTTCATTTGGCTCGCGAATTGCCAGTCGAAGTATTTCTTAGTTCGCATGGAGTGTTTTACGGTTTGGACGAAAAATATGCAAAACTGCTGACACGACGCGAAGGCGATACAAATCCCTTTGTCGATTTAGTTGGTTATCAAGCTCATGTGGACGAGTTCGAAAAAATCTTTGAGGAAACTTTGGCTAAACAGTTGGCGGAAGCTAAGTCTAACTAAGGAAACTTAGTAAAAAATAGAGCCGGATTATTTCGGACTCAGGTTTTTCTCCAGCTGCTTTACCTTTCACTCAACATTTCATAGTCGATAGCGATGGCAATGTTGTATGCATCTTGGACTGCAATCGTTGTAAGAGCGTGCTACCGTTCAAGAAATACTTTACCTGTTTCACGAGTGCAGCCAGCCACTGGCAGTTCTGCAGTACAAATAATAATGCCTCCTGTCAGTACGCCAAAGGTGCGACCATCACGCAACGGATTGAGGCTGACGGTAAAATAAGTACCAACAGGAAAACTAACCACAGTCACACCTTGCTTAGCAATTGTCGAAGCTGGGCCAGTCTCTACTCCCCAGGTTTGTTGCTTGCCGTCGGCCCCTATAATGGGTTTGCCACTCTCGTCCATCGCTTCAAAAATGAACTGTGAATGGTTTGCACCCACGACAAAACGGGTGAGCTTGCCGGTAAAGGTAACCTTAATCTTCGTGTCATACATCGCAAATGAATGATGCGCCAACGCAGCTAACGGCAGGCACAGTGCAGCAGATGCCAGGGTAGTAAGACAAAGCTTAAACGAAAGTTTTTTCATGACTAACTCGGATTATTGACTGTGGTGTTTAAGTTAAGTGGTGTCACTATTTACATGGCATAACTACGTCGATAACTAAACCAGAATACCCTAGCTATTCTACCCACAGTCAAGCTCTTGTCGAGTGAGGTTGTCAAACTGAGACATTACCCGTCAAGGCTACAGTTAACAAAATCGAAACATAATCTGTCTGCCTTCCATGTTGATGGTCTGCAAATAAAAAAGCAAAAAACATATTCAAAATCCAAAACTTATCTTGGCTACGTAGTATATTTGTGGGAGATTTGCTTCTTCTTTAAATATTAGAGAACCACCATGAATCGTTATTTCCCCGGCTCAATTTTTGCCCTGTCATTATTTGCTAGCACCTCACTTTATGCCCAGGTCGGCACTGAAAATACCGCTGCCCATCCCACCATCACGGAAAGCACAGTGGCTGAAGGTGACTTCAACCGTTATCTACTCGAATTTGATGGTCCACATACACCAACACCGCGCCTTGCCGACGGTACCGTAGATCTTGGCGGCAACGGCGTGTGGAACCTTCCCTGGGTCAGTAACTTGGCAAACGCCCAGCAAAAACCGGGTCCGGCGCCCTGGAAGCCTTGGGTACAAGCGATGTGGGAATACCATAACGCCAATACCTCCAAGTACGACCCGGAAGGTTTCTGCCTACCACCCGGCGGACCACGTTCAATGGCCACCCCCTACCCTGCCGAAATCATCCAGAATCGTGACCGCATCGTCTTCATATTTGAAGGTGACATGCACGTCTGGCGCGAAATACATATGGATGGTCGTCCTCAACCGGCGGACTTGAATCCTACCTATTTTGGCAATTCCACTGGTTACTGGGACGGCGACACACTGGTAGTAGATACCATCGGCTATAACGAAAAGAGCTGGCTCGATTACAGCGGCCATCAGCACACCGAACAGTTGCACACCGTGGAATACATCTCCCGCCCTTATAAAGAAAAACTGCACTACAAGGTAATAATTGACGATCCCGGCGCTTTCGATGCACCGTGGACTGCCGAATGGGACATCTTATGGTCCGAAGGTCAGGAACTGCAGGATTACATCTGTCAGGAGAACAATAAATATCTACTCGATCTGCGGGACGATCTGGATCAACCCTACTTTGAAAAATCTAGCGGTCTGTAATTTTCCGCAAAAAAAACCCGTCACTTTCATGACGGGTTAGGTTTATAGCAGCTACCTAGCGGCAGACATTAAGTTTTTCTTAGAAGCTCATTTTCAAACCCATGTACCAGCGACGACCCAAGAGATCATAAGGCTAAAGTACCTACAAATTTTTAGAGAGACCTAGCGTCAATACTCCGCGTTGTGAAACACGTTCTGCACATCATCCAAATCGTTAAGCAAGTCCATAAATTTCTCAAACATCGCAATGTCGTCGCCGCTGATGCTGGTTGCGTTCTGCGGGATAAATTGAATTTCGTCTACGGCATAATCGATATCACCTAAAGCAGCTGCTAATGCATTTTTTGCCTTGGCATACTCAGTGTGAGGTGCGAAAACGGTGATAGTCCCTTTTTCAAATTCTATGTCAGTGACATTTACATCAGCATTAAGTAAAGTTTCAAACACAGCATCTTCTTGACCCTTGAAAGAAAGAATTACACTATGGTCAAAGGTATGGCTCACTGTACCTGGCGTTCCAATCTTACTACTGCCTTTGTGGAAACATTGGCGCACTTCACTAAAAGTGCGATTTGGATTGTCGGTTAGGCAGTCCACAATCACCATGCAACCGCCTGGGCCGAAACCCTCATAACGCGCAACAGCGTAATCCTCGCCACCTGCGCCCTTGGCTTTATCCAGAGCTTTTTCTATAACATGGGTTGGCACTTGATCACGTTTGGCTCGTTCGATAATTGCGCGCAAGGCTAAATTACCACCGGGATCACTGCCACCCGTTTTGGCTACCATATAAATTTCACGTCCGTAACGGCCATAAATTTTGGATTTATTGGCCGAGGTTTTGGCCATTGATTCTTTACGGTTTTGATACGCTCTGCCCATCACTACACCTATAGTTTTACTAGTTCTAGCTTGTCCAAATTCTACAAGCGTTATATAAAAATACACTCGCTTGTTAATTAAACGATAGTCTTATCCCTTATGCACGATCACAAGACTTTCATCAGCAATGTCTTTGTCCGTTTTTATTTTTAAGCTTAATAAGACTGCTGCAGCTGCTATCGAGCCCATCGCCATAATAATAGCCAGCGTCGGCAGCAACAGACCCCCCTGCAATAACACCCCAGCAATTATCGGTGCCAACACGGAACCACCGCGACCTACACCGACCGTAAAACCAGTGCCAGAAGCTCGTACATCGGTAGGGAATACTTGCGCAACAATTGCATACATGCCAACAATACCTGCATTGATAAAATAACCTGCAAAACCAACTAGTGCAGACATCACGACCAAATCTTCCGTCGTTTGACCAAACAATGCAGTGGTCAAGCATGACCCTACAAACATTAGCAAAGTCAGTTTTTTTAAATCGACATATTTGGTGAGGAAGCCAAAAGTCAGTGCTCCTAACACTCCCCCGATACTTACCCAAGTGAGCACCCCACCGGCCGACGAAGGACTGAACCCCATATCTACCACCAGTTTCGGAACCCATTTAAGAATAAAGTAAAAAGTAACGATATGCAGGAAATAGGCACTTGTCACCAGCAAGGTGGTCGCCAACATGCCTTTACGGAAGATAGTAATATAATTTTGTTGCGACGTTTCTTCTTTTTGGGGTGGCATCAGGGCAAGCGCCTTGTGTCCCAGCGCTGTCATTACGGTATTAATACGTATGAGGGCATTAGCCGGTCGTTTGCGCGTCAGCCAGTGCACAGATTCCGGCATACAGAAATACACCACCGGCAACATCAGCAAGGTCATACCAGTACCAAAATAGAATACCGAACGCCAATCCATTATTTTAAGCAATTGGGAAACTGCCAGCCCACCTACCACACCACCAATGGGATAACCTGTTGCCATAAAGGCAATAGCCATGGCCCGATGTTTAAGATTAGAAAATTCTGCCGCCATGGCATTGAGTGCTGCCAACATGCCGCCAATGCCTACACCGGTAATAATTCGCCAGATGGAAAGTTCTACTAGGGAGTTCGTTGTTGTCACCATAAACATTCCTATGGTCATAAGCATCAAACACCCCAAAATGGTTGGTCTACGTCCAAGTGCATCTGCCACACCACCTAAACACAAGGAACCCAAAGCCATACCCCACAATTCCATGGACAGCACAAAACCTAATCCCGCTTGCGTGACTCCCCATTCTGACGCTATCCCAGGCGAGGCAAAACTGATCGCCATTACATCAAAACCATCGAGTGCATTAAGCGCAACTGTAATAGCTACTACCAAATATTGTAGGCGTGTCATTGCAGATGTATTAAGTGTTTCGCGTGGATCGGTATACATAGAAAGCCCTTTTTTATAGTTATAGTTACGATCTCAGTACTTGTTTGATAACACCGTATATTTACCTGTTTATTCCTGCAAACTTTTTGATACCACCTCAAACACATCCTTGGACAAATTTTCGACACTACGGATGCGTATTAACTGTGCCTTCATCAACTCCTGCCTAACCGTATTATATTTGCGCCAACGCGTGAGAGGTGTGAGTTGTCGCGCTGCAATTTGTGGATTGAGACTATTGAGTTTAATTATGTAGTCGCCAAGAAATTGATAGCCCTCTCCGTTTAACGCATGAAAACCTACTGCATTGGAATTACAAAATGCGCCGATTACAGAGCGTACTTTATTGGGGTTACGAATATCAAAGGCTTCATGTTCGATTAATGCCAATACCCGCTGCAAATTGTCCGAAAGAGGTGCCGCGCTTTGCAAGGACAACCACTGCTCTACAACCAAAGCTTCATTTTTGTATTTAGCATAAAAATGGTTCAGTAATTCTACCGTTGTTACTTGTGTAAGCACGGAAGGATTATTAACTAAAGCACGCAACGCTGCACTTGCATCCGTCATGTTATTGGCAGTGTTGTATTGAGTTTTTGCAGCAGCTATCCAGTGGCTATCTGCAAGTGAAAGTAGATAATTAAGTGCTGTATTTTTTAGGGAGCGAGCCGCTACATCTGCAGACTGATACTGCCAAGGTTTAGTGCTGATATTGTCGTAATAAACCTTGCCAAACAACTCACGCAATTCTCGCGCCAGATATTTACGGATATGCTCGCGTACGTGATGAATAGCGTCCACATCCACTTCACTCGCCAGTTCAGAAATATAGGCTTCTGATGGCAATAACAGCAGATTGGCCACCATGGCTTTGTCGATGGCAGGATCATGCAAACTAGATTCAAGTACAGTAGCGAAAGCAGTAACGAGACGCACATCCACCACAATAGTCTTATTATTCTGCCAACTCGCCAGCCCAGCGTGAATCACTTGCAGTGCAAGTTGTTGCCCTGCTTCCCAGCGCATGAATCCATCGGGGTCGTAGCTCATCAGTATCATCAACTCATCCAAGCTGTAATCCAGGCTAGATTTTACCGGTGCAGAAAACCCTCTAAGTACAGCCGGAATTGGCGTTTCCGGAACATTGATAAAAGTAAACTCTTGTTCGCGCTCAGTGACCCACAATACTTTACTTTTTTCAGGCGGGTGACCTTCCTCACATTGCAAGTCTATTTCTCTACCTTTGCCATCGATCAAACCTACCGTCAAAGGAATAAAGAACGGTTCTTTTATCGGTTGACCTGGTGTCGCCTGGCAGCTTTGTTTTACGGTGAGGGTAAAACTGCGTTGTTTTGCATCATAGGTGCGACTAATGTCCAGATGAGGTGTTCCTGCTTGTGTATACCACAGACGAAATTGCGTGAGATCAATACCACTTACCTCTTCCATGGTGAGTACGAAATCTTCAGTAGTTACCGCCAAGCCATCAAAACGTGAGAAATACAAATCCGTCCCTTTACGAAATAAGTTAGGTCCTAATAAATTCGCGATCATGCGGACAACTTCAGACCCTTTTTCATAAATTGTTACCGTATAGAAATTTGAGATCTCTATGTAGGATTCGGGTCGAACAGAATGTGCCATTGGCCCGGTATCTTCAGCAAACTGGGCAGTACGCAAAAAACTTACATCCTCAATACGGTTGACCGCACGTGATCCCATATCTGCTGAAAATTCCGCATCACGAAAAACAGTAAAACCCTCCTTGAGACTTAACTGAAACCAATCACGACACGTGACACGATTGCCTGACCAGTTATGAAAGTATTCATGTGCAACAATTGATTCGATACGCTGGAAGGCCATGTCTGTGGATGTTTCTGCCTTAGCCAGCACACAGGAAGAATTGAAAATATTCAGCCCCTTGTTCTCCATCGCGCCCATATTGAAATCATCTACTGCCACAATCATGAAAATATCCAGATCGTATTCGCGGCCGTATACTTTTTCATCCCACTGCATGGCTTTTTTAAGTGAAGCCATGGCGAAATCGCATTTGTCTAGATCTTTGGGTTCGACAAAAATCTTTAGGGTTATAGTGCGTCCACTGCAGGTAGTAAAGTTGTCTGTGACCGGTAAGAGATCACCAGCCACTAGTGCAAATAGGTAACAGGGTTTGAGGAATGGATCCTGCCAAATTGCAAAGTGTCTGCCCTCCCCCACTTCTCCGGCAGCAATTTTATTGCCGTTGGAAAGTAATACCGGATAAAGCATCTTGTCCGCTTCTATACGCGTAGTGAAACTGGATAACACATCGGGTCGGTCCAGATAATAAGTAATTTTGCGAAATCCTTCTGCTTCACATTGTGTACAAAACATCAAACGTGATTTATATAAACCTTCAAGTGAAGTATTTTCTTGTGGTTTTATAAGGGTGCTACATTCGAGGGTAAACTTAGCTGGCACAGATTCTATGGTGAGGTATTCTGCATCAACCGTATAAGCATCCGCAGATAATACCTTGCCATCAAGTTTTATTGTTTGTAACTGCAATTGTTTGCCATTTAAGACCAACGGTACACGGCCAGTACTACTGTTGGGATTACGTCGCAGCAACAAACGGGAAGAGACTAGGGTATAGCCTTCATGCAGCAAAAATTCCAGATGAGTTTCATCGATCAAATACTCCGGTACTTGATAGTCGCGCAGATAAACTGTCTTGCCTTGTAACTCTCTCATGCTTGTTACCTTTACCTTTACAACTTGCCCGAACCGGTTGTAACTAAGAAACTGTAAGCTCTAGCTCGTATCCAGTGTATTTTCTGATGTTGAGTACTCCTGTGTCCAAAAGCAGATACTGGCCTTTGATACCTAATAAACACCCAGTCATCTCTGGTTGACTGTCGAAATCTAAAGAAATAATCTTTTCCGGATAACTGACAATCGGATAAGAGAAATTAACTGGCTCAACTGATTGGAGAATATTAATGGCATGAAGGCCAAACTTGTTTTGTAAGGCAGTCAAGTCCCTCTGACACAAGGCCAGCAGTCGATCGCGCTCTTGCGCCATATTCACAACTTCTTGCTTGCTGCTGAGCATGGCGCGCCAATTAGTACGATCGGTAACATGTTCTTTAAATAGCACTTCACAAAAACCCGCCTGCTGCCGTGTACGTACTCTGATGGCAGCCACTGCTTGGGTAGCACCTTGATCAAGCCAGCGTGTGGGGAGTTGTGATGCCCGAGTGATACCCACTTTCAAACCTGATGAATTGGCAAAATAAACAATATGGTCCTGCATACAAAAGTGTTCACCCCAGACCGGTTCTCTACAGGTGCCTGCCTCAAAGTGGCAGCGCTCAGGTGACATGATACAAACATCACACTGCGCAAGTTTTTGAAAACAAGAGTAACAATAACCCTGATTAAAACTTTTGTTCGTGCTGCGTTTGCAATGAATACAAGTAATCTTGCCGGTATAACGCAAATGCAGTTGCTTTTCGAGCAAAGGTGCTAAAGCAATATTATTAGTACCCAGCGGCAAACTGTAACTCACGGGTGAATCGGCTTTGGCAATAAGTTTCCGAGCATGACCGCAACTTTGTAAAAAACTCATGTTTTTTCACTTGTGTTAACAGCGAGTTTGCTGCGATCAATATACGCAACTCTTTCTATTGCTGGTAAGTGATGTTCGTCATAGGCAATTACTGCTTGCAGACAGTGATCAATTTGCTCAGTAGTTAAACGATCACCTGAGGGCCATTTGCCAAGCTCTATAGCTGTTTTCAGATTTTGATGCATTTCGGCTGTCATTTCAGAGAGTAATGCCTGCCAGCTGTGAGGTTTTTTGATATAAACAGAATCAGTCACGAGGTGTCTCCCTAAACGGCATGGCCCGTACGATACGACTGGAGGCAGCAGTCACTGCGCCAAATACGGTACCACTCAAAAAACCACCTAGGTGTGCAGCATTGGCAATCATGCTGAGACCCAATGCGGTCATGATGACTAGGCTGAGTAACATAAACACAATCAAGGAAGCTGGCAATCGCAGTCCTTTGCGCGGATCGAACAATTGCCACATCCAGATGTAAGCAAACAAGCCGTACACCACTCCCGACATTCCCCCAAAATTATTCCCCCCACCATACAGAAACTGAATGGTATTGGAGATCAGTCCCAATACCACAATAGTTAGTGCCATTACTAAGCTAGACTGAACTTTCTCAATACGACTACCAAGCTCCCATAACCACATCATGTTAAAAGCCAAATGCACCAAACCACCATGAAGAAAAATCGGTGACAACATTCTAAAAAACTGCGTAACAGAAATATTTTGCCACACATTTTCTAGCATAATGGTTCGTGTACCATAACTAAAATCTGGATAGAGCAGCTCCCGGGTAAGACTAGTGGGGTCGTCTAAAGGGGCCAGAAATAACAAAGCAATACACACTGAAGTAATGATCAAAGTCAGTGGTGCCTTGGCAAACGCATGCAACAAACCTATAAAAAACTCATTGAAATTAAAAAAGTCATTAACGCTTGTATGATTTTCAGCTGCAGCTAGAACTTCTCCGCGCTGCCAGGCTTTAAACAATGTTGTAATCTGGTCAATTTGCTTGGGGTTTGCTACCACCAGCAACTGTTGCCCTTCATGTTCGGTAATGTGGTGGGATATTTTTCGTTGCCAGAGTAATTGACTAAATTGCGATAGGTCGGTATCCAGACTTACTGAGAGCACCCTGAACATAGTGCTGCCTCAACCATTACCAGGACGATGTGACCAGCCAAGTTTACTTCGACAAGTTGCGTAATAATCGTAATCTACCGGATGTAAAAGACGTAATTCCTGACTCTTGCGTTTGATGGTAATAACATCACCTGTACTGGCCGTATACTCCACTGATCCGTCACAAGAAACTTGCGGTGCAGTATGGTGCCGCTCTCCGATGATGATTTTTACTTCACTGTTACTGTCGATCACAATGGGTCTGCTGCTCAAGCTGTGAGGATACATTGGCACTAACACCAGGGCATCCAACTTAGGGTGCATGATGGGGCCACCCGCCGACATAGAGTACGCGGTGGAGCCGGTCGGTGTTGCAACAATCAAACCATCAGAAGCCTGGTTGTAGACAAACTGGCCGTCTATATAAAGTTCAAACTCGATCATTTGTGCAGCAATACCCGGATGTAACACCACATCATTCAATGCCGATCCTAATACTTTTTTCCCTCCTACCCCTGGGATACATACTTCCAACAAAAAACGGGATTCAACCTTGTATTTACCATCCAGAATTGGCCCCAAACTTTGTTCAATTTCTTCTGGCAAAATATCGGTCAGAAAACCCAAACGACCACGATTGATTCCAACAACAGGAATGCCCTGCTCAGCAAGCATAGCGGCGGCTTTGAGCATGCTGCCATCCCCACCTACCACAATAATGAGTTGACAGATTGTCCCCATCGATTCCCGCGCACTAACCTGATAGGAATGTTTACCCAACAAAGACGAAACTGCTTCATCGACTATAATTGTTAGGGAAGCTTGCTGGTGGAGAAAAGCAGTCAGTGTATGCAAAGAATCAATAATGCTGCGATTATCTTGTCTGCCGATGATGCCAATGGTGGAAAACTGCTGCATGTAAAAAATCCGCATTAAAAGGCCAGCGAGTATAACATGCTGATCTTGCCCTTCTGGCCTATTGCCCCTGTACAAATCTATCAATACATTTAAAAAAAAAGATGAATTACAGCTGTCTATGAACAGTGTCTAAACGCTCTGACTATGGCGTTATTGGTGACCTCGTTGGCCTTGCAAACCGCCACCATGAATTGCCAGTATTCTTGCATGGAGTGGAAAAAAATCATTTTTTATTAGTTCGCTGATCGCCCAAAACATTTTTCCTGAATATACATACTCCAATGGTATATCCGTAATAGCACTAAATTTATACATAAAAGCTAAGAACTGCGGGTTGACCTTAGCATAACCACCCGCGTGGAAAACATCGTTCACCGACCAGGTAGAAGTCGCGTGCAGCGAATGTTCATGCAACATACGTTGGATCTCACTGTGTAAATAGTTTTTACCTCTCAAAATTTGTATACCTAACACCGGCAGTTGAGTACTTGTTACCAAGCCTGCCATCGTGGTACCAGTTCCAGCGGCCAATACCAAATGAGTGTAGTGCTGCGCAAGCGTAGGTTCAATTATCTCCTGGCAGCCTAGTATCCCCGCTAGATTCGCCCCGCCTTCTGGAATCAAATAGAAATCACCAAATTCCTGCTTGAGAGAATTTATAAAATAGGCGTTATGTTTTTGTTGAAAGTCAGCACGCGATACGAAATGCAACTTCATTCCCATCTGGAGAGCATCCTGCAAGCAAGCATTCAGAGGACAAGTTTGTTGTCCACGCACTACCCCTACTGTAGTAAACCCGAAGCGTTGTCCAGCCGCAGCCAAGGCATGTAAATGGTTTGACCAAGCCCCCCCAAAACTAAGCAGAGTAGATTTGCCTTGTTCAGTCGCCATTTTAAGGTTGTATTTTAATTTGAAGAATTTGTTGCCCGATAGAAGGGGATCAATAAGATCGGCACGCAGCACTGCCAGATGCACTTTATTTTGATGCAGCCAGGGTAGCTCGACGGCCTGTAACGACAATTTTTGTGCGGGAAAGATTATTTGAGGCATCACTTACATCCGTATTACATCTTGATGAGAGTGTTGCATGAACCCTAAATTAATTCTTTGCCTCAGTTAACGACGACTTGATTACGAGTTCACCACTGCCAAAATTTGGATGACAGTCGATTTGAAGGCAAGGGAATTGAGTATTACGGTGAAGTTCGGTAGCGTCTTGCAATACCAAACCCCCGTCAAACCGCAAGTAAAAATACTAAGTATTTGATTTTAATAGTATATTCTGGCGACCTGGACGGGACTTGAACCCGTGACCTCCGCCGTGACAGGGCGGCATTCTAACCAACTGAACTACCAGGCCAAAGAATAACAACGTT
>Ga0209190_1002514_pt1 | contig 12340 bp, 16 predicted proteins | sample M_140205_XF_Meta_FD_187315 | JGI IMG/M metagenome (GOLD analysis project Ga0209190, IMG submission 187315) | Freshwater microbial communities from Lake Montjoie, Canada to study carbon cycling - M_140205_XF_MetaG (SPAdes) (version 2) | ecosystem: Environmental > Aquatic > Freshwater > Lake... | reverse complement strand
TACCCATCGCGTCCACGGCCTTGCCAGCCTCAATGGATGCTTGCTGTGGCGTTGCTCCAGCTTGTAGTTGACGCTGTGTTTCTTGCTGTAATACAGCCTCACGCTCTGGAGAGATAACATCCTCTGGATTCCCGCCAGATGCGAGATATTCAGCCTTGGTTAAGTTGCCAGCTTCCTCTTGAGAAAGTGGAGCAAACTCTAAATCTTGTTCCTGCTCTGGAACGAACTCAAGCTCTGGCTCTATAGCCATTGCTTACTGCCTCGCTTGCAGCCTACCTGGTTTTCCGTTGATGTAGATGAGTTCCCCAGGTTTTACACCTGCTGCTTTTGCTTCTTGGAGACTATTAAAGTTCTTTGGTGCTTCTGGCTGTGCCGGTGCTTTAGCTGGAGCCTCTGGAGCGGATTGTTGTGTGGCCTGAATAGGCATAGTCGGAGACTGATATTCTGGAACATTTGTCTCCATCTGTCCGGATTGCTTGTTGAATCCAAGTTCGGCAAGTTTATTTCTATAAACACCAGCTTCGGCCTCAATATCTTTCAGAACATCTGCGCGAGGTTTTGCTCCAATCAATCCAAGGCCAGCCTCCATTGCGAATGTTCGCTTGTCTCCCTTTGCCATTTCAACTTCTTGTTTTACTTTATTTTTCTGAAGTTTTTGAAGCCTATCTGTAAGTTCGGCTCGTTGTGCTTCGACTTCCTCATTCTGTAAATTTTGCTCGTTGCTGATTGTAGATCCAATTCCAGACAAATAAGGAGCAAAAGCAGGATCTTGGCTTAACGCAGGAAGGTCTTTCAACTTTCCTTTAACTTTCAATCCACCTTTTTCAAAACTAAAGTCAACGTCTGGCTGTTCCTTCAATGACATTGCGCGTTCTTCAAGTGCTTGCTTTCTTTGGGCTTCAGCAACAGCCTGTTTTTGAAGTTCGTCTTGCCGAAACATATCCAGTAATGCTGGTACATCTAATACTGCCATAAATCTCCTTATATCTTAATTAAGTTGCTAAGACCAGTAGCAATTTGACCAAATTGCTCTGCACCACTTGGCTGTCTTGCAAGCGCACCAGTATAAGCACCATAGGTCTGCGCCTGGTAGTCTGACATCGTGTTGTAAATTTGAGCAGCCTGACCGCTCATAGTAACAGGGATTGCTGGATTTGTTGTCTGGTAGAACTGGCTGGCATAAGGCTGAGTATTGAACTGACCAGGTTGAGCTTGGTTTGCATTGATATAATTCTGGAATTGGCCTTGCTGGTTGGCAAGACGCGCATTCCCAAGATTGTATAGCGAAGGTCCGGAAGCCACAAAACCAGCAGCCGCTCCAAGTCTGTTTTGCTGTAGCGCATCACGGAAAGCAATGTCAGCGCGCAATGCATCGCCAGTAGATTGACCAGAGGATAAAAACTGTTGAGCTGCACCATAGCGAGCAAGCTTACGCTGTTCCCCTGCGGCACCGATTTGCGCAGCTTCCTGTACAGCCGGTCCAAGACCAAACACGTTACCACGAGCTGTCTGTGCTGCTCTTACAGCCTGCTCGTATCCACGCCGTTCCTCTGCTCCCAAGGTAGATCCAAGGCGAAGCTGATTGAGTGCTTCTTGTTCAATTGTATTGCGAATGGCCTCGGTCTGCGCTGTGGATGTTTCACCAATCGGACGCGTAGCCATTTCGCGATACTGCCTACCTAGTCCGACAGCAGTCTTGTATGACTCTGGATCAATCTGGCGGAGTTGTTGGGTAGCCCTTTCTTCCGGCAACTGCAAATATTCACGGAAAGAAGTGATCTGCGATTTTCCCTCAGGATCAGCAGAAGTAAGTGGAGTAAAATTCTTTACCTTATCCTGCGCTGTTGCAATAGCATCTGTAACACTTTTTAAGTCATCGTTAAGAGTTTTGATTGACAATTCAGAAGTTGCCCTGCGAGGATCGTTGGCAGGTAACTGTTCCAGTAAGCCTCTTGCAGTCGCAATCCTGTCTTGGATTCCAGCAATCTGTACGTTGCCAGATGAAATTATATTGTTAAGCCTATTGGTGTATGAATTATTGTAATCGTTTAAAATTTGATCGTCTGAAACTTGAAAGTTTAATTTGTTTGCAAGATCAGATGTTCCAAAATTATTTGCTGCCATAAGTTGTGTCGGAATTGCTGTTTGTTCTGCTTGGTTTTGTTGACCTTGTGATTTTGATGTAAGGCTTGCAATTTGCTGGGCAAGAGCATTGTATGTTATGTCTTGCGATAATTGATCGCTATACTTTGATTCAAGTTCTGAAACTGATTTTTTTGTTATTTTTGATGCGTCATTAATTGCCTGGGAAATTGTTTCAATCGGATAGTCTTTGCTTTTTTCATCAAAATCGCTTTCCATTTTTCTGCTTGTTTTAGTTGCATATACAGGAAGGAATCCATCAAGTTGTTCAATTTCTCCTTTTTCATTTACCCTGTATCTGGAGTTTCTTGATGCAAACTTAGGACTTCCATCTGGAAATCTTTCATAATTTGTGCCAGGAGCATCGCCAATTGGTAGCATAACTTAAATTTCTCCAGACCTAAACTTTTTGGTTGTAATTTTCTTTGCTTCTTCATTGCGAGCAAGCAGACCTGCAAGATCCATATCATAACTTGGATTTGCAATGCTCTTAGGATTGATGCTCGCCATGTAGTCAACTGGTGCAACAGTATCTGCTTTTGCAACATTCTGTTCGACAGAAGCGTATGGGTTAACCCCATAAATCCGTTCAAACTGGCGGGTCATTTGATTGCCAAGTCCACGATTTAAGGCATAAGCCTGCGGGCTTTGTTCATAGGAACGGCGTAATCCCTCAAGAGTGCGTTGACCTCCATATTGACGTTCTGCTTGTAATCCGGCCTGCACCTGTGCAAGCTGGTCGGCTGCTGACATTTGACGCTCCAATTGACGTTGTTCGGGCATGTACTTAACCCGAAGCTTATTTTCTAGTTCAGCAAGATCAGGAGCCTTCTCAATATATGTTTCTAGGGAGGAACGATAATTAAGCGCATTCGCTTGCGCCGATTGAAATGGATCGGGCGGGGGTGGCGGTGACGGAATTTTAGGACTTCCGCCCATATTAGCGCAATGCCTTTCTCATAAACTTCATGTAATCATACTCCTTTGGTTTGCCGGAACGATTGAAAATGATCCGCTTGCGGGGACCAAAACGCTCCACTAGGAGCAACAGCAAGCATCTCAAGGATTTAGCACCTTTTGAGGAGATCGTCAAGTCCACAAAAACATTCTCTCCGTTCTCGCTATGTACATAATGGTTAGGCTCTTGACCATCATTTATGCATCTTGCTAAAGCTACACCAGCGATTCCATCCTTATCTCTTACAATCCCGACCATGCCCTGCTTTTCAAACCAGCCAAACCATTCGGCAAGATTGTTCCACATGCCCTCTGGAACACCACTTTGCTCAATATATTCAATTGCGGTCATATTACCAGTTTTTACATGACCAGTATCTAGGAGTCATTTTGCTTGGAGGATTAGAGTCACATCCATGCCTAGCCCTAAAACTACGCCTACGATCTGGATTGTTCTTCTTGATTTTCATGTCTGGATCACCGTATCTGATTGTTTTTGACTGACCATTTTGGCATGCGCGTACAACAAACTTCTTGCGCTCGCCTGGTGTCCTTCTTGGACTATTACAAGGTAATTCGCTCATAATGTTTTCTGGATTTCAATCGTATCCGGATTGGCAGCAGCCGTGATTTGGCGAATAGCCATCTTATTTGCAACAGACGAAATCTTAATATTTAATAGCCGCCATTTTTGATATTTGCGTAGATCGCTTGCAAGCCTTTTTTTAACTGATGTCGGGAGAATTGCTGGCAAAGCAAATTCAAGCGTAAGCGCAGAACTTGATATGTTTAGGTTTGGCTGTACATCAACATCACCAACATCGGTATCACGCTGGATGGATATTGTTGTATCCGTAGAAAAAGAATCATCAAATATAACCTCAAAATGGCTTCCATATTTTATGGCAAACGGATCTCCAAAATTAAAGTCTTTTGTACGTACGTATGACTCGTAATCAAATACACCGGTTGAGGTTGTTGTGGTTGTTCCCGATGTTGTGGTGTAAACGCCATAATCGCGATAGTCAGCAGATGTAACCTGAGTCGGAGTCTTGTATCCGCTGTATCTTGTAATTTGGCCAGTTGTCAATTTCATCATCAACCTCAATCCTTGATCTTGGAAATTAGACAAAGCAAACTGCATTACATTTGGAGTCCAGGTTCCCTCAAATGCCCCCAGCGTTGTATTATAAACAATGATTGTGTCGTTGTAATCATTTGATTCTGTTGGTATGGCAAGAAAATACCTGTTATCGTAAAAATGAGCAGTAGCTATTCCTATCTTTGCAACATTAATTTCTTGAATGACATTTTTAATTACTTCAGATAATGGAAGTCCAACGGATGTAAAATCATCTGCCGCAGAACGAACAAGCGAACGAATGCCATCATCTGAAAGAAAGAATATATCGCTGTTTACCTGGATTGCAGATCCTTCTGCAACGCATCCTGTGTTGTTTGAAATTAATTCGACAGTCCAATCGGCTGCTGTAGTTGCATCTGATGGAATTGTTACTTGGAATATGCGTCTCTTCTTGAATACAATAATTCTATTTTGGTAATATTGAACAATCGCAGTAATCTCGTCTCCGTCATCTGCGTTGACAACAATGCTATTTGAAGCATCCCAAATTGATGCGTCAAGAATATCAGATGCATAAAGGGTGTTTCTGTTTTCAGAAGATCCAACTCCAAATAATCTATTTCCAGTATTGATCAAAAGCCTTAAATTTAGCGGAGGAGGACTTACTGTAGCCGTAGCTGTTGCTCCAGATCCATCACCAATAATTGTAACTGTTGGCGCGCCAGAATAACCAGATCCTCCGTCAACAACTGTAACACCAGTAACCGCACCGCCAGCAACTGTTGTGATTAGCGTTGGAAGTGTGCCACCCCAATCCGGTCCAGAAATAATTGCTGTTGCGCTTGTATAATTACTGCCAGCCGTTGTTACTGTGATAGCCCTTACTTTCCCACCCTGCCTGGTAGTAATTCCAGTTCCACCCGTGGACGCTCCATCAAAATAGTAAAGAGGTCCATCTGCATCGGCCATGTACATCTTGTCGTTAAACTGAGCCATGCTGACTTTGACATTGTAATCAGTAGAAAATCCATCAGCCCATTGTTGAGCTTCATTATCCCAAATGCGAGTAGCCCCAGTAAAATTATTCCATATTTCATCGGCTGGACGTAATTGCGCATTCCCATTTGAATCAATTGTATAAAGTCTTCCTTGTGTTACCGCTATTAGTCTTTCAGATTGCGATGTATCGTAATATCGCATTCCACCGATTGATCCTTCTTGACTTGTCGCTGTCGTGCTAAAACTTGTAACGCCCTTGCGCGTTTCAAGGCTCCCTTTGGGAGATAGGGTCATATTGACTAATTGCTGAACTTGATTTTCAGCCAATAGATCAGATTGCAAACCGCTGGCTTGACCTCCGGAAAAACTCCGGATTCCATCAAACGCCAAGAGATCGTCTAAATTGTCCGAGTAGTACGGCACAATGCCTCCTTTAAGCCGAGAACATTTCTTCGATGGTTAGCTCGCCAAGACTCTGCGGAGTGATCTGCTTCACACCACCAACCTGGCTCAATTCGTAATTAGCCATCAAAGCAAGGTCGGCATTGGCAGACTGCGTGATTGCCTGCGCCTTGGCATACTGCCGTTCACGCTCAAGTGCGTCTGCGTGGGTTAGTGCCAGAACTAAATGATGAACGTGAGGTAGGCGAAGTTCGTCATCCAGCGCGGTTGTGGATGGAGGAAAGTCAACTATGATATTTGTGCGGGTAAGGCATTTCAGCTTCTCCACAACACGCAATGGGATTGTGCCAGATGTGGCAAGCCTTGGGTAAAGGTTTAGCTGTGCAACGCCACTGCTGTTGCGCCCTGTAAAATGGTAGGTATCTGGATCTCCAGTCCGCGCATCATCAAGCAATCCTGGGTCTTGGCTTACAATCGTTGCCAAGTCAATTGGGTCAACCTCTGCATCGTTGTAAGCTACCGATAGAGGAGTCTCGACATTCGTGCCTAATGTGATCTGCCTGTTTGTTCCAACTGAATAAGTTGAGTTTGTGACAGTCTCACGCCAAGGGGCAAAGTCCCATACGCGCCGATAGGCCAAACTTGCAGCCTTCTGCAAGAATGTAAGTGTATCTGAGTCAGTCTTTCCAATTTTCTCACCTGCATATTGTGCAATTTCAGTTAATGTCATATAATTTTCTCCCAAGATATTGTTGATTCATCCCAATAATATTTTTCTTCATCAGAAGGATATTGAATTGGAGGATTCCATCTGCATGTATTTTCATCAAGAATCCATGATGGATATGGTTTTTCTGGAATAAATGCATCCCTTGATGAATCATACATATAACCGATTCCAGCAAAATTTTTTCTTAAATTTCCATTATATGATGTTTGAACCCAATTTCCACCAAGTAGGCGGACACAAAAATCTTTACCTATTTGTTCGATCTCATTCCCATTTGAGTCAATTGTATCAGAATTTGATACAACAATTACCCTAATAACAATACCATTGGAATCAATTTCAGCAAAATGTGCCATTAGATTAAATAGCGAATAATTACAATTCCGCTTCCTCCATTTCCACCACCATTTCCACCTGCACCTGCTCCTCCACCAAGATTTGCTGTTCCATTTTCTCCTTTATCTGTTGCTCCTCCATTTGAATCCCCTCCCTTTCCACCACCACCAAGCCCTGAAGCAGCAGAAGTCCCAGTGTAAGTTCCTCCACCCCCACCTCCAGCGTAATATGTGGATGATCCATTTATGTCGTTTTGAGTGCCATTTCCTCCAGCTCCACCAGCACCACTAAGCCCAGCAAATCCAGCGACCCCACTTGCTCCACCTCCGCCGCCACCACCACCACCATTTGGATTTGATGTTCCAATAAATCCTGATCCTCCGTTTGCGCCTTGTGACGGAGATGTGCTTGGTGTATTTCCAGTTCCAACAGTTGAAAGATTAACTCCAGCCCCTCCGCCAGAACCACCATTTCCGCCAGAACCACTTGAAAGTCCTCCACGCCCACCACCTGCTGCGTCATTGCTTGCAAATGATGATAAATTTCCATTCGATGCCGCAGGACCAGCACCAGTTGAACTATTCCCAGCACCACCGGCACCAACAGTTACAACATAATTTGTGTTAATAGAAAGAGATTGCGATGTGAAATATCTCATTCCACCTCCTCCTCCACCACCACCATTCGCAGAGTTAAATCCAGATGCCCCACCTCCACCACCAACAATAAGAAAATCAAATGTACTTTTGCTGCCAGTATTAAATGTACCCGTTGTGTTAAATGTATGAATCCGATATCCTGAAGATGTGGATATGGTTCCGCCGTCAGGAAGTAATCCTCCTGAATTAAAAAAAGAAACTGGATAAACAGGCCATGCCACTATTTTTCTCCCTAAGAATAATTCTGTGAGGCTACCCCAAATAGTGATGTTCCATTTGAAATAAATGTAAATATATCGCTTTTTGCTGATCCGGTAGTTAATGTTGGAGCTGTTCCGCTCGGCCACTTATACGTTGCGTTCCAATCCAACGTGTTTGATCCAGTGCCTTGAGTCACAAGCAGAATATATGTTGCTCCGTCAACCTTATTGGTTGCATCAGCCATTGTTCCATTCGTGGAAAGAACAAGCCTTGCAACTTGATTGGACTGCAAGTTCCAAGCTATTGAATTTCCGCTTATTAAAGTTGTTGCGTTAAAATTGTGTGCTGCCGTGTATTCCTGGGCAGTATTTACAACTGCTACCCTAGTTCCAACTGTGGCCGATCCAGTGCTGATTGTTAGATCACCAACAAGAGTTGTTGAGAAGTTGCCAATTGTTCCAGTTGTTGAATTGAGAGTAGCAATTGTTCCTTGGGTAAGGATTGCAGAACCTTGGCTAATATTTGCTGTACTCGCCGTAAGCGTCTGCACTGTCCCATTGGTGATATTGGCAGCGGTAGATGTGGTCGTTCCAGCCGTAAGCGTTGGAATCGTGCCAAGCGTGATGTTGGCTGTGCTTGATGTAAGGTTGGGAATAGTTCCAGTAGTAATTGTCGCGCCAGTGCTAACCGTATAATTTCCAGTTGCATTGGTGTAAAGCACGTTTGTTGCCTTTACGTTTGTGTATGTACTTAAAGTAAGAGCATCTTCAAACAATTCATTGACAGTTACTGACCTTGGTGCATCTGCTGCGGTAAGATCGGAGTCGGCAATCAGAAGCTTATCCAGACTTCCAACCGAAGTCATGGCTGTCTGATCGGTAATTAACGCCTGGTAGATGTCTGTTCCGTCAATAAGATTGTGCAGCGCTGCGGCTGTAACCGTTCCGTTGGTTGCAAACGTCTGCGAGCGATTGAATTTAATTGCCATATTAAGTTACTATCCTTATTGCTGTTGCGTAAATTGTGCCAGCTGGAATTGTTCCATGTGAAATTGTATCTGTATTAAGAATTGTGTATCTAACAACATTTGCGCTCTCAACCCTAAATTGGCTCATCATTCTTGCTCCTGTGGCGGGAACTCCAGCACTTCCAGAACTTGAGCTAAGTGAAGTAAGTCCACCAAAAACAATATCACCAATCGCTGCGCCAGAAACTGTAAATGTTCCAGTTGTTATATTTGATCCACTTGTTATTGAGTCAAGGTCTTGAAGTGTTGCGCCACTAAATGAGGTAGAACCAGTATTAAGTGAAGTTAATCCCCCAGTAGATCCAGTAATTCTAGCTGTACCAAATGTGGCAGAAGCAATCGTTGATACGTTTACCGACTCAGTGCCAATCGTTGCAGTGCCAGTAGAGGCTGTTATATTTGAGCCAAATGTAATAGATCCAAGTTGAAGCGGAATTGTGGCCGTAGAAATTGTTGCTGTGCTTGCCGACAAAGTTCCAATCGTAGCCGTTCCAGTTGACGCTGTTATGTTTGACCCAAAAGTAATATTGCCAAGCTGGATAGGAATTGTAGCTGTGCTGATTGTAGCTGTGCTGATTGTGGCTGTACTGATTGTAGCTGTGCTGATTGTAGCTGTGCTGGCCGATAGGGTTCCAATGGTTGCTGTTCCTGTAGAGGCAGTAAAGCTGGTTCCAAACGTAGCCAATCCGGATGCAAACAAAGTTCCAATTGTGGATGTCCCAGTAGATGCAGTAATGTTTGTCCCAAAAGTAACAGGTCCCAAAAGACGGCTATTGCTTGAAACTGTGAATGATCCGGTGCTTTGTACAGCATCAATTCCAACCGAAAGAGCAGATGAAGTATTGATTCCATCTGTAATAACTTCAACAGCACCAGCCGAAGGCAAGCCTCCAGTCCCAAATGTCTTTAGGAGCTGTCGATAGCTAGTCGAAATATTCTGCGTTCCAAGTGTGGGCATTTAGTCTCCTAGTTAGAAAGTCGGTTTTTTAGGACATCCCAGGCCATTGAGCAGATCAGCCCAATAAGGCCAGCAACAGCCAGAAGCCTCGTCCGGAGGTGTTCTAGCGCACCTAATCTATTAGCAACATCCCCATGAAAAGCAAGTGACCTTTCTACCATAGCGTAAAGCTGAACCTGACGCTCCTCCATCCTGGCAAGTCTAATTTCCAGATCCCATACTTGCTCCTCACTCATGGCTTGACCTTTCCAGCATCCTCGGCTGCACCCATGTCGGAGTATCTAGGTAGGTCTGGATTTGCCTGCTTGCTTGGTGAGCAGGAGGATATGGATAGGCAGATTAAGGCTAGTTTAATAAATTGCATATTTTGTATTTAAGTACGCCTCAACTTGCTGGCGTTCTTGGGTTGTGAGGACTCGGTTATAAACTATAATTTCGGCCATTTTCATTGTATAAGATGTACGCTGTTCATCTGGCCATCTTCCAAGAAGATAATTGCCTGCTGGTGTTAATTCTCCGCAATAGCCACTTGCATCTTGAGAACTATTTAAGTATAATGTTCCAGTATCATTATTAAATGTTGCTCCAAATAGATATGTTTGATTATTATTTGTTAATGAAGAGGAGTTTAGATCCTGTCCGTTGTACAATCTAAATCCATTATTTAAATCAAATCCCCAGTAAATACTCATATTACCGCCCAAATCATTCGAAAATTGCTCAAACATTACTGAAACATCTAGTTGCGCGGAAAATCTTGCAACACACATAATTGTTGCGTAAGGCGATGTGATTAGTTCATTACCAGTAAAATATCCACTAGCAAAATCCATGAATGTTTTACCGCTTATTGTGCTTAGTGTCGGAGTATCTACGGCAGTTGCATTATTTCCATTCCCACTTTGATCTGCCCACGCTGTTACATTTGAACCAGAAAGTGTAACTCCAGCATCGGCTTTGAGCCAGAGTTTTGGTAGAAACATATTATTTATGCTTGGTATTACATTGTATTTAGTATTTAGATACGCCTCAACCTTCTGGCGTTCTATGGTTGTAAGGACTCGGTTGTAGGCTATAATTTCGCAAATATATCCTCCGTAATAAGTTCTTGTTGGGGGGTCTGGCTGATAATAGTCACATCCAATATAAAAAGACGAGGTGGCTGTATTCAAAGACATTACTCCACTATTTGCAAGAGAGCCATTACTATAAAGATTTGTTGTTGTTCCGTTATAATCTGCTGAAGCAAGCCTCCATACATTATACTCAAAAGCCGGGCCGGTTAAATCGTAAGTATTTGAAGAAAAGTATGGATTAGAATCCTGATCTGATCTTGCTTGTATTCCGAAATATGTTCCAGCCGCAGGAGTTGATTCATTTGCAATTCCGCAAACTGCATTTATTGATAAAATGTCATTTACATAATAAACTACAAACATTGATCTTGGATTACTTCCGTTAAATATATTTGCAGTTTTTAGATATTGAGTTCCGTCAAAATAAAGAGCGGGTTTTCCATTAACCACGTTAGATGCAAAAGTTGGATTTGAATTTGCAACATTTATTGATGGGTTGTATGCTTCAGGTAAAGCGTTTTTATTGTTTCCGCTTTGATCCGCCCAAGCTGTAACATTTGAACCAGAAAGCGAAACTCCTGCATCAGCTTTGAGCCATAGCGATAGGCCAGATAAATTGCCTGGTGAGAAACCTCCAACCTTGCGGATTGTCTGAACTCCCAAGCCTAAAGATAATCTTGGCATAAAATAACAATGCAATCACATGCCAGGGGCTTAAGCCTTTGGCGATGTGATTACTTTAATCATTAACCAGCTATGTAGCCAATCACCGTGCCAGTTCCAGCGGTATAGCTGTTGAACTCACCGTAGATTATGTTTCCAGAACCAATCGTAATGCCAGTCAGAGTTCCGTCATACCTTCCGCTGATTGCGCTAAACGTGGTATCCGAAAGCATTTGGATCGCCCAATAGCCAGCAGTAGCTGTTCCTGTGCTTCCAACAGAAAATCCGTATTGACCCTGAAATTTATCTAATGCTCTTGACATATTATTATTCTTTAATCTTTACGATTGTAAATTGCCATCGCACCGCCAGTAAGTGCAACTTGGTCAATGTCTCCATAGACTGTAACACCTGCGTTAAAAGTGGCAGCAGTTGTTGCTCCGCTGATAACAAGGGTAGCTGTTGATAATGTAAGAGCAGTTACTGCATCGTAGCTTCCAGTATTAGTGGAAGCTGACGATGCAATAATTGTCCCAGCATTACCAAGCGTAAGGCGGGATAAGAGACGCATTAAGTGTGCAGGGCAATTCTATACGAAGTGCCGTTAAGAGTCACATTCAAGGACGCAGGGGATGTTGCAACAGTATTAACCGTGCCACCGCTGGAGCTTGCCGTAAACTCAATTACGTTTGTCTGACCCTGGGTATCAAAGCGGATAGCTTTTCCCTTGGCCTTTCGAGTGCTTCTTACAAATTCATTCGCCATATTTTTTTCTCCTTAAAGTCGCACGTTTGATGCTATCTGGCGTGAACTGACTTTTAAATCTACTGCCAAGCTTTTGTTCTTGGCGGTAGTACCCCTTCATTAAATTTGTTTGATTGACTCCAAGCGGATTGTCGAGGGGTTCGCCAACCCCCACTAGGGCCAATCTTTGCGGGACGGTGAATCGTTTAAGGTAACGAGGGACAGAGTCCCTTTCGGCCACAGCCTTTTCCAGTTCGACAACTTTCCCATTTCTGGTGTCCTCGTACTGGTAAACAGGCATATCAGCTATAGTTCTTCTTATCCGATTCCTCGGCCAACTTCATCATCTTTTCCTCTTCGGA
>Ga0209190_1002510_pt1 | contig 12347 bp, 10 predicted proteins | sample M_140205_XF_Meta_FD_187315 | JGI IMG/M metagenome (GOLD analysis project Ga0209190, IMG submission 187315) | Freshwater microbial communities from Lake Montjoie, Canada to study carbon cycling - M_140205_XF_MetaG (SPAdes) (version 2) | ecosystem: Environmental > Aquatic > Freshwater > Lake... | reverse complement strand
AAAAATATGGAATTCTAAATGTCATTTTTATTCAAAATTAATATTATAAACATTAAAATTGTTAATGAAATAATCTTGCTTTTTACCATTTAACCAAATTCTCCTTTTTAATCTTATTATATCTGTAAGAAACTACAATTAAAGATAATAGATGGAATTAACCAAGTATATTTTTCAGGTGTTAGAAATAAGAAATAATAGTGTTCTTATAGGAACACATATCAAATGATATTTGCTTGTTAAGTTCATATTTAATTAAACAATTTAATTAAATATAGTGGCAGTTGTATAATTAAATTTTAGAACAATTACAACTTATTTATTATTACGTGAAAATTGTAATTTCACACGAGAATAAATTATATAAATTACATATGACATAATAATAATAGCACATAATGTCATTATTATATGAAATAATAAACCTTTAGTGTACAATTCCCATCTCCATTTAGACCTATAACACTGTTTTAAATCATAAAGATCATAATTATTTTCAGTATTTAAAATATATTGATTAATTGGTTGCATAGTATTTGGTATAACTGTTACACGACCGCAAAATCCTTCTGAACAAAAGGTTTGACGACCTTCAAATGATAAGTTTTTATTGCTTCCGTATCCTGTTACTGCATTTAAGAATCCATAAAAGTTGTTAACATCTTTAAGAATAGGTGATTTATTAATTACAAGAAAGCTATTGTGAGCAGATGGCTTTCCAGTAATATGAATCAATGAAGAATGATATTTAGCTTCTTGTATAGGATCAGAAAAACAATCAAATACTTGAACTAACCTCCTTTGTTTTTGACCTCTTGTAAATATTCCTCTGTGTAATATTGTAGCATAAAATATAAGAACATCTCCTGGTTCAATATAAATAGAAAGTCGTTCATAAAACAGTGACAGTGTTTCTTTATAGGTTACTCCTAATTTATGATGAGATCCTGGTATTAATTCCATGACTGTGCTATCAAAATAAGTTAAACAAGTTAATGCAGGAATCCACGGTCCCATACATACAACATCCCTATGAAATGCACCAGCATCTGAATTGTTATTATTACTTACTCTATATTTTGTATAAACAATATCCCAGTCATTTCCCATTTGTTGACTTGTACGTGGAAGTAATATTGATGTGATAAATTTTGTCATATTAGAATAATCTACTTCTTTTTGGGTGATTAATGATGATCCTTCTTTAATTTCTAAAGGAGACAGAACTTTTTTAAAAAGTATATATCCATCTTTTTGTAATACATCTATCATTTATTATTAACTATTTTTCAAATAAATCTATTATAAATCTATAATTATAGATTTAACTGTACATTTTTCAATGTTACCATAATATGATTTAAAAATATTTGATGTTTTGTTACAATATGAATATACAACACTTTTACCTAAAGTATCTAACTTTAAATCTCTTGGAAATACTTTACCAATATTTTTTTTATATTCTTCTCTTATTATATCAAAATTTACCATAGGTAACAATACGATACCTTCCCATTCTTGTCTTTTTCCTCTTACGTCTACAATAAATTTAGAAGGACAAAACTTACTTAGTTTAGAGTTAGTATCAGTAAGTAAATTACATAACGGAGATGGTATTAATGAAGCACTTTTAGGAGGAAGAACTGATAAAAGTTGCTGAAAAGGAGTTGCAGGAAATGTTAATTTTTTTTCAGGTAGCTTAAAATCATTTATATACAAAGACAACTCGTGAGCAAATGGTGCATAATGATGTTGATAACACCATTTCCAATCAGGAACACCTTTTGTATAATATGATAAAACCCACTGAAGTCCTATTAAATACTGATGACATATAGATTTCATATTAATATTAGGATAAAATCCATCTTTGTAATAATCTTCTCTATATTTTTGAATATTTAATACATATTTGTTATTTATAAAAGTAGAATTTTGTTCAAGTAAATTATCAGGGAAAAATTTATCTTTTTTTAATAATTTATCTTCTAAAGTTTCTTTATCGTATGTAGATATTTCAGTAAAAAAAGCTTCTAAAGATTTATTTATAAACATAACATCACTATCTGTTTTTGTTGTTATATGACCGTTGGTTTTACATACATTTTTATATACATGCAACATTTGATCAATACCTCCTTCGATAATTTCTAAACTAGGAATATGAGGAAGAAAATCATTACCTACCATAAAACATAAAAATATAAAATCATTAACTGCATATTCAGAAACAAATGATACACTTTTTTCTGAATCTAAATCTTTTTTATCTCCCCAATACATTAAGTTAGACAAATCAGTTCTAACTTTTCCAATGTCAATTAAAAAGAAATTATTATCTGAACTATACATATCTTCTCGTAAAACCCAAAAATTAGGTAAATGAGTTCCTAAAGAAAGCATAATTAAATCTGCATCTAAACCATGAATACAAAAAGTATCTTTAGGATCTCCATACAAACGAATGTAATTAATAATCTTGTGTTCACCTTCTCCTGGAGCTTTTTCATCTGAAAAAATTACTTCTATGTTACTCCATAATGGATTTTCTGATATACTTTTTTTTATATACCAATCAACATATTTTGTTAAATAATCCATAAATTTTGTTCCAGGTGTTATACAATTAGAATCAAAACGATTTAATTCATGTTCATCCTTCTCATTAACACTTCTAAAACGTCTTTGTCTTTGTTGATTTTGTTTACTAATAGGTGCAGGACCGTCAACACATAAAATAAGACGTTTTACAGGCTTTACTAACATAAATAAATTATCAATAGTTGAACAGATATCACTAAACATTTTAATCTGAGTTTTTAAATTATTATATTTTGGTTGATTTTGTTTACCCAAAAAACGAGCACGTGGTTTATGATTACCGTATTCATATGTTTTTTGAGCAGATGAATGAAATAATCCATTTAAATCAATCATTAAATTATCTACACTTACATTAAAAGTCTCAAATGTTTGAGACTGTTTTAATTTTTTTATATTAGCTACAAAATTTTTGTTAAACCAATTCCAAAAGTGTTTAATTCCCATTGTTTTTATTTAATGAAAAAGTTTTCATTAAATATCAATTTTATTTATCTTAATAATCTTTTTTGACTAACAATAATATCACACTCTTCTTCGTCAGAAGGTTGATTAACTTTTTTCTTTTGATTATCAGTCATAATTACATTGAGACTTTTTTTTATAAACATAAGTTCAGTCATTATATTTTTTAATTCAGTTAACACATCGTCAGTTTTTTGTTCTGAAATAATAGGTGATTTAAACGTTTGTTTTTCTTTCCACTCTTTTGATTTTTGTTTTGATATTTCATTTGCTGTTTGTTCTTCTTCTTCTGAAACTAAACGCTTACCTCCGTTAATAAAAGATATAATATCTTTTTCACTTGATTTTGGAAAAATCCATCCTGGTCCGTTTTTTAGTTTAGCATTATATTTACCTCCAAGTTTTTTTAAATCTTCTTTATATTTTATTGTTTCTCCTTCAACTACAACAGAAGTATTAGTATAATCAGTAACAGTAATATTTGTAAATCTAGACATTTTTAAAATTTTATTTTAATTTTAAAAATATTTCATTTTTATGTTTTAAACACATTTACCTTTAAATGTGCCTGTAAATGTACCAGTACAAGTTTCAGAACATTTAGAAGATAATGTAGACGAAGGTAATGTATAAGACGGTAATATATAAGGCATAGATGAATTTGTAGATACATTAGACGCACCTGTAGATACATTAGACGCACCTGTAGATACAGTGTTAGACACAACTGTAGGTACAGTGTTAGACACAACTGTAGATGATTTAGATTTAACACGTGTAAAATAAAAATAAAATAAACTTCCAGCAATACATATTATGAGAAAAATAATTCCTATAATAATAAAAGGCGATATTTTTAAATCAGAAGGTTTAAATTTTTCAATACAAGATTTAATATTTTCAACAACTAAATCTTTATGTTGTTTACAGGTTATATTTAAATAGTAATCATAGTTAAATCTTGACGATATAAAAGACAGTATACAATCTGCAACTTCTGATGATACACCATCCGCACTTATCATAAGTTCGGATTTTACTTTTGTTTTTTCTTCATCTGTCCAATTTTTAGTTAAAATAATAGTATCACATATGTCTGGGTTATCTGTGTCTGGGTTATCTGTGTCTGGGTTATCTATGTCTGGGTTATTTGTGTCTGGGTTATTTGTGTCTGGGTTATTTGGGTCTGTACAACCTTCACACTTTGTATCTGGGTAAACTGTACCAGAATTGGTACATTCATTTCCTCCAATTCCTGCACACGATCTTGATAAATTTTTAATTTTAACATCAGAAGGACATTTTAAACCCATTGGATTACACGAATCACATGCAGCTTTTACATTTTTATACCCTGAAGGGCTACATGTATAAGATAATACTCCATCACTATTATAACAAGGAGCTAGATACAATCCATCAGAAGGACAAACTCCGTCTTCATTAGGAGAAACAGCCTTTAATTTATCTTTAGCTTTAGCTTGTTGTAAATATTTTAACGTAGTCATTTTTATTAAAGAAAAGACATTCAAAATAATTAAAATTTTTTAATTATTTTATACAAAGTTTTTTGATATTTGTTAATATTTTTCTTGTACTTGAGTAAGAACAGGAATATTACGAGGAAGAGCTTTAACGTCTATAATAAGTTCACATACACCAGATCCAATATGTGCAATTTTTCCACAAATAATAGAGGCACTAACACCTTTTGTTTCTTCTTGTTCTCCATATAATCCAGCTTTTAAAAAGTTATCCATTGTTTCTTCAAATGAAGCTTTTCCCATTGGACCGCATTCTTCGTTTCTCATAGTATATCGAGAAATTGAAGAAATTGATCCGTTAAATGTCATTTTTTCTGCAAGTAATTGAATATGACATTTATTTATACCTTCCATTATACTCATAAACTCTTCTATAAGAAATTGTCGGGTTGCTTCTACTCCTAAAATATTGTAAATATCCCAAACATTATTTGAAACAGTCTGTGTTGAATCAATAAACGGTAAACCTAACAATTCCTGAAAATTACTTCCATTAGTTTCAAAACTAGTTTCATCATCGTTAAAATAAATATTTTTAATTCCTGGAATACCACAAATAATAATATTATATAAAGTAGGTTGTACAACTTCTTCAAGATATATTTCTTTAACGTTATCACTATTTATAAATAACAGTCTATTAGTAGGTAAATTTATATCAGAAGTGTCAACAAAAATATCTATTTGTCCTATATTATCTGGTGAAAATACACATATCATATCAGAATATTTGTTAGATATAATTTGACTAATAATTTCTAAGTCTAATTGGTATTCATATAATACATCCATATTAATTTTAATAGATATACAATCCGAAAATTGAGTAACTTCATCACCGTATAAAATTTTAAAAGCTTCATACCAGTTTTCAGGAGTTTTATTGACAATAATTTTATATGATTTTGATATTTTTTGAAAAGAAATTTCAACAATATTATGTCCAATAGTTTTTCTCATATCATGAATAGACTTATGTTTATCTTTCATAAACGCGATACAATTTACCGATTTTGGATCTTTTGTTGCATTTAGCAATTCTTCTATACGAGGAACTCCTGTTGTAACTGTTTTGTCTCCTGAGCCGCATTTATGAAAAGTGTCAAAAAGTGCTAAGCCATTAAACAGGTTAAAAATTTTAGTTTTGGAAATTGTAAAATCGTATACTAATCCATTAGTTGCTTCTACAAATTCAATATTTACAATAGTATCAAAATATACATCTCTATCTTTTGGATATTTTTCTTGTATTCTACCACATTTATATCTAAAAATTTTTTTTAATGTAATTTCTTCTAATCTTTTTTGTTTGTTTCCTTCAGTCATTTTAATTTCTTTAGCAAATTTTTGACAAAAACCATTTTTTATATCTAATATATAAGTACGTTTTATATTTTTACTTCCTACATTATTCTTTTTTTGCTGAAAAGTACTAAATCTTCCAAAGATTCCCATATAAGATAATAAAAAAGATATTCCTTGTATTAATTGTTCAGAGACTGATGAAACAGTTATACTACCTGTTTTATTAACACATCCATCACCCGAAAAATATCCATCTATTAACCCTGTAATAAACTCTTTAGGAGCAGTATAAGCAAAATCAGGAACAAATTTATTCGCAGAACCTGTATCACATATAATTTTAAACATTCGTGCTAATAAAGTAGAATGGATTTTCAAATCATTTGATGTACCATTTCTAACATTTTTACCTTTACTGGTTACAAGATGATAAGTTATCCCATAACAATCACAAAAATCAGTAACACGTTTTCTAATAACTTCATCATTATTACTAACACCTACAAATGTTTTTGTGGACCATCCTTCTGCTAAATAGATACCAATTAAAAACCCAAAATTATTATCCAATAAAATTTTGTCTGGAATATGTGACACAATCTTACTAGATGTATGTATATATACAAATCCACTTGTCATTTTCATATAATAATCTTTTCGTTTTCCAAATAAGGTATCACCTCTTTTGTAAGGAGTAATAAAATCGTTTCCGTTACATCTACTAAACCAATCGGATGGATATTTTTCTTTACAATTTTTTGCTTTAATTACTTCAGTTGAATATAAATATTTATCTTTTGGAAAAATTGTAGACATATCAAAATATTTTGTTGGGTTGTTAACCATAGGCATATTTTTAGTAGTAGGAAGAATATCTCCAATTTTTACTTCAGAACCAAGTGTATCTACAAATTTTTCTCCGTTCCATACAAGAAATGATTTGCATTGAGATGCCATAACAGTACGACCACTTTGTGTAGTAACTTTAACTAATTTTCCGTTTGGAAGATGTCTAGTAATTGCTTCAATTCTAAGCCATTCATTATATCCGTTTTCGTTACCTGAAGGGATAAAATAACCTTCAGGTAGTTCAAGGTATTCTGTGTTATTATTTTGATATAATTTAATAGATTCTTTATTTTTTTCAAGAAGATTATCAATCATTTTACCAATTGGTTCAACAGTTGCTTTATCGTGTAATGTATACAAAATTTTATCAGTATAGTCAACACTGTTTAAAGTTGTTTGTGTTTGTTTTTCTCCTATGCTTTGCGCTCCTATTACACCGACACTTTCACCTGCTTGAATTTTTGTTTCCATATATTGTTGTTCTATCATAACTTTTAAAGACGGAATTACTTCAGGATATACTAGTATAGATTTTAATTGTTTTCTAAGTAGTTTTTTGTTTTCTTTTACAATTGCTCTTGCAGCATCGATAGGTATAGATCCTTGAGGTGTTATAAAAGACAATATATTTTCTATTTCATATTTTGTAAGGGGACGTTTCAATGACATTTTATAATTATATATATATATGATTATAAAATTCAGTTTTTTACTATTATTTAAAAACTGAATTTTTAATAGTAAATGCAAAAGTATAATCCTAAATATAAAACAATTGATACGTTAAAACCAGATCAAGCAAATCAAACAAATCAAGCAAATCAAGCAAATCAAGCAAATCAAGCAAATCAAGCAAATCAAGCAAATCAAGCAAATAATCAACCAAATCAATTGGAACAATCTAGATTAATGAGAGAAATGTATATAAATGGTAACAGTATAGTATGTGTTTATTTATCTGCTAAATGGTGTGAGCCTTGTAAAATTACATCTCCTTTATTTGATAATTTAGCTCAAATATATAATAAACCATCAGTTTGTATGTTAATTAAAGAAGATGTTAGCAACGGATGTAATAATCGTGATTACAATGTTAATGCAATACCAGCTTTTATTTTTTATAAAAATGGTAAAATTCTTATACATCCAAATGGAAAACCATTTGATGTAGTTGGAGGTAATATAAAAGAAGTAGAAAAAGTATTAACAGAATTATTACCTTAGTAGTTTTAAATTTAAAACTAATATATTCATAATATAAATGGATTCTTTTGAAAAAACTTACACTTTAAAAAAAAGAACTGAAGAATCTGTATATATTAAAAAAAAATATCCTGAAAGAATTCCTGTTATTGTTGAAAAACTTAATAACTCAACAATATATAATATAGACAAAAAAAAATTTTTAGTTCCGTGTGATTTAACAGTAGGTCAATTTATTTATGTTATTAGAAACAGGATTAAACTAGCTCCAGAAGATTCTATTTTTATATTTATTAACAATTCTTTACCTAATTCTTCTTCTATAATGTCCCAAATATACAAAGAACACAAACACGAAGATGGATTTTTATATGTAAAATTTTCAGGAGAAAACACTTTTGGATAATTTAAAATTTATACTGTATAAGTATAAATTTTAGTATTTAATATAACAATTATAACTTACAAACTCTTTTGTTACAAAAATAACAAATAACAATTCTATTGTTTGGATCAAATGTTTCAGATCTTTCATGGCATATTGGACAAGTTGCTTTGTGTGTTCTTCTTAAAAAAGAAGGATAATTTGGCAATTCATTTGGTAAATTATATGGTAATCTATTTAAGTTTGTACGAGGTAAGGTATTAACAATATTAATTTTTTTAATATCAATGTGCTTTAACATTTTATTTTATTAACAAATTTACAAAAATTTTTTCAATTTTTTGTAAAATATTTAAATTAGCTTGTAAGAAAACACGTCAGTTCCAAACTTAGAACGGAATGCAGACATTTCAAACTTTACTTTACCTGCAACTGAAGAACTTGAATCAGAACCAACGCTCATTGTAAGTAATTCTTTAGTAGTAAAATTAGTAGATGCTGCTCCTTGAGTTGAACTAACAGAATCTTCAACAAGTTGAACAAGAGTTCCGTTATAAAATTGAGGAACAGCTCCAATGTAGAAGGTGTAAAGACCGTTTACTACAATTGAAGGATTGCTAGCAACGATATAAACTTTTCTAGCTTGATACCATGAAGAAGCGTTAGTTGCTCCAACTGTAGCATCACGTTTGCTGTACACAGTAATAAATGGAAGAGAACCATTAGAAAGAACTTTAATAGTAAAAGAAGCAGTAGTCATATCACTAACAAGTTTATTGTGATTAGAATCTTGAGTTCCCATAAAATACCAGTTAATTTTCTTGTTACGAGAGCTAGTAGGATCATTAATGTAGTACCAAGAATTATTTAGAGATACTGGAAAAGCTTGGTCAACAGCAATAGCTGCAACCTCAGGTGCTAAAGAGTGAAGTTCATTAGAGTCTTCAACAACTCCAGAAATAAGAGCCAAATCAAGTTTAGTTTTCACATTAGTTATTTGAGTTTGAAGATCACCGCATGTGTTAGTAACTACGGTAATTTCAGTTGCTTGTACAGCGTCAAGTGTATTATAATTTGTAACAAGCTCTTTAAGTTGATCTAATTCAATAGAAGTGCCTGTTAAAAGAGTGTCAAGTCTAACTTTTTCAATGTTAACATCAGCATCACAGTCAACGACTTCTTTGTTTAAATTATTAACAATAATAGAGTCAGCAGTATCACGGTCATGTGCTTCTTTTTGTTCAGCAGCTAATGCACGAGTTACTTCAGCAGTTAAATCAAAACGAAGAGAAGCGTCTGCAGCAACACGATCAGTTGTTTCTTGTAGTTCGGCAAGAACAGCACGATTAACTTCCGATGTCAAGTCATCTCGAGCTAAAGCAACTGCTAAAGTTCTAGAAGTTGCTTCAGTTTCAATACTAGTTTTAAGTTCTTGATCAGCAGTGGTACGAGCACTAATTTCAGTAGAGATCATAACATCTACAATAGCTTTGTCAGAATTTATTTTAGCTTGTAATGTTAAGTCAGCAGCATCACGATCTAAATTTTCAAGTGTAATTTTGCTAATAATAGTATCTTTTACAGATAATCTGGTAGCTGCTTCAACTGCCATAGCTTGATCAGTATATGCAAGTCCAGTCATTAAGCCTTGATTAAGACTTTTAATGTCTTTTACTGCATCATTAGTGTAATATCCATTATTGTTATAAATGCCAATTGTAGTTCCTAATATATGTTGGTTTTTAGTTCCAGAGTTATGTTCGATACGATCAGCAAATGCTGCTGTAGTGTATAAAGCACCATTAGAGTCATATAAATTCAAAGAAGAAGATCTATACATATTTTATATTATGTAAATATAAAAAAAATTTTTTTTTAAAAACTTTACAGATTCGTAATTTTAAAATAATTAACTTTAAAATTTTTAAATGAAGTAAATTTAAACCAATTTAAACGAAAATGAATCAGATCCAAAATTAGATCGGAATGATTGCATTTCAAAATTAACATGTCCAGCAACAGATGCACCAGAATTACTTCCAACACTCATTGTAAGTAATTCTTTAGTAGTAAAACCAGTAGATGCTGCTCCTTGAGTTGAACCAAAAGGGTCTTCAACAAGTTGAACAAGAGTTCCTGTATAAAATGAAGGAACAGATCCAATGTAAAAAGTGTAAAGACCGTTAACTGCAATAACAGAACTATCAACAAGATAGTAAACTTTTTTAGCTTGATGCCACGAAGAAGCGTTAGTTGCTCCAACTGTAGCATCACGTTTGCTGTACACAGTAATAAATGGAAGAGAGACATTAGAAAGAACTTTCATTGTAAAAGAAGCAGATGTCATATCACTAACAAGTTTATGTTGACTATCATTTTGAGTTCCCATAAAATACCAGTTAATTTTCTTGTTACGAGAGCTAGTAGGATCGTTAATGTAGTACCATGAATCATTCATAGAAACTGGTAATGCTTGATCAGCAGCTATCACAATAGCTTCAGATGCTAAAGAATGAATTTCAGTGGAGTTATCAACAGGTATAGAAACAAGAGCAAAATCAAGCTTTGTCTTCAAATCAGTTATTTGAGTTTGAAATGATACGCAAAGAGCTTTAAGAGCTGTAATTTGACTTGTTTGATTACTGTCAAGTAATTTGTAATTGTCAACAATCTCTTTAAGCTGATTTAAATCAAGAGAACTACCGTCAAGAATAGCATTAATTCTATTTCTTTCAGTTTGAACGTCAAGCTCACGATCAACAATTTCTTTGCTTAATTTAGCACTAACTGTAAAGTCACCATTAGCGCGATCAGATTCTTCTTTTTGTTCGGCAGTCACAGCGCGAGAAGTTTCAGCAGTTAAGTCTGCACGAATAGAAGCATCTGCAGCAACACGGTTAGTTTTTTCTGCTTCTTCGGCAAGAAAAGCACGAACCGCTTCAACAGACAAGTCAGCTTTAAAAGAAACAATAGCAGCAGTACGAGCAGTTGTTTGAGTTTCAACACTAGTTTTGAGTTCTTGATCTGCTGTTGCACGAACACCAGTTTCATATGCAATTAAACCATCATTTGCAGTTTTATCAGCATTTACTGTATTGTTTAAAAGAGTATCAGCATCTTTTCTATTTGTAATTTCAATATTAATTTTATCAGTAAGACTAGAATACATAGCTGATCGAGCTGTTGCTTCAGCGGTAATTGCATTATTAGTATATACCATACCTGCTGCTTGTCCTGCTTTAAGACTATAAAGGTCTTTTACAATATCATTAGTGTAAGTACCGTCATTATGGTAAATAGCAACTGCGTTTCCTAATATATAATGAGGTTTAGAACTTCCTGCATTGTGTTCAACCTTATCAGCCAATACATTTGTAGTGTATAATACACCATTAACAGAGTCATATAAATTTAGAGTAGAAGATTTATAAGAAGCCATATTTTTATATTAAGTAAATATAAAAAAAAATTTTTTTATAATTTTTATTTGTCTATTTTTGTGTTTATTTTTTTCCCATCTGACGAGTAGTTGTAAGAGCAAGATCTAGCTTATTTTTTAATGTAGTTATTTGTGTTTGAAGTAACGCACAAGTAGTGTTAAGACCTGTAATTTCATTTGCTTGTTTAGAGTCAAGTCCATTGTATGCATCTACAATATTCTTTAATTTATTTAAGTCAACTGAATTGTCAGCTATAATAGCATTAATACGATCTCTTTGAACTTGTACTAAATTAATGCGATCGTTCATTCTTTGTTCAATTCTAGAAATAAGAAAATTATCAGCAGAAGAACGGTTAAGTTCTTCTTTTTGTTCAGAAGCTAAAGCACGAGTTGCTTCAGATGTAAGATCAGCTCGTAACAAAACATCAGCCTCAAGACATTCGAATGATTCTTTTTGTTCAGAAGCTAACGCACGAGCTACTTCAACCGTCAGGTCATGTATAAGAGAAGAGTTATTACTTGCAAAGGTAGCTTTTTCAGCATCAATACT
>Ga0209190_1002506_pt1 | contig 12352 bp, 8 predicted proteins | sample M_140205_XF_Meta_FD_187315 | JGI IMG/M metagenome (GOLD analysis project Ga0209190, IMG submission 187315) | Freshwater microbial communities from Lake Montjoie, Canada to study carbon cycling - M_140205_XF_MetaG (SPAdes) (version 2) | ecosystem: Environmental > Aquatic > Freshwater > Lake... | reverse complement strand
CCTCATGTTCCCGATGCGTGGATTGATCAAATCTACTGCGACGCCAAAGATGGCAAGGTAGGGCGCATCGGTTACGAGATCCCATTCAACCGCCACTTCTATGTATTCAAGCCACCCCGGTCTTTAGATGAGATCGATGGTGACCTAAAAGCCGTAACTGACCGCATCCTCAAGATGATCGGTGGGCTAACGAAATGAGTTTCCCGCGTTATCCGAAATACAAACCCAGCGGCGTGGAATGGATCGGGGACGTGCCGGTGGGGTGGGAGGTGGTCCCGTTCAAGCACCGCTGTTCTCGATATGCACTTTACGGTGCGAACATGAGTTCAGAGGAATATGTGTCGGACGGTGTTCGCTTCCTCCGAACGACCGACATTAGCGAAAACGGGGAACTTGAACCCGATGGCGTTTATGTAAGTCCGGAAGTGGCTAGAGAATATTTACTGAAGGACAAAGACATACTGATTTCGAGGAGCGGAACAATTGGACGTGCTTTCGTGTTCGCGGCGGACGTTCATCCCGAGTGCGCTTACGCTGGGTATTTGGTTCGATTCGTTCCAACTAAACAGCTCAACTCACGCCTGTTCTTTTATTTCACGAAGAGTGCCGCCTTTAGTGATTGGCTTCAGACACAGCTAATCTTCTCCACCATTGGCAATGTGAACGGGCAGAAATATGCCCAGTGCCGATTGACGCTCCCACCCCTCGCCGAGCAAACGGCGATTGCGGAGTTTCTGGACAGGGAGACGGGGAAGATTGATGGGCTGGTGGCGGAGCAGCGGCGGCTGATGGAACTGCTGAAAGAAAAACGCCAGGCCGTCATCTCCCACGCCGTCACCAAAGGCCTCAACCCCCACGCCCCCATGAAGCCTTCCGGCATCGAATGGCTCGGCGATGTGCCTGCGGGTTGGGAAGTTCGCAAACTAGGAAGTTGCACAACCATTACGCGCCTCGCCGGTGCTGAATACACGTCCTTCTGGCAAGTAGACAAAGAGGGAGCAATCATTGCCCTGCGGGGGCAGAATATCAGAGAGAACTCTTTAGATATTGAGAACTGCGAGAGAATCTCCGAAGAACTTTCTCAAAAGCTCGTTCGTTCCAAGTTATTCAAGGGAGACGTGGTCTATCCATGCGTTGGTTCAATAGGAAACGCTGCATTGATCGAGGAGAATGACCGTTTTCACATAAATCAGAATATTGCCAAGATCACCCCGCATCAGGATAAAGTCTGCCCCAGTTTTCTTGTTCAGTTTTTGAACAGCAAAGTGGCACTTGAAAGCGCCCTGTTTCTTAACACTTCAGATGCCCAACCGAGCATTCTGGTTGGAAATCTGCGCAAGGTAAAGATGTCTCTCCCTCCAATGGATGAACAAAAGGAAATAGCAGATTTCCTGGCAGAACGGACGTGTGAGTTCGACACCCTCACCGCCGAAGCGCAATGCGCCATCGACCTTCTGCAAGAACGCCGCACCGCCCTTATATCCGCCGCCGTAACCGGGCAGATTGATGTGCGAAACCAACCTAGGAACTAACCATGGCAAAAATTACTTCCGAAGCCGCGTTTGAAGAACACATCGAAGATGTTTTGCTGAACACGCATGGGTTTTTCTCAGCCCAGCAAGCCGATTACGATAAGGCTTTATGTCTGCGCCTCGAGACTGTCATCTCATTTATCCGAGCAACCCAAACCAAAAAATGGGCCGACTACTGCGACTTGATCGGCGAAAAAGAACAGGCGACCCGAAACCTGCTCAAGCGCATCAAGGAAGTGGTGGACAAGGAAGGCACGCTGCACGCCCTGCGCAAAGGCTTCGACATCCATGGCGGCGGGCATTTCGACCTGTGCTACTTTGAACCAACCAACCCGGTGGCCGAAGAGAGCCGCCGGCTGTATCAAGAAAACCTATTGCACCTTCAGCGGCAGTTGAAGTTCTCTGAAGCCGACGAGAAATCGCTCGACATGGTCATTTTCCTTAATGGCCTGCCTATCTTCACTATTGAGTTAAAGAACCAGATCTCGGGTCAAAATGTCGTCCATGCGATTAAGCAATACGAGGGCACCCGCGATCCCAAGGAACCGCTGTTCCGCTTCAAGCGTTGCCTTGCCCACTTTGCCGTGGATAACGAGTTGGTATATGTAACCACCGAACTCGCTGGGCCCAAGACTCATTTCCTACCCTTCAACCAGGGTGCGGACGGCGGCGCAGGCAATCCGCCCTGCAAGATCGGCTATGCCACCGGCTACCTGTGGCAGGATGTCTGGCAGAAGCCGCGCATTCTCGACCTGATTCAGCGCTTTATTCGCGTGGTAGATGTGCTGGATGACAAGGGCAAGAAGACGGATAAGCAGCGGCAGATCTTCCCGCGTTTTCACCAATTGACCTGCGTGCGAGAACTCGGCGCCGATGCTCAGAAGCACGGGGCAGGCAGGCGTTATTTGAACCAGCATAGTGCGGGCAGTGGCAAAACCAACTGCATTGCGTGGCTGGCAAACAGCCTTGCTACCCTGCACACGCCTGACGGCAAACCGGTGTTCAGCTCGGTGATCGTGATTTCTGACCGCCGTGTTATTGATCGGCAGTTGCAACGCACCCTGACGCAAGTGATCGAGACCAAGGGCATGTTGGTTAACATCGCTGCCGATGACGGCATGACTTCGAAAGATCTTAAAACTGCGCTGGAAGATGGTAAGCGAATCATTGTCACCACGCTGCAAAAGTTTGGCGTGATCATGGATAGCATGGGCGAACTGCCTGGCGAATGCTTTGCAGTAATTGTGGATGAAGCACATTCTTCGCAAGGAGGAGACAGCGCCAAGGCGGTTAAAAAGGTTTTGTGGTATTCCTCTGACGACGATAAGAAAGACGAGGAAGAGAAGACAAGTGAGGATAATATTCAAGAAGAGTTGAAGCGCCGAGGCCCGCAAAAGAATGTGAGCCATTTCGCATTCACTGCCACGCCAAAGCCCGAAACATTGCAACTTTTTGGCAGTAAGCACTCTGATGGTACATTTAAGCCGTTCAGTCTTTACACCATGCGCCAAGCAATCGAAGAGGGTTTTATTATTGATGTGCTGAAGAACTATGCGACCTATGACCAATACTGGGCGCTGCTGAAGAAGGTGAAGGAAGATCCCGAATTTGATGGAGCGAAGGCTAAATCGCTGCTTAAGCAGTTCGTAAGCCGCAACGAAAAAACGATTGCTAAGAAGGTGGCTATTATCGTTGAGCATTTTCAAACTTCCGTTAGCGACAAGCTGGGCGGCAAAGCCAAGGCGATGATCGTCACCTCATCACGGTTGCATGCGGTGCGCTACCGGTTAGCTGTGGATGCGTATTTGAAAAAGGTAGGAAGCCCCTTCAAGGCGTTGGTGGCGTTCACCGATGTGGTGAAAGACGGCAAAGACGGACCAGAATACACCGAAGCCAAGATGAATGGATTCCCGGAGGCGGCAACAGCAGATCGCTTCGAGGCCGATGAATACCGCTTCCTAATTGTGGCGAGCAAGTTCCAGACGGGTTTTGATCAACCAAAGCTGGTAGCGATGTATGTGGATAAGAAACTCAGCGGTGTGACTTGTGTGCAAACGCTCTCGCGCCTAAACCGTACCACTGCAAATAAGGCTGAAACCTTTGTGCTGGACTTTGAGAACAGTGCCGAGGACATCGAGAAAGGTTTCCAGCCTTTCTATGACCGCGTTACGCTGTCGAAGGAAACCGACCCCAACCAACTCTACAACATTAGCACGGAACTCGCTAAGTTCGAGATTCACGAGCCGAAGGATGTGGAGGCGTTTGCCAAGTTGTGGTTCTCAAATAAGGTGAAGTTGCCGCTGTTACATGCTTGTACCGATCCCGTGGCCAAGAAATGGATTGCCGAGGAGGAAAAAGAACAGGTTGACTACAAGTCCAAAGCGCGGGACTTCGTGAAGCTCTACTCGTTTATTTCGATCCTAGTCCCTATGAAAGATGCTGGGTTGGAGAAGCTAGCCGCGTTTCTGAAATTTCTGCTGCCTAAGTTACCAGCCAAAAAAAGTGAACTACCTCATGAAGTGCTTGGCATGGTGGATATGGAAAAGCTTGCTGTGCGCAAGCACGATAAGAAAGACATTGGGCTAAAGCGCGGCGAAACAAAAGTTGACCCGCTCAATTACGGCGGTGGGGCGACTCTAACGCTGGAAGAGCGTGAGGCGCTTTCGAAGATTATTGATGACCTCAATAAGCGATTCAACACCTCGTTCACCGAAGACGAAATCATGGTGATCAAGCAGCTTGAAAAAAGAATCAGTGAGGATGAAGCATTACAACAGCAGCTTAAGAATGGATCCAAAAATGCAATTGAAGCAACTTTTGAACAAGTCGCCAAAGATGCGTTCGAAGACCTCATTAATGAAAACTTCAAGTTTTACAAGAAGGTCAGCGAGGATAGTGAAGTATCAAAAGAATTCTTTGCAAAGCTGTTTGAGTGGTATCTTGAAGGGCGCAGGAAATCGGCGAAAAAGAAGCAGTAATGAGCCAACTAAAAAAATCATCTGTTCAGAATAACAATAAAGAGGCGATAGCACCACGCAAGCCAAATTATTACCTTGGCCTATTTACGGTTGAATCTTGGCGAGAGTTCAAACGCCACGGCGGCCAGGTAATGGGCTTTAATGAAAACAAAGCGAACACCGTAGCCAAGTTATTGCCAGGCGATGTAATCCTTTGCTACCTGACAAAAGTTTCTGCATTTATTGGAACTTTGAAAATTACCGGACCATCTTTTATTGACACATCTCCAATATGGTCCGACGGAGTCTTTCCAGTAAGGATACCCGTAAAAATCGAATATGATTTGGATCTTACCTCGTCAGTACCAATATACCATTTGGCAGGCAAGCTTTCATTCCTGCCTAAAAACCATAGGGGAACTGGTTGGACTATTCATGTTCGAAGCTCCCCAAGGTTATGGAATAATAAGAACGCTAAAGCAGTAATAAAAGAAATAATAAACAAACAAAAAACCATCGATTCCACCTTGATGGTAAACAAACCTGTGCATTTGGAATCTGCGTCTCCTGTAAATTCTGTTAAAAGAACCGGCCGGTTTCCCTTGACATTGCGAGTGGGGAAAACAATCGCCAAAACAGAGAAACTAGAAATGATGATGGAGCCGGAAGTACTTGGCTCGTATGAAACTGTTTTATCTTTCAACAAGGTAACAGGGTATAGCGTCAACTTTCCCATTGCTAACACTTGTCGGCCTACCGCAGTTTGTGTGAAGAACTGCTATTTTGCGACTGGGGCGGCTTCATGGACCAATTCCCTAAAGCACCAGCTAAAAACAATGAATACAGTTCGTGCGAATCCATATGATTTTGCAGAAAGAGTTGCTCTGGAATATGATTCGTTGGGTTTAAATTTTATGCGCTGGAATGGTGGTGGTGATTTATTCGCTGAAAATGTAGAAGCCATTAATTATCTTGGTCGTAAAAGACCTGATATTAAAATCTGGGTTGTTACACGACTTCCTGAATGGGCATCTAAAATTGATGACTTACCTAATGTCTTTATTCATTTTAGCTTGGATCGCAATTCTTTGGATAGGCGCAGGCAGTTTCTTGAATTAAAGCCTTATAGCTCCAACTATTTCTTCTCTTACCAATGCGACAAAAATGAAAAGCCCGACCTTGAAGAGCTAGGCTATATAGCTGTTATGTTTTTTGATAATTATGTTCCGACTTCTAAAATGCCTAAAAAACATGATGAGGCAATTTGCCCCCTCAACAATGTTAAGGATATACGGGGTGTTTGTGAAAAGTGCCGCCGCTGTTTCAATGGCGATGCTGTTGAATATGCAGCCGATTTAAACTTAATAAAAAAAAACGTAGTAGGATTGGGAATCATGCACCCAGGTTCTTAACGCCATCAGCGTGAATGAACTAATGGGCAGGCAATGGTAAAGCGTTTTGATATTGAAAACTCCACGACCAACATCATCTAAAAATTAAGAATAAAGAATAAACTTAAAAAAAACACAGTGGCTAAATAGTTTAATTTGATTTATTTTATATGAAGTGTATTTATTGATTAGCAAATAATTTTACATTTAAATAAGGGGTATTTAATTGCATCTTAATAAAATTGAAATTGAAGAAATTATAGCACAAGAGAAAATCAACCTTGAAGAAATGAAAAAGATTGCCGCTTCCCCAGACTTGGGGCTTTTTGAAGCTCTAGATTTTGAAAATAAAAGCATAACTGATGAGATTGCAAAAATTCTAATTAAATCAGTCCACATGATAAACTTGAATTCACTTAATTTAAAAAACAATTTGTTAACATATAGCTTTGTAAAATCTTTAGTCAAATCAAAAAAACTACCTAACCTGAAAAATCTCGATTTAAGTTTTAACAGAATTAGCAGTTTAGCAATTCCTAGTCTTGTTGATAAATATGACCCGAATTTAAATTCTAATTCTGAGGATAAGAGAGCTGCAAATATATGTAATATTTCAATTTTTTTAAACAATAAGAAATGGATAAAAATGTTTTTGGCAGCAAAAACTGGATTGGTTGTAGTGAAAGATTTAGAAAAAAAGGAGATTAATTGCTCAGGCAAATATATTCCGTGTTCTGTTATAAGTCTTTTTGCAATTGAAGACTTTTTTTTAATCAAAAACGCAAGATCGGGTAGCTATTTGATAATCGAATATGAAGATGATGCAATATACAAAGCCGAAGAATTAGAAAAGGAAGAGAAACTTATGCCAAGTTGGTGTGAATGTGGAGCAGAACTAACTGATGAGGATTTACAAGATTGGAGCAGTCGTAGCAAGAAACCATTTTTTTGTGAAGCCTGTTGTGTCGAACAAGCTAAAGAAAAAGAGAAAGGAAAAAAAAGAAAATATAATGATCCAGCTTCTAAATATTGGATGTAATTGCTGATCTTAAAGCAGTGCTCTCATTTGATTTATATCCGCATTTAGATGGCCCTAGATTTTTTAAACTCTTTTCTCATATGTGTCCGTTGATTAACAGAAGATTAAGTTTTCTTGCTGATTAATTTAAAAACCTAAAACAATAACTTGAAATTTATTCGTAGTGATTTTGATTTTATAGACCCGCAAGGCCCTAGCGAAGGGGAAGTCAAGATCTAACGTGGCGGATCTTGTGACGAAAACCCTTCAGAATTGCGGTCTAGCTGTCGAGGAAATTTATTGCCAAGTGAGCGGATTAGGGTTTTAGACTTCCGTTTGGCAATGACTATTACTTCTATTAGGTTATCCTTATGAAACCAATGTTAATGCTCTGCTCCAAAGAATAACTACTTTAACAACTGATCACAGTGCCCAAGTCTACTCGAGAAAGCTTAAGCCAAGAAAGTTATAATTGAAACACGAAGACTTGAAGAGAAAAATGTAGGATACAACTATGAAAGCTTCCGAAACTAAACTGCTGGACTTCCTCAAGAAATCGCACCAATTTGCCATTCCTATCTACCAGCGCACCTATTCCTGGACCGAGAAGGAATGCCGCCAACTGTGGGGTGATATCATACGCTGTGGCAGTAGCGACAAGATTGTCGTCCACTTCGTCGGTTCAATTGTTTATATCGAGAAGGCGGACTCGAATGTTTCAACTTGGGAACCCTTGCTGGTTATAGATGGGCAGCAACGCATGACGACAGTAACCTTGTTGGTTGCTGCATTGGCACAGAGTATTGGTGAAGCAGAACCGTTAGATGGTTTTTCCGCTAAATTGCTGCGCGGCTATTACCTGATGAACCCTTTAGAAAAAGGGGAACGGCAATTCAAACTCCTGCTTTCGCAAACGGATAAAGATTCCTTAATAGCCATAGTGGGCCAAGGGCAAAGCCCTGCCGAAGAATCCATCCGGATTGTTAATAATTATAAACTGTTCGAGGAACTGATCGCTGAATCGGCACAAGATTTAGCCACAGTGTGTAAGGGTTTGGCAAAACTTATGATGGTAGATATCAAGCTAAAGCGCGGAGAAGATAACCCTCAGCTTATTTTTGAAAGCATGAACTCCACAGGAAAGGAACTTAGCCAGGCCGACCTGATCCGCAATTACATTCTCATGGGCTTGGAGCACGATTTACAAACAGAGATATATCACAAGTTTTGGCGGCCGATGGAGGTAGCCTTTGGTCAGGAAGCTTATAGCAGAGACTTCGACAGTTTTATGCGACATTATTTAACCGTCAAAACTGGAGAAATTCCGAACGTCAATGCGGTCTATGACGCATTTAAAGAGCACTCCCAAACTAGTAGAGACAAGGCGACGGATGAAGACACTCATATCAAAGCTCTAGTGCAAGACATTCGCGATTACGCTGGGTATTTTTGCGCCATGGCGCTGGACAGCGAAACTGATGCTGATCTCAAGTTGGCGTTCCAAGACCTGTACGAACTTAAGGTGGAAGTAGCTTACCCATTATTGCTGGAACTATATCACGACTATAAAGCCAAACAACTTTCAAAGTCTGACTTGCTGTTGAGTGTGCGCTTTATTGAGTCGTATGTCTTCCGCCGTGCTGTTTGCGCCATTCCTACGAACTCCATGAACAAGACTTTCGCGACTTTTTACAAAAGGCTGAAAAAGGATCGGTATTTCGAAAGCTTACAGGTTCAATTTTTGGTGTTGCCTTCCTACCGCCGCTTCCCCAGCGACGAAGAGTTTCATCGCGACTTGCAAAACCGCGACCTTTACAACTTCCGCAACTGTAGTTACTGGCTTCGCCGGCTTGAAAACTATAAGCGGAAACCTGGGGAGCGCGTATTAGTTAATGAGTTAACCATTGAGCACATCATGCCTCAAAATCAGAATCTTTCAACAAAATGGCGTGAAGATCTCGGAAATGATTGGCAGCGGATTCAGCAAACATGGTTGCACACGCTCGGCAATTTAACTCTAACTGCCTACAACAGTGATTTTAGCGACCGCCCCTTTATTGAAAAGCGGGATATGCCCAGTGCACCGGATAAGGGCTTGAAACAAAGCCCGCTGAAACTTAACAAAGAACTTAAAGAGTTAAAGAGGTGGGACGAAGCGGCCATCAAGATTCGTGCAACTGAACTGGCGGATTTGGCATTGGAAGTGTGGACTGCACCAAAGCTAGCTGCAGAGGTGCTGGATGCTTACCGGCCTAAGGATGCCGCAGGTGCTAGAGGATACACCATCAACGATCATCCCTACCTTCTTACACCAACCACGGGTGCGCTCTTTGAAGCATTCCGAAAGGCAATTCTTGCACTTAGTCCGTGTGTAGGTGAGGAGTTCATGAAACTCTATGTCGCATACAAAACCGAGACAAACTTCGTGGATGTTGTTCCACAGGCCAAAAGGCTGCGCCTTGCACTGAATATGCGGTTTGCCGAGGTGAACGACCCCAAGGGACTATGCACAGATGTTACGGGAATGGGTCGTTGGGGTAACGGTGATGTTGCGGTTACCCTCTCATCTCTTGATGAGTTGCCCTATATTCTAGGCCTTGTTCGACAATCGCTGGAACTACAGCTCGGCAACAATAGCGATGCATAAACAAAGTAGAAGCCAAAACAATTACGGTGCATTTGCAGCGGATCACGGCAGGGGCAATCACACGCCTTACTTAATCAATGCTCTTGACGCAGTTAAGGAAGCAAGAAACTTCAAACCTTTGAGGCTCTGTAGGCATCTAATTTCCCTTCCAGCATAGGACGGGATTTTTAATTTTCTGCTTAATTACATAAAAAGTTTTTGTTGTAAAATATTTGCTAACAATAGGTTAAGTTGTTTTTGGAAATATTTTTATTTTTTTAAAAATGAGCGTTGAACTTTTTATGTTCAAGGTTATATTAATCTGTTAAGGTATCTTTTCAAAACTTATGTTTTGTTTAGTCTTCCTTACTCTAGTACCTAGCCAGTTTTAGCCAGTCCTTTTCTAGTAGCGAGCATTGCGAGTAAGCAAGGGCGTAGAAGGTTCGTAATGATTAGTCGCAGCTAATCGTTTTGACTTTCTTGCGCTTTTGTTCTGCAAGCAATTGTTTGCATCCAGCCAGCCAAGTTCCAGCAGTTAGCAAGTTTATAGCCAGCTTTTTTAAGTTTGGTGTTTGGGTTTGTCATTCAGGAGGAGGTCTCCTGATGTTGGGATTATTACATTTGGCTTAGCTGGAAGCAATCAGTTGCTCTCAGCGATTTTGGTCCGAGGATTTATTATGAATTACTACAAACTATATTCTGAAGGCTTGTCTATGCCCTCAGGTAGCAAGCTAGAGAGATCAGGTTCGTTAGCGAGAAATAGCCTTACCCAGCCAGATTGTATCGATAGATGTTTGAATCAATTTGCAAAAATCCAAAGGGAAGAGGTTTATCTTCCGGCCTTGGATTTCAAACATTCTAGTGAAAGAGAAAGCTCACTTTTTATCCAGAAGATTGAAAGCCAATCTCGTTTGTTGCTTGCATTTTCTCAGCAAAAATTTAGCCAGAATATTCAGAGAGACAAGAAAGCAAATTCGTTTTCACAGTCAGGAAGTTTGGATTGCAAGTGTGCAAAACCTTTGCAGGTTCAAGTTGAATCGCTTGGGAACCAAATCACATTGACGATCAAGATTTTCAATAACACTAATTCAAAAATGATTACTAAGGAGTAAGAGAAATGGAATTTAACCAAGATAAGCATATCGGTATGACAATGAAGGAAGCTGCTGTTTACCTTAGGGTTAGTATTTCAACAGTAAAACGCGGGACCAAATGTGGAGATATACCGCATTTTAAATTCAGAAAAAAGCCGCTCTACGATAAAGCAAAATTGGACATTTACCTTAAGGGGTATCAGTCTGGCAGTGAAATGGAGGGGATTTATAAAGACAAGAGCGACTCCAGCAAACCAAACGGGCCTCGCAAAAATGGCAGCGGAGGTGGCGACCATGGCCAGTCTTTATAAGCGGGCGGGTAAATACTGGATGCTACAATTCGCAACTCCAGATAAATCAGTAAAGCGTATCCATCTGGGAGAAATCCCAGATAGGACCGCCCAGAGGTTAAGGGATAAAGTAGAGATGCTGGTGCAGGCTGCCTTCTTTGGGATGCCTCCGGATGAGTCGTTGAACCGGTGGGTAGTTTCTATTGCGGACTCACCGCTTGCAACTAAGTTGCAGGCGGTGGGTTTGCTCAAGCAGAGCCTTCCTAGGAAACTAGAAGGCTTCTTGGACGAGTACATCCGGCTTCGGACAGATGTCAAAGAGAACACCCGCAGGCATATGGTTTCTTCAAAGAACCGTATCCTAGGATTCTTTTCCTCGGAGATGGTGTTGTCGGATGTTAACCGTGGCGGCGCCGAGGCTTTCAAGATTCATCTTCTTGGAAAATTTTCGTCGGCAACAGCAGGGAGGACTCTAAAAGCGGCGATTCAGTTTTTTGAATATGCCAAGGACTGCAAACTGATATTAGAGAATCCGTTCAAGCGGTTGAAAATTCCAAGGCAGACAAACGAGAGCAATCGGTATTTTGTTGATCGGGAGACTGCCCAAAAAATCCTTGATGCCCAGACCAGCATTCATAAGAAATTGGTTTTTGCGCTTGCCCGGTTTGGTGGGCTTCGTATTCCTTCTGAGGTCATTAATCTGAAGTGGGAGGATGTAGATTGGGTAAAGAAGCGGATATTGGTTTATTCCCCAAAGACGGAGCACCACGAAGGGAAGGACAAAAGGTTCATACCCCTTTTTCCAGAACTTGTTCCAATCTTAAGGGAGGCTATGGAATTGAATCAGGGAGGTTCACGGTTTGTATGTGGCAAAGTCCGAAGCGGCACACTGAATTTGCGCACTGGTTTGCTTAAGACCTTGAAGAGTCTTGGGATCAAGCCTTGGCCAAAATTGTTTGTGAACCTGCGTTCCAGTCGGGAGACCGAGCTTGTGGAGAGATTTCCGCTGCATGTGGTGACCGAATGGATCGGCCATACGCCTGAAATAGCTGCAAAACATTATTTGCAGGTTTTGGACCAACATTGGGATTGCGCTGCGGAAGAGTCCACCGGCGGTTTTTTCGCCCCTAGGAAACTCAAGGAATAATCGTGTGAGTGTTCTTGTGAGTGGATGTGAGTAAAAATGAAAGTGTTCATACAAGTTCAATAAGTTTCAACTTGTGTCAGATAAATGATTAAAGCCTTACACTATAGTGGTTTGTGATACTTGTTGAGGCTTATTGAACTCTGGTGAAACTAGGTGAAAAGATAGGTAAATGGGCGCTGAGGGAATCGAACCCCCGACCAACACGGTGTAAGCATGCCGCTCTACCAGCTGAGCTAAGCGCCCTAATAGTCAATCTCGCTAAGGATATTTTGAAAATACTTACTAGAGTTTAGGCAA
>Ga0209190_1002502_pt1 | contig 12358 bp, 5 predicted proteins | sample M_140205_XF_Meta_FD_187315 | JGI IMG/M metagenome (GOLD analysis project Ga0209190, IMG submission 187315) | Freshwater microbial communities from Lake Montjoie, Canada to study carbon cycling - M_140205_XF_MetaG (SPAdes) (version 2) | ecosystem: Environmental > Aquatic > Freshwater > Lake... | reverse complement strand
CCATTTTCATTCATTGTTCCTTCTAGATCTTGGTATACACTTGTTGAACTCGTAAATATTATTTTACAAGTTGCAGGAAATTGTTCAATTAGATCTTCTATTTGTGTTGGATAATTGTTTGATTTTGATGGTGGAAAATTGATGATTAAGCAATCAATTTCATTAGATGGAATAGAAATTAATTTGTTCAAAATTCCATCATATAAAAAGGGCTGAATTGATTCAGCTATTAATTCATCAAATTTATTGATAGTCGTGGTTGAACCATAAACAACATGCCCCTGTTTTAAAAGTTCTTTAGAAAGGGGAAAACCCAACCACCCACAACCAATTACTGCTATATTCATTTTTGTTAAAAATAAGAAAACATATAAGAATCTAAATTGTTTTTATTTCAAATCGTTCTTATAGTAAAAACAAGCAGGTTTAATTTTAACTTTGTAAAATGGGATATTCTAGAAGTTTTGTTCGGATGAATTGGGTCACACTTGTGTTGATTTATATGGTTGTCGTAGCCGGTAGTTTTGTGCGAATAACAGGAAGTGGAATGGGCTGCCCTGATTGGCCGAAATGTTTTGGTCAATGGATTCCACCGACTGAAGCAACTGAATTGCCAAGTGATTATAAAGAAATCTATTCTGATAAAAGAGCAAAGAAAATTGAAAAATTTGCCAAATTTTTAGCTGGAATTGGTTTTAAAGCAACTGCAAATCAAATTCTGAATGACCCAACACTTCGTCAAGAAGAATCCTTCAATTGGAAGCGCACTTGGACAGAATACGGAAATCGTTTAGTTGGCTTTTTAGCAGGTAATTTTATGTTAGCCGTTTTTATTTGGATTTTAATAAAATACCGCAAACGCAAGTTGGTTTTAATTACGCTGTTTAATTTGATTTTAATGACTTTAGAGGCCTGGTTTGGATCTATTGTTGTTGCTTCGAATTTAGTTCCTTGGACAATTACCATTCACATGTTTTTAGCACTCGTGATAATTGCAATCCAATTGTATGTTGTTCGTGAAGTTAGCCCTGTTCAACAAAAGAAAATTGAGCTGAATAAAACTATGAAATGGATGGCGTTGGTAGTGTTGGGCATTACGTTTTACCAGATGTTTCTGGGAACGCAAGTGCGCGAATTCATTGATGAATTAAAAAAAGCGGGTTACGAAAGAGAAGCTTGGACAGACCATTTGAATTGGACTTTTATAATTCATAGAAGTTTTTCTTGGCTTGTTTTGGTTTTAATGACATTTATGATTTGGAAGAATGAAAAAACGTCAAAACATACAATCATTCGAACAGCATTTGTGATATTGGGATTAGAATTACTTTCGGGAGTTCTTTTAGCGTACGCAAATATGCCTGGATTGATTCAAACAAGTCATTTGATTTTTGCGGCAGTTTTATTCGGTGTACTTACTATGCTGGTATTTAGAATGCGCAGGGCTATTGTAAATTAATTCTTCATACAGTGCTTGATAATTGCAGATGAAGTAGTATATTTGCAACCCGAATTGGTTAAACAATTCACGGTCCCATAGCTCATTCGGTTAGAGCAACTGACTCATAATCAGTAGGTGCTTGGTTCGATTCCAAGTGGGACCACACGACCCTAAAAGCCCCTGAATAAGGGGCTTTTTCGTTTAGATAATTGAATTTCTTTTTGAATTTTCTAAACAAATGTATCGAAAAATGTATTTTCTGCAAGTTTCGATAATTTATAAAGTTAGAAATATAATCGAAATTATTTTATCTTTACATTTCTATTAAGGATATGGCCCATATTTTACCACATATCCTTTCTTAAGATGTAACAATGGCAAGAAGAGCGCTAGAGCGATATACTCCACTTTGTTTTACTTCGCTCCCACTTTCATTCTCAATCTTCTGTTAGAATCACCTTTTTCATTTTCAAATCGAATTAGTAAATTGTCACAAATATTTGCTATTTTTGTGACAGATTAAAAGTAAATTTAGAAATGAAAAGTATTGAAAAACAAATAGAAAAGTCGATTACAACCAAGCGTAAAGGCACTTTGTTTATTCCCGATGATTTTTTAAGTTATGGTTCATCCGAAGCAATTCGTAAAGCCTTAGGACGTTTGGAAGATAAAAAGATAATTATCAGAGTTTCACAAGGTATTTATGTACAGCCTATGATAAGTAAACTGATTGGACCTCTAACACCTTCAGCGGAGGAAGTCGCCGAAGCCATAGCAAAAAGAGATAAAATCAGAACCATACCGACAGGAAGTTACGCTTTGAATGCTTTGGGATTAAGTTCTCAAGTACCTATGAAAATTGTTTTACTAACAGATGGTTCGCCAAGAGAAATCAAAGTCGGTAAGCGATCAATAAAATTCAAAAGAACTACACCAAAAAACTTGATGGCAAAGGGTAAAATAAGTCGCCTTGTCATACAAGCACTAAAAGAAATAGGTATTGGCAAGATAAGAATAGAGGAAGAGCATAAAATACTTGAATTGTTAAAAAAAGAAAACGTTATAGACCTTAAACACGACATTGCCTTAGCACCGGTATGGATTCAAAAACTAATGAAAAAAGCATTGACTGATGGCCAAAATTGATTTTTACAAATTAAAAAAATCTGAGAAAGAAGCAATTTTCAAAGAGATAGCAACCTTTGAAGGTATGAAACCCTTTGCCGTCGAAAAAGACTGGTGGGTAAGCCTAACGTTGGAAATTATTTTTCAGATGGGTATTTCAACACACTTGGTGTTTAAAGGAGGAACGTCTTTGAGTAAAGCCTGGAAATTGATAAATCGTTTTTCCGAAGATATCGATTTAGCAATCGATATGGACTTTTTTATAACTCCAACGAAAAACTGGTCAAAAAGTGAACGAACTCGGCTAAGAAAGAAAGCAGGCAAATACTCAACAGAAATTTTCTTTCAACAATTACAACAAGAGTTCAATCAAAGAGGATACAGTGAACTTAAATTTAAGATAATTGAAACAAACGAAAGCGATAAAGATCCGAGAATATTAGAGATTTTTTATCCGAATATTATTGGACTTGAAACAGATTATATTTTACCTCGTGTACAAATAGATGTAAGTTGCCGCTCATTAAGAGAACCATATACTATAAAAATGTTAGGTTCATTAGTGGATGAAGTATATAAAGATAAAGATTTTGCAGAACCATTATTTGCCGTTCCTACAGTCATTCCAGAACGTACCTTTCTAGAAAAACTTTTCCTTCTTCACGAAGAATTTCATCGTCCTTCAGAAAAAATGCGCGTAGACAGATTGAGCAGACACATATACGATGTTTATCATCTCACAAAAGCTGGAATTGCTAAAAACGCTATTAGTGATCAAGAGTTGTATCAAACCATTGTTCAACATAGATATAAATTTTCAAAAATTGGTGGCGTTAATTACAATGCTCATAATCCAAAAACAGTTAACCCTATTCCCCCTGGAAATGTAATTAAAGATTGGGAGTCGGATTACACAAAAATGAGAGAGGATATGATTTACGAGCAAAATCCGCCAACTTTTGTCGATCTAATTGATTGTTTAAAAGAAATTCGAGAACAACTCAAAAGGGTGAATTGGGAATTTGACTTAAGTTTTCCTAATACCTGAAATTTAATTTGATTTTTATCAAACGCATTTACAAGCCTAAATGAAATCATCACTCGAAAACCTTTCCAAATCCTCCTTCAAAAAGTTCGATAATTCAGACCTTTGGCCCACACACAAAAAAGAGGTTAATAAAACCTCTTTTTTTATGCGATATTTTTTTTACCTCACTACATTCACATGTCCAACTTTCATAACCCTTTCATCAGAATCAGTCGTTTTGAATTCAATCTTCCAATTATAGGTTCCGTCTTGCACTAATCCGCGATTAATTCCATAAGTTCCATCCCATCCAATATCTGCATTGTGCGTTTCAAAAATTAGTTCGCCCCACCGATCATAAATCAACATGGTATAGTCGTAAGGATCAAAACCAGATGTAAATACTGGTTGGAACAATTGATTAAATTGATCTTCATCTGGGGTGAATGTATTTGGAATATAAAAGAGTAAATCTTCTTTTATTTGAATAACACTTTGAACAGAGTCTATGCAACCCAATGGTGAATAGGCAATTAATGTAACAAGGAAATTTCCCAAACCTGCTTGGGAATAATCATGTGTTGGGTCTGTATCAAAAGATCCTGCAGTATTATCACCAAAATCCCATTCGTAAGTTGATCCACCAACAGAAGTATTATTAAACGTCGCTTGGGAGTCATATTCATTTAAAATGGATGGTGTTGTAACAAAAGAGGCGATTGGATTAGGTTCAACACAAACACTATTTGGAGTTGTCAACGATGCTGTGCAACCTGTAGCATAAGTCACAGTTAATGTCACATCGTAACAGCCTGCTTGTATAAAAGTATTAGAAACTGTGCCACAACCAATCAATTGATTACCATCTCCCATATCCCAACTGCAATTAACTGAATTTAACGTTGTGTTCGTGAAATTCACAGTAAAAGGCGAGCACCCTAATGTTAAATCCGGAGAAAAACTAACAGGTGGTGATGGGATAACTTGTATAATCATTTGATCTGTTGAGGAACATCCTGCAGCTGTTGTACCTGTAACAGTATAAGTACTTATCGCTGGACTAGGTGTAAAGACGACTCCATTTGTAACATTATTATCCCATAAATATGTGGTAGCGCCATTTCCAGTTAAAACTGCCGTTTGTCCAGTACAAATTATTAAATCTAATCCTGCTGATACTGTAGGAATTGGATTTATCGTAACAAGAACTTGATCATCTGCAATACATCCTTCAACAGATGTACCAGTTACTGTATAGGTAGCAGTTGTTACTGGCGTAAAAGGAGCGCCATTAATAATTGAGTTGTCCCATGCGTAGGTGTTTGCTCCAGAAGCATTTAAAGTTATAGCTGAACCTGCACATATAGATTGATCACTTCCGGCATTTACCGAAGGTAATGGGTAAACTGTAAGTGTGAAAGTTGTTGCAGATCCGATACATGTTCCAACCGATGGAGTGACAGTAATAGTTCCAACATTGTCAATTAATGATGTGTTTAATCCCGTAAATGCTGGAATATTTCCATTCCCATTTGCACCTATTCCAATTGTATTATTTGAATTTGTCCACGTATATGTTACTCCAACTTCCGTGCTTGAAAAGGTTGTTGAATTGAATAAATTATTTGCACATTCAGCAAGTGAAACAGCAACATTCATTGTTGGAGGAGGGGTAATTGTAACATCAATTTGTGCTCGTGGACTTTCACACCCGTTTGTTGTTTGAGAAACATAATAACTGGTTGTTCCTAATATGGCAGTAGAAGGCGTTTGTGCTAAAGTAGATCCGATACCGCCAATTGCAGCAGTATACCAAAGTAAATTCGTGCCAGTTGCTGTTAAGGCAGTTGAAGGTTGCCCTTGACAATACGATACATTAGTAACTGTTGGCGCAACAGGGAGATTATTCACATTAACCGTTACTGTTTCTATTGATTGACAACCATTTGCATCAGTTCCATTTAATATTGCAGTGAAAGTTCCAGCTGTATTGTATGTAATAACATGAGGTCCATTTCCAATTGCTGAAGTAGGAGAGCCACCATTTGAAAAATTCCACGTTAACCCACCGGCAACATTTACAGAAGTTGAACCATTAAATGTTACTGTTTGCCCTTCACAAATTGTTAAAGGTGCTGCAACAATATTTGGGTTTGGTCCTTGGAAAGCTCCTGTTCCTCCAAAATCGACTGTAAATCCCATATTAGCACTGAAGTTATTAACTAATAAGGCATAGGTAGTTCCAACTGTCATGTTTACAAATTGGCAATATGCATTTTCTCCAGGATCACAGTTTGGGTCTTCGGTGATATCTAGGTCAGTTAAACTTAATCCAGTTGAGCCATTTGCATTTAAACACGAAGAAGAATTACACCTTATTACAGTTCTTAGTCCACAAGGATTTGTGCTATTCAATTGATAAATCATAAAATCAATATCATCAACGGGATTTAATGGAGTAATATCAAAGGTTAATGAACCTGCAGTTCCGCATGTCCAATAAAACCATGAAGAATTTCCTTCATCTGCCCCAAAAGCATTTTCTAAACAAGAAGTTGCTTCTGGTTCATCATTATTTAAACCACCACCACTCAATATTGCGACACTTATAGGATTTTGATTACATAAAAATGCTGCGCCTCCGCAATCTGCACCTGGATTTGCCGAAGGGGTATAATTATTAACGCATAATTCGAAAGTACCTTGATTCAATGTGGTCGTGCTAATGCGAATATAATAGGTGCTTCCTTGAATCAGTGCTCCTTCATATAGCTGTGTTATTCCCGATCCAGCTGTTCCATTAGCACAACCTTGTTCATTAATACCAGTCAAGCAATCACCATTGTAGATAGAAATACAAGGACTCATCATTGTTCCACCTGAACCCGATCCGCCTGCAGAAATTAGTGCGTCTGTTCCAACTGCAGTGAATTGAAACCAAACGTCTTGTGCTGAGGTGGTAGCTAAGCAAGTTGCAACACCAAAACTTCCAATTGTTGAACCATTATTCGTAAAAAATCCAGCTCCTGAACAAAAATTGGAAACAGAATTTATTTGGTAAGCAGTAGCACAATCATCTCCTTGAGATAAAGTTGAATTTATAAATCCAAAATAACTTACAATGATTATTATAATACTTTTTATTAATCCTAATTTCATTTTAAGTATTTCGTAATTACTTTTATTTCAAAACATTAACATGTCCAACGGCTATTTTGCGTTCGTCATTTTTAGTTGTTTTGAATTCAATTTTCCATGAATAAACGCCATCTTGAACTAACTTACCTCCGGATTTATAAGTTCCGTCCCAGCCAATTTCCGCATTATGCGATTCAAAAATAATTTCTCCCCAACGATTGAAAATTAGTAAATTAAAATCAAATGGATCAAATCCAGCGGTGAATATCGGTTGGAAAGTTGGATTATGTGCATCTTGGTCCGGTGTAAATGTATTTGGTATGAAATAAATTAAATCTTCTTGCAATTGAATAATGGAAGTAGCTGTATCACTGCATCCGAAAGGAGATAATGCAATCAGTGTTACAGTATAATTACCGACTTCAGCTCCAGTGTAGTCATGAGATGGGTTCTCATTAGATGATGTAGGTGAATTATCTCCAAAATTCCATGTATAAGTTGACCCATTAATTGTGTTATTTTGAAATTGAATTATTGAATTTTCTTCGTTAATCGTAGACGTTGACGGACTAAAAGCAGCTATTGGCAGCGCTTCAACACAAATCATGTTTAAAGAGGTTAATGTTGCAACACAGCCATTTGTTAACGTTGTTGTTAATGTAATATCAAAACAACCAGTTTGAGTAAATGTATTTGCGACAGTTCCACAACCAGTTAAAATTGTACCATCACTTATCGTCCAAACACAATTCGCAGAGTTAGCAGTTGTATTTGTGAAATTAACACTTAATGGCACACATCCGCTTGTTATATCTGGGGTAAATGAAACTACTGGTATTGGAACGATGGTTGAAACTACTTGATCTGTATTTATACATCCAGCTGTAGAAGTTCCTGTTACAGTGTAGGTTGTAGCGCCAGAAGGCGGCGTGAAAGCAACTCCATTTGTAATACCATTGTCCCATGTGTATGTTGCGGCACCAGATCCAGAAAAAATTAATGTTTGTCCTGCACAAAAAGTAACATCATTCCCAGCAAACACAGCGGGAATTGGGTTTACTGTTACAAGAACTTGATCGGTATTTTCACAACCAGCAGCAGATGTCCCGGTTACCGTATAAGTTGCTGTTGAAATTGGAGTAAATGCTAAACCATTTGTTATTCCATTGTTCCAAGTATACGTTGCTGCACCAGTGCCTGTTAGTGTGACAGCTGTTCCAGCGCAAACAGATTGATTTAAACCTCCACTAACTGATGGCAAAGGATTAACATTTACATTCATGATATCTGTTGATTCACAACCATTAATTGAAGTTCCTGTTACTGTATAAGTTAGTGTTCCAACTACAGGTGTAAAACCTATATTGTTAGTTATTCCATTTGTCCAAGTATACGTTGAAGCGCCCGCACCATTCAGTATAACCGATGTGCCAACGCAAACTGTTTGATCTAAACCTGCTTCCACAATAGGAAGTGGATTTACTGTAACAATAACTTGATCAGTTGAGGTACAACCTGCAACTGTAGTTCCAGTTACGGTATAATTCAGAGTAGCTATTGGCGAAAATACGATTCCATCTGTCACACCATTATCCCAAGTATAAGTTGAAGCTCCCGACCCAGAAAGGGTAACAGAGCCACCATCACAAATTGTTTGGGTTATTCCAGCATCAACAACAGGAATTATGTTTACTGTAACAGTTACTTGATCTGTATTAATACAACCATTTATATCAGTTCCAGTAACAGTATAAATTGCAGTTGCCAAGGGCTGAAAAGCAACAGCATCGGTTACACCATTATCCCACGTATAAGTTGAAGCTCCTACTCCAGAAAGTGTTACTGATGAGCCATCACAAACTGCCTGATCAATTCCTGCGCCTATTGTTGGTAATGGATTAACTGTTATTGTAATATCATCAGTGCCAATGCAACCCAAAGCATCAGTTCCAATTACTGTGTAAGTAGCGGTTGAATTAGGCGTGATTGAAACATTATTTCCAATTCCAATGCCATTATCCCAAGAATAAGTCGCTCCTCCTGAAGCAGATAATAGCGATGAAAAACCTTCACAAAGATTTACATCCGGACCTGCGTTTATTAAAGCATTTGGTAAAATGATTATTTGAACAGCATCTGATGACGAGCAACCAAGAGTTGTCCCAGTAACCGTATATGTTGATGTCAAGATTGGGCTTTCTGTTATTGATGCCGTCGTTTGTCCATTCGGACTCCAAGAATAAGTTGTCGCTCCTGAAGCAGTTAAAGTTGCTGAAGATCCTGTGCAAATTGATACATCTTGTCCAGCATCTATAACAGGAATAGGATTTACAACAACAGTAACTTGATCTGTATTAGTGCATCCAGATGTTGTTCCTGTAACTGTATAGATTATAGTTCCAACAGCCTGAGTAAATGACACATTATTATTTATTCCGTTATTCCATGAATACGTTGTTGCTCCTGAAGCATTAAGTGTTGTGGTTGTTCCAGCACAAACAGTTTGATCATTTCCAGCATTTACAATTGGTAAGGCATTAATCACAACTGTTGTGGTTGCCGTCGACAGACATCCAATATTATTGACAACAACGGTATACACTCCTGAATTTGAGATAGATGATAAAGGAATTGTTGGATTCTGGAGTGTTGATGTAAATGAGTTAGGGCCCGACCAACTATAAGATGTTCCGCTTGATGCATTTAGTTGAATTGTTGCTCCAACACAATATGGACCTGTATTTGTCGCTGTTGCAGTTCCAACAGCAGCAGTATAAGAAATTGTTAAATAACCTGGTCCGTTATTCGTTCCAGATGTACATCCTATACCCGCAGGTATTAAACTGGAACCACCGCCTCCGCCGCCTCCGCCATAAGGTGCGCCAGAAAAACAATCTGCTCCACCACTTCCGCCGCCATAATATCCACCTCCACCACCTCCACCAGGAGCGTAGTTATAACAATTGTCAGTAGCTCCACCGGCTCCTGTACCAAGAGATCCAGAGCTGCCAACACTTCCACTTCCCCAAGGGTTTCCGCCTGTACCACCCGCTGATTGAGTGCCGCCAGTGCCACCCCCACCATAAGAGGCAACTCCTGTTGTGCCTGTTGCGCATCCACCAGCACCACCAGCTGCGTCAGTTGTTCCGCCACCAAATCCACCTCCACCTGCAGCTACAAGAATTCTATTTGCTAAAGCGAAAGGTGAAACACTTATTGAGGTTGCGCCACCGCCACCACCAGATTGATTAGCGGCTGAGTTCGCACCTCTTCCAGTTCCTCCGCCATTGTAACCTCCCGAACTAGCACCTGTGCCGCCAGATCCACCTACATTTATTTGAAAAACTTGGCCAGGAGTTACGGCTAATGTTCCAGAAAGAACCGCGCCATTCCCACCTGCAGCGCCTCCACCGTCGGCCCCAGCTGCTGTAATTGTTATGCTTGTGACACAGGGAGGAACGGTCCATGATTGCGACGTTCCTGTATAATTGTAGGTAACTGTAATTTGACCGAATATATTTTCGTTTATCAGTATATTAATTATAAAAATTAATATAAGTTGAAACTTGAATTTATTTCTCAATAAAGGATTGTTTGAGATTGAAAATTGCATAGTTGTTTTAGCTTAATATGGTTATTATTAAAAACATACAAGCAGAGTGTTTTGGTAATAGGCATTGATAAATCAATTTTTAAAAATAGTAAAATTAAGTGTGGATATTTTACAATATGAATATATACAAGCAATCAATGAGCAAAGTCGTTCATTTACTGAATATTAATTGAATATTATTTCTGAAATTTTTATAAAAAAAAGCCTCAAGTAATTGAGGCTTTTTTGGTGATGAAATTTAAATATTATCGTATGATATTAACATGACCAACTCGCATAACACGTTCATCATTTCTGTTTGTTTTGAATTCTATTTTCCAAGTATAAGTTCCATCTTGCACAAGATTTACTTCGCGGTTACTTCCATAAGAACCATCCCATCCAACTTCAGTATTGTGAGATTCAAATACAATTTCTCCCCATCGATTGAATATCAACAAAGTATAATCATACGGATCATATCCTGAAGTAAAGATTGGTTGGAAAGATGGATTATAATCATCATTATCTGGTGTAAATGTATTTGGCACATAGAATATCAACTCTTCATAAATTTGAATGGTTGAATATGCGGTATCCACGCAACCAAATGGTGAGTATGCAATCAGCGTTACAATGTAATTCCCTATTGTTGTATTTGAATAATCATGTGATGGATCAACAAGAATTGAGTTTGGTGTGTTATCTCCAAAATTCCAGTCATAGTCTACAGCTCCAGATGTTGTATTACTGAAATTTACTAGTGGATTTAACTCCGAAATGATAGAAGTTGATGGAATGAAAGAAGCAATTGGAGCCGCTTCAGTGCAAATCAAATCAATTGCAGTGAAAGTTCCAATACAACCATTTGTTGATGTTGATGTTAAGGTAATGTCAAAACAACCAGCTTGAGTAAATGTATTTGTTACGGTTCCATTTCCTGTTAGCACCGTTCCATCACTCATCGTCCAAACGCCACTAGCTGAATTTGCTGTAGTATTTGTAAAATTAACTGTTAATGGAACACAACCAAACGTTACATTTGGTGTAAAGGAAACGACAGGTATTGGATCAACAGTAACATTTACTTGATCAGTATTAATACATCCTGCAGTCGTTGTTCCAGTTACAGTATATGTTGTTGTTCCAGCAGGTGGAGTGAATGCTATTCCATTTGTAATACCATTATCCCACGCATATGTTGCAGCTCCAGATCCCGTAAGTGTTACTGTTTGATTAGCACAAATAGTGACATCATTTCCAGCAAAAACAACCGGAATAGGGTTTACTGTTACGATCACTTGATCCGTACTAACACAACCAGCGGTTGAAGTTCCGGTTACTGTATACGTTGTTGTTGCTAAAGGCGTAAATGCTATACCATCGGTTATACCATTGTTCCAGGTATACGTTGAGGCTCCAGAACCTGAAAGCGTGACCGCAGCTCCAACACAAACAGTTTGATCTGGACCCGCACCAACAACTGGTAAAGGATTAACAACTACATCTACTTGATCGGTTGAAATACAACCTGCAGCTGAAGTTCCTGTTACAGTATATGTTAATGTTCCAACAGCAGGCGTAAATGCCACACCATTTGTTACGCCATTTGTCCAAGTATACGTTGAAGCCCCCGCTCCATTTAGGGTAACCGAAGCTCCAATACAGATTGTTTGATCTAAACCAGCATTTACAACTGGAAGAGGATTCACTGTCACTATTACTTCATCTGTTGAACTACAACCAGTAGCTGTTGTTCCAGTAACAGTATAACTTGTTGTTGCAATTGGAGCAAAAAGAGTTCCATTGGTTACACCATTATCCCATGTATAAGTTGCGGCTCCAGATCCTGTTAGTGTAACCGAAGCTCCAATACAAATAGCTTGGTCAGGTCCTGCTCCAACGGTTGGAATAGGATTTACCGTAACCAACACTTGATCAGTGTTAACACAACCATTCACATCAGTTCCGGTTACTGTATAGGTATTTGTAGCAATAGGCGTAAATGCTACACCATCAGTAACACCATTGTTCC
>Ga0209190_1002494_pt1 | contig 12393 bp, 14 predicted proteins | sample M_140205_XF_Meta_FD_187315 | JGI IMG/M metagenome (GOLD analysis project Ga0209190, IMG submission 187315) | Freshwater microbial communities from Lake Montjoie, Canada to study carbon cycling - M_140205_XF_MetaG (SPAdes) (version 2) | ecosystem: Environmental > Aquatic > Freshwater > Lake... | reverse complement strand
ATCTTTAAGAAAACATGAAAATCTCTTGGATATCGGTGGGATTTGCCAGCACGCTTCTTGTGGAAAGCTCCACAGCGTCTCGTTTGTCCGATCGCTTGTCGGAGGTGCATGCCAATTTCCTCGAGGAGCGCCTCCTGAACCTTCCTTCGCTTAGCGACCCATTTGGTGTGCCTGAGGCTGCGCGGGTGGTCATTGAGCAACCGCGCGGCAAGTTCCATTCCCAAGCTGAGTGGAAGCGCGATGTTATTTCAACTGTGTTTTGGGTTGGTGAATTGCCGACCGAGAACAACCCGACGCCGAATACAGTGAGCGCTTGGGATCAGGACTGGCAGGCAAACTTCGGTGGCTACGATCACCCAGACCGCCGAAATGGTTTTCTGCCAGCAGATTTTACCCCGGCCCTCAATCCGTTTTATGTCGCACTTCCCTATAACGACGTCGCCAAGGGGGGCGTGCATCGGCCCGAGGCATCGAAGGTGATTCCTTGGTTCTGGGAAAATTTCCGGGGTGATGGGATATCGGTCTGCAAAGATCGGTGGGTTGCGATTCATCACGAGGGGAAAATTTGCTATGCCCAATGGGAAGATGTTGGTCCATTCGAGGTGGATCACTGGCAATACGTTTTTGGAAAAGAAGCTCCGCGTCCTAACCGCAACCAGTCGGCAGGGATCGATTTGAGTCCGGCGGTGCGAGATTTTCTAAAACTCCGTAGCGGAGCACTCGTCGAGTGGCGTTTCGCAGACGACCAAGAAGTACCACGCGGTCCATGGAAATCCTGGTCCCACGAACCCGCTCTACCACGGCGCTGAAAATTCACCCACGCTAGACAACTGCTGTTCAACCACTAACCCGATACAAACGACCGACCTGTTACTTGCATCAAATCTCCACCCTTTTTGTGGTACTATCAGAATCGATAGTATCACAGGTGGCCCGGATCGGGATTCTGTCCCGAATGGGCAAAGTTCGCTGAGAATATTCTCAATGCCCTTTGCCCTTGCCTGATCCGAGCCGCTCATCTCTCGAAAGATGTCCCTCTCTCGAGGCTCAAGATGGAAGGGTTTTTCAGAAATCTAATCCTTACAACCAGCCATGAAAATAAATCAAACGGCCGCATTGTCGGCCTTCGTAATTGCTGTGGGCACATCAGTGTCTCCACATGCCAAAGCTCAGACGACACCCACCATCCCTGTAGGTAATCTTACTGCATCGCCTACGGTCGTTCAGACAGGGAGCAAGCCAACCCTGACTTGGTCTATCAGTTATCCTTCGATTGTTGAGGACTTTGTAACGATCACTCAACCAGCGACGATCACCCCAAAGGAGAATTTAATTTGCGACATCCGGATTCTTGGTCTGGGAGTGACTTCTAAAAGTTCGAGCAATTTAATTACCTACTATCGAACTCGTGGTCAGTGGAAATATAATGGATCCACAAGCTGGGCTGATATTTACGACGGCAAGCAAACGGATACGATTGTCCAACAACAGGGGTTGGTGAAGTCGACGATCGCGATAACCAAAAGCAAACCGTTGACCTTTGCTGGGCAGTACTACAACGGTAGTTGGCAAACGCAATACACCTCTACAAGTGGTACAAACGTGCGAGCCTTGGTGAGTGGTCAGAGCTGCCCGACCAATGTCCCTGACTACAACGCGCCATCTCTTGAGAGTTTCCTCAAGCCTTATCTTGATTCTACCAAGAAGGTGAAAATCGGTCCCATGGATGTGATCATCATCATGGAGTTAACCCACACGGATACGAGTAGCGTTGGGTATGATCTTCAGGATCTCGTCATGCTTGTCACATTCCGTAAACCATAAACTGATGAAACCCTATTCATTTTCAAATGGGCTCGGAGTTAGTTTTTTTCTAATTCTCACGAGCAATGTGTTAGCTGCACCCGTGGCAATGCAAGATGTAGTGACACACGAGCAACTCGTTCTTGTGCGCTCCAAGTCGGACAACTTGGACCCGATGAAACTTCTCGCAGAAACTCAAGGAGCGGACCCGTCTGTGGTGAATCGCCCAAAGAGCCTTCTGGATCAGTCTGACATTATTTGCTTCGGCAACTTTGCAACGTTGGTTCCTAAGCGTGCCATTTTACAAATCCCGAAAAATTTGGCGGGTCGTATTCAGATTAAGCCGGGCGTAACGATCCAAAGCTGGAGTGATTTCTTCGCGGCGAACCGCGGATGGATCACCACCGTGGAAGTCAGTCGGACTCAGGCGGAGGGTAATGCCCCGATCGCCGAAGAGACGGCAACTCGGATTTCCAAAAGCAGCAATCTCATCGTCGCCACCTATCTCGGAGGACCGATATCTGTCTTACCCATTAAAGTCGCTGTTGATAAAAACTCAAAAATTTCTAAGCCATGAAAACTATTTTTTTTCGTTTGATCACTCTTGGAGTCGTCGGTTGCTCCTGCATTTCCGCACAGACCTATACCAATTATATTCGCCAGACGCAGATGCCTGCCGGAGTGACGTGGGATGCCTCCGACACGGTAGCGGCCAGTGGTACTCAGCTTTCTGCACTCATCATCAATCCAGGTGGTGCACGGTTCGACCTTTGGACTCTCAAGTCGGAACCGCTAACAGAATATCTGCTAGCTAGTAGCTACGTGGGAACTTACATTCCCATCTCGCAAATCGTCATCGACACCGAAGATACTTACGGCAAAGACCTAACTGCCTCTGGGAGTCTTCCAGTGAATATCCCCGCTAAACTGCGTCGAACCCGAGCCGACCGCCCGTTTACCGTTTATGTGACGGTGGGAGGAATGCTCAGTGGTGCAACCGACCCAGAAGCTTCGAAAAGCGTCAAGTTCTTGCGTCACGTGCAGTCTTACGGAACCGGCGTGGGTGTGGGCTTGGACCGCACCCAAGCGACACTCAAATCCCAGTCTTCGATCACCGTGAATGGATTGAAAACTCTAACATACTCGGTCACGAGCATTCCTGGATCTAACCTCAGCAAACTTCGTGGTGAAGAACGATTTTCGGTTTATTCTCTAGCAGACTACCAAGCGCCTGAATCTCAACTTGCTTCAGAATTTATCCAAGTGTGGCCAGTTGCTGACGCTACCATTTCTGGAATCACTCAAAATCAAGAAATACGTTATGCGATGCCTACGCTGACCCTCTACTACAACGATGTATATCCAGATTCACGAACCTATGCTCAAGTCTATCAGGGCGAGCAGGTGCTTGGCACCGTCGGAACAGTGGTGACGGGTTCTTCGTTAATTTGGGATGCTGCCGAGCCCAAGAATGATGTTTTGACCCTTTCGGATTGGGACAGATTCTTCACTCGTGACGGACGTTGGACCATGGAGGTAGTTACTGAAACACCTTTCGGAAGCACACGCTTGGCTTGGGTCACTTTTTCACTCAATCGCAGCATCGAAGTGAACGGCACCAGCCTTACAACGATCGAGTGAACTAGGGAATTTTCAACGCCTCTAGTAATTCTTTTCTGAAATTTTCATTTCGATAGACTAGAGAATATTTTGCAACTTTGGTTTTCCTTAAAAGATCTTCTACTTCGGTAAAAGCCAGTAGAAGAAACAAGCCCTTCACAGGTTCCCGATGAAACGACTGAGTCCGCGTCACGAATTGATCCTCCACAGTCCTCTGCTGCTGGTTCTTCATCAATGCACCGTGCTCAAGAGTGACTTGCTTACGGATAGCCTCGAAACGGGCCTCCATCAAATCCGCCGACGCTTCGGGGTCGGAGTAATGCACAGCGAGTTCGTAAAGTTTACCAACGAGAAACCGACACTCGATGGAGTTGGCCTGCGTTTGCGGCAGGGTACCTTTTCTTGCCGCAATCTTCAAAATACGCATTGTCGGTTGATCCCCAGGCAAGGAAATAGTAACATCCAGCGAATGTTGGGATGCCCAAGTAATCAATTTCTCCGGAGAATCACCCCACTTTTGGCCAAACGGGGGTTCGATCACGGCTTGAGCCCACACGGAGTCGTTGGTGATAGAAAAAATGCCGATAAAAAGGATCAGCCTGTGAAAGTGAAATCCCATGGCGAGAGCTTTGGACTTTTTCCCCGAGTCGGCAAGGCGCGATCGAGGGCCAGAGGCTTTGTTTTGATTGAGGCAATGCTGGGACTTTCTTTGCTTACCGTTCTGGGGTTGGTGCTGCTAAAACTGTCACTTAACATTTTAGCACCGCGACAATGGATTCTCCAACAATCTGTCGCAGACGCTTACATGTCTTATGAGCGATCCTATGCCGAGCGTATTCCGTTTGAAAATCTCGTGGCGGACTCTTCCCCTTGGCCAGCTTCTACCGCCCTAACCGTAAATTCGACCACTAGCTCCGTCGAAGTGGGTCGGTTACCTCGACTGCTTCCCGACTATCCGGATGGTGTTCCAATTATGGGCACGGTAACCCGCACCCGTTTTGCGGATCCGGGAAATTATCCAATCGATGGCGGAACGGGTACTCTAGCGACCAATCCAGCAGCGATGAAAGTTTGGAAATTGCAAAGCGTGCTCACTTACAAGGTCGGTGACCGAACGTACGCGAAATCTCGGACTGTTCTGCGGAGCCAATGAAATCTACTTTTCGCAAAATTCGCCGAGGCTTCACGCTTATGGAGCTTTCTATTGCTCTGATGTTAGGCTTGGCAACCTGCACCATGGTTTTGGCTTTATTTAATCAACAACTCGCGTTCTTAAATCTTTTCAAAGCTCAGAACTTTCTCACTGATGAGGCTCCGATCATTAGCATGTATGTCAGTCGTTTGGTTGGAAAAGCCGATCGTTTTCGACTTCATGATTCAGTTGGAGATGCACTCACCGGAGCAAATCCTCGGACAAGTGCCTCTCCCGTGGTGGTTCTAAATTTTCGTCAACCAGATGGATCCATGCGTGCAACGATTCTCTCGTTCGAAAATCGAGGCACAGGATTCGCACTTTACTATTACATCGTTCCCACCTCTGGGGTGCTTGGCACTCCTCAGTGGGCGGTCACAAAGGCACCTTCCAACGTGGTATTTTCGATGGTGCAAGGGATTCTTCGAATGACTCTAACTGGACCTCGAGGCGAACAAATTATTTACTCTGGAACCATGCAACAATGAGAACTTCTTCTATCAGACGGTATCAAGCGGGTTACATCTCAACCCTGCTTGTTCTCGCGACCGGTGCGATTCTTACGATACTCACCGTGTATGCCTACAAGACTGCAATCATGGCCCAAGCGGTACAAACTCAAGTCCAACTGCGTGTGGATTACAGCGAAAAAGAAGAAGCCATTCTGCGATCGATTGTAGCTATAGCTCCGAACCGGGCGATTCGGGCGATGCAGTCGGGATCTAACTCGAGCGATGCGATCCGTAATCCTCTGCGCTGGGAGGATATTTTCAAAGAATCGTTGGTCTTGGCAAATGCACGAACATCGATTTCTTCGCAAATGATGAATTCTTTAAGCATCGAAAATTTATCAAGAGGCAACATTGGTGATTCTGCCCTTGATCAAACAGGTAGAATTTTTGCATCGATCTCGCCTGACACTGGGTATGTGTCTGCTGGTATTAACCGTAATCTCGGTACGGGATACCCGTCCCCTTTGACATCGAATGACGCAACGACATCAAGTCGCGACAGTATTTATCCGATTATTTCTAATCAGAAGATTTATGGATCACTTGCTCAGGCAGGGGTCGATCTTCCAGTGGCTTCCTATCCGAATTTCAATCTCATGAAGTATCCAAATATCAATTTTGGTTATGCGAAGCCTGGTGAAAAATTTGTGGCAAAGAGAAATTGGTGGGCTTTCTCGGTCGACGTGGCAGATCACGACGATGACCAAACTTATCTTGCTAGACTGAAGCGGAATTTTGTTTTTTCGATTTATGAGATTCCCTCGCAGTTGGCGATCTCGGCATCGTCTTTCGTTTCGTTAGGACAATTTTCGGGAGGTAGCGCGTGGCAGAATGTCACAATCGAGGGAGGGATTTTTGCAGGTAAGGCCGAAGTGCTCGGGAATACGGCCATTAATTCGCTAGCAAGTCGCCGAGGCACAAATTTGTCAGAGGGCGCCACGGTAGGGGGGCAGAGTTTTTCAGCGAGTCCTTTCACTCCGGGCGTGCGTGAAGCTTATCAAATAACCACGGGTGCTTTCTTTCCGGTTTCACAGTCATCTGAAAGTGGTCGCTCCGCATTTATTCCCATCAACCGTGGGGCAGAGTTCTTTGATCGATTTGCACACGAGATAGAATCTAACGCTATTTCATCCACGAGTTGGAATGACTATTCGGTAGGATCACTGCAATGTGCTATGCGGTTAGACGTCACTGCAGTACAAAGTTCCACCAATGCAACTCCAACGATGCTGCGATTCCAATACTTTCTAACATCAGGAGTGCGGGCGTCGATGAGCGTGCCGCTCACGACCGCTACCCAATCTGGATTACCCGCGGGCTATGTTAAAATATGTGATGAAAATCAGAGTTATTCATTTTCTTCTACTACTCCAGTGGACATCGCCTACGGTGCAAGTGGTGGTTTTACTTTTAGGCAAGGGATCACCGGCACGATCACTTTTAATAACAACACATTCGGTGATCCTTTGGTTGGTACATTCAAGGCCGGTTACTGGAGACCGCGTGCTCCTTTTGAGGTGAAAATGTTGGCGAGTGGTCAAACATGTATTGCTCTGTATCCAGAGCGAATTCCTTCTTTTCTAACAATAATTGGTGCAGCGGGGGTATCGATCAATCATTCGATCGCCATCAATGTGGACTACTCGACGAGCGGTTTAAATAATGCAGAAAAATACAAACCCTACATCCCGTGTACCGCTAATGACTACGGAGTGATTCTAAAAGAATGTGCGAATTTGACACAGTTTACAAAGGGATTTTCCATCGTGACCAATCTGAGACTCTACATTGGTGACGACTTCAACACAGTAGCAACCACTCCTCCTGCGGGTTACACTCCAGTTGGAAACTACTACCCACCTTGTTCATTGTTTGCTCCTGAAAAACGATATGGTGTGGATGTTGATCCATTTTCTGTAATTCTAGCTGGCCAGATTGGATCTCTTGCTAGCGATTCCGCCACAACTGCAGTCCGACCACTGGATTCAAAAAATCTCAGCGGAAATGCAATTCCTGCGAGTAATATTATCGTTAATCTTCGACCAATTGCTCATCCTGCCGAACTGCCACCGATTACAATGATGAACTGGTTGGTGGTTCTAGAAGAACGTCGTAAAGAATTTTATTAAATGAGAAGTTACTCTTCGAGGTAGAGGATTCGACCACAATCTTCGCACTGGGCGATTTCTTTGGCAGTTTGTACTTTCATAATCGTAGAGGCGATGAGTTTCATGTGGCAACCTTCGCATTTGCCATCACGCAGGGGGGCAACCGCCATACCCGCTTTGGTTTTCATCAAACGATTGTAGAGCGGCATCACACTTTCTGAAACATTTGCGAGGAGCTTTTCTCGTTCGGTCGTAACTTCTATGCGAGTCGTTTCCATCCTAGCGTGTCTTTCCTTGATTGATGCAAGGTCTTCATCTATCAGTTTTCGAGTGATGGTCCGGGCGGCTTCAGTGGCCTTGTAAGCAGATCGAAAACGATCGACCTCCTCCATGGCTTCAAGTTCTTTGGTTTCGAATTCGTCGAGATCTTTTTCATAACGAACGATTTCATGACCAAGTGCGACAAATTCTTCGTTTTTGCGAGTTTCGAACTGCTGCAACTTCAGGCGTTTGATCGTAGTCCTTCGTGTTTCTGCATCGAGTTCGATTTTTTTCACGCGTAATTCGCAATCGAGAAGCGCTTGGTGCGCTTTTGCGACAGCAGCCTCGTCGCCTGCTAATTTGGCCCTCGCCCTCGCCTCGTCTTGTGGTAATTTTTCGAGGTCCTTGTGGAGTGCCAAAAGGCGGCGGTCACGGTCTTGGAGAATTAAAAGTGCGCGAACTTCATCTTGCATGTTGTTTGGGTATCCGCCATCGCTCACCGCTGCAAGGATTACCCGCCAGCAAATTGCTGCCATTTTCGACATGCCGCGATCCTGAGAGAGATGCAGGTTGAAAATCTAGGTTCGCCTCGTCATTCTCTGCTCATGTCCGACACTCGCCTCTCTATTCCTCAATACGCCATGGCGCTTGCACACGTTGCCAGTCTACGCTCAGAGGATCCCTACCGAAAGGTCGGGGCTGCGGCATTGGACTTTGATAACCGGGTCATTGGCACCGCCTACAATGGTCTCGCGCCAGGCTATAATCCGCCAACTGGCTTTTGGTCAGACCGTGAGGCGCGCCAGAAATTTATGCTTCATGCGGAAGTTAATCTTTGCAGCCTCTTTCGTCGCGGTGAGGCAAAAATCGTGGCTACCACCACCATGCCTTGTACCGCTTGCATGCAGACGCTTTGTGCCTATGGCATCAAGGAAATTTACTTTCGGGAAATTTATCAAGTTTCCGATGCCCCAGAAATCGCTGCGCTTTATAACGTGAAGTTGGAGCAGGTGGTTAATTTCCCAATGGGTTAAAGGGTGATTTTTTTTCCTCCGTTCGCCGCGCTGAGATAAATCGCTTCGATGAGAGCCACGGATTTCTTGGCTTCGTGAGCTGAGGTCCGAGGCTCACGTCCCTCTTGGATTGCGGCAACGACTTCTTCAAAATTTCGCTGGTGTTGGTAGAATTGAATTTCCTTAGGATCGTTGGCACCTAGTCCAGCTTGGTTTCCACGCATCAATGTGGAACGGATTTTTGCATCGTTAGGCCACTCATTTTTAAATTCCCAAGTTTCGAAGGAATCATCTGCTAAAAATATAGATCCCTCCGTACCACAAATTTGAATACGTGCTGGATGACCGCTTCTTGACCAACTACACGTCGATCCCTCGATCACACCACGGGCCCCATTTTTGAATTCCAATATCGCGACGGCGACGTCTTCTACTTCGATGCGTTCATGTGCTAAGCATCCAGTGCTTGCCTGTACTGAGACGACAGGTCCAGCGAGATAGAGTAAGGCATCGATGCTATGAATTCCCTGATTCATCAGCACTCCACCACCATCGAGATCCCATGTTCCACGCCATGCGGCGGAGTCGTAATAGGCTTGATCACGAAACCATTTCACATAACAGGATGCGGAAACAATCGTGCCTAAACGTCCCGCGTCCACTGCACTTTTGGATGCATCCATTGCGGGATTGAATCGTCGATTGAGAATTGCAGCGAGTGTTTTGCCGCTTACGACACCAGCAGCGATGAGGCAATCGATTCGCTCCACATGGATTTCAAGTGGCTTCTCGCAGATCACATGTTTGCCTGCTGTTAGTGCAGATATCGCAGGATCAAAGTGGGCTCCAGATGGGGTGGCGATAGTAACAATTTCTAATTCAGGATCTGCAAGAAAAGTAGCGAGATCGGTATGACATGGCACTCCGATGTCCAGCGTGTGGTGACGGTTGAAAACCGAGTGAAGCGTGCCTCCATTCATTGCGTGGATCGCCGCTGCGTGTAATCGTCCGATTGTGCCCGTACCGATGATGCCAAATTTCATAGTTTGGATAAAGTGATCATTAAATTGTTAGTAATGGCTTTTTTTCAGTGCTTGCCGTAGATGAATTTGAAGAGCGGAGTAGCCACCAGCGTGGCGACAATGGCCATCACAACCAATATTGAAAAAAGTGATTTTTCGATTACACCAGCCTTATGGCCAATGTTGATGATCAATTCCATAAGATTGCGGACATTCATGAAACTGTGATATTGTTATGCCATGCGGCGAAAATCTGCATGAAAAGGTCATAGAATAACCAAACAAGGTAGTCCGATCTTTTTTTAAGGGGTCACCCGAAGTCCTCGACGTATTGCCTTCGCTCCGTCAATCTTTCTTCCGATGCGCCGTGCGGGAATCTTTAACACTCGTTTTCAATCGTTAGAACTCTGGAAATCAGAGGTGGCAACCGAGTTCAGAGTCGAGGGGGCAATTCATGCATCATATCATCAAAAGCGTTTTTTAACGGGCCTTGCATGGGATATCATTGCTGCGGCCACGCTGCTTAGAGAAAATGGCTCTCCGCGATCAATTTTGATGCTGGGTCTTGCCGGTGGCACAGCTTTTCGCGTTCTGCGTCACCTTCTGCCAAATTGCCGATTCACCGCCATCGACATCGATTCTGAGATCGTCGATCTGGCTCGCGATCACATGGCACTAGATGAGCTAGGTATCGAAATTCACATCACCGACGCTTATCTTTGGCTGGAGCAGAATAGTCAGAAGTTTGATGTGGTTTTTGATGATATTTATCTCGCTGGAAAGACTGATGTCTTTCGTCCTCAAGCGTGGAATTCGGAATTGTTAGTTCATCTTAGGAGAGCGGTGGCACCAGGCGGATTGCTTGCCGTAAATCTTGTGACCGGTGTTGGTCACCGAAAAATGCAGTCACTCACTCGCAAGATCTTGTGTGATGCGTTTCCTTATGTGAAAAGTCTTACGACAGCAGCCGGAATGAATGAAGTCCTTGTCGCTGGTGATCTGGTTGCGCCTCGACGGCAGCTTCGTATCTACGGAGCTTCGTTTGATGACAGGCGTGACCGGATGTTTTGGGAGCGCATCGCGGTGAAACGTATTTCTTGAACTAATGGCCGATGTCATCCACGAGTTGTATGAATCGCGGGTTTATCCCGCGATGAGTCATCCGTTGTCCGATCCAGCGGTTTCTGCAGTTTCAGCTAGGCTGAGTGGACTTGATGTGCCACATCCTCGAAATGCACGGGTTCTCGAGATTGGTTGCTGCTCGGGACATAATCTTTTGCCTTTGGCTCAACGTTGGCCAGATAGTTTTTTTACAGGAATTGATCTATCAGCACGATCTATCGAAAAGGCTCAGGATCGAGCTATCACGTCGGGAATCCGCAATGTGACTTTCTTCTCTGGTGATGTCCGGGAATTTACTCCGTTGGATGGGCCGTTTGATTTCATCATTGCTCATGGTTTTTTGTCGTGGGTTCCGGATGACGTAAAGATTTTTTTGTTCACCTTTTGTCGCCAACACCTGAGTACCTCTGGCATTGCGACGATCAGTTTTAATCTCGAGTGCGGATGGAGGTCGCGGCAGACCGTGATCACCAAAGTGCGCGCCATTCAAGAGGCTGGGGCAGGGGACGTGATGTCAGCTCTTGGTATTCTTAAGTCGATCTCGCGGGTCGGAGATCCGGAGGCTGAAATCATTGACGACATGATCGCGAGGGGTACTTCGATTCTCGTGTTTGATGACTTTGGCCCGATCAATGATCCATGGTCGCTTGAGCGTTTTGTTCAGACGTCATCCCATGCAGGTCTTCGATGGTTGGGTGAGTCAGATCCGAGTCAAAATATTCCTTCTGAGTTGAGTGATAAAACTATTGTTGAGTTGCGAAGTCGGACAAATAATCTGATAGATTTTCAGCAATCGATCGATGAGGTGCTGGGTCGTATGTTTCGATCCTGCGTTTTGTGTCGTGATGATGCGATGGTCGCAGGACGAGTCTCTTCAGATATCTTGCTTGATTTTTCCTATCGTGCTGGAAAAGAGCCGTTAGAATCACAGGTTTTGCAAATCCACCAAGCGGTTCTATCGCATGCACCTGCCTCGGTGGCTCTTGGGAACTCAATCGGCGCATTGCTCGTGCAGGATTTGGCATCAGCGAAACAGCGGGTTTTCGACGGAGTCGCCCGTGGGTGGTTGCGACCTCGGATTGAACCATTGAATTATCATTCTAGCCCACCTGAATATCCGAAGCTCAATGACTTTCGTTTGCTATGTGCGAGAGAGGCTTTGCCTCTTGTCGATGCTTGGCATCATCCATGTGCGTTTCCACAGGGACACTACGCTGTGCTTGCCGCGATGGATGGTAGCAAAAGTGTTGTCGAACTCGCATCTCTAGCAACTCATAGAAGCCCAGAGCTCGCCTTCGAGCCCTGGTTACGGCATCTTGCTTGGCGTGGAATGTTCGCTTGAAAGATTCAAATTACTTCGAGTGATTCACCGAGGTTTCAACCTCCGTGTTTTCAGATGCTGGGAGGCATCGAGTTGAAGGCTTCATCGTCATCGGATCCAGTGGAGTCTCCGTCCGGCAGGAAATGGTTAGCAATACCAGACCAAGGAGCGGGATTAGTGATAAAAATTTCATTGGTTTGTTACGATCTAGTACAGTTTTAACAAAACCGTGTTCAAAACTCCAGCATTCTCTTACCTTCCTATCTGAATCAGGACAAAGGCTGGATATTCGGCACGGATGGGCCGCTTGCTTGTGCGAAGTGGGTCTTGGATCGCGCCATGAGAGTCCCGAGGCATAAATCCGCAAGTGGCAGAATTACGTTGAAGTTTTTGTGCATGTATCGGTGATGCAGCAAGTG
>Ga0209190_1002493_pt1 | contig 12393 bp, 10 predicted proteins | sample M_140205_XF_Meta_FD_187315 | JGI IMG/M metagenome (GOLD analysis project Ga0209190, IMG submission 187315) | Freshwater microbial communities from Lake Montjoie, Canada to study carbon cycling - M_140205_XF_MetaG (SPAdes) (version 2) | ecosystem: Environmental > Aquatic > Freshwater > Lake... | reverse complement strand
TAAACCACATACATCAATCTCTACAGATGCAAGGTCATCAGTACTAGCATTCCATCCACAGTTCTCCTCTTGTAAAACTTGACCAAATACTACATTTGAGATTTTAGTCTTATACTTTACTCCTGGTAATGTACGGTAGTTGTCTACTACTTCCTCGTTTAAATAAGCTCGACTGTAAAAAGCCTCACTGTTTGCTTGTAATAATGCAGATGCATCAATGTCCAAGTTGAATCTTAATTTTCTACTCATTTTTTTTGTTTTTTATTTAGTTATTATTGTTTAAAAATTTACTTACCATGCTGAACTTATCATGCTGTGTAAGTTTAGTAGCTACTACTTCCTCAGTAGCAACATCTTCAGCCATCATTTCCTCCATGTGATTTCTTAAATCAGCTATCATTGCTATAATAGCATTGATTTGCTCATCAATTACAGGTTGAACTATAGCCAAAATAGCTTCAGCATCAGCAGCAGGATCAATAGCCATCTCTTCTGTGGCAGGTGTCTCTGTAACTACTTCCTCTTCTACTACTGTCTCTAGTGCAATCTCTTCTGTTAATGCCTCTTCAGCAGCAACAGGTGCATCTTTAATCTCGGTAATCTCACCGTCTACTACGACATAGATTTTACCATCAATTAGATGTTCTCCATCAGGTAATTTATTCATACTATATTTATTATTTAATTGATTACTTAGTTTTAAGCCTAAGAATCCCTCAATAGAGAATCCTATCTGCTCATTCTTTACTAGCTCATTATAGTACTCCTTATCAGTTACCTGAGCTGTTACCATTAATGTGCCTTTAGGTACTTCAATACCATAGCTTGAGTAGGCTTTATCTTTCTTAGGATCTTCTACTATCCATGCCTCAAGTACATAAGCAGGTACTGTCTTATCAGTATCATGCTCTAGGTTAAAGACATTACGATTAGATAGGTCCTGCATAAACTTAGAATGAATCTGCTCAATAGTCTCAGCTGTAAATTGTACATAGTACTCTTCATCATTCTCATCATTCCTATATATCTCCATAGGTATCATGGCAGGAGCTACTACTCTATACTTCAAGTCATCTGAAAAAAACAATTTCTTATGCTCATCAAAACTCATCCCCTTAGTAATAATGGCAGGAGTTGAGGTGAAAGCTATCTGCTCAATCCCTAACTCTTCACCATCTGAATACTCAGGCTCTATAGTAATTTTATAGATTGGTATATCTTTTGTCATAACTATATTATTTTTTTTTTATATTTGTTCAAAAATTAAAACTATGATAGAATTATTTGGTAAAGAAATCCCATCAAGGATGGATGAATTAACATTGGAGCAGTTCCAAAAGATATCTGCTATCCATAACAATGATGAGTATGATACTCTAGAAAAACATTGTAAAGTCTTTGAATACTTAGGCATTACAGAGGATGAGATGGATGTAGATTTTGACCTGTTCTTAGCTAATGTTAAGTTGTTTAATAAAGATAACTATACTAAGAAAGATGCTGTTGAAGAGATAGAGATAGATGGCTATACTTATAGAGCTGAGATGAAGCTCTCAGTGAAAGATTCTCGGATTGTTGAAAAAATTGTTAAGAAAGATAATAAAGAATATATATCTGAAATTATGGCTCTAATGTTCAAACGAACTGACCTATCTAATGCTGAGCATTATGATTCTGCACATCTTAAGCATAAAGCTAAACTATTCAGCAAGCTCAAAGCAGATATAGCTATCCCTTACCTTACCTTTGTAACCTACAAAATCACTAACCATGCAGAATCTCAAGTTGCCAAAGCATTGGAATCAGATATCAGTGAGTCAGTTCCTGGAGATCAGGAGTCTGAGCAGTGAGGATGGAATGTTTAACTATCAGATTGATGTACTTTCTGCTTTAACAGATAGCAATATTTCTGATTTTGAGGAGCTAGATATAGATGAGCTTACAGTATTGACTGAGCAGATTAAATGGATTAATTCAGAGCCATCTAAGAGGTATAAGAATAAGCTAGATAAGTATGTACTCAAGTCATTTAATAAGATTAGTCTAGGAGAGTTTATAGACCTAGAGCATTACTTCTCTAATAACTACCTAGACCACTTCTGCCACATCTTAGCATTGCTGTACAGGAGAACCTCTAAGAATGTTTATGGTGATGATATCATTGAGCCATACAATTACAGCCCCTCAGATAGATTAGATTGGTATTTAGATTATAAAATTACTGATGTTTATGGTCTTATCCCTGAGTATCTAAAATTCAGAGAAAACTTTACCAATACCTATACTAATTTATTAATAGATGTAGTACCTGATGATGAGGTGCTAGATGATGCTGATGAGATTAAGGAGCAAAAGAGAGAACAGGAGAAGCAGAAATTTGCATGGGAATCTACTATCATGGCTCTATGCAATGATGACTTAAGTAAGTTCAATAGTATATTAGAGATGCCTGTAGTGTTAGTCTTTAATATCTTAGGAATGAAAAAAACTTTAGACTAGTAATCTAATGTCCCTGTAAAGTCACCGAATAAAGGTAAGAAATCAAAGAATACATCCTGCCCTCTTTCTACTATATTAACAGCATCTAAGATAGGATAAGTATTGAGTAAGTATTCAGTGTACTCTGCAAAGATTTCAGAGTAGATATCTGCATCATATAATGCTACATTAAATTTATAGACTAAGTCATAAGGTGCTATACTAATAGTGCCATTATTAAGAAAGCCAAAGTAATAAGCTGCGAGAATTTGTATTCTAAGATTAGACTTATCTGTTATCTCTGCATTGATTCGTACTGAGTCTACTAGAGTACCTGTATCTACTAGACCATTTTCTCTAATAACTTTCTTAAGGATGTTAGCCATCCTATTTCTCATCCTGTACTTAATGTTATATGCCATAACTATATTATACTAAGTATTAAATTTGTTCTATTTGCAAAGTCACTTCTCCACCAGGACAAAAGGTATTATACACATGATAAGGCATCTCTAGTCTTACCCTGTTATCTCCATTGTCAAAGTATGTACCGTATTGAGTAAAGTCAGAGCCTTGAAGATTATCATTACACATAGCTACAAATGTACCTATTTCACCTGATGCTATCCCTGTCTGAACATCCCACTGTACTCCATTACAAAAGAAAGCTATACTATCTTGTAGAGGTATACTATCCCACTGTAATGCCTGACTATAAGCTGTATATATTTTTTTAGGTATAGGACAATTAGTCCATGATGGAATTACTACTGATAGATTCATCTGCCATCCTGCAGCATAATCTAGTAGGTCATTATTTAATGGTATGAATGTAGGCTGTCCATCAATATCAAAGTCATAGTCATCTGAGAATGTAAACTCTAGGTATAGATCCTGGAGTATCTGCTGAGTATCCGATAAGATAGTTGTGATGTTAGCTCTATCCATCTGAATAATATCAAAGCAATACAGCTCTAAATTAAAGATAGATACATTCTCATAGGGAGTAACTCCTGTAGGTACTACATAGACTAGTGGATACTTCTCATCTGCAGTAGCAAAGTTTACCATTTGCTCCTTAAAGTCTGAGCCTACTTTTTTAACCTGTAGGTGATTGTCATAGAATGCAATAATCTTATCTACGATTGATTGGTAGCTTATCATAATACTGAATTATTTTGTATGTTATTAATATGATTCTGTGATGATGTTATCTCAGTCTCAGATACTATAGCTGTTACTGTTATGTTATTTGTGCCACCTCCTGCATTCACTTGACTACCTGTATTGGCTTGCCCAAATAGTTGAGGTGCAGCTGCTGGTGCTACTGCTGTTGTGGATGTTAAGCTAGAATCAGGTGAATCAGGACTAGAGCCACCTCCACTAAAAGATGTAGATGATATTTTACCTATTGCCATTGCAGATGTTATAGCAGCTCCTGCCATTGCAGCAACCATAGCAAATCCTCCATCAAATTTAGGATACTGAGCTAGAATAGATACTTGAGCTTGAGCAGCATTAATAATAGCAGCAGCCATTTGTGCTTTTTTATTTTGTTCAAATTGTTTCTTAAGTAATACTTCCTCTTCTTTACTACCTTTCTTTACTTTTTTTAATTGAGCAGTGATATTAGTATCTGCCATAAAGGCTATAGCTTCTCCTACACTTTGAGTTAATTTAAAACCTGCATCAATGTTTTTCATTTTCTCAGCAAAGGCTGCATCATCTATAGCTTTCTGCTTATCTGCTTCAGTTTTCTTTAGTGCTGTTGTGTCCTCTTCATATTTTTTCTTTAAATTAAATAAAGCTAGTTCATTACCCTCAAAAGTAATTAAATCAGCAGCATACTTATCATATAATTTCTGCTCTTCAGTATCAGTCAATTCAGATAGTCTAGCATTATATGCATCTATCTTAGCTATATTAGCTGTATGAGATGATGCCATAGCAGTTGCTTCAGCATCTTTATTAGCTTTATCAATAGCTCTTTGTTTAGCAGTAAAATCTATCTTTTTTTGTTCAAATAATTGATTCTCTAATTCTTGTAATCTTATTTTTTCTGCTTTTGTAAGTGCAGCATTATTCTTAATATCTTCAAGTTTTACTTTATGATCATTTATTATCGTAAGTCTTTCCTGTTCCATATCAGAACCTGATAATCCTATCTCTTGCTTTCTGATTTCTCTTCTTGCATTAAGTCTATCATTAGCATATTGTTTAGCTCTAGCAGCAGCTTCTTTAGCAGCAGTAGCATCAGCAGCAGCATCAGCTTTAATATCATTTAGCTTAGCTATTTTCTTATCAGAATATCCTTGCTTTATTATTTCATTCTCTTCAATTATCTGCTTCTTTAATTTCTTGATAGTTTCCTGATCAGCATCCTCACCTAGTTTTCTTTGAGCAGCTAAAGCCTTATAAGCTGTACCTCTTCTCTTATCAGCCTCTTTTATCTGTACGTTACTCTTTTCCTCTTCTAGCTTAGTAGTATCTTTACCTGCTGCCTTAGCTTCTGCAATCTCTCTACCCAAATCTGCAGTCAATGATGCAGTTCGTTCCTTAGATGACTCTGTTACTTTCTCGTTAGCAGCTAAAGTCTTAGCTGCATTATCTTCAGCAGCAAATGCTGTAAGTCCTAGCCAATCAGTAAGAGCTTTGAATCCTGCAATCAGCATATTGATAGGCATCATCATTGCATTCATTACATCATCTAATACTCCAAATGATTTGAGTACTAGAGCTATGACAGCTATGATGGCTACTACTGCTGCTACTATCAAAAATATAGGATTCATTAAGATGGTAAGTCCTAACTTTATAAATGCTTTTGATAGTGTTCCTAGTGTCCCTGTAAAGTCTTTCAAGCCTTTAGATATATCTGCAGGATTCAAGCTACCTAGATTTTTTGCAAATACTTTAGCCTTCTCATTAGCACCCTCAAAGTCTAATGATGCAAGATCTCCTCGTACTCCTGCTAATGAGTTGCTTATAGATTCAAATTTAGAACCAGCTGTAAAGACTGCCACCTGCTCATTAGCATCCTTTAATCTATCAGCTACTTCACCTGCTCGCTGTGCAAGTGCAGTCATTTGTGCAGGATCAGTAGCATTGGCTATAGCTCCTTTTAATTCTCTTAACTCAGCTTTCATCTGAGCTATGCCTGATATCTTAAGTGGGATAGTTACTTCATTCATATACTCTGATTTCTAGGGTGTTGTTACTTAAGTGTGAATCGTGATAAGCTACAGTAGGGCTATGTAGGTTGGTAGTACTTATCTGAATAGAATTAGCATCCCTTCTTTCTGCCAATACTATACTATTAGGCAATACATTGCTTAGCATTACATAAGTCTTATTTAAAGTAAAAGCTCCTGCTAATGTACCAAGATATATACCTACTGATGCTCTAGTCCAAATTATAGGTCCTATAGTATTCTCTATCTCTACCACTGTAGGAGCTGCAGTACTACTCTGACTAATCAAAGCTATGTACTTAGTGTAGGTAGGTAGTATATCACTAACTGCTCTACCATTGAGTGTGGTAGTCACTGTAAGATTAGTAGTAGCTATGCCATCATTCTCTATACTTAAACCATCTCCCACTACTAAGGCTTTAAGTCCATCACCTACTACATTACCTGAGCCTATTATTATAGAGTCATTGTTGTTAGTTGTGACATTAGTAGTACTTCTATAGGTTTCCATTATAGATTGAATCTGAGTACCATTACCTGGTCCTACAGGAGTAGTAGTTCCACCTGCAAAGCTAGGCAAATCTATCTCAGTTTCTAGGCTTATTAGTTCTACTTTAGTAGGCACTAAGTCATTGGCATTGTAATCTATAATCTTATTAATACTCCACCATGAATTGTCTATCCTTATCTTATCATTCAGCTCCATGTGTTGGATGTCTACCTCATAGAGTAGAAAGTATGCAGTCAATAGCTTACCGCCATTTATTTGTGCTACTGTTCTCCTCCAATATGAATTGTAAAGATTGTTATTAGTGTTCTGAGCTACCTGATAATAGTAGTACTGACATTCTGCAAAGTTAATATCAAAGGTAGGATTAAAGGGATCAGCTCCTCCAAAGTGTGAGAGGTAGGGATAGAGTCCATTTGTGGATGTTGTAGTATCATAGCCTGAATTTATCACTACATTCTGAGCAGTTACCTGTCCATTATCAAATAAGATTCTTATATTAGTCTTAGGTGCTGCACCATTTAGTAATGGTAGGAATGCACCAAATATTGTAGGCTGTACAGGAGTAGGTGAGAAGATAAGTTCTTTCACATCTATACCTTTCACATACTCATTATCAAATGTTACCTCTACCTGCCCATAGATTTCTCTAGTGACATCAGTATAGACTGTATTAGGTGAATCAGTATCTGCCTTGTAGCTGAGTCTTAGCTTCTTATTGTTAAGCTCAGGGATAAAAATCATAGATTGCTCTTTGTCTTTCATCAGTTTGTTAGTCCAATCTACAGCCTTACCTGCATCATAGTACTCATCTCTACTGATTAAGATTAAATTATTCTCATTATCAGGATCAGCAGTAGCATAAAGATTGTACATCATGAATACGCTCTTGATAAAATCTGATTGCTTAATCTTCTCAGGGATAAAAGTATTCATGGTAGTGATACCACTGTTTAATGGGATGTTATCTGATGGGCGGATTGTTAGGTCAATGGATGTGAGGTCTAAGATTATGCTAGGGGCTCCTGTTGAAGAACCTAATGAGTTAGTAAGCCATGTAGTACCTCCTGTTCCTCCAAATTGTATAGTGCCATCTGCATTGATTGGTCTTATTTTTATTCCTCCAAAAATTAGCTGAGGAGCTCCTACATCTATACCTCCTATAGCATCAGTAGTAGCATTTAAAGTAAATACCTCAGTAAAGGTATAAGTACTGCTAAAGCTATTAGCAGGAAATGGGCTACCTTGTGTATACTCTACAATTAAACCACTAGAAGATTGACATATTGTATTATGAAAATTATCTACTCTTATATCAAAATATGGTACATAAGCTCTTTTACCACCTCCACCACTAATATGCAAATTAGCAGGAGCAATATTCTGCAGCTGTACAGTACCTGTAACAGTAAGCTGCCATACATAAGATTCACCTGATCCTACACCTATCCATTGAGGAGTAGTATAATTACCATTACTAAATAAGTTAGCAGGATCTGATATCTCAGTCCAGGGAGTAATAAGATTACTAAAGCCCTGCTGTGACATACTAGGTGTAAATGTTTTAATAAAGTTATAAGTAGTACTAGCCACCACCTTAGCATCATTCCAATCCACTACATTCTGATCACCATTGTATGGTATCAGTAGCTTATCAAAGTTCGCAGCTTCTAGTCCTGCCCAATCATAAGAGTAACCTGATAGTGCAAAGATTCTATCAAAGTAAGTCTTAGCATAGATAGCAGGTTTAAACCAATTAAACTGATATTGCTCATCTATGTTAAATGGCATCACATACTTATAGCCATTATTCACTGTATGATCAAAGCTATTGATTACCTCTGCAGGATCTATATAGTGATCTAAGTCTGAGAAATCTATATCAGTCAAATACTTATTAGAGATGTCAGTAAAGAATGTACCTCTATCCTCCTTAATCAGTACCTCATACTCCACCATCTGCTCATAAGCTGATGTGAGCTGTGACTTCTTAATGTTAATTAGCTGAAGAGTTGCGTTAGTCATAACAGGTATACCATCCTGAATAACATCACAGCTAGTGAGCTGATTAATATTAAAAGTGCCAGCTTGAATGTTTACATCATAGTAATGATTCAACAGGTTATTGTTGTTACTATTGCCTACTAAAGTAATGGTCTTACTAAAGTTGCCTGTTCTCTTAGATATATCTCTAATATCTCCTATGCTAAAGTTAAGAGGGAATGATGTACCCTCTTTAACATCTAGGTAGCCTGTGCTAAGTTGTATCCTAACCATTGATAGGAGTATTAAGTGCTAGCTTAATAGTTACTGTTTGCTTAATTAGATTCTTATTTCGCTGTCTAAAGTTCTCAAAAGATGTAGCATCTATAGTACAAGCTCTATAGTCAGTGCCATTGTAGTAGAATACTTGAGGGGATGTCAGTAGCTCTTGGAATCTATCAGCATCGTATTGGTCCATCCAATTAGTATTCAATTCTAAGGTATTAGATACATTAGTGTTTAGTGTTCTATTGCCTATAGCAGTTGAACTATACAACCATTCACCATCTACCACCTGTCCATCAACGTGCTGATTATACATCTCTCTACTTATTTGCCCTTTCTCATAGGTCTTGAGTTGAAATGCAAAAGATTGCCATGATCCCATTCTATCTAGGTAGTATAATAAATCATCATTGATAGTACATCTATTATCATACTTAAAGTAGTAGTTAATTACAGAAATATCTCCTTTTATTTCTACATAAAAGTTTTGAGTAATAGGAGTTTGATATGGTACATCTGTAGTTACTACAAAATTATATAACCCATCATCAGCAAATCCTACTGAAAAAGATGGTATTAATACATTATTATTCCAATCATAATAAGTAACGTAATAAGTCTCTACACTATATGTTCTAACCATTAAATAATACAATTGACCTGTGGCAATAGATGCTGCACTAGCTTGAGTATTGCCAACCAATGATGTCAAAGCATTACTAGGATTAAGTGTAGTATTATACTCTGTAGATGGGAATAATCCTTGAGCATAGATACCTAAGCTGTAAGCTCCATTGAATACCTCTAGCGCTGATAGAGCCACATCATCTATAAGTATTGTCTTTCTTAAATCTGCATAGGTAACAGTGCCATTGATAGTGGCATCAGTGACATCAGCATATAGAGCATTAATAGTAAAGTTGTTAGCAGTAGCAGATAGTACTGTATGCAATCCCTCTACTGTAGGATTAGCAGCTATCCCTCCAAATGCCTGAGTAATACTAATCTGATCACCTACTACAAAGCCATGAGCTGGGAATGTTATCTGAACATTGCCAGCATTATTTGCTAGTGATGTCCCATAGTTTATATTATCTATATACTCAAAGCCAAATCGGATATCATATTGATACCATGACTCATTGACTTGCTCTACTGCAAAATTCCATGTCACCAATGACTGCATAAGCCTAGAGATATCCTGCTCACCATAACCTGTACCATATACAGGTAGAGTCTTATACTGAGCTATCGGAGTAGCATTAGTTGAAGGATACACCGTAAAGATATATCTAAAGCCAGGCTCATTCTTATAAGCATTATCTATGATATACTTAATAGGATTATAAGCAGGCATCATTACAGATGGCTGTGCTATGATTGTAGTAGCAGGCATCTATTCTCCTCTTAAAGATTTCAACTCTTCATACAAGGATAGAAGCTGTGCTTCTTTTTGAGCAATTAATTCTTCTTGAGTAGGACCTTCTACTTCAGTAAATTCAACTCTTACAAGTCCATTTTCATCATAAATTTCATTTCTAAATTGTGCCATTGTTATTAATGTTATTTGTATTTATATAATTTATGTTCTTACATAGACAGCAGCAGTTTGTAAATTACTACTTATAGCTGAACTTGTATTTAATGCTGGAGGACTTGCAAATGAAGCGGCTATATAATAACCACTCAATATGATGTTATAGTTAAAATTTCGCATATATGGTACGTTATTACCTAAAGCTGTAACAACTGCACCTGCTGATACATCAGTTATTACACCCATCCAATATCTTGTACCTGCTGTAAATGTATAAGATGTAAGGAATGTTTTTCCACCCGTAGTTGTCATACTAAGTGCTGATGACTCAATTAACTTTGCTCTTGGATAGCCAAAACCGTCATCTGAGTAAACTAATATTTTTACATTACTTGCAGAACTTGCAGCAGTTGTAACATTAACCGATAATTCAGTTATTGTAAATGTAGTGGCAGGAGCAAATAATGTCATCATCATATTGTTGACTCCATTACTTAAACTTGTACTAGAAATATTAGGGTCATATGCTTGAGTTAAATATAATATTCCTGGTAGTGTTGGACTTAACATATGGATTCCCCCTCCACCACCACCACCACCACCTGAAGCAGCAATAGTCTGATTAGGGAAAGTCCCTGTAATAGTTACATTAGTTCCTGCAACAAGACTTGGTGTAGCTGTGCCTGTACCACCATTCGCTACTGCTACAATTCCTGAGACATTAGTAGCCGTTCCTGCACTTGTTATAAAACCAGCTCCATTAGTTAATTGATTTGTATTTGTTACATTAGTAGCACCATTTGCAATACCATCTAATTTAGTTTTGTCTGCAGAACTCATACTACCTGCTACACTAGTAGTTGCTGCAGTAATAGAAATTGCTGGAGCTGTTCCTCCACTACTAACAATAGGAGCAGTACCTGAGACACTAGTAACTGTACCACCACCACCACCGCTTGCGTTAATTGTTTGATTAGGGAAACTCCCTGTAATAGTTACATTAGTTCCCGCTACTAAACTTGGAGTAGCTGTACCTGTACCTCCGTTAGCTACTGCTACAATACCTGTAACATTAGCTGCTGTGCCTGTTGTATTCTGATTAAGAGTAGGGACATCTCCTGCAGTTATATTAGCTCCTACGGTTACTCTACCCTTAGCATCTGTAGTGACCTTTGTATAAGTTCCTGCTACACCTATTGATGCTAATGTAGCTGTGCCTAAAACATTTGCAGAGCCATCAAATGCAGGGGATGTATATGCTACATCACCATTCATAGATATTGTTCTAGCTGTTGCTAATGTAGCAGTAGAGCCTGCTGTACCTGTAGTGTTTTGATTGAGTATAGGGAAATCAGCAGCTACAGCTATACTTGGTACACCTGTGCCTGTTGTGTTCTTTAATATACCTGTATTAAGTGTAGATAGTATAGTGCCATTGATACCTTTAACAGTTAAGCCTACATTACCTATAGCATCGCCTGTATGAGTTGCATTACTTACTAAGCCACTATATTGGCTATTTGTAGCATTGTCACCTGTATTAGTTCCTGATAGATTTGCTACAGCTCCATTAGCTAGCATTGCATTAGAGATAGCTGCATTAGCAATAGCTGTTGCATTGCCTATACTTGTGACAGGACCTGTAAGATTAGCATTAGTTGTAACCGTTGCAGCATTGCCTGTAGTACTTTGATTCAAAGTAGGTACATCGGTTGCTACCATAGCTCTGAATGTTGGTACTCCTGCAGTTCCATTAGGTGCCGCTAGAATATGATTAGCAGTCTTTGAGGCATAAGGATTCTGAGTATCTCCATAACCTGAAGCCAGGCTGATATCAGGAGTACTAGTTCCTGTAGCTACAACAGGTGCTGTTGCTGTGAGTGATGCTACACCTGGAGTCACTACTAAGTTACCACTGCCTAGAACAGAACTACCATTGATAGTCTTGATGTTAGTGCCACTGACTAAGGTATCCTGCTTTGAAGCTAGGATATTTGCACCTGTAACTGACTTTGTAACATAGCCACCTGCACCATTACTCTCACTAATTTCTACTAAGTCAGTAGCTGCTATATCTGTACCCTTTGCTGTTAATTGACTAATCTTTTTATCTGCCATAATTTATTGTATTACTCTGTTGTCGTTATCTTCTGTTACTCTTTGGTCACTAATCTCTGTTACTCTGTTGTCAGTTGCTGGAGGACCTCCCCCTGCAACCAATAGCCATGCCTCTATCCAATTAGCATTGATTGTAACTGTACCTCCTAACTCTAAGACTATATTCATAAGATGGTCATCTGATGTACCAGGATCTCCACCTACTACAGATAGTATATCTCCTATCAAATCTTTAGAGTTAGCTATATCTATACCATAATGATTAGCTATAGCAAATATGTAAGATTCATTCA
>Ga0209190_1002492_pt1 | contig 12393 bp, 13 predicted proteins | sample M_140205_XF_Meta_FD_187315 | JGI IMG/M metagenome (GOLD analysis project Ga0209190, IMG submission 187315) | Freshwater microbial communities from Lake Montjoie, Canada to study carbon cycling - M_140205_XF_MetaG (SPAdes) (version 2) | ecosystem: Environmental > Aquatic > Freshwater > Lake... | reverse complement strand
TCTCTACCTTTTTGCACCATTTTTTCATAGATACTCCACAGATGTTTGCCGCGTGCAGTTAGGTCTGCGTCAATTTTAACCTCAGCAAGCCATTGCTGAACTTGCCCAATTGTTTTGGCAAGATACACATTGCGTTCAGGTGCTCGCGTCGCAACGAGCTGATCAAGCTCGGCATAGCGCTTTGGGTAAAGCGCAGCAAATGCGAGATCTTCAAGTTGCTGTTTAATCTCTTGCATACCGAGTCGATGTGCGAGCGGCGCATAAATATCTAGAGTCTCTTGCGCGATTCGTTGTTGCTTCTCGTGTGGCACGGCTGCGATCGTGCGCATGTTGTGAAGTCGATCTGCAAGTTTGATCATCAACACTCGCAAATCGCGAGCCATCGCCACCAGCATCTTGCGCATCGTTGCTGCCTGCTGTGCCTCTTTTGAATCAAAATGCAAACGCTCAAGTTTTGTTACGCCGTCAACAATTGTTGCGACTTCGACTCCAAAGTTTGTTTCAACATCAGCAAGCGTGATCTCAGTATCTTCAACAGCATCATGCAACAAGGCTGCAACAATTGAAGTCTCGTCTAAGCCAATATCGGCAACGATACGAGCAACCGCAATCGGGTGATTGATATACAACTCTCCGCTCGATCTATTCTGCGAAGCATGAGCCGACCGAGCCATCTCATACGCAGAATTAATCTGCGACACCGAACCTTTTGGATGGCGCGACTTATACGCCGTCAACAGAGGCGAAAGTTCTTCGGCAATCGTTGTATTTTGGCGCCGCCACGGCAGCACTCTTGATGCTGTACCCATTACTTAAGCGTAGTAGCGACGCAAATGCCAGATGCTGAACTTAACGTCGTTTCTTACGAGGTCGAGGCGGATGAGTTAGAACGCTCGTTGCACGTTGCGACGCTTGTGCGATCAACTCTTCATTAGTGATTGTAGAAGTTTCAGTTGTTGCAGAACTTGATGACTTAGACGATTTGGTGACTGCCAATCGCGAAATATCGCCATGACCCATTAATTCTGACATCGCCGTGCCAACAGCGATGTGTCCTTTGAACGGCTTGTACTTTGGTTCGTTTTGCTTAAAAATATCCAATAACGGAACTGCCACAAATATTGACGAGTAAGTTCCGGCGAGCATGCCAACTAGCAATGCAACTGCAAAATCTTCAAGACTTTTTGCTCCCAATATGAACGAACCCATAACCAAAAGAGAAACAACAGGAAGCGCCGAAGCCAATGTCGTATTTAGCGATCGCGCCAAAACCTCGTTAGTTGAGATATTTGCGATGTTGGCAAACGATTGACGAGAGGTGGCAAATTTTTTGGAGTTCTCAAGCACTCGGTCGAATACAACAACCGTGTCATAAAGAGAGAAGCCGAGAATTGTGAGAAATGCAACAACCGTGGCTGGCGTGACTTCAAAACCAAAAAGTGAATAAACTCCCACGCTGATAATTACGTCATGAGCCATCGCGATAATCGCAGTCAGTGCCATCTTCCATTCAAGACGCCATGAGATGTACAACGAGACGACAATAAAAAATACGATCAATGCACGAAGTGCTTTTTCGGTAATGCTTCGACCCCAAGAAGAACTCACCGATGACACGCTGACTTCTTCTACTGGCACCTTGGCTAACTTGGCAAATGATTTCTGTACCGCGAGACGAGCCTGCTCTGTTTGATCGCCGACTTGCACTCGCATGATTTTGACTTCTGTACCGGTCAAAAATTGAATTTTTGCATTCGTTGACTCAATATTGTTGGCATCTAAAACTGCGCGCGCATCTTTATCAGTGAGTTCGCCTGTTGGGCTATCTGATGGCACTTCCCAGGCCACACCACCACGAAAGTCAATACCGAGATCAAGACCTTGAATCAGCAGTGATCCGGCACCGGCAACAACAATTATCAGAGAAACCGCAAACCCAATTACCCTGCGTCCGATGAAATCGAACGTTGTCTCTCCACGATAGAGACGACCTAAACCTGCGATTATGTTTTTCATTGCTACACCTCTGGCTTTACAGTTTGAATGCCAAGAATTTTCTTGCCCTGAACACGTTTAGAACGTGCAAATAACAGCACCGCACTTCGTGTGAAGAAATAAGTGATAACGACATCTGTAAGCGCAGAAATACCAAGAAAGAATGCGAACCCACGCACTGAACCCACGGTCAAAAACCACAAAACCGCAGCAGCAAGAAACGACACCATGTCGGCTGCCACAATTGTTCGCCAAGCTGACTCGAAACTACGAATCACTGAGTTTTTAAGTGTCTTGCCGACGCGAATTTCGTCTTTAATTCTCTCAAAGAAAACAATATAAGAGTCAACAGCAATACCAATTGAAACGATGATGCCTGCAATACCCGAAAGAGACAACGCCAAACCATTTGTACGAGACAGAACCGAAATCAAACTCCATAAAAGTGCAATAGAGATAGTCATACCTGCAACCACGAATAGCGCCATCAAGCGGTAATACGCAATCAACAAAATCAGTACAAGCAGGATTCCGACGATTCCAGAAATAATTGCGGCACGAAGCGAATCTGTTCCTAGTGTTGCCGAGACCGTCTGAGCTTGCGACACCCCAAATCGCACTGGTACGGCGCCGAATTCAAGAATCTTGGCTAAGTCTCGTGCTTCAGTGGCAGTAAACGCTCCACTAATTTGCACACTTCCACCTGTGAACTCTGGTTCGTTAACTGTTGGTGCAGAAATGACCGTTCCATCTAGAACCATTGCCAACTGCCCAGTCGGACAGACTTCGGTTCTATTGAAGCAAGCAGCGGCCATTTTGTTCCATTGCACATCTCCATCGGCACCACTTCGCAAACTCACAACAACTGTCCATTCGCCTGTCTGTACATCTGCTCGAGCATCATTTTTAAATACTTTTCCAGATGCGCCCGCTGGTCCGACTACATAGGCGATGCCCTGCTTATCGAGTAACAGCACTGTTTGAGTCGGATCATTTGGATCAGTACCGAGTTCAACTTTTGGCGCAGCCGCCGCATCAGTTGGCGCCACAGTTGCCGAATCTAAAACCGGAACTGTTGTTGAACCGCTAACCGGAACTGTTGTACTAGTTACGGTCGAAGTATTTATATGTCGTGAGCTTCCTGGACCGCCAGCAACTGGAACAGTGTCGGTCACCGCCGGCTGTTTCGTGTCTTGTGTCGTGTCGCCGGGGATTGTTGTCGACCCATTGTCTTTGAGCATTCCAGTTTGTAGTACCGGACGCAACAAAAGCTCGCCAGTTCTACCAATGATGTCAAGTGCTTGTTGCTGATCTTTAACGCCTGGCAAGTTGACAATCACAGTGCCACCCTGCAAAATAATTTCGGGCTCTGCTACACCGATTGAGTCAACTCGTGCACGAATAATTTCAACTGCTACGTCAAGATTCGCTTTGTCATATTCGCCCTCTGGCTGCAATGTAACCGATGCACCACCCTGCAGGTCAAGACCGAGCGCCGGCTTGTTGCCAGCGATCAGATTGGCAGTGAACGAGCCGAGGACTACAACTACTAGCAGGACCAATGAAATTATGTGACGACGTTTATTCATTTGTGTGTTTTATCTTTTCAATTTGCAAAGAACTGATCGAAGTTACTTATCAGACTTCTTGTCGGATTTCTTGTCATCTTTCTTATCGACTGTATTCACTTCGGTAGACACAGAAACCTTGCGAGCGATCGAACCCTTAGTTACTCGAACTTCAACTTTTTCGGCGATTTCAATCCACAAAAGATCATCTTCAATCGCCGACACGAAGCCATAAATACCTGAGTTCATTATCACCTCATCACCTTCAGCGATGCTCGACTGCAAATTTGCTATCTCTTTTTGGCGCTTGCGCTGTGGGCGAAGTAGCAAGAAGTACATCGCAGCGAAGATTAAGACCAAAGGCAACATGCTCAATATCGGATTGCTCTTTGTCTTAGTTTCAGCCGCCAGTACTGAAAGCTTCAAAATGACTGCGTAGGCGAGAGTAATAGACATAGCGAAAGAGTCTAGTGGCTTATGGCTTGTCGTTAACAGGGCCAGCCCATGTGGCCAAAAGCGTCTTACGAAACTCGGCAAAATTGCCTTGCGCTATTGATGTTCGCATTTGCGACATCAAGTTAAGTGTGAAGGCAACATTGTGCAGAGAAACAAGTCGTGCAGCGGTCGGTTCATTTACTTGAAATAAATGGCGAATATAACCGCGAGTGTGCCTGGCGCAAACCGAACACGAACACGCTGAATCAATCGGGTCTTGACTAGTTGTGAACTCTGACCGAGTGATATTTAATTTGCCCGTAGAGGTCAAGGCAGTACCGTGTCGACCGATTCTTGTTTGCATTACACAATCAAATTGATCGACGCCGAGATTGACCGCTTCGACCAATGATGCAGGGTCGCCTACTCCCATTAGATATCTCGGCCGATTTTTGGGAAGATGTTCAATTGCCGCTGCTAGTGCGATCAACATTTCTTCGCGGGTCTCACCCACCGACAATCCACCGATTCCGTAACCATCAAAATTTAAATCAGCAGTTATTTTCGCACTCTCGCGGCGCAGTACTGGGTCAACACCGCCTTGCACAATGCCAAACAAACTTTGATCTGCTCGCGTGTGACTGTCTCGTGCTTGCTTGGCCCACTGCGATGTTCGCTTGAGAGCAAGACGAATAACCTCATCTGATGACGGGAGTGGCGCGCAAACATCCAGAACCATCTGTATGTCGGCGCCGAGCAACTCTTGAGTTTTTACTGCCGACTGCGGAGTGAACCGATGCATCGAGCCGTCGTAGGTTGAACGAAACGAGACTCCCTCATCATCTACATCTGGGTTGAGCGAAAATACTTGAAACCCACCCGAGTCTGTGAGTGTTAATCCCTTCCATCCGGCGAACTGGCCAAGCCCACCAAGGTCGGAAACAACTTGCGCACCTGGTCGCAACATCAAGTGATATGTATTGCCAAGCACAATTCGTGCTCCGAGTTCTTCATAATCTTGGGCGCTCAAATGTCGAATTGCACCGCGCGTACCAACAGGCATGAAACAAGGAGTCTCGTAATCGCCGCGATGAGTTGAAGCCACACCTGTGCGAGCATCACCCTGACGAGCAGTTTCTTTGAATTCAACGGCGAACATTGTGCCTCACGGTATCTAGCTGTCTAGTAGATGCAGTCAGTAAATGCAGTTAGTAAATAGCGCCAGCTAGTTATAGCGAACGGTCTAGCAACATCGCATCACCAAACGACAGCATTCGATATTTTTCTTGAATTGCAATTTCATATAGCGACTTCCAACGCGGGCCGATAAATGCATCTACAAGCATCAATAAAGTTGTGCGCGGCATATGAAAATTAGTCAGTAACAAATCGACTATCTTAAATTCGTAGCCCTGCGAAATAAACATATTTGTTCTGCCAGTTAGAACTCCAGTAGTTGCTGCCGACTCAAGTGCTCGTGTGGCGGTCGTGCCAACTGCGATGACACGTTTAGCCAATCGACATTGTTCAAGAACTTGCGCGCCAACACGATAACTTTCAGTGTGCATCGGATGATCGCGTGGATCACTATGGCTTACTGGCGCAAAAGTGTCTAATCCGACAGTCAGATCAACTGTCAATATTTTGACGCCTTTGTTGCGCAGAGCTGCTAACAAAGTTTCAGTGAAATGCAAACCGGCTGTAGGTGCCGCTGCTGATGCTGGCCGATTTGCGTAAATAGTTTGATAACGCTCAGCGTGCGACAGCTTCGTCGTTATATATGGCGGCAAAGGCATCTCGCCATATTTGCTAAGCAAATCTTCAGCCGACTCACCACCTAGCAACAGACTCACCAAAAAAGTATCGCCCGCAGCGGTTCGCTCACCGATACGAATAAGTGCTGTTCCGTCACTTGCATACAAAATTTCACCAAGTTTCAATCGCTTGGCCGGTCGAATTAAGGCCTCCCAGATTTGTTGGTTTGCATCACGGCGCTCAAGCAGCAAAACTTCGGCAGCACCACCCGATTGACGCACCAGCCGAAGTCTTGCCGGAATCACCTTCGTATCATTTACAACAAGAACATCACCTTGCCCACAGAACTCAAGAAAGTCACTTACATGTTTGTGGCTTGGGTCGCGATCACCTTGATCTACTAATAGTCGCGCAGAATCGCGCGGTTCAATTGGTGTCTGAGCGATCAGCTCAGGGGGTAAGTGATAGTCAAAATCTTCTAATCGCACGAGATAAAAATTTTAGAATAACTCTGGTGCAGATGCTGGCGGTGTTTCGCCAATATGGCGCCATGCCAACGGCATTGCCACTCGTCCACGTGGAGTTCGCGCGAGCAACCCTTGTTGAATCAAGAACGGCTCGTAGACATCTTCGATAGTTTCAGTTTGCTCACTAACTGAGATTGCCAAAGTTGATAACCCAACTGGCCCACCACCAAATTGTCGACACAATGCCGACAAGATGGCCCGATCAACCTTGTCTAAGCCCAAGTCATCAACACCGAAAACTTCAAGCGCTTGACGAGCGCTCGCTTCAGTCACCTGACCATCACCACGCACTTCAGCGTGGTCTCTAACACGCCTCAACAAACGATTGGCGATACGCGGAGTGCCACGAGATCGTCTGGCAATTTCGTGCGCACCATCTGCATTAATCGGCACTCTTAAAATCTTCGCCGTGCGCTGCACGATCAGTTCGAGTTCATCAACTTCATAAAAGTCAAGTCGCGCGACGAGACCAAACCGATCGCGAAGAGGACCAGTTATCATGCCCGTTCGAGTTGTCGCGCCAATAAGCGTGAACCTCGGTAATGTCAGTCGAATTGATGACGCTGAGGCACCTTTGCCTACAACAATGTCGATTTGAAAATCTTCCATCGCTGGATAGAGAATCTCCTCAACTTGGCGCGACAGTCGATGAATTTCATCAATGAACAGAACATCATTTACATCAAGTTTCGTAAGTATTGCCGCGAGGTCGCCAGCGCGCTCAAGTGCTGGACCCGACGTAATGTGAATCTTGGCCGACATTTCACTCGCGACAATGCCCGCCATAGTTGTTTTACCCAAGCCCGGTGGGCCTGCAAGCAAAATATGATCGGCAGACTGTTCTCGTTTTCGCGCGGCCTCTAGAACAATCCCAAGATGTTCTTTAAGTTCTCGTTGCCCAACAAAGTCGCTTAAAGATTTTGGTCGAAGACCAATATCGTCATGATCGGCAGGATCTGTAGTCAGAGCCGGATCTGTGAATTCTTCACGCACGGCGAGCCCCCAACATATTTAGTGCTTCACGCAACATTGCTTCAGAATCGTTAGTTGCAGACATTTCACGAAGCACATCGCGAATCTCTTCGCTTGAGTAACCGAGCCCCGATAGTGCATCTCGAACATCACCAATGCTTGACGAGCCATTCAATGTGTTGCTGGATTCTAAAATATTCAGGTGTAGTCGACTCTTCAACTCAATCAGCAGTCGCTCTGCTGTTTTTTTGCCCACGCCAGAAACCAGTGTCAACGCAGGAATATCTGAACTGGCAACGATGTCGACGAGTGCTCTTGGCGAGTGTGTTGCCAAAATTGTCATCGCCATATTTGGACCGACACCATGCGTAGCAAGCAGAATTTCGAAGCACCGTCGCTCATCGCGATCAAGAAAACCATAAAGAGTTTGAGCATCTTCGCGAACATAGTGATGCACATAAATGAATGCATCAGAAGTTGGTTCAAGCTCGCCCAATGTTCGTGGTGTCACGTGCACTAAATAACCAACGCCGCTGGTCTCAATCAACACTGTTGATTCAGTGGTACGTTCAAGAATTGTTCCACGCAATGAACCAATCATGCCGACCGCACTTTGGCTTCAGAAATTTTTTGCGCCAAACTACTTGAAGCGATATGACACAGAGCAATCGCTGCTGCGTCTGCAGCATCAGCAGGTTTCGGAATCGTATTAAGACCGAGTCGTTGTTTAACCATTTTTTGCACTTGTGCTTTATCAGCACCTCCCCAACCAGTGATTGCAAGTTTGACTTGATTTGGTGTGTATTGCTCAACTTGTAAACCACGGCGAGCAGCAGCGCTGAGTGCCAGACCACTTACTTGACCAACGCTCATTGCTGTACGCACATTGGATTGAAAAAAAATGTGTTCAACCGCGACAACAGACGGCTGATACTCATCTAGAAGTTCTTCAATTTCTAAACTGATTTCTGCAAGACGCTGAGGCAATGCTTGCTCAGGGCTCGTGCGCAACACTCCCAACGCACGCATCGTGATCTGGGTTGCACCTTGAACCTCTAAAACGGCATAACCGCAACGAGTCAAACCAGGGTCGATGCCGAGAACGACCGAAGTATTGCGTTGATGAACCTGGTCGACGATGCCTGTTGACTGGGCGAACATATGTTCAAGGTTACTAGATACCTGTCTGGGTGTCGGCGACTGCTTGAATCAACTCTTTGACTGGTCTAAAGGTGACTCCAACAAGTGCTCGATGCACATATTTGACTACACCATTTGGGTCAATAACAAAAACACTTCGTCGAGGCAGACCTGCAAACCCGACTACCCCATAATCACTCAGAACTTTCTTGTCAGGATCTGAGAGTAGCGGAAAACCAAATTTATGTTTGCCAGAGAATGTCTCGTGACTCGCAATGTCTTGATGGGAAACTGCCAATACTTGCGCACCAACATTTGAAAACTGCGAAAGCTCATCGTTGTAAGTACATAATTGCTTTGTGCAGACCGGCGTCGCATCACCAGGGTAAAACACAAGAACAACTGTCTTTCCACGAAACTGAGCAAGAGAATATTCTTTGCCCCCAGTGCCAGGCAACGTAAATTCTGGCGCTTTACTGCCAATCTCAATCGAAGTCTCTTTAGCCATTATCCAACTTCCTCCATTAGTTTTTCTGAAATATCAAAATTAGCGTAAACATCTTGCACATCATCGTTGTCATCAAGTTCGTGCATAATCTTCAGAATCGCTTTTGCCTCATCCGGGTTTGTTACTTCAACAGTGTTCGCCGAAAGCATCGTTGTCGTTGCAGAATTCACGATCATCTTTGCTGCTTCAAGGGATGCCTTCAAATCCCAAACTTGACTTGGATCGCAAGTTACATGCCACATTTCTTCGTCGGCAGTGATGTCTTCTAATCCGTGATCAAGACCAACCAACATCAAATCATCTTCGCTGACAGTCTTGGCAACCAAGATCACGCCTTTGCGAGAAAACTGCCAGCCGACAGCTCCTGGTGCTGCCATTGATCCACCCTGTTTTGAAAAAATTATTCGCACATCGGCGGCCGTTCGATTGCGATTGTCAGTGAGAATGTCGATCAACATTGCAACTCCGCCAGGGGCATACGCCTCGTAAGTCACTGACTCGTAAACTTTTCCGTCAGTTTCGCCCATGCCGCGTTTGATCGCGCGCTCAATTGCATCATTTGTCATTTGCGCAGCTTTTGCCTTCGATACAACGGTTCGCAATGCCGCATTAACGGAGACATCGCCACCACCTTCGCGTGCCGCAACTTCGAGTAGTCGCGACAATTTTGCAAATGTCTTTCCACGAACTTTGTCTATTGCAGCTTTCTTGTGTTTAATCGTTGCCCATTTAGAGTGACCAGACATTGCTAAACCCCTTTCAGAAATAATTCATGTAACCGAACATCGTTTGCTAACTCAGGATGAAATGAGGCGACCAAAATGTTGTCTTGTCGCGCCAACACGACATCGTCTCCACAATATGCCAACGCATGCACATCTGACCCAAGCGAGACGATGCGTGGCGCACGGATAAACACTGCATTAAACGAATTATCTAACGAGTCAATTTTGATCTCAGCCTCGAAACTGTCGATTTGACGTCCGTATGCATTGCGCTGAACATCAATATCAATTGCCTCGAAAGACAACTGATCGTCGCGACCATCAAGAATTTTTTTAGACAGCAGAATCATCCCCGCGCATGTCCCAAATACGGGCAGACCCTGTTTGATGCGAAGGCTGATCGGCTCAAACAATTCAGATGACTCGAGCAACTGCGACATCGTCGTCGACTCACCCCCTGGCATTACTAAAGCATCAACTGCTGCGAGATCCGCGGGCATACGAACTTGAACGGCGTCAACACCTAATTTTTGAAAAACTCTTTGATGTCTCTCAAACGCGCCTTGCAGTGCCAATACACCAATTTTTGTTAAAGACTTCTTACGCGAGACGCCAACCACCAGGAGGCCTCGAGTCGTTCACCAACCACGCTCCGCAAAACGCTCTTGAATGTTGTCCATGCCGATTCCGGTCATTGGGGCGCCCAAGTTGCGACTGACCTTCGCAATTATTGCGGCATCTCTAAAATGAGTTGTTGCTTCGACAATTGACCTGGCTCGCGGAGCAGGATCATCGCTCTTGAATATTCCTGAACCAACGAAAACTGCTTCGGCTCCGAGTTGCATTGCTAAGGCTGCATCACTTGGTGTGGCGATTCCGCCGGCACAGAACAAAGGCACTTGCAACCAGCCAGTTTCGGCAATTTCTTGGACTAATGGCAATGGTGCTTGCAGTCGTTTCGCCCACTCAAATAACTCAGCCGAGTCAGCCTGGGTAATTTTTCGGATGTCACCAATGATTGATCGCAAGTGTCGCACTGCTTCGACAATATTGCCAGTGCCTGCTTCGCCTTTTGAACGAATCAATGCAGCGCCTTCACTGATTCGGCGCAATGCCTCACCAAGGTTTGTTGCGCCACACACGAATGGCGGTTGAAATGCAAATTTATCAATGTGATGTGATTCGTCGGCGGGTGTCAAAACTTCGCTTTCGTCAATAAAGTCAACACCAAGCGACTCAAGCACTTGCGCTTCAACGAAGTGTCCAATGCGCGCTTTAGCCATAACTGGTATCGAGACAACTGCTTGAATCTTCTCGATCATTTCTGGATCACTCATTCGCGCAACACCGCCGTCACGACGAATATCTGCCGGCACACGCTCAAGAGCCATTACTGCACACGCGCCAGAATCTTCGGCAATCTTTGCCTGATCGGCGTTAACGACATCCATGATCACTCCGCCTTTTAGCATCTCTGCCAAACCGCGCTTAACCGTCATCGAGCCAGTTTTGTTCACTTCACTTTTTGCCATTTTTGAATCTCCAACGTGTAGTTAAAGCAAGCGTACACAACGAATGAGTGACGACTTAGATCAGGGGTACTTGACTTTTGTAACATCCTCACCAGGTGCGATATTCACCGCAGACTTCGGGCGAATGACTTCGATCCATGTGCGACCTGGCGTCAATTTGATAATTTCGCCGTTGATATCTTTGTAAATAAATGGCATTTCAGGATCTGGACGCTCCCATGAGCCTTGCACTAATACGCCTGCGGTATAGATCCAAACTTCTCCACTACCGACAGACTTCGCAACTGGACTTGAGCCGCTCTTCGAGTAAACAACAGAAATAACGACAACGTTTTGCGCATTGACACGTACATCTTGCATGTCAACATGCGGTTTATTATCTTGCGACCGAACAAAAGTTAATAAATCTGGGTTCCACTCCCACATTACGTCAACACCGTCCATTGAAATCTTTACGGCTGCAGCCGGCTTCGATGCTGTAGTTACTGCTTCATCTGATTTGCGATATTCAAATTGCGGCAGTGGCGGTTTGGCATCTGCTGGTGCGAGCGACCAAAGTTTTGTAGTTTCCGCAAGTAAGTTATGCGGTGCATTACGGCTCGACTCGCGACGGTAGCCACCCTTTTCATTAGCGACCGAATGACTTAAATCGACAAGCCATGACTTACGAATTGCAGAAGTGACTTGTTGGTTGCCGCCACTCCACGCGAATAATGGGTGATTCAACGAGCCAAGAAGATTGACGTCTTGGATACGGCCACTGCGGATCGGACCAACTGGGTCGCTTCCTTGTGAATGAAACACAGCAGCGAAACGAGTCAGTTGCTCTACATTTTCTTCAAAAACTAAATCGGCTTGGTTCAATCCCCATTGCGGGCGGGCTTGCGGATGGTTGTCAATTTTGACGACCAGCGCTGGTCGATTGAGAATCGACTCATCTGCTGCTGGAGCGCCAGTCAAAGGGTTAACAACCACCGGAATTGTTGTTGTGGTCGTAGTTTCAGGAACTGTAGTCGCGACAACTTCTTCGACCGGAAGAGTCGAAGCGGTATCAGATTTGCCGCCACAACTGGCAACTAACAAACCCAAAACGATGACAGAAGTAAGACCTAAATTGCGCTTACGAGTTGAATGGCTTTGCATTGGTTATATCTCCCTTAATAGTGCGATTCGTTCTGACAGTGGTGGATGAGTGTTAAACAGTTTATGGAATCCAGCAAGTTTACCCGAGTCATT
>Ga0209190_1002491_pt1 | contig 12394 bp, 9 predicted proteins | sample M_140205_XF_Meta_FD_187315 | JGI IMG/M metagenome (GOLD analysis project Ga0209190, IMG submission 187315) | Freshwater microbial communities from Lake Montjoie, Canada to study carbon cycling - M_140205_XF_MetaG (SPAdes) (version 2) | ecosystem: Environmental > Aquatic > Freshwater > Lake... | reverse complement strand
GCCCCCGCCTTCTATGACCAAGTGAGTTTAGCAGACCCTCGTCATTCAAGTTCTGCCTTGATGGCGAATCTGATCATCTGGGAAGCCTTGGGTTGGGAAAAAGGATGGAGCACCCTGACACTCATGGGTGCGAATGCGAAGCAATTCACACAATCAAGCTCCGACCCCATCAAAGTGGTGGTAAGTGGAGAGGTGGCCGCCTCCACAGCTGTGGACTTCTATGCCATGGCAAAAATCACCTTACTGGGAGAGCAGAATCTTGGCTTTATTCTCCCTAAAGGCCAAACCCTATTCAATTCTGATCCAGTAGCCATGCTGAAAGGCACACCCAACCAGGTCGCAGCTCAACGTTTCATCGAATACCTACTAAGCCCGGATGCCCAGAAATTGCTGCTCCTTAAAAAAGGAGACCCACAAGGTCCTTCTTTCTCCACCTTGGCACGCATTTCGGTAAATCCAGAAACTTATAAGCAAGTCGGCAGCAAATCTTTAGTGCTCAACCCATTCGAAGTAGCACCTCCCGCTTTTCTCTTTGACGTGGATAAAAACTCCCGTCGAAAAGCTTTCCTCGCTGACCTAATTGGGATCATGCATGTGGACATGCATAAGGAACTCAAGAAGGCCTGGAAAACATTGATTGCCAATGGTCATGTTCCCACAGAAGCTGAAATAAAAAATCTGACAGCCCTCCCCGTTATCGAATCCCAAGTGGAAGACCTCGTCAAGCAATGGAACAATCCGGTGGTGCGCAACAAAACCATGAACGACTGGGTGGAATTGGCGCGAAAGAAGTACGCAGGAGGAGCTGCGTAAGAAAAAAATTGAAAGATCTCTTTCAGTCCGAAGAACCCAGCCCTCTGTTCTCGTTTCAAGCCTAAGGGACGCTACATGGATACACGACGAGACTTTTTAAAAAAAGTAGGATTACTGTATGGAGCCAGTCTGTATCCAAGTATCTTTCACTCTATTGAAAAAGCATTGGCTGTGGAACCCGATGGAAATACTTCATGGGAAGATGCAGAACATGTGGTGATCTTGGTACAAGAAAATCGATCTTTTGATCATATCTATGGCACCATGAAAGGAGTTAGAGGGTTCAAAGACCCCAGAAATATCACTCTACCCAATGGAAATCCTGTATGGCTTCAGCAAGATGAATCTGCAATCGGCCATACTCCTTTTCATCTCTCGATGCATACCACCAATGCCACATGGAGTGGCTCTTTGCCCCACTCTTGGCCTGATCAGACAGAGGCCCGAAATGGAGGGGCCCATGATCGTTGGATTCCAGCCAAACGTTCAGACAAACTTGGATTTCAACACACACCTCTCACCATGGGGTACTACAAAAGAGAGGATATTCCCTTTTATTACGCATTAGCCGATGCATTCACCATTTGTGATCAAAATTTTTGCTCCTCTCTCACAGGCACAACACCCAATCGACTCTATCTTTGGACAGGCACCATTCGGGATCAACCCACCGCTGAATCACAGCCAAATGTACTCAATTCAGATGTTTCCTATGACAAGGAAGTCAGTTGGACAACCTTTCCAGAAAGACTCGAAAGTCTAGGGGTACCATGGAAAGTGTATCAAAACGAACTGAGCCTTCCCAGTGGACTCACACCAGAGGAAGAAGACTGGCTCTCCAATTTTACGGACAATCCACTCGAATGGTTCTCTCAATATCAAGTACGATTTGCAAAGAAAGATGAGACATGGACCCAAGAAAAATATGACGCCCTATCCGCAACACAAAAAAACTTGCATGAAAAAGCTTTTTGCACCAACCAGAATGACTCCAACTATCGAAAAACCATCGAACACATTTATAGAGACGGAGAGAAAAAAAGAAAGATGCTCCAACCCAAAGGAGACATCCTCTACCAATTTAGGGAAGATGTGATCGAGGGGCGCCTGCCTCAAGTATCCTGGTTAGTGCCTCCAGCCAATTTTTCGGATCATCCAGGATCGCCTTGGTATGGCGCTTGGTACATTTCTCAGGTACTCGAAATTCTCACCCAAAATCCGGAGGTCTGGAAAAAGACAATTTTCATTCTTACCTACGATGAGAATGATGGGTACTTTGACCACGTCCCCCCTTTCACTCCCCCTCACCCTACAAAGCCAAATACTGGGCTTGTTTCCAAAGGCATCGATGTCGGCATAGAGCATGTAGAAAACCGGGAAGGCGTGAGTGGCCCCATCGGACTTGGATTTCGAGTTCCCATGATGATTGTCTCCCCTTGGACGCGAGGGGGAATGGTCTGCTCCGAAGTGTTTGATCACACTTCAGTTCTCCAATTTCTTGAAAAATTCCTCACAAAAAAGATAGGCGTAGAGGTTAAGGAAACCAATATCAGTGAATGGCGTCGCACCATTTGTGGAGACCTGACCTCCGCGTTCCAACCCCCCAGTATCTCTTCTGCGATGACTCTTCCTTTCCTTGAAAAAGAATCATTTTTTCCTCATATTCACAAAAAGAAATATCAAAACCCTCCAAAAGGAGGCGCTCCGTTTTCTGAAGCCGACATGAATGACATTCGAAAAAACCCCTCTTTATTGAATCCATATCTGCTACAAGAAAAGGGAACGAAACGATCGGCTCCATTGCCATACTGGATTTTTGTAAATGGACAGATAGCGCGAGAACAAAATCAATTTAAGATCCAATTCCACTCTGAACCACAACTCTTCTCCAAATACTCCGTTGGATGCCCTTTTATCGTATACGCTTTTACTCGTCCTTCTGATTATCAAGTGAGAAACTATGCCGTTTCTGCAGGAGATACACTTGAAGATACGTGGAATCTCTCGAATTTTGAAAATGGGCTCTACCACTTTCGAGTATATGGACCCAATGGGTTTTTTCGAGAGTTCCAAGGCAATGGAGAAGATCCTTGGATTCAGGTAAAATTGGAATATGAAAGTCAGAATGTGCGACTTTCGCTTGTCAATTTACATCCTCGACATGCGTATACTTTTGAGATTCAAGATTGTAGTTATGGAAATCAGCCCCAAATCAAGACCATGTACCCCAACACTCATCTCAGCCTCACGGTACCTACAGACTCCGGATTGGGTTGGTATGATATCCAATTGCAGCTTACAGGAAATTCCATCTTCTTTCAGCGATTTGCTGGACGAGTAGAAACAGGGAAATGGGGCTACAGCGATCCTGCTATGGGAAGATAACGAGGTTATTGCGCCACAGGCTCTTCCACGACTACTGTTTCCGCATCCTCTGGTATTTGAAGTGTTCCCACGCCTCCCATGGCATCCGCCCTTCGCGTTCTATCCATTTTTTTGCCTTTGCTGCAGTTTTCTTCGCAGTTCACTTTTACACAGCATGCTGCCATAAAAGGAAAACAACAAATCCATGCACAACAATCTACAAATGAGCCCACTCCGTAGCTCCCTCCCCCCGAGCATTCGGGTCCGCTGATCGGGCAGTAAGCCACCACTCGACGCCTCCCATCGGAGGCATGCATATTACTACTTGCAAAAGAAAATAAGAAAAGACCTGTAAGAAAGCGTTTTCGACTCAGCATATCCAACCTTCAAGTTAGCCATATTCGAAAAAGAAACTTCAGGGACAGAATATAAACTAATTATCAAAAATAAATCAATTGGTTACAAAAGAATACTTGTCTTGCAAAAAAAGAATGCTATGGCGCGAGATATACAGCAAAATTTCTACTATTTTTTCAACTATGACAAGAAAACTAACAGGAAACATCATGGCAAGAAATTTTCGAATCCCCTCTCTCCTCTCCCTCTTTTTTTCTCTCAGCCTATGGCTCATAGCCAACAATGGCATGGCACAAAATTTAGAGACTCTTTTTTTAGAGAAAGGCTGGGAATATTTAGTACATGGAACCTCTGCGGAGAATGGAGTGAAAATCCTCCACGCCAAAATGCTCCAATCCCCTTTTCTTTTCGATCCGAAATATAAGGAGTGACCCTCATCATTTTAGTGGAGCTTGAGTTAAGACTGGTGTAACCAATCTTGACGGAGGACATTGTGAGTAAGGTGAGAAGGAAATTTGACAAGGAATTCAAGTTGGCAGCAGTTCGGATGGTAACCGAAGACAAGCTATCAAGAGTGGAGGTAGCTCGTCGTTTGGGAGTAAATCCAACCCAAATTCGCCAATGGGTTCAGGAAATTATCTCTGAAGGCCCGGAACAATCCTTTCCTGGAAATGGCAAACTGAAGCCATGGGAAGAGGAGATTCGAAAGCTTCGGCAAGAGATCCGAGATCTGCGCATGGAACGAGAATTCCTAAAAAAAAGCGCAGCTTACTTTGCGAGCCTGAAGAAATGAGATTTTCAGCAATCGATGAGCATCGAAAAGAATTACCTTGATTTTAATGCAAGATATCTTGGGAGAAAAATGGTCGCAAACGTTGCACTATGGGAAACGAGCTCACTCTGAAGGAGTTTTTTCTCGATTCAAACGAATTTTTGAAGGGCAGTTGCAATCGAAAAAATCACAACAACAATTCAAAGAGGTCATGACAAAAATCTCCATTTTGAATCGATTTACCGGGATGGGTCTGTCTGTTGCAGTTCCTGTGGTATAAAAAAGGAGCCGCAGGGGAAGCGTTCATACAAAAGCTAAATTAGGAAACAAAGCCGCACAAATGCACCAATCTCATCCCGAGTTTCGAAAACAGCTCGATCATCACTACCCAAATCTTGCTGAATACCTTACGGAAGCAATGAAAATTTACGGAACCACAATAGAAAAGAAAAAGTAATCCTTCCTTTTCTATCCACCCACCCCCTAGTGGGGGCTATTCCTTCCCCTCTCTACATGAAGCACGCTATTTAGTATGTTGAATTTAAATCCGAGTGAGAAGTAATTTAAAAGATTTATTGAAAGAATTTCAATAAAATTTATTGTAACATACTATTCTCGTATGGAATTTATGAGTAATAAGTACGGGTTGATATATGCGTGCATTGTTTGTTTCAGATTCAGAGTAGGAAAGTGATTGCGAGAATAGCATCGATAAAGAAAAAAATTTAATTGTGAAATAGGATTTAATTTAAAATTAGATGGGTTTTTTATGTTTCTAAAAGGTAGGTATGACCTTCCTACAGTTTCGTGGAGACGAAGTTAAGCCGCTTTTGTTATGCGTTCATACTCTTCCGGGCTTCGATAGCCAAGCGTAGAGTGAATGCGAGTTCGATTATAAAAAGCCTCGATCCATTCAAAAATGCTGCCCCTGGCTTCATCACGAGTCGTATATTCCGAGAAAAATACGTGTTCTTGCTTGAGAGTCCCAAAAAAGCTCTCGACCACACTGTTGTCCCAACAATTCCCCTTGCGACTCATGCTGCATACGATTCCGTGCAGTCGCAACAACGATTGATAATCTCCGCTGGCATACTGGGATCCTCGATCTGAGTGAGCCAACAGCCCTTCTGCCGGCTGTCGCTGCCATAGGGCCATTTTAAGGGCCTTGGTGGCAAGATCCCTGCTCAGAGTAGGTTCCATGGCCCAGCCCACTACCTTGCGTGAATACAGGTCTAAAATGACACTCAAATACAGCCAACCCTCTTGAGTCCAGATATACGTGATGTCCCCAGCCCAACTTTTATTGGGAGACTCTGGTGTAAAATTACGAGCCAGAACATTTGAAGCAACAGGAAGATTGTGTTTCGAGTTTGTCGTTGCCTTGAATTTTCTTTTTGTTTTCGCTCGAATACCATATAGACGCATAAGTCGCGCCACTTTTGGCTTACTGCAACTCTCTCCCATTCCCGTCAAAATTGCATGGATGCGAGGGCTTCCATAGGTATTTCGGCTTCCCATATGGACTTTTTCAATCAGGCTTACTACCCGAAATTCATCTGTTTTTCGCGTACTGGCAGGACGTATACGCCAGGCATGGTACCCACTTTCAGATACCTCCAAGGCTTTTGCCATAATCCTCAAAGGGTATTCTTTGCGATGCTCATCGATGGCTGAAAATCTCATTTCTTCAGACTCGCAAAGTAAGCGGCGCTTTTTTTTAGGAATTCTCGCTCCATGCGCAAATCCCGATTCTCCTGTTTCAGCTTTCGGATCTCCTCTTCCCATGGCTTCAGTTTGCCATTCCCAGGGAAAGATTGCTCCGGGCCTTCAGAGATAATTTCCTGAACCCATTGGCGAATTTGGGTCGGGTTTACTCCCAAACGACGAGCTACCTCCACTCTTGATAGCTTGTCTTCGGTTACCATCCGAACAGCGGCCAACTTGAATTCCTTGTCAAATTTTCTTCTCACCTTACTCACAATGTCCTCCGTCAAGATTGGTTACACCAGTCTTAACTCAGGCTCCACTAAAATGATGAGGGTCAATTATCGTTCTCTATGATTTGATTGTTGCCAAAGGCCTTGACTACCACGAGTCATTGGAGCCTCTAACAAAAGGGAAAAGAGGGCGGCAGAAAAGGAGAATTGGTCACAATCTGCTGCTCAGGCTCAAGAATCATAAGGACGACGTCTTACGGTTCTTGAGCGACCCACAGGTCGCTTTCACTAATAATCTTGCTGAACAAGACCTCGGTATGATGAAGGTCAAAATGAAAATCTCTGGCGGGTTTAGAACCATGCAAGGGGCTAAAACTTTTTGCACAATTCGGAGTTTTACTTCTACTTGCAGAAAACAGGGTATCAATATCTTTCAAGCTATTTCTCAAGCCAATGTGGGCTTCTTGCCTGACATCTCTATTGATCAACCTCAAATCTTAGCCAAGGCGGATTGACCTACCTGGGGAGTTACAATTTTTCTCTTGTTATTTTTTCTCGTCTCAGACACAACCACGGTCATTTGTTTGACGGAGGTTATGTATGAGATGGTATCGAGCGGTAGGTGGTGGTCTCGCAATTTTTTGTGCCTTTTCTCTCTAAACCGATTCAATTTTTGGTCGCGTCGGAGATCCCCCAATGCTGTTCGGTTAAGGAGAAAAGCTTTTCGAGACAAGGGTTTTGGTAATTTTTGGTTATGGGACAAATTTTAGCTGTTAGTCGAAAGTCGCTTTTAGGCGCTTTTTCTGGGTATGGTGATAAAAAAGAATTTCGGACAGCCCATGAAAGCCTTTGGTAACATCGGTAACGGAAATATCCGTCATCCCCAGCGACCTTTGGTCGCGTCGGGGATCCCCCTCGATCGAAGGAGATCCCCATACGGCCGAAACGGCCTAGACATGACGGAATAGACATCTTCATTGGCGATGGGTATAAGCCGGGGGGAAAATAAAAATTCCTCCGATAGATACTAAGAATATCCAAAAGGCCAATCCCGATCGTGCATCCCAAAAACCGAGGATTACTAAGCGCCGCATGGGATAATATCCATATCCAGACCTTGTGCCAGTTGGCCCAAGTCGCTCGCTTCCCAAATGGCTCTGAGCGAGCCGAGGTAGGCACCATCTGCACAAGCAGGTCTGTCGCCCACCTCTTGTCTCTCGAGGTGGGTATTATGCCCCCGCATGGTCATAAAGAGAGCTTCGATTAGCGGGGTGAAGGCGTCTTTGATCGGAATAGAGGATTCTTTTTGGTCTTTCCCTATTTTTTGGCATAGCTGCCAGAAGGCTTTTGTTTCATCTGCTGTGGAACTAATTTCTCCGATTTTATCTCCCCCCTGAATGACTTCCATAATGGTTGATACCAAAAGAGGGCCTTTTTCAGAAGTCAAAACCTCCCCGATGGATCCTTGGGGAAAGTGGGTTTTTAACGGAAAGCCTCCCATCCCTCGGGCATATTTTTCCCCCAGCCAGTGTCGGATATAGGTCTCATCGAGTTTCTGTTTCAACACGCGATAGAGGAAAACCACAAGCTGCAGGTTTGTCGGGATGCCTTGATAGTGAACGGTTTGATAACTTTTCTGACTAGAAACAGGATGGATAGGCATGCCCTCATCCCCATGCAAAAGCTTGAGTCCTCGTAGTGCTGTTAAGAGGCGAAAGCGGGTTTTCGGATTCTCTGTTTGTAAGGCGCTTTGTCTTTCTAATTGAGGGGCTAGCTCCGCATATAGGTCCGAAAAAGCTTCCGCTACATCGGCTTCAGCTGGCATCCATTTTCTGAGTAAGGCTTGGGCTTGATGGGACTGGGCATAGGTTGCCCATCGGTGGATGATATCGCTTCGTATAGCCGTAAGGGCTTCTTGTCCGGCTAAGCCTGGATTGTGCCCTACCCCTACTCTGCCGGCTATGCGCGTTACATCCTCCGCCTCGAACCTAATCTCTCCAGGCATTGTTCTTGTTACTTGTGCAAGCATTTGAGGGTTGCGAGGTAGAATAAAAGCCAATTCATGGGAACGATTCACCATGGAGTTAGGAAGGGGTAAATAGGTAAGATTTGGGTTGTCTGCGAGATTCAATCTGGTAAGGGATGTGAGCCGTCCAATGGCATCTGGAAGCCCTGTCAAACGGTTGTCGCTGAGATCCAACCAGGTAAGGGCTGTAAGCCGTCCGATGGCATCTGGAAGCCCTGCCAAGCGGTTGTCGCTGAGATCCAAGCCAGTAAGGAATCTAAACTGTCCGATGGCATCTGGAAGCCCTGTCAAGAGATTATCGTTGAGATGCAACCTGGTAAGGGATGTGAGCCGTCCGATAGCATCTGGAAGCCCTGTCAAGCTATTTTGGCTGAGCTCCAATGTGGTAAGGGATGTGAACTGTCCGATGGCATCTGGAAGCCCTATCAAGTGGTTGCCGCTGAGATTCAACCTGGTAAGGGTAGGTACACGCTGAAATAGATCTTGTAAAATCTGTTGCAGGTGATCACTGTTTCCTTTCAGTGAATGAATAGAAAGAAAGTCATGTTGGTCGTCATATTTGCACAAATTCTCTGGTTTTTCACAAAACTTCACTGCCTCCTGATGCAAAGCGAAAAGGGGCGTCGATATCCACAGATAGGGCAAAAAAACAAATCTCCACTTCATGTCCACTCCTGAGAGATGCGTTAATTTCTGATGTTATGAAGTTTGTTGGAAAACGTATTTTAGCCCGCCATCCCCAGCGACCTTCGACCGTATGGGAGGACGGAATTAGATTCAAACAAACCTGTCCGTAACATCAATACTTGATATAGATCCATTATCGCATCTCTCAAGCAAACTTCAAACTCGCTCTACGAGTTAACCAATTTTTCTCTTGTTATACCGCTCCGGTTTGAGTTTTCCGGTTATGCCTGCATAATCTGAAAGTTGTCGGTGAGCAGAGTCTCCAACTCAGGCCAATATTTTCTAATACCCCGGAAAAACTCGGAGAAGGCCCTCTTGAATTCAGTAAGAGTCTCGTAATGTTGGTTGGCGAGAATCTTTTTCTTCATAAACTTCCAAAGCCGCTCAATCGGATTGAGGTTAGGCGAATATGCCGGCAGGTAGAGGATCTTTATCCTCAGCCTCTTCGCCAGCTTTCTCACCGAGATCGCTCTGTTGTATGGAGCGTTGTCTAGAACCAGGTACAAGTGTTTTTCTTCCAGGTTTTTTCGGCGAATAGCATGAAGAAGATCCCACATTGATTGCTGATTAACAGTCTTGCAAGTCCTCGCAATAACATCCTGGCTTGAAATTTCGATTGCACCGTTGATATTGACTCGATGGCGACCCGAATTCGTTTTTACAAAAATATCCTGTCCTGTTTTTATCCATCCTGAGGACAGCACTGGATTGAGCATAGGATGTGTCGAATCGGCGAAATATACGGGTCCGTGAACTTTCGCGCCTCGATAGCGATTCAAGAATTTGCGCTGAGCATCGGCATTTGCTTTCGCAGGCGCGCCTTTCGGCTTCTTATAGGAAAATCCTAGTTTGTGCAGCAAGCTCGTCATGCCACCAATCGTATATTTGACACCAAACAGTTGCTCGACGACGCCAACGACGTCTTTTGTGGTAGCAAAGACCCGAGCCGAAAGCTCATCAACAAGCTTTCCCTTCTGTTGTTCATCTAGGAGGCTCACCCGGCCAACATAGTGGTCATTGAGAAGCTTCTCTATGCCGCCCTCTTCGTAGCGCTTTCGCCAATTTCTAACTGTTCCTTCGTCAAGGAATAGAAAACGTGCAATGTCCACCATTGTCTCGCCGCTGTCCACGAGCAGAACCGTCCTGATGCGATCAGCATATCGCCGATTGCCTTCAAGCGATAGATCGTCGAGAAGTTCTTTGCTTTGAGATTTTGTTAGAAAATTTCCCATAGGGCATAATCCAATAAAAATGGACTATTGAAAAGCAGTTTCGTTCAAACGTGAAATCTCAAACCGGAGCGGTATAATCCTATAGTGTTGTGCTATCTTCGCGAGAATTTTTTCTTATTTTGTCAGAGCATAGAGACAAATACCCGTTGCCACAGATACGTTGAGAGAATCGAACTGCGTATCTGGGGTAGGAATTTTCGCCATGATGTCACATGCCCGCCGCACCACATTACCCATTCCTGTGCCTTCATTTCCCACGACCAAGACTCGTTTTTCAAACTTTTCTGCCACTGTCTGAATGGGTTCTCCCTTCATGTCGGTGCCGATGATCCAATACCCTTGTTCTTTGAGTTTACCAAAGCAGCGTACCAAATTGGTGACGGTGTAGAGATCTATCAGGGAAAAAGCCCCTTGGGAAGTCTTGAGTGCCGCAGGGGTCAACAATACCTGTCGTCGATCGGGAGCAATAATATGATGGATTCCAAAAAAAGCGGCACTTCGAGCAATGGCGCCTAGATTATGGGGATCTTGCAAGTGATCGAGAGCGAGGATGGTATGGGGCTGGTGTTGAGCGACGGAAGCATACAACCCGGTCTCATCTTGGGTTGTGATCTCGACTTGGGCCCAAACAGCCCGATTTTTGCCTTGGGATCGCTCCTTGGAGACTGCATGAAAAACATGGGTATTCTTCCATGGTTGGAAAGCCGGAGGGAGCGGTTCCTGGTAATAAATGCAAGTTACAGCTGTGGGACGGTGCTGCAAGTATTCTAATACGGTAGACAGGCCCTCAATTTCACAACTGCCTGTTTCTCGAGGAAATTTCGGGGACATGGGAAGTCTTTCTTATTGGGGTAAGGATTCAAGCATCACTTCTGCAATGTCTTTTACCACAACGGTTTCCCCTTTTCCATGGGCTTCCACGCCGTCCTTCATCATGGTCATGCAGAAGGGGCAAGCGGTGGCAACCACTTGAGCCCCTGTATCGAGGGCTTCTTGGGCTCGGTTTTGGTTGATCCTCTCCCCTTGCTTCTCTTCCATCCACATGCGAGCGCCACCAGCTCCACAGCAGAAACCATCCTTTTTGTTTCTAGGCATTTCCACCACGTTCGTATGGGTGGCAGCCAGTGCCTTACGGGGGGCTTCATAGACATCGTTGTGTCGACCTAGGTAGCAGGAATCATGATAGGTTAAAGTCTTGTCTGAAGGCGTTGTGGGAGCGATTTTTTTCTCTTGCACCAATTCAGCGAGTAGCTGGGAGTGATGGATCACATCCACTTGAAAGTCGAAGTCAGGGTATTCATTTTTAAAAGTATTAAAGCAGTGAGGACATGCGGTAACGATTTTTTTAAAGGAGTATTTTTGCAAGGTTTCAATGTTGCCTCGAATTTGCATATCGGCAAGGTATTCATTTCCTGCTCGTCGAGCCGTATCTCCATTGCATTTTTCTTCTGTGCCCAAGATGGCAAAATCCAAGTTGGCCTTTTTCATGATGGAGCTTAGGTCACGACTGACTTTCTTGTATCGTTCATCAAAGGATCCCGCACAGCCTACCCAGAAAAGGTAGTCCACAGATTTTTTCTCTGCCAAGGTGGGGATATCCAATCCTTTCGCCCAATCCGCTCGTTGGGCATTATTAAATCCCCATGGATTGTTTTGATTCTCCACTTTCTCCAGGGTGGCTTGGAGTTCTGCGGGCAAATTGCCTTCGGTCATGGTGAGGTAACGACGCATATCTATGATGGTAGAGATGTGCTCGATTCCTAAGGGGCAGGCCTGCATACAGGCGCCGCAGGTGGTGCAGCTCCATAGCTCATCTGGGTGTACGAGTCCATTGGGTCCCAATAAAGGAATGGGACTTGTCTCAGGTTCTTGTACTTGTTGAAAGGCTTCTTTCAAATGATGAATCATCTTTCGAGGATCTAAGGGTTTATTGGTGGTGGTAGCGGGGCACGCGGATGAACATCGTCCACATTCCACACAGGACATCCCGTCTAAGTATTGTTTCCATGTGAAATTTTCCACAGATCCCACACCAAAGGATTCCGCATCCTCGGCAAATTTCATAGGCCGCAGGCGCCCTGTGCTCTTGGAGGACTGGTACAGCAAGTTCGGCCATACCCATATCAAGTGCTGGTGTTTTGAGAAAGGAAGAAAAACCATAAACCCACAAAGCAAGGTCACATGGATCCACCATCCGAGGGTGGCA
>Ga0209190_1002488_pt1 | contig 12405 bp, 8 predicted proteins | sample M_140205_XF_Meta_FD_187315 | JGI IMG/M metagenome (GOLD analysis project Ga0209190, IMG submission 187315) | Freshwater microbial communities from Lake Montjoie, Canada to study carbon cycling - M_140205_XF_MetaG (SPAdes) (version 2) | ecosystem: Environmental > Aquatic > Freshwater > Lake... | reverse complement strand
GATTTCTGGCAGATTTAAAATTTTTCCGACAAAGTTCATCAGGGGATCCCACTCGTAAATTCGACGCAGCAGCGAATCAAGTGGGTACTGGTCGTAGGCAATGACTCCTACGCGGGTGGTTTCCGTCATCCGGTTTGGATGGTCGGCAGGAAGGCCAGGGTCTTCCGGGGTAAGGTATGGATTGCCAACGACCGGTTTGAAAAAGGCAGAGGGTTCCAGGATGGCGCTTTCCAATTGCAGGGCCTCAATGGCTGCCGGTGTTACGAAATCCGGCATTTCAAAGGCGCCAAGGCGTGCCATATTTTCCCGGCCCGCGTCGATGAGCTTGCGGGCGGCCAGACTTTCCAGGTCGTGAACAGGATACTTGTCCAGGCGGACAATCTTGTCCCAGGAGTTGAAGTCACGCAGTTTCTGATGGAGCGCGGATGATGGTTTTTGTGATGTCATGTTATCCCCCCTGCTTCTTATCTTGCCAACGTGCGCGTGACGGGTCGAGTAACATTATGGTCAGGGCAACACCCGACATGAGTTGAAGGAACAGCATGGGGAAGGCACCGAGATTTGCCAGCATCCGAACGCCGTCAACCCCCGAACCGTTGACCGTCACAATAATGATGGCGCTGATGGCCAGGCTCCAGGCTGTAACGGTGCCGCGCTCTTGTCCAATTCGCGTTTTTCCTGAACTCATTCCTGCCAGGGATGCCAAGGCGCTTGAGCAAAGTGAAACAAGGGACATGAAGGCCAGGATGGTAAAGACCGTTCGAAAGGTGTTGGCGTAAGGCAAAGCCCCGAGGGCCATGTAGACCACCGCATCGGCACCGGTCTTTTGAAATTCTTGAGCCAGGGGCATGCCGCTGGATGTTTGCAGATAGAGTACGGTTGAACCAAAAATGCTCATCAAGATTCCAGTGAAGATCGCCGGAACCAAAAAATTCACCGTGAGAAATGCCCGAACCGTCCTGCCGCGGGCGATGCCGCCCAAAAAAAGTGCAGTTACCGGAGCCCATGCGATCCAGGCCGTCCAATAAAATAACGTCCAGTCCTGCCGCCAAGCCCGGTCCATTTCGCGGCCCGAGCCCGATGTTGCGCTGAAGAGTCCTGTTAAGAATTTGTGCACGCCGATTTTTGACTGGCTGGTAATGAAGGACGTCGGCCCCACAGCAAGCACAGCGACTGCGATGGCGATAAAAATGAGGCTGTTAATGGATGCCAGACGACCGATCCCGTGGTTTCGCCCCGCCATGATCACAATCGCGCAAGTTGCGATGAGCAGAATCGTTGTGATGTTGAACATGCTTGTGAATGAAATTTGGGATCCGGCAAGGTCGCTCACAATGGTCGCGCCGCGCGTAACCATCAGGATTCCCGTTCCGACCGAGGCGGCGATTCCAAAGGTCAGGCTCATCATGGAGATTTTTTCGATCACGTTGCCGATGCCACGCGCGCGGGCAAGTTTCGCGGGCATCGCGCCATGGTGCGTTGCACAGACGCCGGGCGCTGCTCCGCGGTTGTAGTGGGCGATGGCAAATACCAAAGACGGCACGACGTAGATCGCATACGGCACTAGGGTCCAGTGTAAGTATAGGTGTCCCAACGCGCTGGATGCGGCTCCGGCACTGAAGGGCAGGTCGCCAGACGATGGCGATGGGGACGCCAGATGTGCGACGGGTTCAGCGGCAGACCAGAAAAAAAGTCCTGTCGCCACGGTGGATGTGATGCTGGTGGCGATCCAGCGCCAGGTCGACATGACAGGTTGTGCCTCGGGCCCCCCGATGCGAATCCTTGAAAGTGGGCTAATAAGGGCCAGGCACGTCAGGACAAACATGGCTGCCGCGCAGATTCCGTAAAGGCTTCCGAAGGTGTTCATGATCTGGTGGTGGAGGCTACCGAGGGCGATTTTTACGGGTTCGATATTCATGGAGAGTCAGCCAGAAAAGATTGTGAAAAAAATGACTGCGCTTTCAGGTGTTTACGTAAACCATCGTTAAATACATTAATAATTTCATATTTTCATTAAAATAACATAGAATGCGCGTCGAAATTGATACTTGGTTTTCCCTCAGAGGTTCTGTGTACCAAGCTTTTGCAGCCATCCTGTTGCTTTGCTCAGCCCCCTGCGCATTGGCAGCCACCGCGCCGTGGTTGTGGACCCCTGTTACGGAAGCCCAATTCTTCTCTGACCTGGTTCCTGAAATGGAGCTGCCCATGCGATGGGAATACCTCAAGGGTGATGCTCCAGATGCCATTGCCATGAACGATATCGTCAATCGGATCGATCGTCACCTGCGCCTTGAAAACCCTGATGCCATGATGGATGTCCCGCCTCCGCGCGTGAAAGTCCGTGATCATGAGGACGTCCAGGCGTTCGCGGTGGCATCTCGTGTCTGCCTTGATCTGCCTCTGCGCCTTGATTCGTCTGGCAGCAGCGTGGCTGAGTTTGCCGAGGTCACTCGTGACGACACGGTAGAACCTTTGCGCCGGCAGTATGCAAAATGCGTTCATCTGACGCAGCCAGAGGAAGTTCAGGCCTTTATCGTCTGGTTCAATCGCGAGCATGAGCACTGTCGCCTCGAAGTCGCCGGTGAAATCGGAAATCAAGAGGTTGTTCCGGGAGCAGGTTGCAGGTTTGACCAGCGCATCACCGGTAAAATTAGCCGGGCGAAGGTTTTGACCGTAAAGGCGAATGCGCCTTGGTTGATCGCCAATACAGGACTTTTCAGGGTCGCGCAGACGCAGGATCAAGTCGCTTTTGTCATCGCTCATGAGTTGGCCCACTACTACCGCGCACACTACGCAAGGAGCCAGTCTCGATACACTCGCGGGTTTTATTCCCACGAGGATGAAGCCGACGAACTTGCAACGCGTTGGCTTGCTGCAATTGGCATGGATCCCAACGCGGGCATCGATTTTTTCAGTAATTACCTTCAGCTTTTCCCGGAAGCCGCCAACGCCAGCGCCGATGGCGACATGGACAGAGCCCACTCCGACCCCTGCCAGCGCACGCAAAACATCGCACGGGTGATTGCGGATCTATCTCAGGGCAATTGAGCTTTTCGGGTGCGCCAATTATTTTCGAACATGATGTGATGGGAAAAAGAATTCTCTGGATTTGTTTTGAAGTTTGCGGTTAGAATTTGCGCGACTTCACCAGATCGAGAGCCCGACCATGTGCGGTGTCATGGGTATCATCGGTAGCCAGTCTGCATCCCGAGATGTTTATGCCGGCCTTCTGGCCCTGCAACATCGAGGTCAGGATGCCGCGGGAATCCTGTCCTTCAATTTCACAGAACAACGCTTTCATCTACTTCGCGGCGCAGGCCTCGTCTCCCAAGCCTTTGATCAAAGCTCCATGAAGACTCTGACCGGACCGATGGCCATTGGTCACACGCGCTATTCAACGGTTGGGTTGACGGAAGGCCGCGACATTCAGCCTTCAATCATGCCTCAGCCCTATGGCATTGGAATGGCCCACAACGGCAACTTGGCCAATTACAAATCGTTGGCGGAGAAAATCCGCGCCTCGCAGAACCGGTATTTGCAAACTGGAAATGACTTGGAGGTGCTGCAGTGCCTCCTCGCTGAAGGACTTACTTCTTCAACGGCTCGGGACAAAATCCCGGGCCGTTTTGATTTTCAGGACCTTTGTCGTGCGGTTGAGGGCATCTTCGATACCGCGCGCGGCGGCTATGCCGTCGTTGGGATGATTGCCGGGCACGGTATGTATGCGTTCCGTGATCCGAACGGGATCAGGCCTCTTGTTCTCGGGCAGCGGCGCGCCAGCAGTGGTGGCGACGGCAGCTTTGCCATCGCATCGGAAACCGCGGCACTGAATATCACTGGCCATCGCCTGGTTCGCCATCTGGAGCCGGGCGAAATTATTTTTATCGATGAACAGGGTTCGATCCAATCGCATCGCACGAGGGTCGTCAAGCACACCCCGTGCATGTTCGAGTGGGTTTACTTTGCCAGTGCGGAAAGCGAAGTCGAGGGGCGGGGTGTCTACGGTGCACGTCTGGAGCTGGGGCGGGCCTTGGCGCGGATCATTCAGCGCGACGGCCTTGATGCTGGGCTTGATATCGTGGTCCCAATTCCTGATACAAGCCGTACGGCAGCCATTGCCATGGCCGAAACCCTCAAGATTCCCTATCGCGATGTTTTGATCAAAAACCGGTACGTGTTCCGAAGCTTCATTTTGAATACGCAAGAGGAACGGGAGCGGGCTCTTAAAATCAAGCTGGCCCCGGTCGCATCAGAGATTGCCGGAAAAAGCGTTCTGCTTGTAGACGACAGTGTTGTGCGCGGCACAACGGCGCGACGCCTTGTCGCAATGGTGCGGGCGGCTGGAGCCAAACGGGTGTATCTGGCCAGCACCTGCCCGCCGGTGCGCCATCCTTGCCACTATGGAATCGATTTTCCTGATGCACGAAGGCTCGTGGCCCACGGCAGAAACGGACAACAGATCGCCGAAGAGATTGGCGTCGACGGTCTGTTTTATTTGGACATGCAAGGGCTGCGCGAGGCTATTGCCTTGCCCTCGCTATGCACGGCTTGTCTGACGGGGGATTATCCAGTGGAGGTTTCGCCGTGACAGAAAAAAAGGCCGGATCTGCCCTTATTTACCGCGGATCCGTAAAAGACGTCCTTGGCGGCGGTGATCGCGACGGCCTGATCTTTGAGTATAGCGATCGCTATTCTGTGTTTGATTGGGGGCCGATGCCCGATGAAATTTCCGGAAAGGGAGAAGCCCTGGCTACGATTGCCGACCAGGTTTTCCGCAACGTCAGGATTCCACACCATAGCCTTGGTTTAATGCCGGGACGACCGCGCTGCCTGTCGGTAAAAAAAGTTGATGTGAAGTGGCCGCAAAAAAATAATTCGGGATGGGATTATTCTCAGTACGCGAATCAGCCAGTCGACTGCTTGGTGCCTTTGGAAGTGATTTTCCGTTTTGGTGTGCCAGTGGGTAGTTCCCTGCCTTCCCGGTTGGCATCGAATCCTGATTACATGAAGTCCCTGGGCTTTGACCTGCCGCCAACCAGTGGGGCCGAATTTGCAGAGCCCGTCATTGAATTCTCAACCAAGCTGGAAGATTCGGATCGCTACGTTGCCTTGGACGAGGCGATGTCGATTGCTGGAATGACCGAAGCCGAAATCGCACGGCTACTTCAAATGGCCAAGGGCCTGGCTATCGAGTTGAAAGTATTTTTTGCCAGCGCCGATTTAAAACTTTGGGACGGCAAGTTTGAGTTTGCCTTTATCAAGGGCGACGCGGCGCGAAATTTCATGCTGGTGGATTCTGTCGGTCCGGATGAGTTGCGCTTGACTCACGATGGGGTTCAGATTTCGAAAGAAATCTTGCGTCAGTTTTATACGGATGGACCATGGCATGCTGCCATCGGGCGTGCAAAGAAAATTGCGGCCGGGAAACCAGAGCTTGATTGGCGTTCCCTGTGCGCAAACGACATGCAGCAGCGGCCAATGCCGCTTACGCCCGAGATCCGCAAGATTGCTGAAAATATCTATCCAGCCATTGCCAACTCATTGGCCAGAGTGAAGGGTGAACGGCCACCATTTCCCGCGGCATGGGATTTAAGTCAACTTGTTGCGCGGGTGCGGGAAGAGGGCCTCGCATGACTTCCGGGAAAAAAAATCTCGCCAACATTCTGGTCGTCGGCTCTGGCGGTAGAGAGCACGCCTTGGCATGGAAATTCGCACAGTCGCAGCGTGTCGGCAAAGTCTTCGTCGCCCCGGGAAATGCCGGAATGTTCTCAGGCTCAAAAATCTCACAGGCCGTGCTTGAGTCCCGTCCGGTTGTCGTCGCAGATCAACCCGGGGACCTTGACCGGGTGATCCAGTTTTGCAGGATTAATGATTGCGAGCTTGTGGTTGTGGGTCCCGAGGGACCATTGGGTCTTGGCGTGGTTGACGCGCTTCAGGAGTCAGGGATTCGCGTCTTTGGACCGACGAAGGCGGCGGCCCGGCTGGAAACATCAAAAGCATTTGCACGACGGATCCTTGAAAAGGCCGGTGTGCCTTCGCCAGAATTTCTGATTGCCCATGGCTGGGCAGATTTACATCCAATGATTGAAGTCTGGCCATGGCCTGAAGGCATGGTGATCAAGGTTGACGGTTTGGCCGCCGGCAAAGGCGTATTTGTCTGTAAAACGCGCGAAGATGCAGGGCGCGCTGTTGCGTCATTGAAGTTGATGGATGAAACCTCCGGGGGCGCATTGAGCGCGAATGGATTCGTTTGCGAGGAAGTCCTCGTGGGGCGCGAAGTGTCTGCGTTTGTTTTATGCGATGGGCGTGATTTTCTTTCCTTCGGTATGGCCTGCGATCACAAGAGGCTTCTTGACGGAGACCGTGGACCGAACACCGGTGGCATGGGAGCCTATTCTCCGGTGCCTTGGCTAAATCAAGGCCAAGGTACTGCATGGCCCGCATGGAATGACGCGCCGTTGACTTCAGTAGAGGCGGAAATCGACGAGAAGGTTTTTCATCCCGTTTTGAAATTGATGGATCAAACCGGCAGCCCCTTTCGGGGCTTTCTTTTTGCCGGACTTATGATGACAAGCACGGGGCCAAAGGTGTTGGAATTCAATGTCCGCCTTGGCGATCCGGAAACCCAAGTGCTGCTGCCTCGATTGAATGAGGATTTGTTTGAAGTGATCATGGCAGCGACCGATGGACGACTGAAAGAAGCGTTCCCCGATGGACTGCAGTGGAGCCGCGCCAACGCTTTGCATGTTGTGAAGGCCGCTGCTGGATATCCAGGGATTGATGGTGTGACGATTCGGTCCGGCGATCCAGTGTTCGGGGAAAGCAAGCACTTGGTTTTTTATTCCGGTGTGGCTAGTTCCAAAGGCCAGTCAGGCCTTGAGACATCAGGCGGGCGAGTCCTTGGTGTGACCGTGATGGCTGATGATTTGAATGCGGCTCATGTGTTGGCATACGAGTCCATTAATGAAGTGAACTTTGATGGTGCGCAGTGGCGAACGGATATCGGCAAGTGATTCATCGTCCCTTAAAAATTGTGATTTTTGCTTCAGGGGCTGGCAGCAATGCTGAAGTCCTTGGGCGATGGGCGATTGACAACCCATCGCGAGCGATCGTGGCCGGGTTACTCACAGATAATCCACAGGCGGGCGTCATTGACAAGGCCACGACCATGAATATCCCCGTCAAGGTTGTTCCGAAGGTAGATCCTCATGGTGGCTCCGGTGTCGGCTCCGATCTCGGGCCAAGAATCTGCCGAAAAGCGCATGAAAAGCGGATTCTGGAGGCAATTGCAGAATGGCAGCCCGAATGGATTTTTTTAGCGGGCTACATGCGGATCCTTTCGGCAGATTTTCTTGCACGATTTCGCTGCGAGACCACAGGGCGTTTTCGTGTCGTCAATATCCACCCTTCGATCCTCCCGGAATTTCCTGGAATGGACGCATACCGCAGGGCCTTCGACGCCGGTGTTTCCCATAGCGGCGTCACAGTGCATCAAGTCGACGAGGGTGTTGATACTGGACCGGTTCTGGCACAGGAGCCGTTTCCAAGATATCCCGATGATGATTTCAGCACATTTCAACTGCGGGGACAGGCCGTCGAGCACCGCCTCTACGCCAAAGTCCTGGCCCACATTGCAGACAGCAGAGGTGGTTGATCATGAACATGCGGCGCATTGAAATCCATCAACGTGAGGCATCGGCTTCGCGACGTCTCAGCTCTCGCTGGAATCTTCCGCCCGGTGTCACGAGGGTTAGTGTCGGGCAAGTGTTTTGGGTTGCGGGAGATGCAGGTGTTGATACCACCGTCTTGTCGGATCCCCTTCTTCAAACTCGGATCGAGTCCATTGGGGGATCTGTGACAGCGGTCGGATCTCCCCCAACTTGGGTGATCGACGTGCGGTGGCGTTCAGGTGTAACGGACAACCGGGCCCAAGCGTCCGCCGAGGCCATGGACCTTGTGAGGACTGCGGCAACTGTGGCATCGGGAGACGTCTATTACGTTTATTGCGATGATGGAGTGCAAGCGGATGAGGATCTAAGGATTCTTGTTGGCGCATGGGCCCGACGTGAAGTGGCCAATCCTCTGGTACAAAAAATTTCAGTAAGGGCATGGGCGGAGCACCTTCAACAGGAGGTCTGGGAAAATTGCCTTGCACCTGAAGACGCTGACAAAGCAGATCTGCAATCTGGTGTGATGGTCGCATCTTTTCCACTGCACGTACCGATGGAGGACTGGCTTCGTTGGAGTCAGGAAAACTTCTGGGCTTTGAACCGCTCAGAGCTGCAACAGGTGCGCGATTATTTTTCCAATCCCGAAGTCAGAATGCGCCGCTTTGAAGTGGGGCTGCCGGAAAGTCCGACTGACGTCGAGATGGAGGTCATTGCACAGACCTGGAGTGAACACTGCAAACACAAGATTTTTGCAGCCGAAATCGATTACTGCGAAGCCGCAACGGACAGTAATTTTGGGGGCCTCAAGGTTATTGGTCCTTTGAACATTAATGGCTTGTTCAAGTCAGAGATTGTTCGCACAACGCGGGAAGTCGAAGCCATTCGCGGTCTAGGCTGGCTCTCCAGCACATTCAGTGACAATGCAGGCATGGTCCGTTTCGATGAAGCCATTGATGTATCGATCAAGGTTGAAACCCATAACAGCCCCTCGGCTCTCGATCCATACGGTGGTGCGTTGACAGGAATCCTTGGGGTGAATCGCGACATCCTGGGAGTTGGCATGGGCGCGCGCCCTGTGGCAAACACAGATGTTCTTTGCTTTGGACTTCCCGATTGGAGTGAAAAGCAAGTCGAGGAGAATTTGCCGTCTGGATTAAAACACCCACGCCGGATCTTGGAGGGTGTTCACCGGGGAATTCAAGATGGCGGAAACAAAAGCGGAATTCCCGTGATCAACGGTGCTTTCGTCTTTGATGAAGGGTACTGCGGCAAACCTCTGGTCTACTGCGGAACGATTGGCGTCTCTCCGGCGCGGCTGCCTGACGGAAGTTCCGGATCCAAGAAACGCGTGCTGCCTGGCGACCTGGTGGTGATGGCGGGGGGGCGTGTTGGCAAGGACGGGATTCATGGTGCGACCTTCAGTTCGCTTGAATTGAACGAGGCGTCTCCCCAATCTGCAGTCCAGATCGGGGACCCCCTGACGCAAAAACGACTGGCTGATTTCATTCTTGCGGCCCGTGATTTGGGGCTCTATTCCGGGATTACAGATAACGGTGCTGGAGGGCTCAGTTCCAGCGTTGGAGAAATGGCCCAGTTTACGGGTGGCGCTGCCATCGATGCCAGTTTGGTCCCGCTGAAGTATTCAGGCCTGAAGCCTTGGGAAATCATCGTGAGCGAAAGCCAGGAACGGATGACGGTCTCTGTGCCGGAATCGCGATGGCCGGCATTTTTTGACCTCGCTAAATTGCATGGAGTCGAAGTGACCCGGCTTGGTTCATTCGATGAATCGGGTGAGTTCAGGATTTTTTGGAACGGACGGACCGTTGGCTGCCTTAAACTTGATTTTCTGCACAAGGAACTTCGTCCGATGGCCATTCAAGCCATCTGGTCAGGTCCGCAGAAAAAACCAGAGTGGATCCGCAGGTCCGATAAAAAACCGGTCCCTGACACGACGCGCTCTGTGTCCTTCCGCGAAATCGCCCGGAGCATCATTTCGCGACCCAACGTCGCGTCCAAAGAAGCGTGGGTTAGACGATTTGATCATGAAGTTCAGGCGGCGACCGTTGGCAAGCCATTCACAGGAGTCGCTGCCGATGGTCCTGCCGACTCGGGCGTTATCTGGCTGAAGCCTCACGGGGCGGCAGATCCTTATGTTGGTGTCGCGGTATCCAGTGGTATCAATTCGAAAGTCGCCCACGTCGATACCTATATGTCGGCACAGTTGTCTTTGGACGAAGCCGTTCGAAATTTGATTTGCAGTGGCGGCGATCCAGATCACACCTGCCTGGTCGACAACTTTTGCTGGCCCGATCCCTTGCCGGGGCCCAATAATCCAGATCATGCACACAAGGCCGCGCAATTGGTTCGAGCCTGCCGCGGACTTGCCGACACTGCGATTGCGTGGGGGATGCCATTTGTCAGTGGCAAAGACAGCATGAAAAATGATTTTTCAGGAATGCGGCCAGACGGAACTCGCGTGAAAATTAGCATACCTCCCACGGTTCTTGTCACTGCCATGGCGAAAGTTCCAGACGTCCGAAAACTAGTTTCCAGTGATTTTAAGAAATCGGATGCCGCGATCTACGTGTGCGGGCCGATGGCGAGTTGGCCACTTGAGGGCAGCGAACTCTGCGACGCGTGGCATGTGCTCGAGGCCAGAGGTGATTACCCGCGATTTGATCTTGCCTCGCAGTTGGAACTTTACCGGAAAGTCCATCGTGCCATTGGATCAGGGCTGATTGAATCCTGCCATGACGTCAGTGACGGTGGACTTTTTGTCGCCTTGGCGGAATCAGCGATTGGGGGCCGCAAGGGGGCACTGATTGACTCGCCGCATGTTGGATCCCTTGGAGATCTTTTTCACGAAGGACCCGGCAGACTTGTGATTTCGGTCAGCCCAGAGAACGAAGCTGCATTTGTTGAGTTGTTGGGCGGCGCGTCACACGTGCGGATTGGAACCACAAACGACGCAGGTGCATTGAGTTTCAAAAATGTTTGTGAAGATCTTCTGGAATTCGGGGTTCTCGAACTCAACCGCTGGTGGAAGGGGGATCTGTGACATCAACTTCCAAGGCTGCAATGCCCAAAGCCATGATCTTGTGTGGCGACGGTTTGAATTGCGAAAGGGAAACGGCTTCGGCATTTGATGCGGCTGGATTTGTCAGTTGCATCACTCACATCAATGAACTTGTCAGGAACCCGAAAATCCTCGGGTCTTTTCAGGCGATGGGGATTCCCGGTGGATTCTCTTTTGGTGATGAACTTGGCAGCGGGCAAATTCTGGCAAAAAAATTGCGAACCTTCTCCTCTGATGAACTGAGGGAATTTGTGCGCCGGGGAAATCCTGTCATTGGGATATGCAATGGCTTTCAGGCCCTCGTGAAACTTGGGCTGCTGCCGTGGCCTGATACGCCACAGGAGATTGCCCTGGCTCATAATTCAGCAGGGAATTTCATCAATCGATGGGTCGAGGTTGAGTTCCCCGACTCCATCTGTATCTGGACCAAGGGCATAGAAGATGACGCCAGGATCCCAATCCAATATCCGGTTCGCCATGGCGAGGGCAGGGTAACTGCCGCTGACGAATCAAAAGTCCTGCAAGAGCTGAAACGGCGCAGGCAGATTCCATTGCGATACCGGCAGGATTTCAATGGTTCGATGGATCGCATCGCAGGCTTGTGCGACCCGTCTGGCGTGGTTTTTGGATTAATGCCGCATCCTGAAGCCGCTGTTTCCGATTGGCTTCACCCGTCAAAGGAAAAAGGTTCGGCCCGCGGGCTCGATATTTTTAAAAATGCGAGGAGGTACGTCGATGAAAGATAGTCCGGAACAGAATGAAAATGCCTCTGGTCTCGTCAGAATTAAGCGCGCACTCGTCAGCGTTTCTGATAAAACAAATTTGATTGATTTGGTCCGGGTGCTCGCTGACTACGATATTGAGATCCTGTCCACCGGGGGGACGGCGAGGGCGATTCGCGAGGCTGGCGTTCCAGTGCAGCTCGTAGAAGATTGGACCGGATTTCCCGAGTGCTTTGGCGGGCGCCTGAAAACCCTTTCGCCACAAATATACGGCGGCATCCTTTACCGCCGCGATAACCCAAGCCACGTCGCCGATGCCAACCGCCTCAAAATGGGTCAGATCGATCTTGTGGTCTGCAACCTTTATCCATTTCAAAAACATGTGGACATGAAATCACCGAACGATGAACTCATTGAGAATATCGATATTGGTGGACCATCGATGATTCGTGCGGCAGCAAAAAATCATCAGTCTGTCACAATCTGCACCGACCCCAGTCAGTATGAAAAACTGATTTCAAATCTTGTGGGTGGCATGGGACAAACCTCGATCGAATTCAGGCGCGAACTGGCCGTGGATGCCTACCGGTTGACGGCCCAATACGATGCCGCAATCGCTGCCGAACTGGATGTCCGATTTTCAAAGGGAAGACCCGTCTTTCCCCGGTCGATTCAACTTCCGCATCAAACTGAGCTGCGCTACGGAGAAAACCCGCACCAGCGGGCGGCGGTAGCGGTAACAACCGGTGCCGGCGGCATCGCGTCCGCCAGTATCCTGCAAGGCAAGGAACTTTCCTGGAACAACCTGCTTGATGCGGATGGAGCATGGCGGCTTGTCAGCGACCTTGCGATGTTCTCTAATGATCCGGCGGTTGCCATCATTAAACACGGAAATCCTTGCGGTGTTGCCATTGCCAAATCTGTGGACGAGGCTCTT
>Ga0209190_1002487_pt1 | contig 12406 bp, 15 predicted proteins | sample M_140205_XF_Meta_FD_187315 | JGI IMG/M metagenome (GOLD analysis project Ga0209190, IMG submission 187315) | Freshwater microbial communities from Lake Montjoie, Canada to study carbon cycling - M_140205_XF_MetaG (SPAdes) (version 2) | ecosystem: Environmental > Aquatic > Freshwater > Lake... | reverse complement strand
GATAGTTATACTTACGACTCTGCTTATATCGAGCACTTGATAGACAAAATAAGTACTGGTGAATATGATCCAGACTTGTTGAGCGATAGCGAACGTGAACAAGTGGCACATTACTTACAAACAAAACCCAATGAAATCTAACGACACAATCAACACCTGTAGTTTTTGCGGCAAACACAAAGATGTAGTAGCCAAACTCATAGTAGGTGAGCAAGTTGCAATTTGCAACGAATGCGTAGAACTTTGTGAAACCTTACTCACTGATGAACTTGTCATCAAACCAAGTGAGCCAATAGAACTTGATCCAATCTTGATCAAAGAACACTTAGACCAGTATGTGATTGGTCAAGATCGAGCCAAACAAGTGTTAAGCGTGGCAGTGGTCAATCACTACAAACGTATCACTAATCCTGACCCTAACATAGAAGTTGAAAAATGTAACATTCTCATGCTTGGCCCTACAGGGTCGGGCAAAACATTGCTGGCTCGAACTGTAGCACGTTACTTGGATGTGCCTTTTGTTATTGCAGATGCCACAAGTTTAACCGAAGCAGGTTATGTGGGTGATGATGTAGAAAGTTTGATTTCTAGACTATTTGCAGCCGCCGGTGGTGACATTGCCAAGACACAACGTGGTATTGTGTTTATTGATGAAATTGACAAAATTAGTCGCCGTAGCGAGAGCGCCAGTATCACCCGAGATGTGTCAGGAGAAGGTGTACAACAGGCTTTGCTCAAATTGGTAGAAGGCACCAAGTGCAGAGTCACTCCCACAGGCAATCGCAAGCATCCATCGGGAGAGATGATTGAAATTGATACCACTAACATCTTGTTTATTGCTGGCGGCGCATTTGTGGGACTTGATAATGTGGTTAAAAATCGTGTGCAAGGAACCAGTATTGGATTTGGTGCTAAGATTAAAAACGATACCGTAACACATTTAGATCAAACTACTCCAGAAGACTTGATCAAGTTTGGCATGATTCCAGAGTTTGTGGGACGTTTTCCTAGTTGGGTAGCATTACAAGAACTCAGTAAAGAAGATTTAATTCGTATTCTACTAGATGTCAAACACAGTTATATCGAGCAATATTCATGGTTATTTGGCCAGGACAAGGTTGAACTAGAATTTTCACCCGATGCCCTGGAAATGATTGCAGATCGAACTATACTAAACAAAACTGGTGCTAGAGGCTTGCATTCGGAACTAGAACGTGTGTTGTTACCCCATATGTTCTATTTGGCCCGCTATCGTAGGGAAGGTATTAACCATGTGTTTATTGACGCAGATCAGGTAAATACTCCTGCAGAATTAAAGGAAGCAAATGCAAAAACTCAGGGGTAGATCGGTACTGGTTCAAGACGGCAACGTAGATAAAGCATTACGTAAGTTCAAAAAGAAGATCATGGAAACAGGACTGCTAAATGAACTTCGAGACCGTGAATTTTACACCAAGCCTACCACTGCTCGTAAACTCAAAGCAAGCGCCGCACGAAATCGTTGGAAAAAGAAACTCAACGAGCAGGCTTTGCCAAAGAAACTTTACTAAACCAATTTTTTTCTCTATAATAAATAAACATGTAGTGCCCATAGTGGGGCTACATTACAAGTCATCTTGCTTATATAAAGGAGAAAACAAATGACAAAAACTCTCACCCTTCGTTCTTTCGACATTCCCGCACTCACTAAATTTGGTATCGGTTTCGATAACATGTTTGATGAACTCATGCGTGTGAGTGCTCAACAATCCAGCACAAACTATCCACCTTATAATATTGTACAAATCAATGAAGATGAGTACACAATTAGCCTTGCTGTGGCTGGCTTTGGGCTCGATAATCTTTCAGTGACCAAGGACAAAAACTTCTTGATTATTGAAGGTAAAGAGTATCAGTCTGATAGCGAAAAGATTGTGCCAAACTATTTGCACAAAGGCATCAGCAACAGAGATTTCCGTAGAGAATTTCAGTTGGCTGATCATGTGGAAATTAGCAATGCTCACCTTGAACTTGGTATTCTAAGCGTTCACTTGCGACGTGAAGTGCCTGAAGACGCCAAGCCAAAGACTATTGCTATCACATATACTTTGTAATATAATAGTGTAAATACAGTAGCGGGATAATCCCGCTACTGAACAACAAGGAACTGAAATGGCGCAAAGCGATACAAGAACACGAATCAAACCGGCCGAAGACTTTAAAGAACCGCCAATGTACCGTGTTGTATATCTCAATGATAATCAAACAACATACGAGTTTGTGGTTGAAACATTAATAGACTATTTTGACTATACCGCAGATACTGCACATACAATCACAAGCGATATACACGATGCTGGATCGGCGTGTGTAGCGGTGTTACCTTACGAAATTGCCGAACAAAAAGGTATCGAAGTAACCATGCAGGCACGAGCACAAAACTATCCACTACAGATCAGAGTAGAGCCCGAAGGCGCAGTTTAAAAATCTACAACAATTCGTTGGGGGTAATACACTGGTTTAGCATAAGGTGTATCTCCTCTACCACGACAGTTATTTACAAAACGTATACCTGAACGTGTTTGATCTACGTTACCGTGATAGTGGCCAAAACACCAAGTATGTATTTTATTTTCAGTATCAGCAGCCATGGCCTGCATCATGAGCCGGTTGCCCATGGTATTAAAGCGCATGGTTCCATCTAAATCTATATCATGTGCAACCAATGCAGGATCAGGTACAGTATGTGTTACCATTATAATTTTTTTAACATCTTGATGCGTTTGTAACTTAGCAACACTAGATATCATGTAAGTAGCATCAGTGTTGCTCATTCTGGCAATGCCTTTGGTAGCAACATCACTGATATGATATCTTTCCTTGGCCCATTGTGCGGCTTGTTCGGGGTCAATACCAAGATCAAAATCAAATCCCCACCAACCATTGGTACCCAAAATAGCAACACCATCGACTATTACAACATTGTCTTGTAGATAAACCACATTAGGGATACGGCGCAGACGTCGAGTAAGTTCGTTATAACTATGTCCCAGGTCCTCCAGTTGAGTATAATGCTCATCGTTGCCATCAACATAGAACACAGCCTGGTAGCATTTGCCTAAATGTTTGAGGGTGCGTACCAAAATATCTCGATCTTGACAAATGTCGCCGGCAACAATGCACACAGGGCTGGTGGCTTGATAGGTCCAATCAAACTCTGTGGACCAAGTTTCAATATGAAGATCAGAAATTAAATCAAATGCTAGGCTCATGATACATATTTAAAAGGAAATGCAATGAACATTATATTTGGCGACTCAGTTGACACTTTACCAGATCATTATATCAAACTTGAACTGGATACTTTCCGTACCATCGATGGTGACAACACAATTACAGCATACTGTCTGATTGAAAAATTAGCATTAGATGAATTTGTTACAATGGAATCATACAAAAATATTCATGCAGATTTAATTAATGCTTATCGTAATCAGCATTGGAATTACTGCGAGCAAGCGATTGACGGATTGATGGGAAAGTGGAGCGGTGAACTTGATACCTTTTATACAGACTTGCTAGTCCGGGTCAAGCAACATAAAGAAAATAGTGTGCCAAGTGATTGGACCGCAGTTCGGATAAACCCCCCTAGATAGGCTGTGTTTTTTTCTGTATCCAACTTGTAAGTTTTACGCGGTCCTCTGCGGTAGGCATTCCAGGACGATATGTATCCCTCCAACGAATCATCTCAGGATCATTATTTGATGCTATCTGATCTAGTTTATCTTGATGTTTCCCCGACACAGTCAACTGATTGATTGCCGACTCAAAATTATCTTGAAATTCTTTTACAATCCGATCATGCCACTCATCGGAAAAAAATAATCTTTTGTTGTGTTCGGAGATTGCATATAGTTTACTCCATACAAGTCTTTTTTGGCCATTATTCAAGCAACTGATTCTTTTGATTTCTTGAACAATTGCTTTTAAACGTTCTCGTGGATCCAATATAGAATCGTATGTTTCATCAATGATTCCATCAAATGTTTTAAACCCGTATTGTTTTAAATACTGCAAACTTCCTGGAGTTGCTACCAGTATGAACGGACGACCGCATGCAATTGGTCGCAAGGTTTTTTCAGTGAGATGATGTCGATTGTCATCAAATAAGGTTTCAAGTACAACTTCAACTCCTGTAGTAGCATAATCCTCATTACTATAATCAGCACTGGCGCTGGCATCATGTGTGTTAGGTGGATATACTTCATGCAAATCATCACGAGAGATAGCAAGATCAGGATTGACAAATGTGTGTTGAGTATACTGCAACTGATTATCAACGGCAGAAAATGTTGTGCGACAAAAATCTACTAAATTATTGTCAACTAACATTTCCGCCAGGGTTAGCCGATATTCCCTAGTACCGCTCCAGGCACGATTGTAAATCAAGAAGTCATGAGTAATGCACTCAAAATTAACAGTTAATTTTGGATCCACTTTGGCATACCTGTACCAGTCTCGGGCAATTAAGGCATGACTCCAATAATACACTCCGATAAATCCATGATGTTGATAAAGAGCAAGGTCTTGACTATTTTGTTCAGAGTGGCACAATAGCGTTTGGTCGTATGCATTAGTTGTGGCATGCACACATGCTCGTAAATGCAATTCGGCCACAACCTCAATCAAGGCCTTGGGATATAACTTGTGTCGATTTTGCTCTAGATATTCTTTAAAATCTTTTTTGGTATACAAGTGATACATCAGGGGTTCTTGATCATGCAGTATCATACAAGGTGTAGTCATGGCTTTAAGCCAAGAGCGATCTGAAATCTTAGATGTTGTATCTATTAGATCTTCTAATTTTCTTGAGCCGTGTGGTAAAAACTGATAAATTACTATATCATCACGATTTGTAATATCATCATACAAAAAATTGTATAATCTATCTAAAGGTACACTCATATGAAAAAAATTGGATTTATTGGGATCGGCAAACTAGGTCTCGATTGTGCTGAAGTCATGGCAGAGAAGCATGAAGTTAGAGGCTACGATATTTACCCACGTACAAGCAACTCAGTAAAAGTTTGTGACATTGACGAATTGATTAATGAGAGTGAGTGGATCTTTATTGCTGTGCCAACACCACATGCCGAAGGATATGATGGTGCGGTACCCAGTTCACACTTAGAACCCCGAGACTTTGGATATGATGCTGTGATTGATGCAATCAACAAAGTTAATCTCCATGCTCGAGAATCCAAAAAGGTTGTGTTGATCTCTACAGTATTGCCGGGCACAACACGTCGTGAGTTTGTGCCCAGGCTGGCTCGCAAGCATCAGTTTTTGTACAACCCTTATCTTATTGCCATGGGTAGTGTGAAGTGGGACATGGTGAACCCTGAAATGATCATGATCGGTACCGAAGACGGCAATCCCAATGCCTTAGCCGGCGAACTGCGTGAGTTGTATGATACTGTGATGCAAAATGATCCACGCTATGAAATTGGCACCTGGGACGAATGCGAAGCCATCAAGATATTCTACAACACATTTATTTCGGCCAAGATTGGCCTTGTGAACATGATTCAAGACTTTGCCATGAAGATTGGCAACATCAATGTGGACGTGGTAACCAACGCCCTGGCACGTAGCACCTTGCGTATCATGGGACCAAAGTACATGACTGCAGGCATGGGCGATGCAGGTGCATGCCATCCACGTGACAATATTGCTCTACGTTGGTTGGCTGAAGAATATGACATTGGTTATGACTTGTTTGACACAGTGATGCATGCTCGGGAAATTCAAGCACGTAATCTTGCAAACTTTTTGGTTGAGCAAGCCAAGCAACATGGTATGAGCATTGTGATACACGGCAAAGCATACAAACCCGATGTGGCCTATTGCATTGGATCATACTCTACCTTGATCGGACACTATGTCAAGCAAGCAGGATTTGGTGTGAGATATCTAGACCCATTAGCTGATAATCCTGCTGAAGTTATTAGTGAACTAGTAGGCCCCGCTGTGATATTATGGGCACACAATCGCAAAATTACCTACAACTATATTGATGACCAAACAGATACCATGCCCTACTGTGCCATTCCAAGAGGAAGCATTATTGTTGATCCCTGGCGTAAACTTCCCGTAATAGAAGGCTTAACGGTAATACCATATGGCAACACACGAAATTCTTAAATATCACATTCCTAAATTTTGGGACGATACATTTAAACATCTTAACTACATCAACGAACATTTCAATGACACAGTCAGTATTGAACGTTGGATGTCACAAGGATACGCCAATCAATTCACTGGCGACATGTGCGATATGCGCAATACTCAACCTGAGTGGAACAAATGTTTTGTTAACATTTACACTGAACTAGGTTGGAAAGATATTGGCACCAGTTACTACCGAATGGGCACCGGCATTATTCTCCCCACACACAGCGATTTATATTTGCGCTACATTGAATTGTTTAAATTGCAAGGACAACAGCATCGCATACGTAGAGCCATTGTGTTTTTAGAAGATTGGAAGTCGGGGCATTATGCAGAATACAACGACACAGCCAAAATCAATTGGCGGGCAGGTGATGTGGTTGAATGGGCATATGATGCGCCACACATGGCAGCCAACATGGGACTTGAACCAAGATATACATTACAAATTACAGGATGGTTATGATTAAAACATATAATGAATGGAGTCCACTAAGACGTATAGTAGTAGGTTCAGCAACTGATGCCAACTGGCCAGTTAATGATACTGTATTTGCCAAGGAAGGTGAAAAGACCACCTGGCGAGAATCGCCTGTGCCACGCGGCCCTGTTCCACAAAGAATAATTGAAGAAACCAATGAAGATTTGGATAGTCTAGCAACGACACTGATGAGCCTGGGCGTAGAAGTAGTACGTCCAGATCCACTCAACTTCCAAACACACGATGGCATGTATAATTATTGCCCACGTGACCGGCTCCTTGTGTATGGGTCAACTGTAGTTGATCCTGCTATGATGTATCCCTGTAGAGACATGGAACTGCAATGCTATCATGATATACTTCAGGATGTTGAAGTAATTCATATGCCACGTGATCAAGGACTTGTACTTGATGCGGCCAATGTGTGCAGACTAGGAAACCGGATGTTGTTTTTAGAATCGGCAAGCGGCAATCGCAAAGCCTATGAATGGTTGTGTGGTGTGTTACCAGATGTTGAAATTGAGTTATGCAACTTCTATGCAGGAGTACACATTGATAGCACTATTGTACCACTGAGAGAAGGTTTGGTCATGCTAAATGGTTCTCGGGTAAATTTTGATACGGTACCCCGAGTGTTTGATGGCTGGCACAAGATTTGGATAAACGAAGTGATAGCACAGGACTTTTACCAGTATCCATATGCATCAAAATGGATAGCCATGAACATGTTGGTGGTGGATCCGCACACTGTGATATGCGACCGAAATCAAATCGAATTAATTAAAACACTCGAATCCTATAAATTCAAAGTAATTCCTTTGGAATTGAGACATTCACGCACCTTGGGAGGTGGCTTTCATTGCGTAACTTTGGATTTGGAACGCGGTTGACATTTATTGCCACATGTTGTATAATTACAGCATGACTATACCACAAATTGGCTTTTGTTGCAAATGGCTTAATGATCCCAGTGAAACTGGGGGCATGAAAGTCAACGCAAAGGACCGTGACCTAAACGGCAGATCAACTACCATGCGCTGGCTTCGCGAACACAAAAGCGAGGCAGAACAGCGTCAATGGGATATAATGAATCACAATGCTCGTGCGGCAACGCTCATGGTAGAGCGTGTGGCCACATTGCCTGAAGGTCGTAGAATGGTACGGCTAGGTAGTGAAATGCTACAAGGCTACACTGAGAAAGATTGGATCACCTGGTGGCAACGACCAGAAATCCAAGATCACTGTGCTCGAATATTTGCTCCTGTAGGCGAAACCGCAAGACGATTAGGTGTGCGACTGAGTTTCCATCCCGGACAGTTCTGTGTGCTGGCTAGTGAGAGTGATGAAATTGTAGAACGCAGTATCTTAGAGTTTGAGTATCATGCAGACATGGCTCGTTGGATGGGCTATGGTGCAACATGGCATGATCATGGATTTAAGATTAATGTGCATTTATCGGGCAAAGGTGGTCCCGCTAAATTCCTGAAGACCTTGGGTCGTCTCACTCCAGAGGCCAGGAACTTGATAACCATTGAGAATGATGAGATGACAAATGGATTGGACACTACTTTGGCTGTGGCTCAGCATGTGGCTCTTGTGTTGGATGTACACCACCACTGGATCAACAGCGGCGAATACATCGAACCGCAGGACGTTCGCACAAGTAGGGTTATTGACTCTTGGCGCGGTGTTCGTCCTGCAATGCATTTTAGTACTAGTCGCGAGGACGTTTTGGTCGACCATGATCGAGGAGTTCGACCAGACCTTGCTGAACTTCTTGCTAGAGGTTATAAAAAGCAGAAATTACGAGCACACAGTGACTTCTGTTGGAATCGGGCTGTGAATGCATGGGTACTGGGCTTTAGTGACCAGTTTGATATCCAATGCGAGGCCAAAGGTAAGAACTTGGCTAGCGAACAACTTTATGAACAATATATTTCTCAACATCATTGATTGGATTCGAAGTGACTACAAGACTAACCCATTTAGGTTTTTCGTTGAGGTACTGGCTTGGGCTGTTAGCATTGGGTGCAGTATTACGATGGCTACCACTGTACCTAATCCCCCTCTCGTTGTACTTTACCCTATATGGATCTCTGGTTGTGCTATGTATGCTTGGGCTAGTTGGACACGTCGATCGTTTGGTATGCTGGCTAACTACATCCTACTAGTCAGCATTGATTCAATTGGTCTTGTAAGAATGTTAACATAAATAAATTTACAAACAATTTACATGACAACAACGTCATGCTTTTACCAAGTTGGTAAAACCAAACATCAATCTGAGTACAATCTTTTATGGCCCATGCTATCATATTTGTAGATAGAGCTCCAAGAACACGAGAGTTAGATCTTACAAGTTTACATTATACACACTTTGCTGGCGCCGCAAAGGTGGCATCAGAGTTGAGAAAAGATGGCAAGGATGTGTTGATTGTGCCCAACTGCATGAACTTGAGTTTTGTCGGCGTACAACGAATCATTGAAAACAATCGGCAAGATCTTCTTTGGGTAGGATTGAGTACTACTCTCATGGGCATGAGAGTTACCGAACAAGACCGAGAGGACTACTATAATATATGGTCAAAATCTTCTGACGCTATTATAGACATAGATTTTCTGGTAAAAAAAGTTGATGATGCGCTGACAACAGATGTTCTTCTTTGGAACGCAAAGGCTCTGGGAAGAATCAGTCACTTGTTGTCTTCTAAATATGCTGTGCCTTTCGTAATTGGTGGAGCCTATGTTACCTCAATAGACACAACTGGACCTTTAGTGCATCCAAACATGCATGTGGTACAGAACTATGCTGAATCTTACACAAAAGAACTCACACAAGCCTTGAGTGCTGATCCTAAACAAGATGTTCCTTACTTGGTCAACAACGGTGTTTACGACAATACAGAATTTAAAGACAGCCAAATTTATTGGAATGACACCGATCTTATAGAACCCGATGACTGGCTACCAATAGAAGTGGCTAGGGGTTGTGCATTTAATTGTGCCTACTGCAACTACCCCAGACGAGGAGAGTTTGACAGTTACAGACATGCAGAATCCATGCGAGAGGAATTGATAAGAAATTATGAAAAATATGGTGTTACCAAATACATGTTGGTAGACGATCTTTACAACGACAGTAAAGAAAAAATACGATACTTGTATGATAATGTATGGAGTCGGTTGCCATTCAAACCCGAGTGGACCAGTTTCATGCGGCTTGACATGTTTTGGGCTGATCCTGAAAGTGCCGAAATAGTCAAGGCCAGTGGCGCTAGATATGGCGGCTTTGGAATTGAAACCTTGCACGACCAAGCAGGTAAAAAAATTGGTAAAGGCCTTGGCAAGAAACGCATAATAGAAACACTAACAATGCTGAAACAAGTATGGGGCAATGAAGTTTTAGTTGGTGCCAACATGATTTCAGGCCTTCCCTTTGAACCCATTGAAAGCATCTATGAAAGTATAGACTGGACCATGACGACAGATCTTATTCATGGCGCCACCTGGCAACATCTAAGCATGATTTCTCCTGATATTAAAATATCTAGTGGCATGTTACAACCCGAGCCTAAAAATCGAATCGACAGTGATTTTGATAAATTTGGGGTCAAATGGTTAGATAGAAAAAATTGGATCAACAGTGTGGGGGTAACAAACACCATGGCCATTGAAGCAGTACACAGATACCGACCCAACAATCCCTGGGCCGGCAGATTCAATCAATACTTGTATGCCGATATCCGTTCAGTTGGTATAACACATGAACAAATCGTCAATGTACGCACCGGTGGCATCACAGAAGAAATCATGGCCGAGTCAATGCAGTTGACCAAGCATCGCATAAATCAGCGTCTAAATAAATTATTAAAGATTACCGATAAACAACCTGTGTTGTAATATTTGTGTAATAATGTGCATACTAAATAAATGCAATCGACCACAACGATAGAGTGGCGCTGGAACTCGTAACCAGCAGATACCCCATATCCTGGGGTATTTTTTTGAGTATCAAGTCATATAACTGTCAAAAATTTGAGGTCACTAAATACTGGATGAAACCCACCATAGCCCTGTTCTTGCACGACCCCAAATGTAGTGTACAAAGTGGCAATGGACTCATGCGAGCCCTGGGTGACCATTACAAGTTCAAAATATTTGGTAAAAACAAACTAGAAGATGTGTTCTTTGATGACGTGGACATGATTGCTGTGCCTGGCGGGTTTGGCGATGCTGATTCATTTGAATCACTTTTCAAACACAATGCTGAACGTGTGCAACAATTTCTTGCTCGTGGTGGCAGATACCTGGGTATCTGCATGGGTGCATACTGGGCCGGCAGCGAGTATCTTGATATCTTAGATGGTGTGGATGCTGTGCAATATATACGTCGTCCCGGCACAGACACACATAGACCACATGCCAAGAACTTGCCTGTACTGTGGCGTGATCGTTGGGGAAACATTGAACCTTGGAACATGTTCTTTTACGATGGATGTGCTCTAGTAGGTGACAAGACTCGGTTCCGCACCATGGCCACATACATGAATGGTGATGCCATGGCCATCATACAAAACAACATTGGCCTAATAGGATGTCATCCCGAAAGTGAACAGTTTTGGTACGACAGTTACTCCTGGATGCGGGGCCGATATCATCGAGGCCAACATCATACATTGCTATTGGATTTTGTGGATCAGATGTTTGTAACAAAATAGTAACACAAATCTGCCTAAATACTTGCTATGCTAAAAACGTATCGCAGTATTTTTATTAGTGATGTTCACCTTGGCACACGAGATTGCAAAGCAGAAGAACTGAATAATTTTTTAAAGCACAACAGTTGCTATACGTTATATCTTGTAGGAGATATCATAGATGCATGGAAAATCCAACAAAACCGATTGCGATGGAAACAAAGTCACACCAACGTTGTGCGCAGAGTTCTGGGTCACGCCAAGCGTGGAACCAGGGTTGTATATGTAGCAGGCAATCACGATGAGTTCTTGCGTCCCATGATTCCTTATGCGGCAACATTTGGTAGTGTTGAAATATGCAATCAATGCGAACACATTGGTGCAGATGGCCGACATTATCTCGTGGTACATGGAGACTTATTTGATGGTATCACCCGCCTGGCCCCGTGGTTGAGTTTTTTAGGAGACCGAGCATATGATTTTATCCTGGGACTTAATAGTAGATTTAATTGGATCCGCCATCGTATGGGTTTTGGTTATTGGAGTCTTAGCCAGTTTCTTAAGCATAGGGTCAAAAAAGCCATTGACTTCATGTTTCACTTTGAGAGGAATCTGGCGGCCTACTGCAAAAAAAGAGGATTTGACGGTGTGGTGTGTGGTCACATCCATCACGCAGAAATAAAAGAGATAGATGGCGTTACATACATGAATGATGGTGACTGGGTTGAGAGTTGTACTGCACTGGTAGAACATCATGACGGACGTTGGGAAATTGTAACTTGGACAAAAACACATGACGAAAAAGATACTGATAATAACCGACAACTTACCGGATCAGATTAATGGCGTGGTCACTACTTACAAGAACATTGAGGCTTGTGCGGTACTGGATGGTTATACTGTTGATTATATTGATCCCGGGCGGTTCCGCTACATTAATTGCCCTCGCTACCACGAAGTCAAGATTGCCTATCCCCGGAACCTGGGCGCGAAGATTGAGGAGATTGCTCCGGAT
>Ga0209190_1002484_pt1 | contig 12415 bp, 10 predicted proteins | sample M_140205_XF_Meta_FD_187315 | JGI IMG/M metagenome (GOLD analysis project Ga0209190, IMG submission 187315) | Freshwater microbial communities from Lake Montjoie, Canada to study carbon cycling - M_140205_XF_MetaG (SPAdes) (version 2) | ecosystem: Environmental > Aquatic > Freshwater > Lake... | reverse complement strand
GCCAGCGCTCACCGTGGTGAGGCCGGAGTAGGTGTTGGCAGAGGTGCCGCTGTACGTCAGAGTTCCGGAACCAGCCTTGCTGATGCTGCCGTTGGAAATAACACCCGAAAGGGTGTCGGCAGTATTGGCGGTGGTGATCTGGCGGGTAGCATTGTTGAGGTCCATCGCGCCCGTGATAGTCACAGCTGCCGTTCCGCCCGACGCTTGACCGAGAATAAAATCACCGGTGACGCTAACATTTGCGGCGCTCAACGATCTAGCCGTGGTGCTAGCGGTCGTGATGGTTCCACCTTTGATAACGACCAAAGCGGCATTGGCAAAGCTCGTAGCGTTATTAAGGAGCGACAATGTCCCGCCGTTCGCGCCCGTATTCAGCGTCCCCAAAAAGTTAGAATAACCGGCAGTGCTATTCATTGTGAATGTGCCGGATTGGTCGGCATTCAAGACGGCTGCCGCCGTGCCTGCGATGTTGGAGGTGAAGCTAAAATTTCCAGCCCCTGCCAACTGCAAGGTATTTACACCTATACTAAGGGTGTTAAACCCCGAGAGCGTGGCCGCAGAATTGTTGTTTACCCACGTTTGGTTTGCACCAACCACGACATCTGCTTTATTTGTGAGATCGAAAATTACATTACCTGCGGTAGCGGCCATTGTGATGCCACTCGAACCTATGGTAATCGTTTTACCCCCCGTAGTGGTTGACTGAATGTTTGTGGTACCCGTGTTGTTGAAGGTGATTCCTGTGATCGAGGTATTAGCACCTAACTGAACGATCTCATTACCGTTCACGCCTGAGCCGTTAAACACGGCACTGTCCGCCGTGATACTGCTTGTCGGTGCCACTGTTCCGGCGGGACTGCCCGTCGAGCTGGTTGACCAGTTGGCGCCGGTTGCCCACGTGCCCGTGGTGGTGGTATCCCAGTAATAAGTGGTCGCGTTCGCGGCGGGCGAAGCAGCGAGAAGCATGAGGGTGATCGAGCACGGGAAGGCCTTACTCAAAAAGGTGGAGCGGGTGGGTTTCGATTTCATGGGGTTTTGGGGTACTTGGGGATTTTAGTTCAAAGCGTTTCGAAATGAGATGAAACGCGCCTGATATAGTTACTCACCGCGCCGACAGGGAATCATGGACACGAGATTTTATTTTTTTTCGTAGAGTGAATTTTCTAGGGATTCTCTCGCCTGCCGCACTCCGGACTCCGCGAAGCTCTGCCTGCGCCGACGGCAGGTCCGGCTCTGCCGACCTTAAAAAGGTAGGGCTGACCCGCCGCGGTCCGCCCACTTGTCGCCAGCGGCGTGAATTGCCCAAGCACGCAGGAGAAAATTTCCGAAGAAGTCACATTCCATCACACCTCATATCACCCGCAGGGCCAAAGTCGGCCGACCACGGCGGCCCCGCCCTACCGCCCTACCTCTTCCCTTAAAAAAATCAAAATTAAACAAACATCAATCGACAATTCTTCCTCTGTCACGCCGATGGCGACAAGTCAGCGGCGGCGGCCCCGCCCTACCCTTCGTGGGCTCGGCGAGTGCGCCCTACCGGGTACGTTACCAGTCACGTGGTCAAAGCTAGTTTCGCCGGCACCCAACTTCACCAACCCGTTGATATATTCCATCCCGTTGGGTCCAACTGCACTCAATCTAGCCACCCTCCAATATGAGAAATTATAAGAGACGGAAATAATCAGTAATATTCTTGATGTTGCGTTTTGCTGCTGCAATTCAAGCTGTGAAATGGAAGTCTGTGGCGTCGGGAACTCTGAGATTGAGCTGGCGCCGCCTCGCTGAGAAGGCACGCCAAAAGAGCGGGTAAGAACGATACCAAGAGAAGGCTGTTACGGTTGGGTCTTGGGGACCACCTATGGGAGTCGATTGAAGCAAGAGGGCAGGGGACACCCCTGCCGGAGGTGCAAACGGAAGCGATGGCAACGACTCGGTGTCGAAGGGCGAATCAAAAAATGGAAGTACGAGGACTGGGACTCGAACCCAGGACCAATTGATTAAAAGCCAACTGCTCTACCAACTGAGCTATCCTCGCCTTCATTTCCGCAAACGCGGGGCGGCACGAATAAAAGCGGACAGTCCGCTTGGCAAGATGATTTTCGCAAAGATTCTGACATTGTGAGAGAATCTGATGTTGAAATGATTGGCTTGGGTGAGTCGGCTTGGTTTTCTCACTGCGTTGCCACCTTCACGAGCAGGCCTGTCTTGCGGACGTGGCGGAGATTTGCGGCGAAAAACCACGTTGCTACAGCGCCCCAAATGCTGTTAAGTATCAGCGCTTGTTGGATTAGTGACCACGGGATCGCCTGGCCAGCGAGGACCGCCCGCATGCCTTCGAAAATCGGGGTGCAGGGCAACGCGTTGGCGAGAGGTTGAAGCCAAACGGGCAAGACCGATAAGGGATAAAAGACTGCGGCAAACGGTTGGATAAAAAATGGCACGGCCCATGCCAAGCTCTCAGCGGCTTGGCCCCATCGTAAAATCAATGCGGTGGAAATCATGCCAAGAAACCAACCGAATAGCATCAGGTTGCCGAAGAAGGGCAGCAGGCTGAAGCCCAGCGCCGAAATTTGGAATCCATAGGCAAGGGCGCCCACAACGGTCAGCACCAGCAAGGTCACGCTCACCCGCAGCACTCCCACGAGGCAAGTGGCCGCGACATACTCCACCGTTCGAACCGGTGCCACAAAGATGTTGAGCAAATTCCGCGTCCATACGTCTTCCAAAAATGAAATCGCAACGCCTTGCTGCGACCTGAACAACACGTCCCATAAGATCATCCCACCGATGAGAAAACTCAGGGAGGTTGGGAATTCTACGGTCGATTGTTTTTGAAGATAAATAGTTAGAAATCCCCAGACGAAAAGATCGACCAGAGGCCAGAAAATCAATTCCACAAACCTAACAGGATGACGTGTGTAAAGATAGACATAGCGGAGAACGAGAGCGGAAACGGTATTGATAGAAAATGGCATGATGTCGGTGGTGATCGGATGAATCAATTATTGGATGCCGATTGCTTCGACTTCTCCTCGGGCCACGCCGATGAAGAGATCTTCGAGCGATGAGCGATTGAAGCGCTCGTGAACGTCGCCTGGTGTGCCTTCAGCGAGAACCTTGCCGCCATGGAGAAAAATGAGGCGGTCGCAAACTTCTTCGATGTCACGCATGTTGTGGGATGTGTAGAGGATCGATAAGCCATTTTCTTTTTGCAGCTTGCGGAGCAACTTTCGGACTCGGTCGGCGATGTCTGGGTCGAGCGATGCGGTTGGCTCATCGAGCAGCAGGATACGAGGGTCATTGAGAAGGGATTTTGCGAGGTTCACCCGCGTCGACTCACCAGCAGAGAGCTTGCCAGTCACTGATTTTCGCAAATGGGTGATATCTAACATTTCTAGCAGCGAATCAATTTTTTGCTTGAAGTTTTTTACGCCATAGAGCTTGGCGAAGACAGTGAGGTTTTGCCAAACGAGTAAGTTGGATGGTAGGGCGGTGTAGGCGGAGGAAAAATTGATTTGGCGGAGGATTTCAATTCGGTGTTTCCAGAAATCTAGGCCAAATATACGAACTTGGCCAGAGGTTGGCGTAGTGAGTCCGAGTAAGAGATTCATCGCGGTGGTCTTGCCGGCACCGTTTACGCCTAACAATCCAAGGGATTCACCGGGAGCAAGCGAGAATGTTAATCCGTCGAGCGCAGTGAATTCGCCATAGCATTTGACAAGTTGGTCCGCCTGAAGAATCGGGGTGGTAGCGAGCATCTGTGCATCGTTGGACAGATCAGTTTGAATGACGAGAGTCAATTGGATCATCGAGTTTGGATGATCAACGAAGGATGCTCATCGAGCATATTACCGCTAGGAAATTTTCACGGATTTGTCATGTTTTGGCGTGGATTTATTTTCAAAGCCAAAAAATTCCGAGGAAAAAGCACTTTCCGTAACACAGTTGTTGCGGCGGATGAAGAATTTGTTAGAAGTTCAGATTGGTGAAATGTGGGTGGAGGGTGAGGTTTCAAATTTACGTAAACAGGCTAGTGGGCACTGGTATTTCTCACTCAAGGACGAGGGTGCGCAAATTTCTTGTGCGATGTTTGGTGCGAAAAAGCGTGAGGGTTCGGAATCGTTAGAGGATGGGGCGAAGGTACGAGTCTTTGCCGAAGCGAGTGTTTACGAGGCGCGTGGACAACTTCAGATCATCGTCCAAAAAGCTGAGCGTGCGGGTGCTGGAGACTTACAGGCGAAATTTGAATTATTAAAACGCAAGCTACACGCTGAGGGGTTGTTTGATTCGGATAGAAAAAAAGCCATCCCAAAGTTTCCGCACGTCATCGGAATCATCACTTCTGGAACTGGAGCAGCGTTACAGGATATCATCAACGTGTTGACGCGCCGCGCACCCTGGGTGCAGGTTGTGCTTTTTCCGGTGCGCGTGCAGGGCAGGGGAGCCGAGATGGAAATCGCTCAAGCGATTGAGAGAATGGGTGATCCAGAAGTTTTCGGTTATCCCCGATGCGAAGTCATTATTGTGGGTCGTGGGGGTGGATCGATCGAAGACTTATGGAATTTTAATGAGGAGGTCGTGGCGCGCGCGATCGCGGCGTGTCCCATTCCGATTATTTCCGCAGTGGGCCATGAAATTGATTTCACCATCGCCGACTTTGTAGCCGATCTGCGGGCGCCTACGCCCAGCGCCGCCGCCGAATTGGCAGTTCCGGATGGTGTTGAGTTGCTCGCACGAATCGGGCAGATGCGACTGAGAATGACGCGCCTCACGCGCGAACGATTGAAGCGCTCGCAACTCGCGGTGGAGGCACTCAAGCGGGGTGCTCTACAGCGGGATGGCGATAAACTTTTACGCGAAACGGTCATGCAACTGGATTCGGTACGAGTGCAACTTTCGCAAGCCATGCGTGGCGCACTGGATCAATTTTCGGCGCGGATCAATGAAGCCCGTGCGCGTCACCAAATGCATCACCCGGCGATAGTGTTAGATCGACGAATGGATGTTGTGGCGAACTTAGAACAACGCTTCGAGCGAGCGGCGAAGAACCAGATAGCGTTGCGTGGTAATGGTTTGGATCGTTTGCGAGGATTGCTGAGAGCGCTTGGCCCAGAATCCGCTTTTCAGCGGGGATTTTCAATCACGCTAGGGCCGGACGGGAAAATTGTAACCTCAGCCTCTACCCTCAAGCCAGGCGAGGGGATGCGGACCAAGTTTGCGGACGGTGAGACGCTGAGCGTGGTGCGAGCGGCAATTTCTCCATGATATTTCAGCATCATGGCCGAGCCTTAGGCCTTAAAATGACCACGGGCGTCGGATCCCTATTTCCGACGCCCGTGGGCCCTTTTGGGGGGCTTTTGTGCTATCCCTTACATTTAAGAAGATATCATGATTCTCGAGGTTCTCTATACCGTGATCGCGTAGTCGGTAGGAACCGTTCGTAAATGTTCGATTGCTTCACGCAAATTCTCGGCGGTGACGGTGTCGACCACCTTTGCGCTGCCGAGAGAATCTAACACAACAAAGCGAATGGCTCCGGCTGAAAACTTTTTATCGCGAGCGAGTTTTTCCATTACCATATCCGTGGTGATACTTGAAGAAAGAACGAGTGGCAGGTGGTATTGCTCTAGCAGTCTAAGGACTTTTGCGGTGTCAGTGGGTGGAAGTTTTGCATGTCTCTCTGATAGAAATAACGCGGCACGGATTCCAAGAGAGATTGCCTCGCCATGGAGCATTTGACCGTAAGGAATCGAAGCCTCGATGCCATGACCGATGGTATGGCCGAAGTTGAGCAGCGCTCGGATGTCTTTTTTTTCGTGTGCATCCGCTTCCACGATGCGTGCCTTGATTGCGATGTTGCGGGCGATGAGATCCGGCGAAACGTCTCGATTTAACGGGTTGGGTGCTTCAAGTGCTTCCAGCATCGATGAATCACGGATCGCCGCGTGTTTGATCGCCTCGGCGAATCCCTCACAGAATTCCCGGTCGGGAAGAGTCCGCAGAGTTTCTGGGTCGATGAGTACTAACAAAGGTTGATGAAAAGTGCCTAGCAGGTTTTTTCCTTCTCCGACATTCACTCCAGTTTTTCCACCGACGGACGAGTCCACTTGAGCGACGATGGTTGTAGGAACTTGAACAAAGGGGATGCCGCGCAGGAAAATGGATGCGACGAATCCGGCAAGATCGCCAACGACGCCACCCCCGAAAGCGACGACGATCGATTTTCGGTCGTGGCCACTACGGATCATTTCCCTGCATAGTGTTTCTGCTTGGGTCATCGATTTCGAGGCTTCACCCGGTGTTACGGTATGGAGAGTCGGAGAGAATCCGGCGGCTTCAAGCGAAGCTATTAGAGTTCCCGCGTGGAGGCGGGCGACCGTTTCATCACTGATGACCGCGATCCTTGGACCTGAAATCCCAGCATTTTTCATCGATTCACCGGTACGGGCCAGCAAGCCTAGCTCTACATGGACCGGGTAGGGCGAGTTGACAAGTTCGACATAAACGGAAGACATAGACTTAGCATGAAACATGTGCGGCACATGTCCAGTCCATCTCCCGGGTATTGGTAAGTCATGGCTTGCTGGTCTGGTGGACCGTCCCTTACTCTTCAATCATGCCACCAGCACCCCGCCGTCCGTCTCGAATTCAAAATGGTAAGAATTCAAACATGCCTCGGGCGGAATCAGTTCAGTCTAAAGACCGTGGGTGGGATGCTGTTGCGTCTTGGTATGATAAACTCGTCGGCGAAAGCGGATCGAACTATCATCAAAACGTGATTCTACCTGCTGCGCTGCGGATGCTTGCGCCTCAGCGTGGCGAATCCATTGTCGATATCTGCTGCGGGCAAGGGGTGCTGATCAAGCGATTGCTTGACGAGGAAATCGCGAAATTCACCGGCGTGGATGCCAGTTCTCGTCTGATTGATTTCGCAAATTCCCGCCACGGTAACGATCCTAAGGTGAATCTCATCGTCGCGGATGTCTGTGAACCTGGGGCTTGGGCAGATGGCAGTTACGATGCAGCGACCTGTCTGATGGCCGTGCATGATGTGCCAGATTTGGTTGCGATGTTTTCTAACGTATTCCGAGCACTCAAGTCTGGTGGCCGAACGGTCATGGTGATGATGCATCCATGTTTTCGTATTCCTCGGAAGACGCACTGGGGTTGGGATGGAGATCAGAAAATTCAATATCGTAGGATCGATAGTTATTCGTCGCCGTTAGAAATTCCAATCACTACCCATCCGGGAAAAGGAACCGGAGAAATGACACAATTTCATCACAGACCTCTCGCGGATATTTTATCTGCCATGGGCAAAGGTGGATTGGCTGTGGTCGCTTGCGAAGAACTTTACAGTCATCGGCGATCGCAGGCGAATGGACCGTTCAGCAAAGCAGAGCACGCAGCAGCTGAAGAATTTCCGCTTTTTATCGCTTTTAAAGCAGTGAGATTGTAGGTGTTACCAAGCTTTATTAGAACGGGTTTGATGATTGGCGTGCCGCTTTTTCAAGACTCCGTAACCTTTTAAAGGGGGGTGAGTTCAAATCACTTGCCCAAGCTTTTTATAATCGCGGTCAGGTTGTAGCGCATCATGTCGGTATAACTTAAACCTCCGGTGCCATCGGCGATCAAGGGTTCTCCGAGGCGAATTCCAGTGTCGGTGGTTAGAGTTTTTAAGATTTTAGGATTGGATTCTTTTTCCGGAAATATCGCAGCAATCTGATTTATTTTTAAATCGTTGATCAATTTTGCGAGTTCGTTCGCGTTTGGCATTTGTTCTTGGTTGATCCCTTGGATGGGGTGGGGTACGAATCCGAACTCGGCACAAAAATAATTGAATGCGGCGTGGGTAGTCGCGAGGTGGCGGTTTGCACGTGGGATTTTCAGAATTTCTTTTTTGCACCAGCGCTCGAGTGCGTCTAACTCGGTGCGGTAAATGTCAGCATTCTTTCTGAACGTATCGGCGTTCGCGGGAGATGCTGCGATGAATGCCTCTGCGACAACAGAAGTTGCTCGGCGAAATTGATCAATGGACTGCCACCAATGTGGATCGATTTCGTGTTTATCTTCATGATTGTGATCGTGCCCTTCATGGCTGCAAGTGCCTTTGAGCGTGGGTAGGGTGGCTCCGACTTCGATTATAGCAGCATTATTGGAGATGATGGCTTTTAGCTTGGGAAGGTAGCTTTCAAGTCCCATTCCTGCTGCCAGATAGAGTTGCACACCTTCTGTACGCTTGAGGTTTTCAGATTTCGGTTCGAAGCGGTGAGGGTCCGTATTCGGGCCGATGAGGTCAATCACTTCGACTTGGTCCCCGCCCACATGCCTTGCGAGATCGCCTAGTAAGGGATGCAATACCGCAACTTTTAGCTCCGCGGCGGTAAGCGGTGACGCTAACAGAACCACTCCAGCAAGAACCCAATAGATACGACAGAGTGTGGAAATGGATTGATTCATCGAGCGTTAGATCATTTCCCGCTCCATCCACCGCCAAGTGCCTTCACGAGGACCGCGATAGTGACGTGTTGGTCTGCGATGAGTTGGCTCAGACTGAGTTGGATTTGTAAAAGTTGGCGCTCGGCATCTACGACCTCGAAGTAGCTGGTTAGGCCTTTGTCGTAGCGTTCTTGTGTTAGATTAAGAGTGTCTTGTGAACTGGCGCACGCACGCTCTAGTGCCACACGAGATTTTGCCTGCCCATTGACATCCAAAAGTGCATCTTCAACCTCGCGTAAAGCGATGAGTAAAACTTGGCGGTACGCAGACAAAGATTCTTGGAAGCGACTAAGAGCTGCTCGATAGTTCGACTTATTCAATCCGCCATCGATGATTGGCTGAGCAACATTTCCTGCGAGAGATAGCACGCGATTTTCCCAGTTGAGGAGGTTTGATAGATTGATCGATTCGAAACCGCTGCCGGTGCTGAGACTGAAACTTGGATAAAATGCCGCCTCTGCCACCCCGATGCGGGCGTTGGCTGCTCGGAGGTCTTGTTCGGCAGATCTAACATCCGGACGACGATTGAGAACCTCAACTGGCAGACTTGGCTGAATTTTTGGTAGTGCCCCGTCCAATGTTTGGTGTGAGATACTGAATGCCGAGGGTACTGTGGCGCAGAGAACTGCGAGGGCGTGTTCTGTGGCTCCGCGTTGGCGGATAGCGATTGAGAGGTCGTTCTCCGCTAGATCAACCTCGGTGACGGCGCGACTTGTACCGAGTCCGTCTGCAAGGCCAGCTGCATTTTTCGATTGTTGGATTTCGAGCGAGACCTTTCTACTTTTTAACGTACTTTGTAGAATATCTTGTTGCGAGTCTAAGCCGCGCAGCAGGAAAAACTGGCGGGCGACTTCTGTGGCCACACCCAGTCGCTGAGAATCTAACATTGCTTCGGCCGCGGCTGCGTCGGCCTTTGATGCCTCGACGACGCGCTTGTTCATGCCCCAGAGATCGGGGTCGTAAGCCATATCAAAAGTACTGCGGTAGTTTTGTGATTCCAGTTTGACATCCGCGCCGGCAGGAAGATTTCCTCGCAGGACTTCTGATGAACTACGAGATGCACCAGCGCTGCCGTTAAAGCCGAGTGCTGGAAATAATGCAGAGCGGCTTACGCCGATTAAAGCTTGCGCGGTCTCAACGCGGGCTTTTGCTGCGGCAAGGTCGTTGTTAGCTGCCAATGCTCGATCTACCAACTTAGTGAGTTCACGATCGTTGAAGAGGCGCCACCAATCGTCTGGAAGCCTGTTAGGATTGGCAGAGCGTGATTCCTTCCAGTGATTTCCTGATAGGAGTTCAGGCAATTGAAAGTTTGGCCCGACCATGCAAGAAGCAAGGAGCAAACAAGCGGGTATAAGGAGGAAGCGGAAATTCATGGTTTCTTGGCGCGGTCGGGTGCATCGATAAAGACGTCCACTTGCTGACCCACGTAAAGTGGAGGATCCACTGGACGATCTAGTGAATAAATGACTTGCAGAACACGAGTATCAACGCGTTCGGTGCTGGCGCCTGTTAGTGATACCTTAGGAATGACGTAGGGTTCCACTCGGATAAAGTTCAGAGGAAAAGTGACGGTGGGATCTCCTTTTAAATAACCATATGCTTTTTGACCTTCGCGGATGCGGCTTGCGTTTTGCTCGTCGATGTCGGCGCGGACTTGCAGTTTGCTGGTTTCTCCGAGGATGATTGCTGGTTCCTTGGGCGAGGTGGAAGCGTATTCACCAGCACGAATGTTGACTTGGATGATTGTGCCATCACGCGGTGCGAGCACGGTGAGGCGTTCGATGAGTAAATTGATCCGTTGCAGTGAGTTTTCCGTGGCTTTAAGTTGGGCTTTGGCAGCGAGGAGTTGAGCCTGTGCAACGGCGACGTCTTGTTTGCGGTTTTCGAGGTCGTCGCGACTGATCGCACGGCTATCACTAACGGAGGTGAGGCGGCCAAGTTGAGATTCAAGTTTACTGAGCTGGGCCTCGCTGACCGTGATTTGAGCACGTGAAATTTCGAGATCGGACTGGGTTAATAACAACTCGGCGCGCAGATCGCGATCGTCTAGCTTTAGCAGAGGTTGGTCTTTTTTAACGGGGTCATTCACCTTGACTAACATCTCAGTGACCAATCCAGGCAGGGGCACACCAATCGCGACGTTCTCGCTGAGTGCCTCCAGAATTCCTGTTGCTGCGACAGACTCGAGATATGGTTTTTGCGGCGGCATCATCGGTGGATCGCTGGGCGGAGGCATCTGACGCTGCGCCTGTGTGCGTGAGACTGTGACGATGGCGATCACGCCGCAGATAGCCAAGACGATGGAACCGTAGCGGATTATTTTTGAGAAAAGGTTCATGAGAAATCAGTGGGCGTGTTCGTGGACGAATTGTGGTTGCTGCGAGGTTTGTTCCTTTACGTCGATAATCTCGCCATCGTCCATGCGGGCGATTCGGTCGGCGTAGGAAAAAATTCGGCTATCGTGAGTGACGATGATCACCGCCCGCTCGGGTGACCGAGCGACTTGGCGGAAGAGGTCCAAGACGATTTCGCCATTCTGCGCATCTAATGCCGCTGTGGGTTCGTCGCAAATGACGAGTGGTGGTTCGTGAACAAGAGCACGAGCGATGGCCACCCGCTGCTGTTGACCGCCGGAGAGCTTGTTAGGTCTCTCACTCCAGCGTTCTCCGAGTCCAACCTTATCCAATATTTCTCGAGAACGTTTGAGCGCTTTGCTACTTGAAATCCCTTGGATGAGTAATGGGACTCCGACATTTTCAGCGAGGGTGAGGGTGGGAATCAGGTTAAACTGTTGAAATATAAACCCGATATTTGCGGCACGAAATCGAGTGAGAGCCGATCCAGACATTTTTTCTAACTCATTTTCGAACACGTTGATTGTTCCGCTTTCTACCTGAAGTGTTCCGGCGATTGCACTAAGTAGCGTGGTCTTTCCACAACCGGATGGACCGACGAGCATCATGATTTCGCCAGTGCGAGCCTTTAGGCTAACGTCCTTAAGAACGGCAACACGGTTCGCCCCTTCTCCGAAGCCTTTTTGGACATTGCGGACATCGACGACGATGCGAGAAGATGGAGTTAGATCAAGCACGGAAGACCATGGCGGGTTCGTAGAGACTTAGGCGGATGATACCCATCAGCGCGGCAAGCATGCAGATGAGTTGCACGGCGACGAATGCACCGACTGGAATTTGCCAGGGCATGTAGAATGGGGGTTGACCATTTTTTAGCGCGCCAACCGCGAACGCGGCGGTGGCAAGCAGTCCGAGTCCGAAGCCGATGATCCCTACGGTGAGAGCTTGGAAAATGAGCATGACGCTGAGGCGGAAATTAGACATGCCCATCGCTTTAAGTGCGCCTAGGTGTTTTAGATTATCTAATACAAATGCATAGAAAGTCTGGCAGGCGATGGCCACGCCGACGATGAAGCCAATCACCACAGTCGTACCGAAAGAAATAGGTATTCCAGTGTTTTTAACATACCACCAGACCGTCGAGGTATTGAAATCACCGTAATCAATTGCTCCGGTTGGACTGATAGAATTGCCCGTTTTGTTGCCAAAGTCGACGTTGACGAATGCACGAAGTCCGTTTGTTTTTTCGATTTCCTCTGCGGCTTGGCTGGGCGTCATGCCCTCGATAGGCGCAGCGATCACGGCTGAGAGCATTTTGCGAGACTGCGGGGTGTATTGCAAAGCTCGCTCGTAGGTAGTCCAGATGTAGGGTCCACCTGTGAACGAACGCATTGCGCTGCAAATCCCCACGACCCGTGCTTCGATATCGTTAATCTCAAACTCGTCTCCGATCTTGATTCGTTTCGATGGATCTGTGGGGTCGGAAGAAAGCCGTTCCGTGGCCAGTTCGTCGATGATGACCGTGTTGGGCAGGCGAAGATCTGATAGATTTCCGGCAATCA
>Ga0209190_1002483_pt1 | contig 12417 bp, 12 predicted proteins | sample M_140205_XF_Meta_FD_187315 | JGI IMG/M metagenome (GOLD analysis project Ga0209190, IMG submission 187315) | Freshwater microbial communities from Lake Montjoie, Canada to study carbon cycling - M_140205_XF_MetaG (SPAdes) (version 2) | ecosystem: Environmental > Aquatic > Freshwater > Lake... | reverse complement strand
TTCAGGCTGTCGATATGCTCGGGGTTGAGGTTCTCCTCTTCGGCCGCGAGGATGCGATTACTCCTCTGTTCCCGAACGGTGCTGCACCGGCTGGTGTAGAAGTTATTGGGTGCTCTGAGGTAATAGAGATGAGCGACGATCCGGCGCGGTCGATCCGTTCTAAGAAAGACGCATCTGTAGTGCGCTGCGCTGAAGCGGTGCGAGACGGTGCCGCAGATGCAATGGTCGGTGCCGGTAATACCGGAGCCACTATGGGTAGCGCGCTTCTGCGAATGGGTCGCATAAAAGGCGTGGCTCGCCCGGCTGTAGCGGTACCAATTCCCGTTCCCTTCTCCCATCCCCATCTCCTCGTCGATGCCGGCGCCACCGTCGATGCATCGCCAGAGTGGCTTCTCCAGTTTGCGCTAATGGGTAGAGCATTCTCGAGGCTGCGATTCGGCGTCGAGAACCCAATGGTTGGGCTGCTCTCCAACGGTGAAGAGCCAGGTAAAGGAGACGAACTCCGCAAGAAAACTTTTGAGCTCCTAGATGGGCAGCCTTGGTTCAAGGGAAACGCTGAGGGCCGTGACTTCATGACTGGCCACCCGGAGGTTTTAGTCACAGATGGCTTTACCGGCAATGTTGCCCTCAAAGCAATGGAGGCAGCCCTTAAGGCTGCTGCCGGTATGGTCTTCACAGTCCTTGGATCTACCGATGAGACTAAGAAAGCTGCAGAGGTAGTTACAGGGCCGCTGCTCCAAGCAGTGACGGATTACTTAGACCCGGACACGTTTGGTGGCGCTGCCTTGCTCGGAGTTGATGGTGTCTGCATTATTTCGCACGGCTCATCATCGGCTCGCGCAATTGTAAATGCCTGCTCGCTCGCTATCGACTGCGTAAATGGCAACCTAGTTACCCTAATGAAGGAGACGATTCAAAATGCCGGCTGAGACACACACAACTCGCGAGCCCATTTCGCCCGATGAGGTATTTGCAATTGTTAAAGCAAATCTCTGCGAGATTCTCGAGGTATCTGAGGACACGATCCTAAGAGAATCTCGTTTCGTTGAAGACCTAGATGCAGACTCACTAGCCCTGATTGAACTCGTCGAGGCACTAGAAGAGGATCTTGGTGAGCGGACAGTGGGCTTCTCGGTCGATGATGAAGACATCTCCGATATGAAGACTGTTGGGGATGCAGTTGATTATGTAATAGCGCGCCTTGGGGGTACGTCGGCGTAACTGCCGTTCTTAATATGACCGAATCCGCGCGCCGAGCACTTGAGTCCAGAATTGGATACGCATTTCAAGATGAGTCTTTGCTCCTACGCGCCTTGGTGCATCGATCTTGGTGCGCCGAGCATTCAGATTCTCGCTCGAATGAGCAGTTTGAGTTTCTAGGAGACTCAATCCTTGGTTATGTAATTAGTGATCATGTATTCAACAAGTATCCAGACCTAAGCGAGGGGCAGTGGTCCAAGGTTCGCGCCTCAGTTGTGAATACCGAGAGCCTCGCTGAGGTTGCGCGCGGTATCGGTCTCGGTGAGTGCTTATTCCTAGGCAAAGGCGAGGCTGCTGGCGGCGGACGCGAGAAGGTCTCAATTTTGGGTGATGCAATGGAGGCCGTAATTGCTGCGGTTTACCTTGATGGTGGCGAAGAGGCTGCGCGCGAAGTCGTGTTAACGCTGCTCGCTAATGATGTTGCTACGGCGGCGAAGTTGCCGGGCTCTGATGACCCGAAGACGATGCTGCAGGAACTCGCGTTGCTGCGAGAGATAGGTCTCCCGAAATATCGCGTACACGGAGACGGCCCGGATCACGAGAAACGGTTCTATGCAACTGTTCTGCTCGATGGTGTCGAGCGTGGAGCAGGAGAGGGAGTTAGCAAGAAGCAGGCCGAGCAGGCTGCGGCGAGTATCGCCGCTGATTGGCTCCGCGAACAAGCGATTGGGTCAACCGACCCGAGCGCAGACGACGCCGAAGGGCGTACGGATCGGGGAAGTATTAATGCCTGAACTGCCAGAAGTAGAGACCATTCGTAGAGATCTTGATAAAGAAATTGCAGGTAAGAAGATCAAGTCCGTTGAGGTAACTGGTGCGCGATCAACGCGCCGCCATGAGGATGTAAAGACGTTCATCGATCCGTTGGTGGGGCGCACTGTCAAGGGTGTTGACCGCCGTGGCAAATATATGGTCGTGAAGCTAGATGGGCCTGACGTCTTGATAATCCATTTAGGGATGTCGGGGCAGTTGCTCCGCGCTCCTTCTGTTCGCACCGAGATGCCAAAGCACACCCACGTTGTAATTAATTTCACGCAGGGAGGGCAACTGCGTTTTATCGACCCGCGTACTTTCGGCGAGATGTTCGTTACTACGCTCGACGTCATTGAGGAGCAAGTCCCTGAGCTTGCTCATCTCGGGATCGATGCGCTTGCTGCTCCGGTTACGTGGAAGAACTTCGGCGGGCTGTTGACTCTGCGCAGCGCAAAACTCAAGACGGCGCTTATGGACCAGCGTGTGCTTGCCGGCATCGGGAATATCTATAGCGACGAGATTCTCTTCCACTCTGGACTCCGCTTCGACCGCTCGACTGACTCCTTAAAGCCTGAGGATGTGCGTCGCCTCTATCGCTCCACGGTTGAGGTACTCCAGGAAGCTCTTCGTCTGAGAGGGTCATCTCTCGCAGATGCTCAGTATGTAGACCTATTCGGGAAACCCGGCGGTTATCAAGCCGAGCATCAGGTCTACGCACGTGATGGACTGCCCTGCCGCCGCTGCCGCCAGACCATCACGAAGGAGAAATTTACCGGCAGAACTACCTATTTCTGCCCAGCCTGTCAGATCTGAGGGTGGAGAATAATTCGCAAGACACTGGGCTAATTCGCCGTCGCCTCCTGATCTCAGGGCGCGTTCAGGGGGTCTGGTTCAGGGATTCATGTAGTGCAGAGGCTCGGGAGAACGGCGTCTTTGGATGGGTTCGAAATACCCCTAATGGTGCCGTGGAGGCAGTATTCGAGGGTGCACCTGAGGACGTTGAGCGGCTAATTGAGTGGTCCAAGAGTGGACCAACCCATGCAGTCGTCGAGAGCGTTGAGGTCGAGATCGAGGAGCATGAAGGCCTATCAGACTTCTGGATCAAATGATTATTGAGGGTGGGTTGAGTTGGACTATGCGCGCGCACCACGGCGCTCATCGCTACGCTCCGGTTTCGGACGGAGAAGGGGTTCCAGCGCGTGTTTCTTAAGTCGTTAACCCTCAGGGGTTTCAAGTCGTTTGCCGAGAAGACAACTCTCGAGTTTGAACCAGGTGTAATGGTTGTCGTCGGCCCAAACGGATCCGGCAAGTCAAACCTCGTGGATGCTGTCGCATGGGTGCTCGGTGCTCAGGGGCCGCGCTCTCTGCGCGGTGGAAAAATGGATGATGTCATCTTTGCTGGGACATCGACGCGCCCGTCACTTGGTCGCGCAGAGGTTTCACTCACGATCGACAACGGCTCAGCAACGCTCCCAATCGAGTTCTCAGAGGTAACGATCACCCGAACCCTATTTAGGAGTGGAGACTCTGAGTACGCAATCAACGGGGTGCCTTGCCGACTCCTTGATATTCAAGAGTTGCTATCTGACTCAGGAATCGGGCGACAGCAGCACGTCATTGTGGGGCAGGGGCAACTCGACTCGGTACTAAACGCACGCCCCGAGGATCGACGACTCATAATCGAAGAGGCAGCAGGCGTGCTCAAGTATCGCAAGCGCCGCGAGAAAGCAGAGCGACGACTTGAGGCCACGGAGGGCAACCTCCTTCGTCTCAATGATCTGCTTCGTGAAGTTCGAAGAGGGCTAGCGCCGCTACAGAGGCAGGCAGATGCAGCGCGTCGCCACGATGGGCTGGTAGACGAACTCCGTGCGATTAGAACCTACCTAGCGGGAGTCGAGCTCGGAAGTCTGACCGCAAAAGGTGAGCGCATAGTCGAGAAGCGTGCTTCGTTTGCAGACGAGGATGCTCAACTGCAGGCTCGCCTGCGCGACTTAGACCTCTCTGTAATTGACGCAGAGAGATTGCTTACCATTGCTGGGCACGGCGACCTTGCAAGCATGCTTGCTCGCATCGAGGCTCTTCGTGAGAGGGCTCGAGGCATCGGAGCCCTCCTTGCTGAGAAGCAGCGCAATGTCGAGCGCGAGTTGAGCGCCGCTGCCGATGAAGGCGTTGTCGATAACTTTGTTGCGGAGGTGGGTGCACTAAGGGAGCAACTCGCAGCTGTTGATGAAGAGGCCGCGGCTCTATCTCAGACTGCAGCAGGCATCGCCTCCGCTGAGGCCGAGGCAGCTATTCGCCGTTCGGAGTTCGCAGCTCAAGAAGCAGCAGTTCCAGATGCCGGAGCAGCAGAGGCTGCCCGTAGAGAGTTAGCCGCCCGCCGCGATGCTCTTGGGCGTAGCGAGCAGGAGCCAGAGCGTCTCGATGCTCGCGCACGTGAGATTGCCGAGCGGCTGGTCCGGTTAAGCGCTGAGCAAGCAGTTCTGCAGACAAGCACGGCTGAGGCAGCTCAGAGAACCGAGAGTCTGGTGGCAGACGCGACGGCGCAGCGCTCTGCATTTGAAGCAGCAGTCTTGTCAACACAAGCAACTGAAGAGGCGCTGCGTAAGGCAGAGGCCGAGGCAAGTAGATGGGCGGCGCGCTCTGAGGCGCTCGCACTTGCATTGGATAGCGCACGTGACGCAGCAGGTGCGGCTCGCATCGATGGTCTCGCCGGTGTTGTTGGCCCTCTAGTCGATCATCTCTCAATCGAGGCAGGCACCGAGGCCGCAGTCGCTAGTGCGCTAGGTGATGCGATGCGCGCGATTGTCGTCAAGGGAGGCGACTCAGCGCGCCTTGCTCTCGACAGTCTTGTGGCCGGCGATGCTCGAGCTTTGTTGCTAGTGGTGGATTCTTCGGTCCAGTCAGTGCAGGGCGAGATGGTCCCCGCTGGCACGCGTGCACTCGTTGACTGTGTGCGCACCTCTCTTCCAGGCCTAGACGCTGTCTTGGCTCGCCTTTTAGCCGGGCATATCTTGGTCGACGGCGACTGGTCGCGTGCGCTAGATGCCGCTTTACTACGCCCCGATGTCGTTGCAGTTACGCGAGCTGGTGACCGCTTTGGTGGGCGCTCAGCATGGCGAATTGGTGCCGATGAATCAGCAGGCGTTACCCAGAGCGCTCTAGATGAGGCTCGCGAGAAGGCTGAGGCGGCGAGAGAAACCGCCGCCACCGCGCGGACAGCGTTAGACGGTGCGCGCGCCGCTGAGCGAAGTGCTCGAGAGCGTGAAGAACTTGCTCGTGAAGCGAATAGGTCCAATGCAATATCGCTAGAGAACGGAGTGGCTTCGCTCTCTCGCATTGATGGCGAGATAATTGAGAGGGCCGAGGAGAAGCGCGTACTGGAGGAAGGTGCTCTTACCCAACGCACCGCCCTCACTGATGAGCGCGCGAGAATTGCAGAGATCGAGGCGTCCCTTCCAGAGCTTGAGACATCGGAGCGCGATGCTGCAGAACTATTGGGGCAACGCATGGCTCAACGAGCCGAGTTAGAGGCGGGCGAGGCAGCGGTAGCTGCGCTCCGCAGAGACTCCGAGGTTGCATCTGCTGCAATTGAGGAGAGACGCGTTGGGCTAGAGCGCCGCCTCGGCGCAGTTGAGGAGCGACTTGCGAAGGATCCAGAGGCAAAGGCCTTAGCTGAGAATCGCAGAGCTTCGTTAGCCCTCCGAGCGAGCGATTTCGCTCACGTTGGTATTCGCCTCGCTGAGCGCACTTCACTAATTGATGTTGCGCTAGAGCGTCTACGTGGTGAGCATTATCGCCGTAGCGAGAGAGCGAGTGAGGCAGGGAGTCGCCTAGGTGATCTACGACGCGAGCGAGTTGAGGCCGAGCGGGCTCTAACTGTTGTTCGAGAGCAGGTAGGGCGATTAGAGGTAGAGGATGCGGAGACGCGCATGCGCCTCGAGACTCTCGTTGAGAGAATCCGTGCCGACTTCGACTGCGAGCCATCGGCAACACTCGATGTTGAGGCTCCGATTGCCCCAGAGGGATCAACGCTAGCGGGTAGAGGTAGAGACCTTGATCGAGAGTTGCGGATCATGGGTCCGATCAATCCACTTGCGCTCGAGGAGTACGACGCGCTTCAAGAGCGCCACGACTTCCTGCAGCAGCAACTTGAGGACGTGAAGTCGTCTCGTCGCGAACTTCAGCGCGTCATTAAGGCTGTTGATCAAGAGATTATCTCTGTATTCGAGAAGGCTTTTGATGACGTTCAGGGAAACTTTACCGACCTGTTCACGACACTCTTCCCTGGGGGAAGCGGGCGGATCTTCTTGACCGACCCGAGCAACCTATTGGAGACTGGTATCGAGATAGAGGCGCGCCCCTCAGGCAAGAACACAAAGCGCCTATCGCTCCTATCGGGTGGAGAGCGATCCTTAACCGCTCTTGCATTCCTCTTTGCGGTATTCCGATCACGCCCCTCGCCGTTCTATCTGCTCGACGAGGTAGAGGCAGCACTAGACGACGTGAACCTGCATCGTTTCTTAGATCTTGTGCGTGAGTTCCGCGACGAAGCGCAGCTATTAATCGTTACTCACCAACGGCGCACGATGGAGGCCGGTGACTGCATGTTTGGAGTCTCCATGCCTCCAGGCGGCTCTACGAAGGTTGTGAGCCAGAGAATGCGCGGGGAGATAGTCCTTCAGTGATTCTTAGGGCCTTGCAGTGATTACTCTCGCCGTTTATAGCGCCGCTGAATTTGCTGCGCCTGCGCCAGTATCGGTGTGTGGACCCCTCGGCGAGCAGGGAGTGCTCTGCAGGGTCGTCTACCAGGCAACAAATTCCTCGGGGGCGGCGCGTGCCGCTGAGATTCTCGCCAAGCCCTTTCGAATCGCCCTGATTCTTCTCATTGCGTGGGTTGTGACGCGGATACTCAGAGTCCTCGTTCGCCGCTTTGTGAAGCACCTCTCGACGGATGCAGCAGATCGATTCGCTGCATTAGGTAAGCGCACTGGAATCAGCCTATTAACGCCAGCCGAAGCAAGTCTTAGGCGCGAGCAACGCGCAAATACAATCGGGACTGTTCTGCGGAGTGTCGTCAGCCTGTTGGTCTGGGCTACTGCTGTCGTTATGTGCATGCAACTGCTCGGTATAAGCCTTGCTGCGCTAGGGATAAGTGTGGGAATAATTGGTGCTGCGCTTGCATTTGGTTCGCAGGCATTGGTGAGAGACCTAGTCACAGGCGCATTCATGCTTGTGGAGGACCAATACGGTGTCGGCGATGTTGTAGATCTTGGCTCAGCTACCGGTACTGTCGAGCACGTGACTCTCCGAGTGACACGGGTGCGTGATGTAGACGGAGTCGTTTGGTATGTGCCTAACGGCGAGATACGGCGCGTTGGAAATAAGACTCAGCAGTGGGCTGTCGTAAATCTTGATGTGCCGGTCGCATATGAAACCGAGATGGATCTAGTCATTGGTGCTCTGAACTCGGCGGGCGCAGCACTGGCATCTGACTCCGAGGTAGCCGATGCGCTCCTCCTCTCACCAGAGGTATTAGGTATCGAGTCGATTAGTGCTGACCGGATATTGGTGCGCATCAGTATTCGCACAGTTGCGACCAAGCAATGGGTCGTAGCGAGAGCCCTGCGTGCCCATGTGAAGAAGGCCCTCGATGATGCGGGAATCGATCCCGGGTTAGGGCAACTCGGTCCACAGATGGCACCCGGAGTCCCCGTTGCTAAAGCACCGGCAGCGCCAGCGCATGGAGGCATTACGGAGTTGGGCAGTTAGCATCGCCCCCGATGTCGAATTTATCGCTAGTCCTTATCGTGGTTTTGGTTGCTGCGGCAGCCCTCGCGTTGGTCGTCATTGGATACCGCTTAGCGGTTGCTCGCAGGTCACAGAGCACGCTGATTACTCCGCCGCTCCTTCCCGACCTCGCTGAAGAACAAGTCGAGGATGCTGATCGCGGTCTAGATAGCAAGAGCGTTATTGAGGATGTTCTTGAAGAGGCGACTAAGACCGAGACGACTAAGGCTGAGGCGACTAAACCGGAGCCCGTGCGCCTGCGCGATCGGCTTGGGCGCACACGCGCTGCATTCGCTGGGGCACTCGCCGGCGTCTCCGGGCGCAGTTCAATCGACGATGAGATGTGGGAGTCGCTCGAAGAGGCTTTAATCAGTGCGGATGTCGGAGTGAGTACCGCAACGCGACTTGTGGAGGCAGTTAGGGCAAGCGCTAAGGCGGCCAAGATCAAAGATGGGTCAGAGGTTGAGGGCCTGCTGCGCAAGGAGATAGCGCTCCTCCTATCGCCTGCAGACCGAACGCTTCAGATGGCTTCATCTGGGCCAACTGTTTGGATGTTTGTTGGCGTAAATGGGGTCGGTAAGACGACGACCATCGCAAAGCTTGCAACGCGTGAGGGTGCGGCCGGGCGCCATGTTGTTCTTGCAGCAGCCGATACGTTCCGGGCAGCCGCAGCGGAGCAACTTGGAATCTGGGCAGAGCGAAGTGGGGCGACTCTCGTGCGCGGTGATGAGGGAGCGGATCCAGGGTCGGTGGTATTCAATGCCATGGCCTCGGCTAATTCTCGCGGCGCCGATCTTGTGCTTGTGGATACGGCTGGGCGACTCCATACGAAGATCAACTTGATGGAGGAGCTTAAGAAACTTCGTCGGATTGTAGATAAGACCCCTGACGCTCTTACTGAGGTCATCCTTGTGCTTGATGCCACTACAGGGCAGAACGGATTGACGCAGGCACGCGAGTTTGCTTCAGCCGTTGAGGTGACCGGCGTAGCGCTGACCAAGCTCGACGGGACTGCTAAGGGAGGGATCGTCCTCGCTATCCAGTCGGAGCTCGGCATACCAGTGAAGATTGTTGGAGTCGGTGAAGGCCCCGAGGACTTGATTCCTTTCGACCCGGAGGAATTCGCGGCAGCGCTATTCGGCGAGTGATTTCTCTGCGTCTCGAGCCACCCCTTAGCGCTGCTATCTGAGTAGCCGAGAGGCTCGGGTAACCTCCGGGCAATGTTTGATTCACTCTCTGGCCGATTTGATGCGATCTTCACCCGAATGCGCGGTCGCGGCCGTCTTAGCGATGCAGATATAGATGAGATAGCACGCGAGATTCGCCTTGCTCTCCTTGAGGCGGACGTAAATGTTCGCGTAGTAAAAGACTTCATCTCTCGCATCAAGGAGCGCGCTGCTGGCGCTGAGGTCGCAAAGAGTCTCACGCCCGCTCAGCAAGTGATCAAGATCGTTCACGAGGAGTTGGTCGCAACCCTCGGTTCGACCACCGTGAAGTTGACGATGAACCCAAAGCCGCCGACAGTTGTGATGCTGAGCGGTCTTCAAGGCTCCGGAAAAACAACGGCAGCAGCAAAGCTGGCGCGACTACTAAAAAGTCAAGGTCTTCAGCCCCTTCTAGTGGCTGCCGATCTTCAGCGCCCTGCCGCGGTCGAGCAGCTCCGTGTGCTCGGAAAAAGAATTGATGTTCCTGTTTTCTATGCCAAAGAAGGCTCGCCTCAGAATGCTGTAGATGTCGCTCGCTCCGCATTTGATGAGGCTGCGCGATTAGGCCGAAATGTGATGATCGTTGATACTGCGGGTCGCCTGCAGATCGACGAGGCACTCATGGACGAGCTCATTGCGGTTCGCGACATCGTGAAGCCAACTAACTCTCTGCTGGTCGTCGATGCGATGACAGGGCAAGAGGCGGTCAACATAGCGGTCGCATTCGATAAAGCAATCGGACTTGATGGAGTAATTCTCACCAAGATCGATGGTGATGCTCGAGGCGGCGCTGCACTCTCGGTCAAGGCCGTTGTAGGTAAGCCAATTATTTATGTCGGTACCGGCGAGACGCTTGAAGACTTTGAGCCCTTCCACCCGGATCGAATGGCGAGCCGTATTCTTGGAATGGGTGATGTCCTCTCGCTCATTGAGAAAGCGGAGGCAGCCTTTAGCGCAGAGGATGCAAAGGCAGCCGAGGAGAAGATGCGCTCGGGGCAGTTCACCCTCGACGACTTCCTTGATCAGATGCAGCAGGTTCGCAAGATGGGTCCGATCGGAAACATCATGAAGATGCTCCCGGGAGTCCCCAAGGAACTCAAGGGCGCTGAGGTCGATGAGAGCCAATTGGGGAGGGTTGAGGCCATCATTAGGTCGATGACAGCCGAGGAGCGACGCGACCCATCTGTAATCAATGGATCTCGGCGCTCACGCATTGCTAAGGGCTCGGGAACAAGCACTCAAGAGGTAAATGCGCTCCTGAAACAGTTCAAGACCGTGCAGCAGATGATGAAGTCGATGTCTCAGGGGAAGAAGCCCAGGCTCCCAATCCCTGGGATGCCCAATAGGTAAGGCGGGCAGGTAAGCCGGGTAGGTAGAAGCCAAGGGATTTAGGCTTCTAGGTGCCCCGGCGTGCCTTGGAGGGGCTTGACCCGCTAGCCTGACCCCTTCGTCGGCTAAGGCTGACAGAGTTACTCCCTGGGAATCTGGGGAAGATGCGATTCCAGATAGAAGTGCTCCCGAAGTGATCTACCCGTAATAAACCTGATCTGTAATACACATGATCTCCCAACGAAGAGGAAACCAGCACGTGGCCGTCAAAATTCGTCTGATGCGAGTGGGCAAGAAGAAACAACCCACGTACCGCGTCGTCATAGCCGACTCCCGTTCACCGCGAGACGGTCGTTATATCGAGATCATCGGCCAGTACGAGCCGCGCAAGGACCCATCAGTCTTTGCCATTGATAACGACAAGGCTCTCGGTTGGTTGCGCAAAGGTGCACAGCCGACGGAGCAGGTTCACAAGTTGCTAATTGGAACCGGACTATGGGCAGAGTTTGAGGCAGAGTCGCCTAACCCGACGCTAGCCACGCGTACCGCGAAGGCGCGCACGATCGGTACCAGCAAAGCACGCGCAATTAAGGACGAGGCTGCTAAGGCTGAGGCCGCTGCGAATGCTGCCGCTGAGGCTGCTGCGAAGGCTGCAGAGGCTAAGGCCGCCGCTGAGGCTGCGAAAGCTGCAGCAGAGTCTGCCGCAGAAGAGGTTACAGAAGAGGCGACAGATGAAGCCGCTGAGGATGCAACTGCAGAGGCCTCAGAGTGAGCTCAGATTTTGAGGATGAAGTAGCCGGTCCTGGAAACCGCATCGACGAAAACTCCTCGGACTCAGGGAACTTTATTGAGGACGAAGTCGGCGGACCCGGCAACAGCATCGAGGGCGGAACCGCTAAGGCCGTTGTCGATTATGTGGCACGCTCCATTGTTGAGTCACCCGACGCAGTCGACGTTACGGCTAAGCAGCGTGGCGAGGTAGTGGAGTTGCTCATCGCAGCTGACTCAAACGACATGGGGCGTCTCATCGGTAAGCGTGGTCGCGTCATTCAGGCAATGCGTCAATTGGCGCGAGCCGCGGGTGCCGCAGATGGTGTTAAGACCACCGTCGACGTTCTCGAGTAGCAGAAATGCCTAGGGACGACGCATCGACGTCAGATCCCATTGGACGTCTCCAGGTTGGGCGAATAGGTCGCGCTCATGGGCTCAAGGGTGAGGTTGCTTTTGCGCTCACCTCTGATCGAACTGAGCGTGTAGCCCCCGGATCGATACTCCACACCGGAGCTCGATCTCTTACGGTCTCAGCATCACGCCCACATCAGGGTAGATGGCTGCTTAGTTTCAAAGAGATTAAGGACCGAACTGCTGCGGAGGAGCTCCTCGGCGAGTTTGTTATGGCGGACCCTCTAGACGCTTCAGAGATCGAGGATGGAGAGAATGTCATCTGGGTCCACGAACTTGTTGGCTCCGAGGTGCGCGATGTTTCAGGTGCCTTGCTCGGGCCGGTCGTTGCGGTTGAGGATAATCCAGCCTCAGCTTTAATGGTGGTCTCAATAAACGGCGACGAGGTATTAGTACCTGTTGTATTTATCGTCGAGAACTCTCCCGGCGTTGTAGTTATCAATCCACCGGAGGGTTTACTCGATCTCGGTAAGAGCAGTTGAGGGCGCGCTAAATGAGGGTGTTCTAAATGAGGATAGATGTATTCACGATCTTCCCGGAGTTCCTTGCCGGGCCTCTTGATGTCTCACTATTGGGGAAGGCGCGCGCCGAGGGGCGTCTTGATGTCAGGCTGCATGACCCGCGTGACTCAACCCAAGACCGCCATCGAAGTGTTGACGATTCACCATTCGGTGGTGGTGCCGGAATGCTCATGCGCCCAGACGTCTTGTTCGATGCCGTTGAGAAGGCCGAGCCGATGCGCCCTTTGCTGCTACTGACGGCGAGTGGATCCCGGTTTGATCAGGGGATGGCGAGAGAGCTTGCGAGTGGTGATGGGTTCTCGCTTATTTGCGGTCGGTTCGAAGGCGTCGATCAGAGAGTCGCGGACCACCTCTGCGACGGCGAGATCTCGGTCGGCGAT
>Ga0209190_1002481_pt1 | contig 12423 bp, 11 predicted proteins | sample M_140205_XF_Meta_FD_187315 | JGI IMG/M metagenome (GOLD analysis project Ga0209190, IMG submission 187315) | Freshwater microbial communities from Lake Montjoie, Canada to study carbon cycling - M_140205_XF_MetaG (SPAdes) (version 2) | ecosystem: Environmental > Aquatic > Freshwater > Lake... | reverse complement strand
AGACCAGCAGCTACGCCGTGCTTTACCGTCACAACACGGGCCGCAATGAGAACGGCGTACAACTCCATCACCTGGTCAAACTCAAGAACCCCAAGGTGGTCATCACCCCACTGCCAGCCATGACAGCCGCGCAACAAACGCGGCTGTTCCGGCAGATGGAGGCCTACCTGGAAGGCTTGCAGCGTCCAGACTTCATCCCGTCCCCCGGAATGCACTGTTCGAGTTGCGAGTACTTCAACGAGTGCCGCCTATGGCACTGACACCCCAACAACCCGCCGCAGGATCGTGCCACGCGCACAGTCCTGCGGCATCACCCCTTTCATCACCACATGAAACATCTCATCACTATCCTTCTCCTGCTCTTCGCGGTTGCCCCGCTGCACGCAGGCTGGTTCTTCGACGATCCACCACCGCCACCACCTGACCTCGGTCCGGAATACCGCGCCAAGATCACCAAGCTCGAAGAGCAAATATCGGAACAACACGCCACCACCTACCACTGGGAAGTTGCCACTGGCACTCTCGCCCTGGGTTGCGTGTTGTTGTTTGTCATTGGAACAGCCCTCGGGGCCAAAACACGCCAAAACTATGATGCCACACGAAGACTGGGACGAACCATCCCAACCAACACCACCCCGCCAGCTACCAACGGTGCCCACCACCACCTGGGCGAAACAGATGCGCCAGATCGTCATCCGTCGCTGGCAGCCTGAACCCTTGCCGGAACCGGAGGTCGATGGCGACCTGCCACACTTGAGCGCTATTGAGCGCTCGGCCGAGGTGATCAGTTTCACCTGCCGCCGGTTTGAATACTGGATCTCACCGCAGGGTGTCCTGCGTGAATGGTTCAAGTTCAACCTGCGTCTCGCACTCGGACTAGCGGTGCCTGCCATGCTGGTAGCACCCTTGGTCACGCTGGCCTTGAAGCAGTTCAACGAATGGATCGACCTCATCACCCGGACCACCTCCAACATGGTGCTCGTCCCGCTCTCGGCCATGCTGGTCATTGGCCTCATCTGCGGGCTCATCTCCATCGGGAAATCGATCCTCACCATGCGCCTGCGCCAGCAGCAGCAACAACAGCAACGCCGCGATCCTTACAACTACTGACGCGGCAACCTCCCACCCACACCTCAACCCCACGAGAGCCGGATGATCGCAGGATCGTCCGGCTTTTTCATTTCACGAAAGGACACTCACTCCATGGAAAACATCACTCTGTACTTCCGCGAAGGCTCCTCCGACAAAGTGTATCAGGCCAGCATCCAGCCCACGGATGCCGGCTTCATGGTACATTTCGCCTATGGTCGTCGCGGCTCCACGCTCAGCACCGGCAGCAAAACAGCAACGCCGGTCGAATATCAGATCGCCAAAGACATCTACGACAAACTCATCAAAGAAAAGACCGCCAAGGGCTACCGCCTTGGAGACACCAGTACACCACTTCAACACACCGGGAAAACTAGCTCCGGTGTACTGCCGCAGTTGTTGAACCCGGTCGAAGCACACGAACTGGAACAGTTCATCAACGACCCTGCCTACTGGATGCAGGAGAAGAAGGATGGGCGACGGCTGCTCATCCACAAGCAAGGTGACACCATCACGGGCATCAACCGCCTAGGTCTCACCGTCGCACTGCCAGCACCGCTCATCGCGGAGGCTGCGGCCTGTGCCGACGACTTCCTCATCGACGGTGAAGCCATCGGCGACACGCTGCAGGCCTTTGATCTCCTAATCATCGACGACGATGACATCCGGGGGCGGCGCTATGCTGAACGCTACCTGCACTTGATGAACTTGCTGGCCTCGTTTCAGCATCGGTACATCGAGCTGGTGGCAAACCACAGCACCACGCCGCAGAAACAACAGCACTACCAGCAACTCAGGAAACTCCATGCCGAGGGTGTTGTGTTCAAACACACCGACGCCCCCTACATACCCGGTCGCCCAAATAGCGGCGGCAGCCAGCTCAAGTACAAGTTCTACGAGACTGCCTCGTTCATCGTCGCCAAGACGAACAATAAGCGCAGCGTCTCATTGATCCTGTTTGAGAACGAAAAAGTACGCCCCGCAGGCAACGTCACCATTCCAGCCAACCACGACGTTCCTGCACCGGGAACCGTCGTGGAATGTCGCTACCTCTACGCGTTCAGGGAATCCGGCTCCATCTACCAGCCGGTTTACCTCGGACCGCGTGACGACATCCGCGCTGAGGAATGCACCACCACCCAGCTCAAATACAAAGCTGAAGTGATGCAGGCAGCCGCCTAACCAAAACCAACCACGCTGCCAGCCCATGTGCCTTCACCAGTACATGGGCTGTTCGCGTACAACCCATCGCATCCCATATGAAACCCATCACCCTTCCCATTGCGGAACTCAAACCCGCGCTTGCCGGTCTCGGCAAAGTCATCAATGCACGCGCCACACTGCCCGTGCTGCAGTACATCAAAGTCGAGCGTACTGCCGACGGCTGGATCGCGCTCACCGGCACCGATCTCGATCGCTTCGTAACGATGCGTCTCGAACATCCTGCTGAAGGTCCGCCCGCCACCGTACTGCTGCCCCTCGATCAGCTTGTACAAGTCGTCAAAAACTGCGGCACTGGCGAAACCATTGAAGTCGAATCCAGTCCCGCCGCCAGCATCATCCGCTTCCCGCTCGGCAACGAGACCGGGGAATCGAAGGTCCCCTTCGTGGTTCCCGACGAGTTCCCGCAGACTCCGCGCCTCAAGGCTGAAGCCATCCCGCTACCATCGGATCTGCGCCGTTCACTGCTCGAAGCCATGGAGTGCGCCAGCATCGACAGTACCCGCTACGTGATCAACGGCGCGTTCATCGACACTGGCAACCCCAAGGCCAACTACATCGTCGGCACCGACGGCAAGCATCTGTACAGCGCCAACTCCTTTGCGCTGCCATTGAAGCATTCAGTCATCCTGCCAAGCCACAAGTTCCTCGGCTGGAAGGAATTTAATCATGATGGCGAATGGCAGCTCAAGGCCGATGACAAACATGTCCAGTTGTCCACAAGACGCTGGCGGTTCATCAGCAAACAGATTGAAGGAACCTACCCCAACTGGCGGCAAACGGTGCCAAATCCAGCTGATGCGAAAACGATCATCACGATCAACCCGGGCCAACTGGACACGCTCATCAAGCTCATCCAGCGCATGCCCTGTCACGATGAACGGTTGTTCTGTATCGGCCTTGAATGGAAAGACGGACAGTTCCTGCTGCTAGGCCGGGACACCGCCAACGAACCCTGGCTGCGTGTTCCCGTACCGGACGTGAAAGCCACCGGCCCGGAGATCACCATCTTCGTCAACCGCAAGCTGCTCACCAAGGCACTGCACTTCGGCCTCAACACCCTCAGCCTCATCGATCCGCTCTCGCCCCTGCGCTTCCACTGTCAGGGCAAGCAGATGATCGTGATGCCACTGCGTACAAACGGTAACGATGTGCAGCCCGCCGCAACCCAACAACCCGCTCCGGTACGCGTGCCCACCGCACCACCACCACCACCGCCACCGCCACCAGCACAACAACCAACGGCAGTACAACCACCCGCAACTCAACCCCAAGCCAACAAACTCATGATCACGACACCAAACTCTGAAGGACCAACCGGCAACGACAGCAAATCCACCCTCGAAGAGGCCATCGATATGACCTTGCAAATCCGGGACAAGTTTACGGATGGGTTCAACCTCATCCGCGACCTGTCCTTGAAGCTGAAGTGCATCCACCGCGAGCACAAGACCAACAGCAGGGAGTTCAATTCCGTGCGCTCCACATTGCGCACCCTGCAAGGTCTCAAGCTGTAACCCAACACACCCACACCTCAACCCAAGGCCGGATGCGCATGTGCGTGTCCGGCCTTTTTCATTCCAGAAAGGAACACACGACTATGATTGCCAATTTTGATCTGCTTGCCCCCGTCATCCCGCCACGCCGCAGCCCTAACCTCACCCTGCACTGCGGAGCCTCGCATGTGGACCTCGACGAAGTCCGCGCTGTCTCAACACCACGTCACACCGACAGTTGGTGCCCCATTCCGCATCATCAACTCATCACCACCGTGCAGCGCACCCTGGCCACCACCAACCTGCGCATCGGCACGCAGGCACACTCGCTGTCCCACGAGGGCCAGCGCTACTTCGGCCTCATGGAAGTCCATGCCCAGAAATCCAGCGACGACTACTGCTGGGTGCTTGGCCTCCGCAACAGCCACGACAAAACGTTCCCCGCCGGCATCGTCGCCGGAGCCAGTGTGTTCGTTTGCGATAATTTGAGCTTCAGCGGCGAGATCAAATTCGCACGCAAACACACCCGGTTCATCGTCCGCGATTTGCCGCAACTGGTCAGTCGCTCCATCGGACTACTGCTCGCCAAATGGCATGATCAGGATAAACGCATCGCCGCCTACAAAGAAGCGAACATCACCGACATCGAAGCCCACGACCTCGTCATCCGCGCCACCGATGTCGGTGTCTGCAGCAACCGCCTCATCCCGCCCGTTCTTCACGAATGGCGCGAACCACGGCATAATGCCTTTGAATCACGCAACGTGTGGTCGTTGTTCAACGCATTTTCCGAATCGTTGAAGGGCGGCAATCTCGCTGAACTGCCCAAGCGCACCGAAGCCTTGCACGGTCTGCTCGACACCCACGTGGGCCTGCTTTCATGAGTGCTCCCACCCGCATTGAACGCGAGCATTACCAAAAGCTCGTGGGGCGCCAGATCCTCGCGATCTACTGGGACGAACTCGAAGGGCAGGCTTTGCCCATTCTCGTCCTCAGTGGACGTGATCAAAACGGCCACGTCGCCACCGCCACCGTTCTCGCCGATCCTGAAGGCAACGGCCCCGGCCATCTGGATCACTACTTGTGATCCTTCGAGGAAAATCGGTGATCCAGCTCCGCATCTATTCATCTCGGCATTGATGGCAATGTCGGGATGAAGGTGGTGGCATCATTTTTTTAGCTATGCCAGCGAGTCAACATCTTGAAGAACTGAGTGAACGCAATTCATGCGGGGGTGTGAATGATGATCTAGCGAAGTGGCGGGTGACGCAGGAGATGCTGGAGCGGGAGATCAGGAAATTAATAAAGGCCAAGGCGGAGCACTCAGGGGGATGAAATCGCTGCCGACACACGGCGGAAATGAGGTTGAAGAACATCAATTCAGGAAACCCTATGACATTCCGCTAAGGCAAGCTGCGTTGTGCTCTTTTTCATATTCAATCATGCAAACTTAGCGCTCAGTGAGGATGTCAGTCAGGGTTACCTCACCACGATGTTGGTAAAGAGAGCGAAAAACAGATAAGAGCTACCAACTAGCGTGGCTTCCTGTCCTTTTTCATCTCCAAACCCACCCGAGACGGCATGGTCTGTGCTGGAGCATTTGTTCAGCCGGATAAAGAGAGAACGTCTGCTGCAGATCGTGGGCGACATGCGCCATGCGACGTTTTCTGAAGGCGAGGTGCTGGTGCATGAAGGCACGAAGCCGGAGGAGGTTTACCTGCTGGTGGAAGGAAGGCTGGGCGTGTACGTGCGTGATGGCTCTGAGCGGCTGACTCGCATCTGTGTGATCAGCGAGCGAGGGAGTCTGGTTGGAGAGCAAAACGTGCGTGAGGAGCGGCGCTTCGCGAGTGCCACAGTGATCGCCCTGACGGGCTGCCAGGTAGCCGCCATCTCGAGCCACATATTCAAAGCTTTGCTGGCTGAGGACTCCAGTGCATTGGGAAAGCTTGAACAAGAGGGCAGGCGACAGGTGTTTGAGAAGTTGCGGAGGCTGCATCAGGAGGTGGCAGAGCTCACGTCGCTGGAGAATGCTTCTGATCAGTTAACGACGCGACAGTTTGAACCTGGTGCTGCGATTTACCTGGTGGGGGAGCCCGCTATCAGTGCCTTTTTCGTGGTGTCCGGCCAAGTAGATTTGATACGTCCCTCTTGCTCGGAACCGGAGAAAACCGTGGGAGAAGGCTTGGTCTTTGGCGAGGAGGAGGCAGTGTCCGGGCTGCTCCGGCAGCAGGACGCGCGGGCGGCCGACGAGGTCGAGTTGCTGGAGATCGCGTCGGAAGTCTTCAGTGGCCGGGAAAGGGCTGGGGGCACAGTGTTGAAACAGTTGTCCTTTGCGCACCGTCTGCCGCGGCTGGGCTATGCCTGCTCTTTTTCAGGTGAGGTGGAAGGGCGGCGTTGCATGGTCACGGACTACCACCAAACGGATGGTCGCCGAGTTCGCGTTCGCTATTTTCCAAATGAACTGATGGTGGAGGCCAGTGCGGCGGAAAGCGCCTCGGCCCTGCTGGAGGTGAACGGGCCTTCTCATCGGCTTTCCCTTTTGTTGACGAAGCCAGGAAACCGTCTAGCGGGCCTAACTGCCAGTCAGGATTGGCCAGGGCTGCCGGAGGCTATGCTGGCGCTGCTTCGCGGCACGGTCCTCGAGAACTGGCAGATCGATGCGTTGCATGTCTCAGCGGCATGGCTGGCGGAGGCGGCCTCTGAGCGGGTGAAGACCGGTAGTGAGGTGGTTTGCGCCTGCACCGGGGCCACGGTGACCCAGTTGCGGCTGGCCGCGAGCCAGGTGCCTACGGTAGATGCTCTCATGCGAAAGACTGGCGCCGGCAGCGTGTGTGGCGGCTGCCGCTCTCGCCTCCCCTTTTTGCTGGGGCTTGAGGAGTCGATGCTCTGTCGCCTGAAGACCTCGCCGTTATGTGATGGAGTGATCCGCGCTCAGCTGTTTTCGGCCACAGAGGAACCTCTGCCAAGAGCGGTGTGCGGGCAGCATGTTAGGGTGGAGGCGCTGCTCGATGAGCGCTGGGTAGGCAGGCCTTACACGCTGACAGGCTTCGGTCCTGAGAGTTACGAACTCGGTGTGAAGATCGAAAATGGTGGGCTGTTTTCGAACTGGCTGCACTTGGCGCCGGAGGGCTGTCTAGTGCGTGTCTCTACGCCGCAGGGCACCGTGTGCCCGGAGCCCTCTGATCCGCGTCCGCTGGTGCATGTGGTGGCGGGCATCGGTGTCACGACGGCGATAGCTTCGGCGCGGAAGCTGGCGGTCAGCCGCCCGCTTATCGTGCATTACGTCTATCGCGAAGAGGCGCAGGCGCCTTATCTTGAAGAACTGCGCGCTATGACGCAGCATCGGCGCCTGGCCTTGCACGAGCACTGCACCGGCTCTCAAGGGCGGCCTAACGGAGAATACTGGCGCCGATCAATCGCAGCTTTGGCACCCTGCGAGGTGCTGGTGTGCGGGCCGCAATCATTCAATGAGGATGTGCAGCAGGCCTGCGTTGACCTTGAGGGTATCGTCGTAAAGGCGGAGAGCTTTCTCCATTCACAGCGTGGCGAAGGCCGCACTCCGAGACCCGGTAGCTGGCGGGTTCCCGGCTTCAAACCGGCATGGCCAGTTGGTGAGCCAGTGATCGTAAAGGCGAAAACCCCGGTTGAAGTCGAGGCCAGGCAGTTTCTCGCCCAATACCATCACGAAATGAAGCCGACGAGCGAACTGTCCGCTCGAATAGAGGAGGTGCACGCAGAGATCGCCGATACGGGGACATGGATGCAAACGCTGGATGAGCTGGCTTTTGCCGCTCGTCTCGCTTGGCGAAATGCCGAGCGCTGTGTCGGCCGCCTGTATTGGAATGGTCTGCATCTGCGCGATTGCCGTCACATGACACGGGCGGAGGAGGTCGCTGTGGCGCTGTTTGATCACCTGCGCTTCGCCTACCACGGTGGAGACCTGCGCCCTGCCATCAGCGTCTTTGCTCCGGGCACTCCCGAGCGTCCCGGGCCGCGTCTGTGGAACCCGCAGCTGCTGCGCTACGCTGGCATCCGCCTCCGCACCGGTAAGCAAATCGGCGACCCGGCGCAGAACGAACTCACGAGACATATTATGAAACTCGGGTGGGAGCCTGACGGCACTGATTTTGATCTGCTCCCGCTCGTGGTGGAATTCCCTGGAGAGGAGCCACGGCTCTTCCCGTTGCCGGAGGACTGCCGCCACGAGACCCTCATTCGGCATCCACACCATGCCTGGTTGGCTGATATGGGGCTCCGATGGCATTGCGTGCCGGCGGTAAGTGACATGGCCCTGGATGCAGGCGGCGTTTCCTACCGCATGGCTCCTTTCAATGGGTGGTACCTCGACGCGGAGATCGCCGCGCGTAATTTCACCGACACCAATCGCTACAACCTGTTGCCCAAGATTGCGGAGGCGATGGGTTTCGACATCACCAACGACCGCAACCTCTGGCGTGACAAGGCCCTCCTTCTGCTCAACGAGGCAGTCCTGCATTCGTTCGATCTTGATGCGGTAAAAATCTCCGACCATCATACCATCGGCCACGAGTTCCTCGAATTCTGTCGCAACGAGCAAAAGGCCGGGAGGGAACCTTACGGCAAGTGGATGTGGCTAGTGCCTCCCGTGAGTTCTTCCACCAATGTGCTCTACCAGGAGCCATTCCGGGATGTGGCTATCAAGCCCGCCTTCCGTTACCAAAAGCCCGTCTGGCATGGGAGTAGCCTTTAGTGCGCCCAGCCATGTCTGCCACCTAGCGACGGTCCTCGATGAATGCTGAGGCCTTCGAAAGTGTAGGGCCTTTTCCGTGGATTTACGACCAACACCGGCCATGTTCCGAAAGAAACCTCTGCTTCGCTCCACCTGTCTTATCGTCGAGCGGTTCGCCCTTCATCTACCCAACCCCGAGCGGGTGACGGCTGATTACGCGGTTCTCGCGGAGCTATCCAAGGGGCTCAGCGGCGGGGAAATCTTGAATGTGTGCGTGAACGCGATTCATGCGGGGAGCACGGATGCGGACCCGGCGATGTGGAAGGTGACGCAGGCGATAATGGAGCGGGAGATTGCGAAGGTGAAGAAGGCGAAGGCGGAGCACTCGGGGGAGAAGAACAAGAGCCGGAGGAGGATTGGGTTTGGAGTGGGCGCTTAGTGTTATTTACCTGAGCGCGATGGACCAGGTTTGAAAGCATCGTTGTTGATTTTTGGCAGCCTGATGTCGTTTCCCCGGCTGTGGGATAATGCCTGTTTGCGAATCTTTCGATCATGATCCATTTTGGACGGCCATGAAGACGAAGTTGCCAATCTTCCTTTTTTTATTCTGCGCCAGCTTCGTGCTCGGTGTCGATCCCGGAGCAATAGCCGAGGTTAAAACACTTGATGGGAAAGTTTATCAAGGCGTCACAATATCTCGTGTGGAGCCTGATGGTTTGCGAATTTTTCACTCGGCAGGAATCGCAAAGATACCTGTGGAGATGTTACCTGAGGATCTCAAAGCCAAGTTTAATTTCGACATGTCACACGCGGAGGCATTTCGAGGTGAGAAAAAAATTGAAGCTGAAGCCCGCGCAAAAACGGCGTCAGAGCGTCGGCAGACGGAGGCTCAGAACGCCGCAGATTTGGCAAAAGCACAAATTGTGATTGGGAAGGTCGTTCACATCACTGCCGAAGGCTTGGTGAGCATTGCAACGAAAGATTCGGATCAAGATCGGCCAGGTGCAGAAAACACTTGGGAGTTTGGCATCAAACCGAAAGAGCCGGCATTAAGTCGATTGGAGTCTGAGCGTTCGAGCTTGCCAGCAAGCCTAAACAATTACCTCGCAAAACATGGGACGATGTGGGGCAGCACATCTGGCATAAACTACATTCGGGAAAACTGGATCAAGAACTTGAGTGATTATCAGAAATATTTTTCTCTTCGAAATGTGTTCTTTGCCTCACGATTCCATAAAAACTTATTCAGCAAGCCTGTCATCAATCAAATGGAGCTGCTGGTTCTACGCCCAAACTCATTGTTGGATGGTGCTGTCACAGGTGAAATCGTGCTGGTGTATGTGATCCCAGACGGCAGTTACCTCAGTGATACCACCGGGCGTTCTTATGCTGCATATCGGATCATCGAGATTTGCCGTGAACGTTAGTTTGAAGATTACTTCTGGACGGCTTTCGACAGCCGATCTCGTTTGCTCCTAGGAAATTGCTTTTGAAGGGGCCTGGTCGAGTTTGCCTTGGGCGCGGGGACGTGGTGTGAGGGTCTGACGCATTCATAAAATTGGCTGGCATGGAGGGGCGACTACAAAAACAAGCCTGAAGTGAACGGCGTCTTCATCATGCTCGTCAAAGAGCCTGCGCATTTGCAGGTGGTCGTCGGCACGGACACCCAGCGGCAGGTTATGAGGAAAAAAACTTGACACCCAACACGCCCCTGCAGCCCATTGTAACACCACCGCACCAATGGACACGCTCGAACTCTACCAAGGCCAAGGCCGGATCAAAACGCTCACGCTTAATCAAGCGCGCCACCTTTGGCAGGCTGGCCAGCTCACGGCCAGTGATACCGTTTGCTGGAATGGCACCACGGACCACATTCACACCATGCCGGAACTCATGGCCGCGCTGGACGCTGCACCCGCCGTGCACGTTGGCACCATCTCACCCGTGGCGATGCTCACCGCGCCGATTCCAGGGCGTTCCGCTGGCAAGCTCACACTCATCGGCAAGTTAGGCACTCTCTGCGGTGTGCTCAGTCTCCTGCTAGCCGTGGCATCACCGCGCGTGGCACTTGGTGGCGTGCTGCTTGGCTTGGCATCCTTCCTGTGGTTGCGGCGCGTGGATTGATCAGATTCTGCCTACTCTGACCAAATTCAAGCTGCGTAAACTCATCCTTCGTCCGCTGATAATCTTGGTTGTGCGGGCAATGCAACTCTCTGCTGCACGAGCCAGACGATGTTCCATAGGTCGAGGTTCTTGACCCGGTTCTCACGAAACGCCAGTGCGATCATTTTGTCCTCAAGGCTCGGGTAAGAAATTAAGACAATAACTTAAGTGTGTCAATTCACGCCTGGATTATTGGTAATCTGACGCTTGCGCAACAATCCTATATCTGTGATATGCATTAATGAAAGTATCTTCCCGAACTCTGGTAGTGGTCTGCACCCACGACATAGAACATCACCGGGAAGCGCAAAGCCGAATTTTATTGTCATCAGGACCTCACTCTGCTTTTTCTAATGTCTAACATTCAGTCTTCAGAATCCTTTTTATGTGTACTGGACTGCACCACAGGCAAGAGAGCAATCGTCAGGGATTCATCGTTTGTCATCGGCTCTGGCGCTGCCTCTGATTTACGATTGAACTCCCCGGTATGTCCGCCCGTCCTTTGTAGCATTGCAAGACGCGGGGATGTCAGTGAATTGCGCTTCAGCTCTCCATCTATCATCGACGGAAGCCAGTCTGACTTTTCGAGATCGGTGCAGGGAGAGGAACACACGGTCGTAGCCGGGGGCCATCTCTTGGGTTTCAAGCACACCAATCAGGTCGATTCATGGATGTCACTTGGAAATGATATAGGGTGGAATGTCTATGATCACAATGCGCATGCATGGCATGGCCCTTTCGGAAGCCAGCTTCTTTCCAGTTGGTTAGAAAAGTTTTCCGAGGATGATCGAAAAAAACTCGTCCTGATCCCGATAGGCATGCAGGAGATGGGGTTCCATGTACGCGATGTTCAGAGCGTGCTCGCCATTCCGCCACCCAGCCCCCGCCCCGTCGAAGAGAAGGCTTGGTTCAACAGGTTTTCCCAAGAGGACAGTTCATCGAACGATCACTCATCCGCTGCCGCTACAGAAACCATTTCTGAGGCAGTGAACAGCGAGTACGGGGAGTTCACCTGCCCGATCTGCTGGTTCAAATTCGACCGTGGTGATGCGATGAACATCGCGGTGCATAACAGCCTGCGAGGCGATCCGGTGCTTGGCGAGGAGCAGATGCAGCGCTTTCACGCGACTCGTTTCAATGATCGTGGTCAGGCGCTGGATGCCATGGGCCTTGCTTCCTCCGACCTGGCCTGCCCTCATTGCCGCAGGAAGCTACCCCCTGGCTTCCTCGATCTGCCGCACCATATCTTTTCCATTGTCGGAGCGCCGTCGTCCGGCAAATCCTATTACTTGAGTGTGCTGGTCAAATTGTTGCAGAATTCCCTGTTTCAAAACTTTGGGATCACCTTCCGTGATGCCGACCCTTCCGAGAACGTCATCCTGACCCAGATGAAGAACCAGTTGTTCTCGTCATCATCCCCGGAGGATGCCTTCCTTGCCAAGACGGACCTTGAAGGTGCGCTGTATGAGGCCCTGCCCCGGCAGGGCCGCAAGGTCCGCCTGCCCAAACCCTTCATTTTCCGCCTGTCCCATCCGGCGACTCCCGACAGTGGCTTTTCCGTGGTGTTTTATGACAATGCCGGCGAGCATTTCGAGCCGACTCGAAACAGCGCTGATTCCCCCGGTGCGCAGCACATTGCCGTCGCCACCGGCATCTTCTTTTTGTTCGACCCGCTCCATAACACCGAGTTCCGCGCCAAGATGTCGGGAGTGGTCGACCCACAGACCAAAAACCACCGTGTCGATC
>Ga0209190_1002480_pt1 | contig 12425 bp, 17 predicted proteins | sample M_140205_XF_Meta_FD_187315 | JGI IMG/M metagenome (GOLD analysis project Ga0209190, IMG submission 187315) | Freshwater microbial communities from Lake Montjoie, Canada to study carbon cycling - M_140205_XF_MetaG (SPAdes) (version 2) | ecosystem: Environmental > Aquatic > Freshwater > Lake... | reverse complement strand
TCCATGTGCGTATAGACAGTGGAGGAGCGATAGCCATTGTAATTTGATACACGGATATTCATTCTCAATGAAGTTCTATTTTGGAACTAACGAACTGGATGTGCGTAACTGGGCCGCCGACTATGGCGGGCTCAAAGAACTAAAGAAAACATTAGAAGATCAATTTGATCACACACTTATTGTGGCACAGGATGATCCTGAAATGGAGACATTTAAACTGCTACAAGAGCGGAACATGGCCAAGGTTGTGGTATTGCCCCGGCTGGGTTGCGAAGGTTTATCTGACATGCTATACAAATATGTGAATGGCGTTTACATTCCCGAAATGTGGGGTCCAGGTGAAGCGGCTCGTTTATGGTGCTATCGTGTGGAAGTTCGCGAAACACAGGCCAATATGGCTTTCCGTGAAGGTCATCGTGAATGGAATGAAGATTTATTTGCTTGATAATATACGCATATAAATATTTTTCCAATGACAAACGAATACAGCATAGCAGTCTTACTGCCCACACGTAGCCGCACTGATGCACTTACTTCAAGTGTAACTAGTATTATAGATTTGGCCAACAATGTTTCTCGCATACAACTAATCTTTGGATTTGACGACGATGATGAAATAGGTTTGAATCATTTTAAAACGGTGATTCAACCATTTTTGGACAAACGTGGGGTGTCTTACGAGGCCCAAGCATTTAAAAGCATGGGCTATGCTGGACTCAATCGCTACTACAATCATCTAGCCAAGTCAACTTCAGCCGACTGGTTGTTTGTGTGGAACGATGACGCCGTAATGGAGACACAGGGCTGGGACTCAGTTATCGAACAATACACTGGCCAATTCAAACTGTTAAAAGTTCACACTCATAACGATCACCCTTACAGTATTTTTCCTATAATGCCAAGAGCATGGTATGATCTAATGAATCATCTCAGTCGCCATCAAATGATCGATGCTGAACTAAGTCAACTGGCTTTCTTGCTGGATATCATGCAAGTGATTGAAGTTGATGTCACACACAACCAAGTTGAGTTGACCAAAGATGCAACTGATCCTCTCAAACCCAAGGTAAGATTTGAAGGTAACCCTGCTAATCCGCATGATTTCCATAATCCTCAAACCAGTGCTCGACGCTATCAGGATTGTGATACTATTGCTGAATACATGCGCTCAATTGACCTAGATACTTCTTGGTGGGAAGGCGTCAAGAGTGGAAAAAGTTATCCCTGGGAAAAATTAATTGCCTTGGATATCAACAAACAAATGAGTCAATTTGTAATGGAACTTGATGAGCGTGGGCAGGTCATGTCCTACGGCAAAGATCAAAAGAGTGAAGATGTCCGGAGGACGCTTGCAACAAAATAATATAACAGTCAGTGGCCTGATTACCGAGTGTGTTGTTTCAAACGCACCAGTTACAAAAATACTTGACTTTGGTCAGCATGCCTATGCTGATACATTTGTTCGACCAGACCAACTACATCTCAGTGAGCCTGTGTTTCCATTACAGGTATATCTCAATAGTGATTCAGGCAGTATACAACTGGGCTACGTTAGTTCGGCCCAAGATCGCTACAACCTCTACAGTTACAGTTATACTTCTAGCAACAGTCAAACAGCCAGAAGCCACTGGGATGAATATGCTCAAACAATCAAAGGCCGTGGGCGCACAGGCCTAGTGGTAGAAATTGGCAGTAACGACGGATACCTAGTGGGACAGTTTGACAATGCTGTGGGTGTAGACTCTAGCACCGAAATGTGTGCATTGGCCCAAGAAAAAGGCATTAAAACTGTTAATGCGCTGTTTGATAGCGTCACCGCTGACTTGATAAAAAACACACACGGTACCGCAGGTGTAATCATTGCCAACAATGTGTTTAACCATGCCAACGATCCTGTGATGTTTGCTCGGAGCGTGGCAGAACTACTATCAGATACAGGAGAGTTTGTGTTTGAAGTTCCGTATTGGCTCAGCATGATTGAGTCAGGAAGATTCACAGACATGGTGTATCATGAGCACCCTACTTACTTTACTATAAAAATGGCCTGGAACTTGCTGAAGACTGCTGGATTAGAAATCACTGATTTTGATGTGGTCAACTATCACGGTGGCAGTCTACGAGTGTTTGCTCGTCGGGATACTGGTGCGGATATGCCGGTCAAGATTCAAGATGCTATAGTGAGAGAAACACAGATGGGTTTGTTTGACCTTGCATTTTATCAAAACTTACAATTGCGATTTGAGCAAGAAAAAATCAAATGGTTGACCGACTTTTACCAATTGCTCAGTCAAGACCCTGATGCTGTTGTGATAGGCGTAGGTGCCGCTGCCAAAGCCAATACCTGGTTAACTTGGCACGGTCTTGACAAAACAGTGATACAGTGTATTGCTGATGCCAGCAGTCACAAACAAGGCAAGTATACTCCGTTGAGTAGAATTCCTATCGTGTCGGATCAAGAGTTTGCCAAGCATGATACACCATATGCTTTGATCATGAGTTGGAACATTCAGCACCACCTACAACAAGCCATATTAAATATCAATCCCAACACAAGGTTTATATCACAATGAAATCATACAACATTTATGCCGACCATAATCTAACCGGACTTGGTTTTTTCTCAGATGACCGCGGTACTATTACTGATATATTTTATATGGCCAATATGAATCACGGCTGTGTTATTACTAATCAACCAGGTGCGGTGCGTGGCAATCATTATCATAAATTTACCACACAGTATACTTACATATTGTCAGGGACATTAACCTACTATAGTAAAAGTATAGGCGGAGATGAGCCAACAGATGTTTTCAATGCTGTGGCAGGAGACATAATTATCAGTGAACCTCTTGAAATACACGCCATGCGGGCCGGTCCGGAAGGGTGTACCTTTATTGCTTTTGCTGAAGGTCCTAGGGGCGGTGCAGATTACGAATCTGATACCTATCGGGTCGAAAGTGTTGTTGAATGAGTACAAACGAATTTAAAGTTGCTGCCTTGATTCCCACTAGAGGGCGCACCAAGCCACTTGAAAAATCAATTAAAAGTTTGATTGAGCAAGCAGAACATCCTGACACAATACAAATTTTGATTGCATTTGACAACGATGATATTAAAATTATCAAATACTTTCAACAGGGCATACAGCCCTGGATGGACGATAACAACGTTAATTACACTGTGTTGAGTATGGATCGCCTGGGTTATCAAAATCTAAATTTATACTACAACAAGTTAGCCGAGTATTCAAATTCAGACTGGTTGATGGGATGGGGAGATGATTCGATCATGGAAACCAAAGGATGGGATACTAAAATTGCTCAACACGATGGTGAATTTAAATTACTCAAAGTTCATACTCACAATGAACATCCTTACAGTATATTTCCCATAATACCAAGAGCATGGTACATGTTGCGTGAAACATTCAGTACACATCAAATGCCCGATGCTGAACTTAGTCAAATAGCCTATATGTTAGATATTGTAGAAATAATCGATGTTTCGGTAATACACGATCGTGCTGATTTGACTGGTAATAATCGTGATGCTACTCATCAAAATCGTGTGAGTTTTGAAGGCAACCCAGACGATCCTAGAGACTTCCATCATAAAAATAATATCAATCGTCGTCATTCTGTTTGTGAAATGTTTTCTAGATATCTCAAAACTCAAGGAGTTGACATATCTTTTTGGGAGAATATTATAGCAGGAAAACAAGATCCTTGGGAAAAACTCAAACTCAATGATATAAATCAACAAATGGTTCAAAAAATTATTAGATTGCCAGATTAACATATGAATATTGATAAATTATACCAGTCAATAAAAACAATTAGGCGAGTGGAAGAAGTTGTTGCCAAAATATATCCTACCGACAAAATTAAAAGTCCAGTACACTTGGGAATTGGGCACGAAGCCGTTCAAGTGGGTGTGTGTGAAAACTTACAAAAACAAGATGTGGTGTTTGGATACTATCGAAGTCATCCACTGTATTTGGCCAAAGGCGGCAACCTCAATGCCATGATGGCCGAATTGTATGGAAAAATTACTGGGTGTGCCAAAGGATGGGGTGGTAGTATGCATCTGGTTGACATTGAACACAATGTAATGTCTACCACTGCTATTGTAGCATCAAGTGTTCCAAACGCAGTAGGCTACGCTTATGCACTTAAACTTCAAAAATCCAATCAGGTGGTTGTTAGTTTCTTTGGTGATGGCGCTACTGAAGAAGGTGTAGTATCAGAAAGTTTGAATTTTGCCGCACTTAAGAAATTACCTATTTTGTTTGTGTGTGAAAACAACGAGTTGGCTATTCATACCAAGCGCACTCAACGTCAGGCCGTGCTTGACATCTGTGGACGTGCCAGAGCCATTGGTGTTCCGGCAACGCATATCGATGAATACAATATAGAAACAATTTACAACATCGCCGGTGATCTTGTTGAAAAAATACGAAATGGCTCGGGTCCACAGTTTTTAGAAATTGCCACGAGTCGTTGGTTAGAGCACGTTGGTCCCGGCGAAGATTTTAAATTGGGGTACAGAACCGAAGATGAGGTAGCACCGTATCGAGCACAGGACGAAGTTGAACGACTGGGCAAGCAACTGAATCCTGCGGTTCGAGCACAAATTGATCAAGAGATTGAACACAAAATTGCTCAAGCAGTTGAGTTTGCAGAGTCTAGCGAATTTCCGCCACAACAGGAATTGTTAAAATATGTCTACAAGTAATCGATCTATATCTTATGTAGAAGCAATTCGAGAAGCCACCGCTATCGAGATGTCCCGTGACAGCAATGTTGTACTGTTTGGTCTTGATGTTGATGATCCAAAAGGCACGTTTGGCACCACCAAGGGATTGGCAGAACAGTTTGGTGCTGACAGATGTTTTGGAACTCCGTTGGCTGAAGATGGCATGACTGGTGTTGCTGTTGGCATGGCCTTGGCTGGTCTACGTCCCATACACAATCATTATCGCATGGACTTTGCAACCTTGGCCATGAATCAATTGATCAATGTAGCAGCCAAGACACATGCCATGTCCGGCGGTATGCAAAATGTGCCCATGGTGGTACGTATGTTGATTGGTAAAAGTTGGGGCAATGGATCGCAACATACACAAAGTCTTTATCCGCTGTTCATGAACATACCCGGCATTAAAATATGTGCGCCCAGTACACCATATGATGCAAAAGGATGTTTGGAATATGCCATCCGTGACAACAATCCTGTCATCATGGTCGAGCATAGAATGCTATACTACAGCACTGGTCATGTACCCGAAGGTGAATTATTGGTAGCACCCGGCAAAGCACGAGTGCTTGTTCCCGGCACGGATGTGACCTTGGTTGGTATCAGTTACCAATCAGTAGAATGTATGCGAGCACAAAATTATCTTGCAGATATTGGGATCAGTGCAGAAGTTATTGATCCAATTTGGTTATCGCCAATGGACATAGACACTATTGAAGCCAGTGTACGCAAAACAAAGAATCTTGTGGTGGTTGACAATGCCTGGACCATATGTGGTGCTGGTAGCGAAATCATTGCCAGTTTACATGAACGCCTGGGTGATATTGCTTGGCGGTCCAAGCGACTGGGTTTTGCCACAACACCATGCCCCACTACTCCTTCGTTAGAAGATCACTTCTATCCCACAGGACAATCAATTGCTGCCACAGCAAATGATCTTGTTAACGGTGGTGCTCAATATTGGTATCCAACTGCCAAGGACGAACTTAAATCTGTTGAATTCAAAGGACCGTTTTGAAAACTGCTGTAATCATTGGTGCCAATAGTGACATTGCCAAGAGCGCCATACAACTGCTAGAAAAACAATATCACATTGTGGCTGTTGGTCGAGAAACAATCGATCTTGATGATCCCACTAGTGATATGCGTATCGGCATGATATTGACCATGGCCGAACCAGACGTGATTGTTAATTGTGCCGGTGTATTCGATGGTGATAACACATTGGATTACGATACTGTATTTAATGTGAACTTAAAAAGTAACTGGTCTGTGATCAACTATTATATTAAAAATCCACCTGCCAAGTCTGTTAAATTTGTTATGATAGGGTCAAGTGCCTACAAACAAGGGCGTAAAAACTTTATTTTATACAGCGCCAGCAAGGCGGCGTTGTTCAACATGTGGCAAGGTGCTAGTGAATTTGTCCATGACAATTTGAAACTGGGACTGATTAACCCGGTTCATGTACATACCAAAATGGTAGCGCATAAACCACACCCAAATCCAGATATTTGTTTGGAACCAATTGATGTTGCCAAAGAGATTGCAAATTTATGCAACATGACACAAAGTCGCTACATAGATATAGATTACAAAATTAAGGAGACTGTATGAAAGTAGGAGTTATTGGAAAAGGTACTGTGGGCTCAGCAGTATATGATGGACTTGAAGGGCAAGGACACGACATGAGTTTTTACGATCCAAAAATCGAAGGCTCTAAACTTGAAGACATTTTAAATACTGAATGTGTGTTCTTGAGCGTACCTACAGATAGCACAGTCGAAGGCGACTGTGATACCAGCATAGTAGAAAAAGTTTGTAAGGAACTTTCAGACGCACACTACAAAGGTCTAGTGGGAATCAAAAGCACAGTGGTTCCAGGAACTACTGATCGTATGAAATTAACATATCCCACACTGCGTATGTGCAACGTGCCCGAGTTTCTTCGGGCAAAAACCGCCCTGGCAGATTTTATTTACAATCACGACGTGTTGGTAATTGGAGTTTACAATGATGCAGACTTCGAGTTAGTTAAAAAGATACATGGCTTTATTCCACGAAACGTAGTTCAGGTAGCACCTATTGAGGCTGAAATTATCAAATACTTTAACAACGTGCATCATGCAGTTAGTGTGACGTTTGGTAACATCATCTATGAAGTTTGTCAACGCATTGGTGCCGATTATAACAATGTGTACAACGCCATCATCAAACGCGATTGTATTAACCCTCATTACTTGTTGGTCAATGAAAAATTCCGAGCATTTGGGGGACATTGCTTGCCAAAAGATACCATGGCACTCAACAACTTGATTAAAAAACTTGGACTAGAGTTTGGAATGATTCAGGCGGCGTTTGATGACAACGAAAGGATCAAAAATGACTAAAATTCTAGTTACCGGTGCTAGTGGATTGTTAGGCACAGAGATCTGTAGACAATTAAAAACAGTTGAGGGCAACGAAGTTTGGGCTATCGACAATCACAGTCGCAGTTCAACTATTCCTCCTTGTGATCACTTCTTGGAAATTGATCTAACTGATCAAACATCAATTGATAAATTACCCCGAGTGTTTGATTACATCTATCACTATGGTGCCATCAACGGTACCAAGAATTTTTACGAACGTCCTAACCATGTGTTGGCAAACAATTTTATTTGTGACCTAAACATGTTTGAGTATGCTGGAGAAATTACAAACCTTAAAAAAATTGTGTATGCCAGCAGTAGTGAAATAGTAAGTGATGATCCTGTTAGTCCTGTGCCTGAGCATGCAAACATCACTATCCGAGACATTCACAATGCTCGTTGGAGTTATAGGCTTGCCAAAGTATGCAGTGAAAACTATTTGGCCAACAGCCGACTGCCTTATGTGATGTTGCGTTACTTCAATGTGTACGGTGAGAACAGCAAGGCTGGACACTTCTTAGCTGATCAGATTGCCAAGATCAAAGAAGGCAGATTTGAGTGCTTTGGTGCCAACGAAACTAGAAGTTTCTGTCATGTGGAAGATGCTATACGAGCCAGTATCTACTGCGCCCAAACACAAACTCGTGAACTGATCAACATTGGCAACGACAGAGAAATCACCATTATGGATGCGGCACAAATCATTGCATCAGCACTGGGTCATGCCAATCCCGCTTGGACTACCACTCCGGGCAAGCCCGGAAGCACAGCCAGTCGCAGACCTGACATCACCCGACTACGAAGCATCATGCCCGATTACGTGCCCATGAGTTTTGAATCGGGTGTGCAAAAATCAATTGGATAAACTGGCAACTTAGTCTCTTGCTAAATGCCCAATGTTTCGTGTATAATGTACAATGTATAACAAAGGATACAGATGAGTAAACTTAAAATAGCAGAACTATTTTATTCAGTTCAGGGTGAAGGTCGATACATGGGTGTACCTAGTGTGTTCTTGAGAACATTTGGGTGCAACTTTACTTGCGGTGGCTTCGGTATGCCGCGTGGTGAAATGAGTTCTGAGCGTGATGCTATCGCTGAACGCATGATTGAATTCAAAGACTACAACGAACTGCCCTTGGTGTCAACTGGCTGTGACAGTTATGCATCGTGGGATCCACGATTCAAAGACTTGAGTCCCATGCTAGAAACTAATGCTATTGTGCATCGTATCATGGAAATACTTCCGCACAAGCGTTGGGAAAACGAGCATCTTGTTATCACAGGTGGTGAACCTTTGTTAGGTTGGCAACGTGCTTATCCGGACTTGTTGAATCATCCAAGCATGGGCAGACTTCGAGAAATCACATTTGAAACTAATGGCACTCAGCGGTTAGATGATCAATTCAAACAACACTTGCACACCTGGACCTCTCATCATGGTCAAGACTTCTATAGAGAAGTAACATTTAGTGTGAGTGCTAAACTACCCGGGTCAGGTGAATCATGGTCAGATGCTATCTGTCCAGATGTGGTATGTGAATATGAAGAATATGGCTACACCTATTTGAAACTGGTTGTAGCAACAGAACAGGATCTAGCAGATGCAGAACAAGCAGTCTTGGAGTATCGCACAGCAGGCTTTACTGGTCCTGTGTATGTTATGCCTGTTGGTGGGGTTGAGCGGGTGTATACCCTTAACAATCGTGCAGTGGCAGAAATGGCAATGCGAAAAGGCTGGCGGTACAGTGATCGACTACAAGTGCCACTCTTCAAGAACGAATGGGGAACCTGATGCAAGAAACTAAACAACGCACTGTGGTTAGAACATTAACTTACAGAATAATGGCGTTGTTAATAACTGCTGTTTGGACAGGATTAAATGATGCTGTCATAATCCATATTGTGCTAACTTTGGTACACTATGTTTTTGAGAGATGTTGGTTAAGAATTAGTTGGGGTAAAATCAATGGGAATGTTTGACATATTTAAAAAGAAACCAGAGCCAGTAAAAGTCAAGGCTGAACCCAAACCCAAGGAACCTGTCAAGACTGGAAAGCAACTGGCCACTGAACGCGGCGAGCCATGGGTGGCAATCTTGAGCATGGATATTGATCCAGAGAATCTTCACCAAGGCGCATTTGAACTAGACTGGAACGACAAGTTCATATTCAATCTTATCCGTGCAGGTTACCAACTCAAAAAAGAAGACACAGATGCAGAGATAGTAGACCGTTGGTTCCAAAATGTCTGCCGTCATGTGGTTATGGAAACTTGGGAACAAGAAGAGGCCATAAAGAAGTCAGGCATTTATGTTCGATCAACTGATCTCGGTGGCGGACGCACAGAGGTCTCGTGATACTCTATGTCAACGGCGATAGTCACACTGCCGCTGCCGAAGCAGTAAACTCCTATGCCTTTGCTGAAGATGATGGCTTGTATTACGGACTAGGTCGTAGACCACATCCAGACAACGAGCGTGTGAGTTGGGGTTGCGAACTGGCCAACCATCTTAGGGCCATTTTGCATTGTGACGCTGAAAGTGCTTCTAGCAACGCTCGGATCATGCGTACCACACGAACCTGGCTACAACAACAAGACAGTCTTGAAGACACTCTGATCGTTATACAATGGTCAACATGGGAACGGCAAGAATGGCTACACAACAACACATGGTATCAAGTGAACGCCAGTGGCATAGATGATGTGCCCGTTGACCTACAAGATCGGTATCGTCGGTTCATATCCGATGTAAACTGGTCCGAAGTTAGACAACACGCTCACAGTGAAATATGGCAGTTTCATCGTGAACTTCGACTCGATAATGTTCGGCATGTGTTCTTTAATGGTAATTCAGATTTCTCAGGTGTAGCAAATCCTCACGACTGGGGTGTGAACTATATGGCACCTTATGATCCGGCCAATACCTATGATAGTGTACTGAGAAACGGTGGTTTTGCTACGGTGCGCCCAGATTCCTGGCATTTCGGTGAGGCTGCCCATTGCTTTTGGGCACAACATGTGTTAAACTACTGCAAACACAACAACTTGGTTTAAACATGCGATACTTGCTGATTGATACTGCTAACACATTTTTTCGTGCCCGTCATTCGGCTTTCAGGGCCGCTGACCCTTGGGAAAAAGTAGGCTATGCGTTACACATTGTGATGAGCAGTATCAACAAGGTACACCGTAAATTTGAAGCAGATCACGTGGTATTTGCACTAGAGGGACGTTCGTGGCGCAAGGACTACTATGAGCCTTACAAGAAGAATCGTGCTGTGGCTCGTGCGGCCCTAACAGAAACTGAAAAAGAAGAAGATCAGTTGTTCTGGGAGACGTTTGATAGCCTGACTAAATACTTGAGTGACAACACAAACTGTAGCGTGATACGTCACCCAGAGGCCGAAGCAGATGATGTGATTGCTCGCTGGATTGCCCTGCACCCACTGGATGAACACTACATCATCAGTTCGGACACAGACTTCATACAATTGCTTGCCCCCAATGTCAGTCAGTACAATGGTATAACTGACGAACTTCATACCTTGGAAGGAATCTTCGATGCTAAAGGTCGACAGGTCATTGATAAAAAAACTAAACAGCCAAAAACGATCCCGGATCCTGCCTGGTTGTTATTTGAGAAGTGTATGCGTGGTGACTCCTCAGACAACGTATTCAGTGCATATCCGGGAGTACGTGAGAAAGGCACAAAGAATAAAGTTGGTCTCCGTGAAGCCTATGCCGACCGAGACAAAAAAGGATACTCTTGGAACAATCTAATGTTGCAACGCTGGTCTGACCACAACGGAACGGAACATCGTGTGTTAGATGACTACGAACGCAACTGCATCTTGGTTGACCTCACTGCACAGCCCGCTGAGATCAAGCACAAGGTAGACCGGGCCATACATGAAAACGTCAGTCACAAGGACGTGGGACAGGTAGGAGTTAGATTTATGAAATTTTGCGGCAAATACGAATTGAACAAACTTTCAGAGTCAGCAGAGCAATATGCTCGCTGGCTCAACGAAACTTACAAAGGACACTTAAATGAACATCATAGCCAAACCAGTAGTTGACAATCAATTCTGGATACTAAAACAGGACGATCGCAAGATCGGCAATATAGAAGCCACTGATGATGGCTATGCTGTGAAAATTGACAACAAGGTCACTAGTTTCAAGACCATCAACATGATTCGGCAACGAGCACACATTGAGTTTGAAGCCATTGGCAACAAGCCCAACAAGGAGCCAGCCAGTTATCAAGTGCAAGGCTATCCTTCAGGCAGCCGAGTATACAATCCTGTTTGGGACGTACAACAAGGACTGCCCTTGTTTACCAAGAAACGTAAGTCAAAGTCATGGTTTGCTGCCGGCTGGTATCAAGTGCGTCAACGCAAGACCTGGGCAGTGACACAGAGCCCCAAACTTATTACCCTGGAGCGTTATGCTTACCAAGGTCCTTTCCATACTGAAGACGAGGCACGTAATGAACCCCTTCCGTGATCAGCAGAAGTTTATGATAGCCTGTGATCAATCAGTTGATGGGCCAATGGGTTCTCTGTTCGATATGTACTGCAATCTCATTGAAGAAGAACACAAAGAACTGCTAGCCGCATTGGCTGCCAATGATGATGTGGAAGCATTAGATGCGCTAATCGACATCTTGGTTGTGACCATTGGTGCTATCCATTCGGCAGGCTTTGATGCAGAAGGTGCGTGGAAAGAAGTCATGAAGACCAACTTTGCCAAGATCGATCACGAAACAGGCAAGGTTCGCAAGCGTGAAGATGGCAAGGTTCTAAAGCCTGTGGGCTGGGAACCACCTGATTTGAAACCTTTCTTGAAGCGGCAATGAGTCTACACATAAACCGATTCATAGACAACATCAAAGCACACGAAAGTCGCAATGCCAAGGACTTCATGTGTGCCATGCGAGATGCCAAAGATCTGCATGCTGATATAACCAAATTGTTGTTGATTGTTACCGACTTACAGTCAAAAGTTCAGGCTCTACAACAAGAGTCAGTGATCACCGTAGAAGTGGCCGGCAAGGACTTCTGAAAACTACGTATATTTTGGGATAAATAAATGTAGGAGTTTAATGAATGAGTCGACCCAAGCCACAAGTGTTGATTGAGCACACAAACAAGCAGACCTACAAGACTGAACAGGTACTTGCGGCCGAAGGTATCTGGGCGGTGTTCTTTGACAATCAACCTATCAATCTCAAAACTTCTAACCTGTTGA
>Ga0209190_1002475_pt1 | contig 12436 bp, 24 predicted proteins | sample M_140205_XF_Meta_FD_187315 | JGI IMG/M metagenome (GOLD analysis project Ga0209190, IMG submission 187315) | Freshwater microbial communities from Lake Montjoie, Canada to study carbon cycling - M_140205_XF_MetaG (SPAdes) (version 2) | ecosystem: Environmental > Aquatic > Freshwater > Lake... | reverse complement strand
AACATCCCCTCTTGGAAACAAATGCAAGAGCGGTTCTCTTTTGAGGTTGCTTGCGCTAAGTACGAAGAAGCCCTGAAAGGCAAACACTAAGACAACTCAGCCTAATGCTCGCAAGAGCATTGGGGTGCGCTGTTGCACCTTAACTAAAGGAACAATCATGTTTAGAGTATATCTGCACAAGCTTAATCGTTGGATCGAGAACATTCCCGCAACCGAAGCCCTTGTCTACAAGGAAGAAGGTTACCTCGTGGAAAGAATGACCTAACAACCCAGCCTAATGCCTGCAAAGGCATTGGAGTGTGCTGTCGCATACTACGGGGACATCGTCCCCGTTCATCTTAACTGGAGAATCTAAAATGAACCATGCTTACCTGTTGAACAGTAGCTACCCTACAATCCTACTCCTCCTCATGCTATGCGCTGAACCACAGCCCTTGTGGGATGTAATCGAACCGCTCCATGACGATCTCACCGATGCGGAAATTGACGAACTCAACCTAATCTACTCAGAAGCATAAACATGACACGCACAACCATCATCGCAGAGCTTACAGTCTTTCTTACCCTTGTGGTAAGCATCCTCTTCTTTAGTGCCCACATATGGGACGATGTCCCTCGTGGCGTTATCGTTTTGCTCGTCTCTATTTCCCTCGTGCTTGGCTATCACACAGCCCAGTTTCTTAACCGCTTTGAATCAGGAGAATAACCATGAAAGCAACTGCCTTCCCTCGCATCAAACCTATGGGCACAATGCGCCTCCCCCTAATCGGTGAGTTCGACATTGAGTACCTCTACCACGAACCCAAACGCTTCGACTACTTCACCATACGCCTCGACTTCCACGCAGGCTCTTGCGTACACCTATCGGGTGAGCAAGCTTTCGAGCGTTGGCTTGAAGAAAGATCGGGGACACTGTCCCCTTTGTGACTAAGCAACAAAACTGCTTAAAAAAGAGGCAACTCCTAGGTATCCAAGACTAAGCATCTTTCCTAAACTACGGACAAGCGTAAGTCGTTGATTTGCAAGGTGCTTTCTTGGATCCTTACTTACTTACTTATCTATTTAAATATATTTATATATATAGGAGCATCTCTATATGTGTGCGTTTATTCTCGCCTCTACTTCGCCTCTCTTTTGTACTTTATCTTTTGCTCTTTCTAAAAACGATAGCATTGTCAGCACAAACAGCGCAAAGCTAGTAGAATCGAGGCTCTCCCACTGTCCAAAGTTTAGACAAACCGCTAAGTCTTGGACACTACCAGAGACTACACATCAAAAAGGAACTTAGTCATGACAAAAACCTATATGCAAATGAAACCGAACGAGATTCACAACAAGCTAATGAAGCGCATACCGCAACCCGAGGCTCGTGAACTCAAGAAAGAACAGATCGCCAAAGCCAAGCAAGCGCAGAAGATTGAGAGACTAAGCACGTTTCAACACAAGCGTTTGTGGGGCGAACTGCTCACGCCACTCAAGTACGAACTGAGCAACGCTCGTGTTGGGGCAAGATGGAAGGGTACGTTTGAGCTTGAGCGTAAGCGTGCCTTCAACGCATACATCGCATTGATGGAGAGACTACACAACAAGTTCGATGCAATGCAGTTGGTGCGTGACGATGATGACGGCACGTTGATGACACCAAGCGAGATCGCTAGAGAGATGGACATACCCAACAAGGGCGTGCATTGGACGGATTGGATACCGCAGTCTAAGAAGCTAGAGGTAGCCACGCTCTTTGAGCAGATACCCCATGCACCCAAGACCAAGCGCAAAGTCCCCTTCGGGCGTACTCAACGCCCGAACACCCAGTTAAAGGAACGCCTACTCAAACGCACCTTAAAAGAACTGGGAAACGAAGAGACAGAGCAAGCCATCGAGTTCACGGGTGTCCGAGCGGATCGCATCAAACAGATCAAAGACGCCCTCAAACGCATCGAGGAACTCAAACCCTCAGACGCTGTGCCCCACACATGGCATGGCTTGTCCAATGATTGACAGAACAACGGGGACACTGTCCCCATTCATGGCAGACGGAGCTAGCCTAGCCGTCTACCACTTTGTAACTAGGCTGAAACAGGAGAATGAAAATGAAGAAGTGGAAAGGCGTAGTAGTAACTACATATCAGGAAGAACTAACAGTACTGGCTAACACGAAAGAGGAAGCCGAGTTACTTATGTATGACCAAGCGAATCCTGTGGGGGATAGCGTAAGTGGTGAGATGGAAGTGTATGACTTAGTTGAAACAGGAGAAGTTAAATGATGGACTATTTAAACATTGGCTCAACGCCAAACGAAGAAGACTGCGCTCAAGTAGGTAGTGACAACTACCAAGAGCGTGCACGCAAGGAGTGTAGGGCATACATGGCACAGATTCAGAAGCATTACCCCGAGCCAGACAACGGCTATTTGAAAGTGAAAGGGTTCCCGCATGACTTTGGCACTTACTACGAAGTAGTGGCGTATTACGATCCCGAAGACAGCTCATCATCTCGGTGGGCATTTGACATTGAGGGCGATGCCTTGGGCGTGCTCGCCACATGGGATGAAGAATTTAAACCAACAGTGGAAGGAGAATGAAAATGAAAGTTAAACACAAGACCAACATCCAGTTGGTAACCGATCTGATGACGCACTCACAACAGGGTGTGCTCATGCAAGCATTCATCATTGAGGCTATTGCAAGGTATGCCGAACTAACAAAGGAGGCACTAGGCAAACCCGAACAAGTGCACAACTCGTTCATAAGCGCACAAGCATGGGGTGCGTGCGCTGACGAGGCGCTCGATGCAATCACTAACCGCAACAAGGAGTAACGCAATGAGTAATTTCTATCGATACACGCCAAAAGAATTTGCACACACACTAATCATCGATTATATCAATGGCATCACCAAGTCAGCCATCTCTTGGCGGGACATAAAGTCCGAAGGCGAGATCAATGGGCGCTGGGTTATAGAGGCGCAAGACGGCACGCTTGTTGCCGACAGCGCACCAGTTGGGGCAGACGAGAGCCTGACATTCACCGCACCCAACGGCAAACGCTACTGGGACACAACGACCCACTCACAGTGGACACCAAGAACTTAAGGAGAAAGCAAATGAAGTTTTATAAGTACACGATAGCAACAGGCAACCCACGCATAGGCTATACGCTTTTGGGTGTGTTCGACACAGTCGAGGATGCGTATGCCTATGGGCAAGCATCCAATTTTGTAGGTGATTGGACAGTCATGCAAATACAGGAGGCATAAGCATGGATAAGACTAAACAGATAACCGATTGGAAGCTTGTAGTCCTTTGGGGCAACACAGAAGATGGAGAGCGTGAGTTCTTGGGCATTACTTTGCCTGAGTACTTGCGCCAAGAGATCAACACGTATCTTAATGAGCTACAAGATTTACGTGATGAGTGCGACAGCGGTGCAAGAGACGATGCTTACACGCTGTCCAATGATAGAGAAGAAACCTTTAACGCAATCAAAGAGGAGTGGAAATAATGGCAGTTATGAAAAGGATCTACACCGATGCGCAAGACGCATTCGATAAGTATTCGAGGGACACATTTGGGTTTGAACCAAGCCCCTTGACAGTTGAACATCGAGAGATGTTCATCACAGGCTATGTCCAAGCCATATTGGACGAGGTAACTAAACGCAATCAACAGGAGAACACAAATGACTGAAGCTGAATTAACAATCGCAGAGATCAAAGCGGAGATGGAGAAGTGCAAAACTTTGTTCGTTCAAATAGGGGAGTTATTGGATGGGCACAGCATAGGTGTGGTCACGATCACACTTGCCAAGTCCATCGCAGTAGTCGCAGTCACAGGCAACATGGACAAGGAAGCTTATATGCAATTGCTCGAAGATGCATACAACGACTGCGTATCGGGACAACAAGAAGAGGGACTATCAAGTCTCCATTGAGAACGGGGACGTTGTCCCCATTGGTAATTTAATCATTAACACAGAGGTAATTAAAAATGAAAATTTATTTAGCAACAAACAATAACAACGGAACACCACGCCGTTACATCGTAATGACTTTCGCACGCCACACAAGTGTTGTGCGCTTAGGTCATGAGGTAGTCATCGGGGCAACCACACTAGAGAGGCGTGGGGTCAATCATTGGACAACTGTTGACGAAGACTATGTAGCTGATATGCGTGATCTGTTGGACAGTAGCCTTAATAACCAAGAACTGGCAATGCCTGGCATGACGTTCAGAAAGCTAGATGTGACTGAACGCAACTGGCTCATCGGTGGCGGTGGCAAAGAAGCGTTTCAAAAGCTACAGTATGACATCTATGCATATCTGTATAGCCAAAAGGCAGGTAAATGGAACGAGCTAACGGACACGATAAAGATGCGCATATCGGGACAGCGGGCGTCAGTATACATCCAGTATCACGTAAACAATTATCAAACCAATTTGGATTACAGGGTACGGGCTTACAAGAATGAGCGTGCTTTCTACAAGCAACTGGGCATCCATGTTAGTCAGGCGATAAAAGACCAAGACACAAGGGAGCTTGCTGAATACATCGTTGAGTACGCAAGTGACAACGAGATCAGATCTAGTATTTTTCAGGCTCTTACTGCAACGCTATCTAGTAAGTACCGCCTAGACATCGGAGTCACGCTAACCGATTGCGATCATTATGTATTGCATAATGATGTGCATCACATCGGACGCAATGGTAGGGGTAGGGCTTGCGATAGTTGTTACGAGGAGAGTGTCGTGAATTGCGAGGATGAGGGTTACGATGATTGGCGTGACGACTTGTACTATCACGAGAGTGATGGCAACTACTATAGCTACGAAGAAGATGATGAGGACGACTACGACTCCGATGACAATGACCAAGAGCCTAATCAGTTGATGTCCTACTCAACCAATGTGCTAGACATCTTGGAGCCTGACTACTCCATCGTGTCATCTACGCATGGTGACTTCCGCATGGGTATTGAGCTAGAGATGTGCACGATGGGCATGAGTGTCAACAGCGCTGTGCAAGATGTGCGTGCTAAGTTGGGCGAAGAGTATTGCATCGTCAAAGCTGACGGCTCGTTGCCTAACAATGGCATGGAGATCGTCTCTGCACCCAGAGGACTAGCCGAGCACATCAAGCGGTTCACGGCGTGGGATATAGATAGCGACTATCGTGCTTGGAACACAGGCAAGTGCGGTATGCATATCCATGTGCACTCTAAAGCTTTCACAGGCTTGACGCTGGGTAAGTTCTTGATGATAGTCAATAGCAATGAGAACTCGGTGTTCATCAGGCAGATCGCAGGACGTCATCCATTGCATGACAGTCAAGCTCGTGACTACTGTGCATCAGAGGAGCAAGAGATACTTGACACTCCCTTGCACGCCCTCAAGGGCAAGGAGTCCTCTCGCTATCGCATGGTCAACTGTGAGAACATGAATCGTGCCGAGCGTGACCGCTTAGGTCTTACGTGCAACATCGGCAAGGCATTCAATACGATTGAGCTACGCATCTTCAAAGCGTCTCTCAAGAAGACCAGGCTACTGGCACAGATCGAGTTCACCCATGCGCTTGTCATGTTCTGTCGTGTGGCATCGTGGCGTGATCTCAATCAAAGCGAGTTCAAAGAGTGGCATGAGAACAGGGACTTGAAGCAACCCTCGTTCATCAAGTGGCTCAAGAGTACCCACAATCAGTATCCCAATCTTTGCGATTGGTATGGTATTCGCCGTAGACCCAATGCCAAGAACTCTGCACCAACAGCACTCACTTGTGCTGACACAAACTCATCAATCTAATCAATCAAGGAATATCAACTATGTGCTTAATCATTACAGGCAAATCAAACAAGATCCGTGCAACCCTTACAGAGACCAAGGGCTTACTCGGTGACATCTACACAACCAATCCCGATGGCATTGGTATCATGTATTCCACAACCAAGGGACTGAAGATCAGCAAGACGCTTCCTAAGAATGTGGCAGAGGCGCAGTCATTCATCAATCGCTTGCCCGATGATGATCGTGAGCTTGCTATTCACTTTCGTTGGACGACTCATGGCAACACAGATATGGACAACTGCCATCCTTATGATGTGATCACAGGCTATGTGGCTATGATGCACAACGGCATCTTGCATACAAGCAACACCGCTGACACAACCAAGTCAGATACGTGGCACTTCATCAAGGACTATCTGTCCGAGGCTGTGCATGAGTGTCCTCCTCTTGTACACAACAAGGGTTTCTTGACGATGGTCGCTGACTTCATTGGTGACAATCGCTTTGTGTTCATGGATGGCGAGGGGCGTATGTCTCATGTCAACTATGACCAAGGCGTTGAGCATGAGGGTATGTGGTTCAGCAATACATACGCATGGACTCCAAGCCGTCTCATCCCATCCTACAAGACATCAACCAAGAAGTCCTACAAGTCTTACTACCCATCGATGTATGGCGTAGGCTATGACGATGACTATGAGATAGCTGATTGGAACAGCAGTTTCAATGTGACCAAGCAAGACAAGGATAAGGACATCAGAGCGATGGCATTGGCAACCGAGGCAGAAGAGCCAACACCTTATCGCTACACTCCTGTGCATAGTGCCCAATGGGTAGACGATGACGCCTATACTGATGATGCCTTTCAGGACGCAGAAGAGTTCTTTTCCTTAGATCCCGCTGAGATGGCGATGAAGATCTATCGAGCCTTGGCTGATTGCGACTCCGATACTATGATGGATATGCTTGACTATCATACGGAAGAAACCTTAGCGGTTTTGTTTGATTACTTCACGCCTACACGCAACAAGTATTACAAAGCCGAGGAGGCTTCTCCTATAGAGGCACAGATAGCCAAGATGATCGAGAGCGAAGAGATCAACGGGCTCATCGGCATGGCACACAGCTCTACGCTATCTGAGGTGCTGTGCTTTTACTTCGACTGGACTGTACGTCCAGAGATGCAAGAACTCGTCTAATCGACGGGTGTCCACTACCAACGTGCAGGGAATTCCCTGTGCGTTGCGTATCTAAACAACGGGGACAATGTCCCCGTTCGTGTCTTATTTAAATCAATTTTGTATTTCGATTGGAGAACAGGGACAGCGTCCCCGTTCGTCCCTTTCTTTCACCCCCCTTTTTTTGGGCTTAAATTATGGAACTTACTTGCGAACAAGTCAACGGCGCAGAGCGTTGGGGCTTTGAGATAGCGGATATGTTCATCACCAACCCCTTGCGTAGCGAGTGCGGGCGGTTCGATGTCGATCCTTTTTTGTACTACGGCGTGCCTCAACTCATTGCCGAAGCATTGGTTATTATTAACAACGAGGAGAACTAAATGGAAATTGACATCAAGAAACTAACAGAAGAAGCAGTCAAGCACATGGAAGACGATGGCGATGTACGTTGGTCAATAGGTATGGCCTTGCAGGAAATGTACTGGGACAAAGGTTGGGGCGAGGTGCAAGATCGATTGGTCAAGCTCTACAACGACAAAGCCAAAGACAACACTTATTTATAAGGAGAACTAAATGTATACTTTTGTCTAATGGTTGACAATTGAAATCATTTCAAGTACATTCACACAAATGAAGAAACCGAGCAAGAAACAACTGGCACAACAGCCTATGACACGGCAAGTTGTGCCCTACGACACGGGCAAAGTCCAAATAGGACTGCGCTACATTCCACCACCACCCAAGATGGATGACTTTGACGAGCAAATACAGGAGGGTTTGCTTGGTGTACGTTCTTGGAAACACACGTTCCTGAGAGGTGTTTTGCTGTACTGCGGTATGGTAATAGCTATCACAGGATTTCTTTTATTATGGACAATTGCTAGAGGAGCAATGAATCATGCCTGACATTAAAACAGCGCTATCAAGCGCACTCAAAGAGTGGGACAAGCCCAACACAACAAACAACACAGAGGAAAAACAAATGGACTCAAGAAGCAATATGCCACAGACTTTTAAAATAACCAACAACATCGCACGCATGACGTTTGAGTATGTGCGTGACAACCCTGGCCTCAAAGCCAAAGAAGTGGGGCGACACTTTGGGTCTCTTGGACTCAAGCCTCATTCAGCGGTAGCCATGATGTCTGCATCGATAAAGTGTGGGGTCATGCGTAGGGACGAGGACTCAAGATACTACACGACCATACCTGAGTACAGGCCACTAAAGAAACCTAAACCACAGAGCACGCCAAGCGCAAGCATCAAAGCACCCAAGCCCATCACAAGCAAGGGCATCAAGGCTTTGCTCCCCGAGCCTACACGCACAGTCGAGCCAGAGTTGACCAATGACTATATACTTTCTAAGCTTGACGTTAGGCAAGCCTTGAGTTTGTACAGGGAGCTCATCAATATCTTTACAGGCAAGATGTAATGTTTACATTCCTCAACATCTTAACGTGGTTCTTGCTACTCATGGGGGTAGCAGGATGTGTGCTTTTAATTGCGTTCATAGTATGGACAATGACAGGAGAACTAAATGACAAACGATGAGTTGGTACACGCTTTTGAGATCGCCGAGGAGTCGATGGCTGGGTTCGCCCCAGTAGGCTCATTCGAGATGATCCTTGCCGAAGCGTTACTCACAGTACGCAAAGCCTACAATGCGGACATGGCGGTGATGATGCAACGTCTTAAGCGTGCGTTGGAAACGCCATGCGAGGGCGCTGTAAAAGTATCGCCTTGGGAGTTTAATATGCTGACAAGTACTGACGATTCAAAAGTAGGCAAACCTATGGTGTGGTCACAATGGCCGATAGAGGAGAAAAATAATGATCGCACTTAGACTACCTAAACTTTTTGATTGGTTGTATAAACTAATTGATTGGCTACCATCCATTAGGTTCATGCAAAACAAAGAAGTTGTAACTGAAATCAAAGAAAAAAAGCAACGCAAGAAATACACATCGCACAAGGAGGAGCGTGCTAACTTCAGCGAACTGTTGGACGGCATTGAGTCTACGTTTGAGTCTTATAAGTTTCCAACACTACAGTCGGAATCATGGTTAGATAGAGACTCGATCATTGGTTTGAAGAAGTTGGGCGCTTTTGTACCAAATCCTTGGGTGATGCCCGATCCTTATCACGAAGAAGATTATAAAGTAGAAGACGTAAAAGTACTTCCTGCCATCATGTGTGTGTCTCTTGGTTATAAGGCATACTCAAAAGAAAACGAAGATAAGATGCCCGCTAAATTTATGTTTGCGGTTAAACACAAGAAGCTACCTTGGAATGTTGCGTACAAAACAGGTACACCATATTTATTTGGCATGGCTTATGAATGGAAAGGCAAATTAATGTGGTTGCACATGTACATGACTGTGAACAAACACTCAGGACGCGTTGAGATGTGTGATGAACTGCGAGAAACAACCAATGTTATACCTAGTAAATCTGTTGCTTCCAGACACGCCAATGGGCAATCATCAGTTATTAAAAGACGTCAATGGGGCAGTGCTCCGTTATTGTATGGAACACTCGACAATGACGTTGAACAAACTAAAAAGGTATACAGAGGAATGTTTTGTACCATGATGGATTGGTGGGTTAAGCGCGACGAGCGTTGGAATGTAATTGTTAAACATAATGGTGATAGATTGTCGTTTGGTGTGCCCAACAATATGACCAAACAATATTTTAAAGATAGAGATAAAACAATTAAAACTGCAAACGGCCAAACTAAAAAAATAGTGCATTATGTTAAAGAGCATCAGCGTATTTATGGCGATACGATTAGCACAATCAAAGAACACATAAGAGGACTGCATGACTTTAATTGGAAAGGGTATCAAGTACAGGTTGTATCTCCAAGGTTAGAACAAAAAACAGCTTCTGGATTTACTCTTGCAGCTGATATGGAATCCGAAGAACAGAGTAACGTAGTTTACTTAAGTAAACTTGGAAAGATGTTGGCAGATTTAGAAGAAAGAAAGGTATACAAATGATGAATAAATTTTTAGTTCAAAATGAGTTCGGTGTCATGGTATTGGACATCTTTGCGCTGTGGCTTGACACGCACAACTTGGGTGACATTGACAATCCAAACCCTATCCACAATGAGATAGCCGTGGACATATTTTTGATTGGAGTAGTCAATGACTGACACAACAGGATGGCGCAAGAGACAGATCATGGCTGAAGATGACGACGATATTCAAGACTACAAAAAACCTTGGGTAGGACTGACGGATGAGGAAGTAGAACTTTATTGGGATTGGGAAGATTTTCAGACGGGGGCGGGGCGCACAACTATATTTGAAATGGTTAGAAATATAGAAGCCAAACTAAAGGAGAAGAACACATGAACCACGGAGGGCAACGCACAGGATCGGGGCGTAAGCGAACGCCAGTCAACGCACGTAGGATGCACGTACTGAGAGAGCAAGGCAAGTCATACCGACAGATTGCCGAAGCGTTTGATGTACCCAAGCACATCGTGAGTTATTATTTTAGATATTTAGCACCAAAGGAAACAAAATGACAAACGAACAAGTAGACGCAATAATCCTCACTATTTCTGAGGGCTTTCAACAAGTAACAGAAGCAATTGAACTCTCAGCAATATCAGAACAGCGAATATATGATATTGTGTACGCGCTGGAGATGATTCATGACAAACTAGTAGACATTAACCAAACAATGAGGGACGCACAATGACCCCCGAAGCCAAAGTTAAGAAGCGTGTGCGTGAGATGCTTGATAAGCTAGGCATCTACCACTTCTCGCCCCCTGGCATGGGGTTAGGGCGTTCTGGGATACCTGACATCATTGCGTGCTTTAACGGCAAGTTTATTGCGATTGAATGCAAAGCAGGTAACAACAAGACCACGCCCCTACAAGAACGTGAACTCAACAGGATTATGAACGCAGGGGGTGAAACTTTTATTGCAAGAGAAGAAAATCTTGTAGAACTACACGAAAGATTATTATGGATGGAAACATAGAACACGAGGAGCTAGAAGGTATCTTTGACAACATGACTGAGCAAGAGAAGGATCACTTCAAAGCAACCATCACGCAGCTTGTCAGGTGCTACGCCAAAGATGGGCCGAGCGCGGTGCTGATAATAGGCTGGACAGACGAGCCTGTTGCAGGAGTCACAAGCATCAACGCTACACCGATGATCGCGGCTCACCTCCTTACATCAGCAAACAACTTTTTTAACTACATGGCGATGAGTGACGCACCGCCAAGAAAGGACTTTAATTGAAACCATACGACAGAATATTAACAATAGACTTTGAGACACGTTGGTCTAAAACAGATTACACGTTATCAAAGATGACCACAGAGGAGTACATCCGTGACAATAGGTTTACTGCGTTCGGAGCTTGTGTCCATGAGTATGGAAGCACAGATCCAATTAGATGGGTTACAGGATCAGAATTACCTGAATTCTTTTCAAGTATCGACTGGGGACGAACCGCCGTACTTGCACATAATGCACAGTTCGATATTGCCATACTCGAATGGGTATATTCCTGTCGACCCGCTTTTATCTTCGACTCCCTATCAATGGCACGAGCTTTACGTGGCGTGGAAGTTGGCAACAGTCTTGCCAAACTTGCAGGAGATTTTGGTCTTCCCCCCAAAGGGCAAGCCGTACACAGCACAGATGGTCTGGCCGAGTTGGACGAGAACGTGGAACTTGAGCTTGCAGACTATTGCAAACACGACGTATACCTGTGCGAACGAATTTTTGAAAGACTTGTACAAGGATACCCCGCTAAAGAGTTAAGACTGATCGACATGACGCTGAAGATGTTCACTCGTCCAACGCTAGTGCTTGACCCCCTTATGTTATCCAATGCAATCGAAGAAGAGAGGACATCTCGTGAAGAACTATTACAAAGACTCGGCGTGGAAGAAGTTGAACTGGCGTCGAATCCAAAGTTTGCTGAACAACTACGAAAACTCGGTGTGGTTCCACCAACAAAGACAAGTAAAACCACAGGGAAAGAAACGCTTGCGCTTGCTAAGAACGACGCGCTCTTTCAATCGCTCCTTAACGGTCAACGTAAAGACGTTGCCCTTTTATGTGAAACGCGTCTTCGGGTTAAATCAACCACAGAACGCACACGGGCGCAGAGGTTCTTGGACATCAGTCAGCGAGGTGATTTACCAGTTCCGCTCTCGTACTATGGTGCTAAGAGCGGGCGCTGGTCAGCATCAAAAGGCTCGGCCATCAATATGCAAAACCTTAGACGCGCAACAGAAGAACGCCCCTCATTCCTACGAGAGGCGATTATGGCTCCCAAGAACCACCAGTTGGTTGTCGGAGACTTATCACAGATTGAGCCGCGTGTCCTTGCATGGCTTAGTGATTACGAAGATATGCTCAACATCTTCAGGAGCGGAGGTGACCCTTACGCCGCGTTTGGCGCACAGATGTTTAACATTTCCGGCCTCAGTAAGGAAACACACC
>Ga0209190_1002474_pt1 | contig 12441 bp, 9 predicted proteins | sample M_140205_XF_Meta_FD_187315 | JGI IMG/M metagenome (GOLD analysis project Ga0209190, IMG submission 187315) | Freshwater microbial communities from Lake Montjoie, Canada to study carbon cycling - M_140205_XF_MetaG (SPAdes) (version 2) | ecosystem: Environmental > Aquatic > Freshwater > Lake... | reverse complement strand
GACTACCAGTGATCGGAGGAGCGGTTGGGTATGTCAGGAAGAGTTTGAATGCTAACTGATCGATTGAAACTATGAATCCAAATCATCAAGTGCCTAAAAAGAAACCCATGGGTATCTGGGGTGTCTTTGTCCTAGCATTTTGCCAGTGGCTTGATTCTGATTTCCGGCGCGAGGGTCTGCCGGATCCCGCAGATCTACCCGAAAAAGTCAATTGGCAGCGGACCCTTCCGTTTATTTTCCTTCACCTTGGATGCCTTGCCGTAATTTGGGTTGGATTTAGTCCCGTTGCCGTTGGTGCAGCCATTTTTCTCTACGTTGTACGGATGTTTGCAATTACGGGTTTCTACCACCGCTATTTTTCACACAGGACTTTTAAAACCTCCCGACCCGTCCAATTCATTTTCGCGGTGTTAGGTAATAGCTCAATGCAACGGGGTCCCTTGTGGTGGGCTGCGAACCATCGCCACCATCACAAGCATTCAGATCACGAGGAAGACATTCATTCTCCTGTGATCAGTGGATTTGCTTGGTCTCATATCGGTTGGTTGACCTCGATGAAAAATTTCCCCACGTCGTACAAGAGCATTCCGGATCTTAGTAAATTTCCTGAATTGGTTTTTCTAAACCGTTATGACCAGACCGTTCCTTTTGCTTATGGGTTGATCATGTTGGGCACGGGGTGGACCCTTGAAACATTTTTCCCAGCACTTGGAGTGTCGATGGGTCAGTTTTTTGTTTGGACGTTTTTCATTAGTACGACTGTGCTGCTGCACGGTACGTTGTTCATCAATTCTCTCGCTCATGTATGGGGGCGGCGTCGTTATAACACTGACGACGATAGCCGTAACAGTTGGTTGCTGACATTCATCACTCTAGGGGAAGGTTGGCACAACAATCATCACCGTTACCCACATTCCGTTAGACAAGGATTTCGTTGGTGGGAGCTGGATCTAACTTATTATGGACTTAAAATGCTGTCATGGACTGGCTTAATCTGGGACCTAAGGCCGGTTCCTTTAGTGGTGATTGAGGAAGGCAAGGTAGCTCTCGGATCCCACCAGCATCCTGCATGAGTCGGGGTCGAATTGCCATCGTCGGAACTGGAATCGCGGGTTTGTCCTGTGCACATTTTTTACGTCGAGATTATGATCTAACTTTGTTTGAAAAAGATGATAGAATTGGTGGGCATTCCCATACGGTTTTAGTCAATGAGGGTCACCAAGTCATCCCCATAGACACGGGCTTCATGGTTTATAATGAAGTGACTTATCCTCTCCTCACGCGTCTCTTTCGTGAGTTAAATGTTGCCACCAAGCCGACCTCCATGTCCTTCAGCGTGAACCACGTTGCGGATCGTCTTGAGTTTAATGGGGGAAGCGTCAACTTGCTCTTCGGGCAGCGGAAAAACCTTTTTAGTCTGCGCTATTGGCGGATGCTCGGCCAGATTGCGCGTTTCAATCGTGAAACCATAGAGGAGCTGGCGAATCCTATCTTTGGAGATATTTCTTTGATAGAATATGTGATCGAGCGGGGATACGGGAATGATTTTTTGGACTGGTATCTCTCGCCCATGGCGGCGGCGGTTTGGTCAAGTCCTCCCGAGCGGATCAAAATGTTCCCTGCCAGAACGTTGATGCGTTTCTGGCATAATCACGGGTTTCTTGGATTGGACACCCAGCACCCGTGGCGAACGGTTTCTGGCGGTTCGAGATGCTACGTAGAAAAGTTAAGTCAACCATTCACCGACTGTATTCATCGCGGTGCGCCGGTGAAGTCGGTGACTCGTTCCGCGAGGGGATCAGTCCTGATGCTGGACGATGGAAAGTCTCTCGAGTTCGATCATGTGGTGATCGCCGCACATGGTGATCAAGCGCTGCAGATGCTTGCCGATCCGACGACGTTAGAACTCGATATTCTCGGTCGGTTTCACTATCAGAATAACCAAGCTGTTTTGCACACGGATACTAAGTTCATGCCACGAACTCGGCGTTGCTGGGCATCATGGAATTATCGTATTGATCAGGACGAGAAAAAGCAAAACCGTTATTCAACCCACTATTGGATGAACGAGTTGCAGGGTGTTTCGGAGCGTGAATCCTACTTTGTTTCGATTAATCCGCCGACATCTCCTGACGAGGCTTCGATCAAACGTAGACTTATTTATGAGCATCCGCTGTTTGATCTAACAGCGGTATCGGCACAAGCTCGCTTGCCGAAACTGCATCAGGCTGGAGCGAAAACTGGACGCGTTTTTTGCGGTGCGTGGCAAAGATACGGCTTTCACGAAGACGGACTATGGTCTGCGGTGAATGTTTGTACTGAGCTACTCGGGAGGGATCCGTGGGAATGAATGCACTATATGAATGTTTGGTGAGTCATAGCAGATTAAAGCCTAAAAGACATGCATTCAATTACCGTGTTTTTATGTTCTGCGTGGACTTGGATGACCTGCCAAGTCTGAGTCATCGTATTTTTGGATTCAGTCACAACCGATTCAATTGGTTCTCGATCGACGATCAAGATCACATCGATCTTGGTGAGCCAGGCGGCATTCGTGGTAATCTAATCGCTTGGCTCAATACACAGGAGCTTCATTTTCCGGCAGACGTAAAAATCCAGTTGCTGACATTTCCACGTGTGCTCGGTTACGGCTTCAATCCGGTGTCATTTTATTATATTTTCGCGTCGAGTGGTACTCCGCTTGCGGTGGTTGCAGAAGTGGTGAACACGTTTAGGGAAATGAAACTGTATGCGATTGATTCGGTAGGTGATGATCAATTGTGGCATCGAAGAGTGGCAAAGAACTTCTACGTTTCGCCGTTTTCAGATCCGGGCATTGATTTTGATTTTCGTCTTGGAGTCCCGAGTGATCAATGGCGGGTCAACATTGACGATTATGCCGATGGCGAGCGAATTTTAAAAAGCTCGGTACGTGGAACTAGACGACGATTGTCCTCGTTTCGGTTGGTCTGGTATGCTTTGAAATATCCACTTTTGTCGCTGCGGATTATTGGATTGATTCACTGGCACGCCCTGCTTCTCTGGGCCAGACGGGTTCCATATTTCCGTAAAAGTGATCGTCTCGAAGCGCAACAAAATGTGAGGCGACATCAGTCCAGTTCAAAGTCAAAGTCCCCATGAGTATGACCACCGAAATCAAATCCGAGTGCGTGCCATCCGTGGCCTGTACACATCCCAAGAACGGATTTTCCGAACGGATGGTGGTTGGTTTGTTAGAAAAAATGCCAGTGGGAGGACTCCGGTTGGAACATGCGGATGGTCGTGTGCGCCACTTTGGTGCCCCGGGTGCGCCTGTCACGGCGAGAGTGATTCTGAGAAACGATGCGGGATTCTTCAAACGTTGTGCGTTTTATGGTAATATCGGTATGGGCGAGGCTTACACAGATGGACTTTGGGATACCGAAGACATTGCCGCGGTAATTTCCTGGTTTGTGCATAATGTTAACGCTCTTCAAGGCGCGGAGAGTTCGGCGGCCAGTCTTCCTGGGGTGAATCTTCTTAAGGTTGTGAATTGGTTTCGGCACTTGCGGCGCGAGAACTCCGTGGAGACGAGTCGGAAAAATATCGCGGAGCATTACGACCTTGGTAATAACTTCTATCAGTTATGGTTAGATCCAAGCATGACTTATTCGAGTGCTCGTTTTGAAAATGCAACCCAGACGCTCGAAGAAGCACAGCTCGGTAAATACGATGCATTGTGTCGAAAGCTTAAGCTCAAATGTACGGATCATATTTTAGAGATTGGCTGTGGTTGGGGAGGATTTGCGGTGCACGCAGCGAAGCACTTCGGTTGTAAGATCACGGGTGTGACGATCTCAGAGGCTCAGGCGGATTACGCTCGCAAACGGATCTTAAGCGAGGGATTGGAGGGCCAAGTCGAGATTCGAATCCAAGACTACCGCCACATCACTGGTCGATTTGATAAAATCGCATCGATAGAAATGCTCGAGGCGGTCGGAGATAAATACCATCGGTCTTTTTTTGCAAAATGTGCGGAACTTCTGACACCACAGGGTTTGTTAGGAGTCCAGATGATCACGGTGCCAGATTGCAGTTATCGCAGTTTGAAGAAGAATGTGGATTGGATTCAAAAGCACATCTTTCCGGGTTCTCTTTTGCTCAGCGTTGGCAGAATTAATGATGTTCTATTAGAAACTGGAGACCTTTTCATGCACGATCTCGAGGACTTGGGAACTGATTATGCGCGTACGCTTTCGATTTGGTATGATCAATTTAATTCGGTAAATGAGGAGGTCACTACATTGGGATTTGATGAGCCGTTTGTTAGATCTTGGAATTATTACTTGAAATATTGTGAAGCTGCCTTTGCCACACGGAATATTTCGGTAGTCCAAGCCATTTATACACGCCCGAATAATTCATTGCTACATCACCGATTTGAAGAGGGGCGGGGTAATGAGTGAGATGTTTAAGGGCGTAAGTACAACCAAAGAAACTTGGTGGCGGCGTTGGCTGGTGAGGCCGGTTGTCGGTCAGTTGACTTGTGGCGTTTCTCCGCAGAAAATTGCGTGGACGATTTCTTTGGGAATCGTCTTAGGAGTTTTTCCTGTCATGGGTACCACCACGTTGGTGTGTTTTCTAATGGGTTGGATGCTCCGCCTCAATCAACCGGTTTTGCACGTATTTAGGACTTTGGTGTATCCATTGCACCTCGCGATGATTCTTGTTTTCATCCGCATGGGAGAGCATCTATATCAGGTTCCATTGATTTCATTCTCCATTCCACAATTGCTCGAGCGGTTCAAGGTGGATCCACTTCAATTTGCGAGAGATTTTGGAATGACTGCATGGTACGGAGTGAGTGCATGGTTGCTAGTAGCGCCGCTGGCGGCATTTCTAATCAAGCTGGCTGTGATGCCCTTCTTGACGAAATTGGCCGAGACTATCAAACGACGACAGGAGCTTACATCATGAACAGTGGATTGGCTTTTTTGATCGGTTGTGCGGTGGCAATGGTGCTTTTTTTCCTAACATGGATCTTAGCGTCTCGCTGCGATAATTTCTCATGGGTTGATGCGGCGTGGGCTTTTGGTGTTGGTTTGATTGGGGTGTTTTGGTTGACGGTTCTCGGGAGAAGTTGCGCAAAACATTGGGCGGTGGCAGGCTTGCTTGTGTTGTGGAGTGCGCGGCTTGGTTGGCATCTCCAAAAGCGAATTCGAAGAACTCATCCCGAAGAAGATGCCCGCTATGTAAAACTTCGGGAAGTTTGGTCAGGACGTGTTCTATCAGCATTTTTTTGGTTCTTCCAAGCACAGGCGGCCTCGGTGGTGCTGTTGGCATTACCATTTCTGATCATTGCAGTTGATGCAGACACGACGTGGAGCGGGTGGGAGTCGGTTGGTTTGTGTGTCGCACTCGTTGGAATTTTAGGAGAGGGCTTGGCGGATATGCAAATGGCTCGCTTTAAGTCTCAAGACCATGGTACTAAATCCGTTTGCCAAGAGGGATTGTGGCGATACTCGCGACATCCCAACTATTTTTTCGAGGCGGTCATTTGGCTCGGTTTTTACCTATATGCATGTGGATCTAACTGGGGATGGGCGATGATTTATGCTCCTTGCGTGATCATTTTTTTATTACTCAAGGTCACGGGAATTCCTCCTACAGAAGCCGCAGCAGTTGCACGTAAGGGTGACGCATACCGACGTTACCAAAAGTCAACCAGTCCATTCATTCCTCTACCGCCTCGTCGAAACAACAAAAATTTCTAACAACCATGATTCATACTAATGATATACTTGCCAAGGGCATCATTCCGGATGCGTTGATTCGTATCGGCATTCGTCAACGTCTTGCGGCAACATTGCTTCCATTTGAAAAACTCAATTGTGAGCAGCGCCAGGCGAAGGTCATGCAACATGTCGCGGAGCTGCGTTCGAGTCCGGTGGCTATTTCAACGGACGAGGCGAACGAGCAGCATTACGAGTTGCCAACACGTTTCTTTGAACGCGTGTTGGGTAAGAACATGAAATACAGCTCTGGGTATTGGGACGAAGGGGTGTCTGATATTGATAAATCTGAGGCGAGGATGCTACAGGTCACCTGTGAGCGTGCTGGGTTACAAGATGGTCAGCGTATTCTCGAGTTGGGATGTGGCTGGGGTTCCCTCACTCTTTGGATGGCAGCACACTATCCGAATTCACGGATCACCGCCGTGTCAAACTCGCGCACGCAGAAAATCCATATCGATTCACAATTGGCGGTACGGGGTTTGAAAAACGTCGAAGTGCGAACTGCGAATATGATTCACTATGCCGGTGAGGGTGATGGGGTGTTTGACCGAGTGGTTTCCGTGGAGATGTTTGAGCACATGAAAAATTACGAGGTGCTCATGGAACGGATTTCTAGTTGGTTGAAGCCCGGTGGTGCCTTGTTTGTCCATATCTTTACGCACCGCGAGTATGCTTATCATTACGAGGCAGAGGGTGAGGATGATTGGATGGCGCGTTACTTCTTCACGGGTGGTCAAATGCCTTCGGATGATCTTTTACTTTATTTTCAAAATCATCTTAGGATCGTCGGGCATTGGCAAGTCAGTGGGAGTCACTATCAGAAAACCTCGGAAGCGTGGTTGACTCGGATGGATGCCGCGCGCGATGAGCTTTTGCCGCTGATTACCGAAACCTACGGGCAAGACCAACAAACCCGGTGGTGGGTTTATTGGCGGGTGTTTTTCATGGCGTGCGCTGAGCTATGGGGTTACCGCGGTGGCGATGAGTGGATTGTTTCGCACTATCGCTTTTCCAAGCCAGATTAAGATTCTGGTTCAAAAGGTTTTTCGCAAGTGCGAAGGAAGGATGCCGAGTTGTTCGCGGTATTTGGCGATGGTTCTGCGGGCGACCTTGATCCCTTGTTTGTGCAGTGACTTCATGAGAAACTCGTCGGAGAGCGGCTTTTCTTGATTTTCCGAGCCGACTAACTGTTGAATCGCTTCACGCACTCCCGCGTTGGATACTTCTTCTCCGTTGGTGGTTTGGTAGCCCGTGGCGAAAAATGCCCGCATCTCCATGAGACCGTGTGGAGTTAGAACATATTTTCCGGAGACTGCTCGAGAAATCGTCGTCGCGTGGAGGTTGAGTTCGTCGGCGATGTCACTCATCGTTAAAGGTCGCAAATGGCGGTGCCCTTTGCGAAGAAACATAGGCTGGTGCTCGATGAGTTTGTGGGTGATCGCGAGTATGGTTTCTTGGCGGAGTGAAATGGCGTTGATCAAACTGCGCCCATCACGGATTTGTTCGCGGAGAAATTGGCGTGCTTTGGTATCGATGCCATTTTTTCCGATCATGTCTTTGTAGAAGTCGTTAATACGGAGATTTGGTAAGTGCTCACCTGTTAGGCGGGCGTACCACTGGCCATCGTCGTCTTGTTCAATCACGGCATCTGGCAGAATGTATGGATTACCCGTCGGGTCGAATTCGCCACCAGGATTTGGAGTTAGGCGTCCGATCCGAGTGGCGGCTTCTGCGATGCGTTCGACATTGGTTCCGAGGGCGCGGGCAATTTGTGGGTGGCGCCTGCGGGCGAGATCCTCGAGGTGGTTCAGTACGACCTTGTACTCAATCGTATTTTTACCGTTAGAGCGCTCAAGTTGCAATAGAAGGGATTCGGGAATGCCGGACGCACCAATGCCAGCGGGGTCAAAAGACTGGACGAGAGCCAATCCTGCCGCGAGATGGTCGGGCTTGAAGCCCATGCGGACCCCGAGAGCTTTGCATGTCATGTCAAGAAACCCGCGCGAATCCAGGTTACCGAGTATCGCTTGAGCGCATTCCCGGACATCTGGATTGACCATGGATTGGTCGAGTTGGTGTTGCAAATGCTGCTGGAGTGTTTCGGGCGCGACGATCGAATCGTAGATCCTTTGGCGCCGCTCCTCGTCGTCGTTGGTCCAAGGTGAAGACTTGCCCTCGAGAATCGACCGGTCACGCCAATCGTCATCGGTTTCGTTCATGTATTCCAGTGAATCGGCTTCATCAGGATCTGCTGCATCGTCGTCGAGTGAGACTGTCTCGGTGATGTCTTCGAGCACCGGATTGGTTTCGAGAGCTTGTTGAACCAATTGGCCCAATTCCAGGGTGCTGGACTGCAAAATTTCTAGGCTCTTGCGCATTTGTGGCGCGAGAGTCTGCTGTTGAGACAGCGATTGTTTTAGAAATACATCGGACATTGGGGGGTGCGATTGATTCGCTGTCGCTAATGTATCGAAAAAACTACAAGAAAAGAAGCAATTTTTGTGCCATGAAGTAATATTTATTATCGCATGAGGAAATTCGGGGTCTGGAATAACATTTCTTGCTTAGTTTAGGCAAGTTACAAGGTGTGACTGCCGCATGGGGTGGGTATGCATTACAGTCCCCGGATCAAGTCGACCAAGTAAGGCATCATCTGTTTCTTGCGAGACAGGACGCCGACCATTTCGAAGAGGTTTTCTCCAATTTTCGGGTAGCTTATGGCCTCGATGATTTTTTCTTCTCCGGAGCACAAAAGCAAACTGGTGCTGCTGGTGATGTCGGTGACCATGAGGCAGCTGAACTGGCAGGCGGCTTCTTCCCGTGCGCGGTCTAACTCCTTGGCGAGTGATTCGCTTATATCTTTAAATGTTTCCAAGCCGACAGTTTCCATCTGACTCACGCTGATTTTCCAACCGCTTTCGTCGTAGATTTTAAGATCTTGGTGGATGAGAGTTTTTGGATTCACGCCATCTACCGCACATCCTGCGGAAAACATTTTGTTACCGAAGGAGGGTAAATCGACTTGGGCGAGTTTTGCTAGCCAACTTGCCATTTCACGGTCGAGTGGGGTGGTCGTTGGCGATTGGAGGATCACTGTATCTGATAGAATTGCAGCCAACATCAAGCCAGCGATCTTGAGCGGTGGTTCTACGTGGGAGTTTTGAAATAGCTCTGCGATGATCGTGCAGGTGCAGCCGACTACCTTGTTGATAAAAGTGATGGGCTGGTCAGTGCTGCGATAGCCAAGGCGGTGGTGATCAATAATTTCCTCCACGGAGGCTTCTTCCACGCCATCCACGGCTTGTGATAGTTCGTTATGATCCACCAAGGCTACGCGAAATTTCCAATGCGTTAGAAAGCTGAGGCGGGTGATGACTCCACAGATGAATCCGTCATCATCTGTGACGATGAACCCGCCTTCATTCGATTTTCGAATCTCTTTTTGGACCTCGCGAACCAGATTGTAGGGTCTAAAAATCGACTCTTGTCGTTCGATGAAATCTTGCAGTGGCATGGAAAGACACAGTTTTGTGGCCACATCCAGTGCGTAGCGTGCGGTGGTAATCACGCAGGCACTTTTGTTGCGGAGCATTTCAGTCATGTTATCCGCGAGCGACTCCGTGGCACAGATGACTATCACTTCGGCACCGCGTTTGTAGGCTTCAATCAGGCCGGATTCTTTGTCATCCGGCAGCACCACTAACAATGGGTGTTCGCCTGCAGGTGGCGTGGCAGCGAGACCTTGTAGCCAAATTCTGCCCCGAAACGACTTGGGGATTTCTCCCATGATCAGCCGACCAGAGATTGATTCAAAAAACGTCTGAAGCTGAATAGATCGGTCAGGCTTGCAGCAGAGTTCTGTAAGATTTGGTATTAGGCTCGCAAGTTGTAATGCGGAAATTTTTCCAGCGTACCGACCATCTTCGCCGGTGACTGGTAGAAATGCGAACCGATCACGTGTGATCACTTGTTGTGCGTTAGAGACGGCGTCTTCCTCCTTCAGCGAGATCACCTGTTCCACTGGGATCATGATGTCGGAGAGAGTGGGCAACATCGAGATTAGGAGTTGTGGTTCCTGAACCTTGAAGTAATCCAAGACGAATCGGGTCTGTGGATTGATATTTCCTGCACGGTATGGTACCGCAGGTATTCCTAACACTTCATTTTTGTAGTGTGCGTATGCGATCGCCGAGCAGATGGAGTCCGTATCTGGGTTCTTATGCCCGATGACCATTAGGGGTTGTTCTGGGTGTGACATGGGAAATACTAATAAAATCTGTGAATGAGTAAGTTTAAAGGATACTAAGCATGCAAAGTTTCACGTGGTGTTGCAAACCGATTTTAAGATTGTGTTGCCCGCTATTTTCTACCAGAAAAAATGGCATTTCTTGGTCACCCAAGGATGGATGTAATCACGGGTTACCTGAAGAATCCAACTCCAGCGGCAAATAGCAGCTGGTTCTTATTTCCGGGGATGTTGCTGGCCACTCGGTCGCCGCTGCGTTCGGTGTGAGCCATTTTCCCAAAGACTTTTCCGCAGGGACTGGTGATACCCTCGATGGAAGACATTGAACCGTTAGGATTGATAGCGATGTCCATGGATGGCACGCCGTCCGAATCGCAATATTGCGTGGCGATCTTTCCCTTGGCAGCGAGATCTGCGATGATGGCGTCTGAGGCGAAAAATTTCCCTTCACCGTGAGAAACTGGTAAGCGGTGGATGTCACCGACGTTGCTGTTAGCAAGCCAAGGGGAAAGTGTGCTGATGATCTGGGTGTGGGCGTAGCAGGAAATGTGGCGGCCGATCGAGTTGTGCACCAACGTGGGAGCAGCGGCGTCCGCGTCGCGGATTTCCCCGTACGGTACGAGCCCGGTTTTGATCAATGCTTGGAAGCCATTGCAGATGCCGAGGATCAAGCCATCGCGGTTTTTTAATAAATCCATGATGGCGTCAGACACGCGAGGGCTGCGGATGATGGTGGCGATGAATTTGGCTGAGCCATCTGGCTCGTCACCCGCGCTGAAGCCGCCGGGGAACATGAGGATTTGCGCCTGGCAGATTTGTGCGGCGAGGGCAGTGAGGGATTCCTCGATGTGCTTTGATGTTAGATTTTTGAATACCAATATTTCAGCGTTAGCTCCGGCTTCGTTGAATGCTTTGGCGGTGTCGTACTCGCTGTTGGTTCCGGGAAAGCTGGGAATCACGACTCTGGGGCGTGAAATTTTGAATGCTGAATTCTGAATCTTAGATGCAGTGAAGCGCGGGATTTTCGCCATTTTCAAATCCTGCTGCTGGATTAACGGTTGTGTTGGGTAGATGGGTTCCAGTGTGCTAATCCATGCGTCTTGAAGTTCAGTTAGAGTGTGAGATTCGTTGTTAAGAACCAACGTCGCGATCTCGGTGGTGTGGCCGATTTCCAGAGAGCTGAATTCTACTGGCAGTGGATCGGTATGTTCGATTAGGAAGCCGAAGTAGCGTTCCTTGTTGAGGTCGAGAGTCGTGTTGGTTTCCGCACCGATGTGATTTCCAAATGCCATCTTCGCCAATGCTGCGGCGATACCGGCTTGGCCGATGTGATGCAGTGACAGAATTTTCCTCTCCACATTCAGTTCATGCAGCGAGGCGGCGACTTGCCTGAGTTCATTGAAATTTGGCAGGTGATTTGCGTCTCGGGAAATTTCGATAAATGAGAGGGTCGATCCACTCGTTTTAAATTCGGGTGATAGGGCGAGGCTGGCCTTTCCGGGAGCAAGGGCGAATGAAACCAAGGTCGGCGGGACGTCGAGATCGTTGAATGAGCCGGACATCGAGTCCTTGCCACCGATGGCGGCGAGGCGCAGTCCGTGTTGTGCTTGATAAGCTCCTAACAGTGCCGCGAATGGTAAGCCCCAGCGAGTGGGATCGTTTCCGAGTTTTGGAAAATATTCCTGCAGCGTGAGCCGGATGTCCGAGAGTTGCGCGCCTGCGGCGACGGCTTTACAGACGGATTCGGTGACCGCGTAGAGGGCACCGTGGAAAGGCGACCAAGCAGAGATGTTAGGGTTGAAGCCCCAACTCATGTAGGTGCAGACGTCGGTGTTACCTTCTAGCAGAGGAAGCTTTGCGACCATCGCGTCGGGTGGAGTGAGTTGTCGGTCACCGCCGAAGGGCCAGAGCACGGTGCCCGCGCCGACTGAGCCGTCGAAGATTTCGCCAAGGCCTTTTTGGGAGCAGATGTTAAGAGACGCTAACTGATCCGTGATTCGTGCTTTGTGATCCGTGGGAATGAATGGAGAAGAAGGACCGGCGACGTGGATGTTTGCGACTTGTTGGACGCCGTTGGTGTCCAGGAAAGCGCGTGAGAGGTTGACGATGGTTTTGCCGCGCCAAGTCATGACGAGGCGGCCGCTGTCGGTGACCGTGGCGACGTGTTTGCATTCGAGATTTTCCTGATCGGACTCTTTGATGAAATAACCGATCTCCGCGGCATCCACGCAGATTGCCATGCGTTCTTGGGACTCTGAAATGGCGAGTTCGGTGCCGTCGAGGCCGTCGTATTTCTTAGAAACGGCGTCGAGGTTGATTTCTAACGAAGGAGCGATTTCGCCTATTGCCACAGAAATACCGCCGGCACCGAAGTCGTTGCAAATTTTGATTTTGCGGGTGAGCTCTGGATTGCGGAACAGG
>Ga0209190_1002472_pt1 | contig 12445 bp, 13 predicted proteins | sample M_140205_XF_Meta_FD_187315 | JGI IMG/M metagenome (GOLD analysis project Ga0209190, IMG submission 187315) | Freshwater microbial communities from Lake Montjoie, Canada to study carbon cycling - M_140205_XF_MetaG (SPAdes) (version 2) | ecosystem: Environmental > Aquatic > Freshwater > Lake... | reverse complement strand
TTTTCAAAAAGGTCCCATGCGGTGATCAATTTATTGAGGTCTGGTGCTGGTCGTTCGAAAGCCATGCCCGAAGCGTACCGACACAAAGCCCTGTGTCAGCGCCGCAACGACAAGTGTGCCTTGAGACGCAAGATTCAACGGAGCTACAGCTGCGATTACGACTGCGCTGGCTGCAATGCCAATACCCACCGCACGGTGAGTGCGTGGCTTGAGAATGTGAAAAGCCGCAAGAGATCCGTCGGTGATTGCGGCATTAACGATGATGGCAATGGCAACGACAGCAAGAGCTGCCGGGCTTACAGAGTTCGCGGCCGACATGGCGAGTGTGAAACCAATGACATATTCACATAACTGCACTAGCCACATGCCTTTGATGCGAAGTTTCATGAAGTACAGGGTAGGCCGTAGAAATATTGATGGCCCGGACCAAAAAGGTCCGGGCCATCAACGGGAGGCTCTGGGTGTAACACACCCTGAAATATTTTTATTCCGAAAGGGGAATTACATCATTCCCATTCCACCGGGCATTCCGCCGCCACCCATGGCAGGGGCGTTCTTGTCAGGCTTATCAGCCACAAGACACTCGGTGGTCATTACCAATGAAGCAATAGAAGCTGCGTTCTGCAATGCAGCGCGCGTTACTTTCGCAGGGTCAATGATTCCGGCAGCAACAAGGTCGACGTACTCGCCTGTTGCAGCATTGAGACCAATGTTGCCCTTTTCAGATTCAACGCGCTGTACAACAACGGAACCTTCCATGCCAGCGTTGTCTGCAATGTGCTTGGCCGGAGCAACAAGTGCTTCGTACACAGTGCGAGCACCAGTAGCTTCGTCGCCTTCAAGGCTCTGAACAACTTTGAGAACAGATGCACGCGTACGAAGAAGAGCTGTACCGCCACCGGCGACCACGCCTTCTTCGATTGCTGCACGAGTTGCTGACACTGCATCTTCTATGCGGTGCTTCTTCTCTTTGAGTTCTACTTCAGTAGCAGCGCCAACCTTGATAACTGCAACACCGCCGGCCAACTTGGCAAGGCGCTCTTGAAGCTTTTCACGGTCCCAATCGGAATCGGTGTTGTCGATTTCGGCTTTGATCTGGCTAATGCGGCCAGCAACTTCTGCCTTGTCGCCAGCACCATCAACGATGGTGGTTGCGTCTTTGGTGATGATGATGCGCTTTGCGCGTCCCAATAAGTCAAGGGTGACGTTCTCAAGCTTGAGGCCAACTTCTTCGCTGATGACTTGGCCACCAGTAAGAACTGCCATGTCTTGCAACATTGCTTTACGACGGTCACCAAAACCAGGAGCTTTCACTGCTGTTGAGTTGAATGTTCCGCGGATCTTGTTGACAACGAGTGTTGCCAAAGCTTCACCTTCAACATCTTCAGCGATGATAAGAAGCGCACGGCCTGTCTTCATGACAGCTTCGAGAGCTGGCAACAATGACTGGACTGAAGAGATCTTTGATGCGTAGTACAAGATGTACGGCTCTTCGATAACTGCTTCTTGACGCTCTTGATCTGTGACGAAGTATGGCGACAAGTAACCCTTGTCAAACTGCATTCCCTCAGTGAATTCAAGCTCGATACCGAAGGTATTGCTTTCTTCTACTGTGACAACGCCGTCTTTGCCGACTTTGTCGATTGCATCAGCGATAACGCCGCCAATGGTTGCATCAGCTGCAGAGATAGTTGCAACGCTGGCGATGTCGCCCTTGTCATCAACTTCTTTTGACTGACCCTTGATTGACTCAACTGCTGCAGCAACTGCTTTTTCCATGCCGCGCTTCAAACCCATTGGGTTTGCACCAGCAGCAACGTTGCGCATGCCGTGTTGCACCATTGCCTGAGCAAGAACTGTTGCTGTTGTTGTTCCGTCACCGGCAACATCGTTGGTCTTGGTTGCTACTTCTTTAACAAGTTGAGCACCCATGTTTTCGAACGGATCATCGAGTTCGACTTCTTTTGCAATGGACACACCGTCGTTAGTGATGGTGGGTGCACCGAATTTTTTGTCGAGGACAACGTTGCGTCCCTTAGGTCCGAGCGTCACTTTGACAGCATCAGCCAACTTGTTGACTCCTGCTTCAAGTGCGCGGCGAGCTTCGTCGCCAAATTTCAATTGCTTAGCCATGTTGTGGACTACTTTCCGACGATTGCAAGAACGTCACGGCTAGTGAGGATCAAAAGATCATCGCCACCATGTGTTACTTCTGTGCCGCCGTACTTGCTGTACAGAACAACATCGCCGACTTTTACATCGAGTGCGAAATGCTTGCCTTCATCGTCGCTCCAGCGACCAGGACCAACTGCGAGCACTGTGCCCTGCTGTGGTTTTTCTTTTGCTGTGTCTGGAATGACGAGACCAGAAGCAGTGGTCTGCTCTGCTTCGCTTGGCTTGACAACGATGCGGTCATCGAGTGGCTTCAGGTTCATAATGTTCCTCCGAGAAGTAGGACCGGTGACCCGGTCCGGGGATTAGCACTCGAGGAGTGCGACTGCTAATGATACGGACTAGCGGGCCGCCTTAGCAACGCCAGACCCGTTTCGGTGTCCTATTTCGGGGCCGGAATCCCGAGCAGCCTGGCGGTCTCTTCAAGGGGAAGGCCGATGATATTGGTCATCGAACCTGACGAGGAGGCCACCAGGGCACTGCCATGACCTTGAATGGCATAGGAACCCGCCTTGCCGACAGATTCACCCGTACCGATGTACCACTCAAGCATCTCTGGCTGAAGGTCAAGGAAGGCAACGCTCGAACTGACGACCTCAACCTGTTCCCCTGTGGCACTGACTACCGCCACCCCCGTATGGACCTGATGGGTGGTTCCGCTAAGGCGACGCAGCATCTGGCGGGCGTCATCGTCATCGACAGGCTGGCCAAATATGTGACCATCAAGATCAACCGTCGTGTCAGCACCGATCACGATTGCTGAAGAATCACTGACCATATATACGGCACGAGCTTTCTCGAGCGCAAGACGTTTCACATATGAAACCGGGTCTTCGTTCGCGTGAGGTGTTTCATCGATGTCGGCTGGCAACACAGTGAAGTCGGTAACTAATTGCTTCAACAGTTCAACGCGACGTGGTGAGCGCGAAGCAAGCACAACGAAACTCTCAGATTCCATTCCAGAACTCTACGACGCCCGCACACATCATTGACATGAGCATCACTGAAGCGTCTAGATTTCAACTACGGACCGCAATAGGTCAGATTCTGAACGGGGAGGCAGCAGACACACTTATGGAACTTCTTCCTCCCGTCGGCTGGGCCGACGTCGCCACCAAAACCGACCTGCAACATCTACGCGATGAACTCAAGGGTGACATGCATGCTCTTCAGTTGACAATTGAAGCAACCTTTGAAAAGCGACTGCATGAGCAAACGAGATGGTTGATCACGACCATGATCGCTATGAACACTGTGATGCTTGCTGCGTCAGTTGCACTGTCGAAACTTATTTAGCCGCCGCTTAGAGCCATGTCATGACCATCGTCTGGCACGGTGAGATCATCGCGATTATCTAAGTAGCCCTCAGGCAATACAACTTTGATAGGGCCGTTTGTGTGACCACGCGTAAAGCGTTCACCACCAGGCAGAAGTGTCATTGCGTGATCAAGGTGTGAAGAGATTTCTTGCAGCTGCTCAAAAGTTGACACCGTGGCAAATGATCTACGGACTTCGGAACCAACTGGATACCCAGTGAGATACCAACCGCAATGTTTGCGGAAGTTACGAATGCCGTAGTCAGGTCCCATGATTTCCATCAAGCCTTGTGCATGTTCCTGCATAACATTCAGAACAAAACCAAGATTCGGTGATGCTTGTACTTCGCGGTCGCTGAATGCATCAACAAGATCGCGAAACAGCCACGGCTTACCAAGGCATCCGCGCCCCACAACAACGCCATCGCAACCAGTCTGATCCATCATGTCGATGGCATCTTGTGCTTCCCAGATATCGCCGTTCCCCAGTACAGGAATGCTTGTTACGGCTTGTTTAAGTTCGGCAATCTTTTCCCAGTGAGAATGGCCCGCATAATGCTGTTCGGCGGTACGTGCATGCAACGCAATCATTGCAATGCCTTCATCTTCGGCAGTCTTTCCCGTGTCAAGAAATGTCGTGATGTTGTCATTGATGCCAATGCGGAATTTGCACGTAATGGGGACACCAAATGGCTCAGCAGCTTTCACGGCTGCAGCCATAATTGCGCGGGTCAGATTGCGCTTTACGGGAACAGCTGCTCCACCGCCTTTGCGAGTCACTTTCGTTGCAGGACAACCAAAGTTCATATCAATGTGGTCTGCAATGTCCTGTTCGCACAATGCACGCACAGCCTTACCAACGAAGTCCGGATCACTTCCGTAAATCTGCAAGCTGCGGAAATCTTCGTCGGGGCCAAACGCCACCATCTTTTTCGTTCGCTCATTGCCATGAACAAGTGCGACAGCCATCACCATTTCACTGACATAAATGAGATCAGGCCCGAACGTACGGCACTGCGCCCGAAAAGGAATATTGGTTACACCCGCCATTGGTGCAAGCACTACGGGGATTGGAAACTCTCTGCCACGAAGGACAAGGGGTAAGCGCGTCATCGAGGCACCGCGTCAAGTTTGAGATTCGGATATGCACCGCACGACAAGCTTGTTGGGCCGTCAGATGCAAGCCTGTGCCATGCAGCAGCAGCAATCATTGCAGCATTGTCAGTGCACATTTCACGACTAGGTAATGCAACTGAAAAACCAGCAGCTGCGCCACGTGCTGTCATTTCTGAGCGCAATAATGAATTCGCAGATACTCCCCCGCCCAACACAATTCCCTTAGCTCCCACTTTTTGTGCAGCACGAATGGTCTTTGCGCACAGCACATCAACAACAGCGGCTTGAAAAGATGCAGCAATATCTACATTGGAAACGTCTGGGTTCTTTTTCACGTAGTTAATGACTGAAGTCTTGAGACCACTGAATGAAACATCAAGGCCATCGTGCATCATCGCGCGAGGGAACTCAACTGCATGTGGGTTGCCGTCTGGTGCAATTTTGTCGATTGCAGGACCACCTGGGTAACCCAACTGCAAATACCGCGCAACTTTGTCATATGCCTCGCCGGCTGCATCATCAATAGTGCGGCCCATGATGACGTAATCACCGTGACCACGCATCTCAATGATCATGGTGTGACCACCAGACACCAATAGAACTACTAATGGAAACTGCAACGTGGGGTCATCAAGTAGCCCTGCATACAAATGAGCTTCTAAATGATTCACGCCAACAAATGGTTTGTCCCATACGAGCGCAAGAGACTTTGCTGCAGACACTCCAACAAGTAGTGCCCCAATGAGGCCTGGGCCAGCGGTTGCGGCAACAACATCAACACGCGATGGCAAAATGCCCGCTTCGCTAATTGCTGCATTGACTACCGGGATCAGTGCTTCCAGATGCGCGCGGCTTGCAACTTCAGGCACAACACCACCAAAACGAGCATGAATTTCAATCTGACTAGAAACGATGGAAGACAGAATGTCATTGCCGCCCATCACTACTGATGCGGCTGTTTCATCGCAACTAGTTTCGATTGCCAGAACAACTGTTGATTCATTGACTACGTGTGAGGTCATGGTCGTCTCGATTCGATCAGACGAACGCGCTCTAAGAACTCAGGGGTGTCAATGCCATGTGCCCACATGATGATGGCATCGTCCTTATTCTCGTAATATTTCTTGCGTATTCCTGCTGGCACGAAACCAAAACGTCTATACAGCTGCTGGGCTGCAGTATTTGTATGCCGCACTTCAAGAGTCATTGCCAAACATCCGCGGTCGCGAGCAAGTATCACAAGATCAAGCATGATTTCAGTGGCCACACCACGACCCTGCCAATCTGGATCAACTGCGACATTCGTAACGTGAGCATCATCACCACTGAACATCAGCCCGCCATAGCCGACCAAAACATCACCGACATACGCAACAAGGTAATACCTGGCACCTTCACGCATCAGTGAAATCTCGGTAACAAATGTGCGGTGGGTCCATGGACGTGGGTACAGCCCTTCCTCTATCTCCATCACTCGTCGAAGATGACGGCGTCGCATCGTTTCTGTCGTCAGTGCATCAGTCATGCGTTCACGAAGGAAACTCATTGTGCTGCCTCGCGAGTAAGCCAATTGATTTCAGCATCTGGTGCACGCAAATACATTGGCGTAATCTCGCCTGCCTGCACTGTGTCGTCAGCCGCAATGCGGTGAGACGCAAGGACCACAACTTTTTGCGCAGTGGGGAAAGCATGTGGCTCGCCCGTCATCATTACCCAGGGCACATCTTCAAATAAAGAAGCATGACGAATAAAACCAGTACCGACACACGTAATGTCTTCGCCACGATCAGCTAAATGCACTGCCATATCTTCAGGCGATGACACCACAGGTTCCGTTAAGCGAACTGGTTCGACGCCTACTCCACGCATTCGGTACAACGACCAGTACACCTCGCCACGGCGCGCATCAAGTGATGCCGCAACCACATTGTCTGACCACTCTGCATTCATAGCGAGCGCATCAAGACTGCTTACAGGAACAACCGGAAGTTCCAATGCCCACGCCAGCGAAGCTGCACTTGCAATGCCTACGCGCATGCCGGTGAATAAGCCAGGCCCAACATCAACAGCAATTGTTGAAAGGTCAGCCATGGTGGCGTCTGCTTGTTGCAGAACAAATTGAATCATGGGGGCCAAGGACTCGGCATGGCGACGATCACTAGCCAACATTGAATGCGCGCGAATGCCGCGATAGTCACCTACTGCCACTCCGACATGGTCAACTGATGTTTCAATTCCCAGAATCATCGCACCATCCAACTACGTAGTGCATTTTTCAGTAATTCCCAGCGACTATCCCAGCCGTGGCCATCTACTTCGATGGTGATTGTGCGGGCCTCTTCATCATCGTTATCAGCGACAAGAGTGACGCTGAGACCATCACCTAAAACTTCTGATGCAACATCTCCCCATTCAACAAGGCCAACGGCACCCATGTCGAGTAATTCCCGAATGCCAAGATCTGCCACTTCAGCCAAACTTGTTAACCGATAGAGATCTACATGGTGCAATGGAATGCGACCTGATGCGTACGAATGCATCAAAGTAAATGTTGGAGAAGACACATGGTCATCACCGTGCACTCCGAGAGCTTTTGCGAATCCAGTTGCAAATGCAGTTTTCCCCGCACCCATTTCACCAGCGAGCACGATGAGATCTCGAGGTCGAACAACGCCAGCTATTGCACCGGCAATGGCATGGGTGTCGCCGAGATCCGAAGCACGAAGCTCGATCACAAGTATCGCCTAAAGATTCGTGGGCTGATTCCGCACACGATTTCATAGCCAATCGTGCCAAGGGCTTCGGCCCAGTCATCAGCCCTAACTGAATGTTCGCCTTGCTTACCAATAAGTACAACTTCATCGCCCACCATGACTGAGGAATCAGATTCACAATCAATCATCAGTTGATCCATTGTGATGGTGCCTGCAATTGTGCGAGGAACACCATTCACCAAAATCTGAACATTGGTGCGGCCAAGAGCACGAGGAACACCATCTGCATATCCGATGGGCACAGTGGCAATAAGAGAACTTTTTGCTAACGGACGTACTAACCCGTACGACACAGCCTCGCCTGCTTCAACCCATCGCACTGCTGACACGCGCGCTTTCAGTGACATTGCTGGAATCAAACCAGCGCACAGGTCAGCAACACCTGCACCGGGTCGCAGACCATACATGGCTATTCCGAGGCGAACCATAGTGAAACGACTTGGTTCGTTGGCGAGCGCAGCAGCACTATTGGCGGCATGAACAAGTGGTGGATTAATGCCGTGTGATGACAAGTTCTCGAGAACAGTATTGAACGCATTGAGTTGTGCGGCGTTGGCTGGATTCGATGGATCATCTGCAACCGCAAAGTGCGTATAGATGCCTTCAATAGACAAGGATTCATACGAGCTGATAAACGATGCAAGAGACTTTGTTTCATTTGGTGCAACACCAACACGATGCATACCGGTATCAACTTTGATATGAACTTTGATTGTCTGATCCGCAGCTGCAGCAGAAGCTGCGAGCACAGCCGCACCACGCGATGTAGTAACTGTAGGAGTCAGTTGATAACCAACAATGAGATCTGCAAGTTCCGGAGGTTGTTCACTCAATAACAAGATTGGTGCGGTGATACCAGCGCGACGCAATGCAACACCTTCATCAACAATGGCCACACATAATCCAGTGGCACCACCCGCGAGAGCTGCATTAGCTACCTGCACGGCGCCGTGACCATACCCATTAGCTTTTACAACTGCCCACACCTGAACAGGCGCAGTACGTTGCGCCACAATTGCAACGTTGTGAGAGATCAGACCTGTATGAACCTCGGCCCATGCCCAGCGTGTAGAGAAATCAATTGACATGAGACATCACATCACTCAATGCATCTGAAATAGGGGCAGCTATCACTCTCTCAGCGTACGCCCCGTTCAATTACACACCAACGCAATATCTAGAGCGCGGCGACAACCGCCATTGCTGTTGTGTCTGTATGGGTAATAGAGACATGCCATGCCGACACGCCATGAGCATTGGCAAGAGTCTCGGCTCGCCCTGATACGAGTAGATGAGGCGCCCCAGATGACATCTTCTCGATTGAGACATCGTGGAAGTCAAAAGCACCGAGACCAACGCCAAGGGCTTTCATTGTGGCTTCACGTACTGCGAATCTTGCTGCAAGTGAGGCTGCATCATCGGTGCGGCCTTCAAGAGAGGTCAATTCTGCAGTGGTGAATAAACGCTGGCGTAAGTGTGGACGTCGTTCAAGAAGTTTGCGAAAGCGATCCACGTCAACCGCATCAATTCCAATGCCCAACATTTCTATTGACCGTCAGTTCGCCACAAGTCGGCGCTCTCAGAAACCGGATTGATCAACAAGTCAGCAATAGACACTTCAGCAAGCCTGTCTTCACGGAATGATCCTTCAGTTTCTGACACCCAGTCAACAAGACGGTCGTAACGACGGTCATACCCTTGCAGTACTTGGCGTGCGGTGCCGGCAGCAACTGTGTCATGGAACGCAACGTGCATGAGTGAAATACCCACAGTGGTTGAACCGTGAACTTCGGGGACAAAAATTACGGTGCGTCCGTCTTTGCGACCACGAGCAACAAGTACTTCCTGATCAGCAGCAACACGATGCTTGGTTCCGACAAGAGTTGCATTTGATGAAACGCGTGATGTGAGATCTTTTGCTACTCCCCCACGGTCGATGATGGAAATAGTTGCATTGCGCGCATCACCTGCAATTGCGTACCTGGTGAAACCTTCGACCGATGCAACAGCGGCGTCAAGTGATGCCAACACTTTGAGCGTTGCATATGACAGATTGTCGCGTGATGATCCGGCTTCAAGCACTGCGCGAACAAGGGCACGATCAAGAAGGCCCTCTTCACTACGAGAGATACCAACAGTGACGGTCTTGGCCTGATGCTTGATCGCGTCAATCGGACGAGTCAATTCGTCGATGCTGCGTGTGAGTGCATCAATTAGGTCATCAAGCAGTGCCGACGGCGAAGCAGTGCGGCCAGTTTGACGCTGGAACGCCTGTAGGGGTTGTGGTCCGGTAACAATGCGAAGGAGAGACACCAGGCGAACTGCTGTAGAGGCCTCGAGGTTGCCGTCATACTGTCCCGTTGCGAGAACTTGCAAGAACTGCTGAGTGAGAGGAACGATTTGTGCTTCTACTTGCGTAAGCGCAGTGTCGCCACTACCGCCTCGTCCAACAACAATTTCCACTACTTCACGTAACTGGCGTAGGGGGCGTGCAATGGCGTCAATTGCTAACGCTGCTTCGTATCCGAACAAGTGCCCCACCATGGAAGACAACACAAAGGCAAGCGCAGGGTCAGCTACTGGTACGTACACCACGGCTGCAGCAGCTGAATCAAAACGAGTTTCACCTTGCGTAGCAACGACGATGGGAATAGCTTTGTGCGCCTTAAAGATTGCGACTTCTTTTGCCACGTCTGTAGCCGTACCATCGCTGAGACCAGCAGCGCATACGAGAATCATTGGCTCACACGAGAGGTCGATGTGCTTCTTGTCTTCAGTGACATCACACGAAATTGATTTGTAGCACAGCTCTGACAGCTTGATTCGCACCTCATGTGCAGCAACCGTGTTGGGGCCGTTACCCACAACTGCCCAGTAGCGCTTCATAGGCGCGTATTTCTGAGCGATAAGGCCAATCTCAGAACGTTGTGCAATGACTGTTTCCATTGCGGTCGGCATATGGACTAGTGAATCCAAGATGCGATGCATACGGTCGGAGTCAACTTTGCCTGTTGCCTGTGCAATAGCGCACGAAAGGATTGCACCTGCTGCAACTTGTGCGTAGAACGCCTTGGTGCTTGCAACACTCATTTCGATGTCACGACCATCAGATGTGTAATACACACCATGGGCTTTGCTAGATAGTTCACTGCCGCGGCGATTCACAATTGCCAGCACAGCAGCCCCACGCGAAGCAACCAGGTCAACAGTTCTGTTGGTGTCTGTAGTGGTACCACTTTGACTGACAGCAATGACCAACATGTCAGACATATCGGTTGACATTGCGAAGCCAGATAGTTCAGTTGCAGTGAGTGCCTCTACTTGAATGGAAGCGTCAAGCAATGAACCAAGCACTGGGATAAGCGACGTGCCGGCAACGGCAGCAGTGCCCTGGCCGATAACTCTGATGCGTCGAATTGACCCACCTGCTAAACGGTCTTTGATTGTTTTCGGCATTGTGAACAAATCAAGGTCTGGGACAAGCCGACCATTTACTTCAAGCGTGCGGCCACGAATTGTCTTACGGAAACTACGAGGTGCTTCAGTAATTTCCTTCAACAGGAAGTGTGGAGAATCGCCACGGTCAATATCGCGAGTTGTTACTTCTGCAACAGCAACGTCACTATTCGTAACTGGAATCTCGATTCCGTCGTAGGCAATGCGCGTAATGCCTTCTACAGTTCCGGCTCCGTCAACACGAAGACGCACTACTTGGCCGCGAGAGTTGGGGTCACCTTCTTTGCGAGGTGTCTCGCCATCGAGCCGTACAAAGTGCACTGTCTCTTCAACAGTTCCATATGGTTCGCTGGCGACAATAAAGCGATCTTCGGCAAGTCCGATATACAAACCTTGGCCACTGCCAAACAGGGCCAAGTACATATCGTTCGGATCACTAGCGGTCATGTAGCCGATAGCGACTGAGCCCTCGAACTGAGTAACGGCATTAAGAAAAGCTGCTTGCGTATCAAGACCTGTGCTTCGGCCACGATCAACGATGGCAGGAATCACTTTTGCATCAGTTGTAATTGGGTCTGCGAAACGCAGGTTATGACGTTCGCGCAATTCAGTGTGATTATCAACGTCACCATTCAGAACTGCGACCGATACTTGTTGGCCTTCAACATCAATTTCTTCACCAGTGACCGGATGAGCATTCGGTTCAGAGATAATGCCCACGCTCGCCCACCGTGTGTGACCAAGCACTGCAACGCGATAGTCAGACACCGACAGTGCAGTTCGCAGCAGTGCGTCTGCACTTACTGCGTCACGCATGTGCTTAGTGTTGTCACCCAGTTCACCAATCTCGGCAGCTGCCTTGTAGACGAACACCAAAGTAGAACCACTGTGGCGAACACTGGTGTTGGTAAACAACGGATCAGATGTACGGCCGGCCATCAGCCCGGTCAATTCGGATGACAACGATGCAAATGAAGGCGAGGTAACAAGAACGCTGATACCAGCGGAGTCGCGACCACGTACTTCCATACGGTCGATGGCCGAGAAAGCTTGATGAATCGCAAAATATCCAACGAGTGACGACGCACCGGCGCCAGCACCTGCAAATACATGCACGGCATCGGCTGCACGCAAACGATCGCGACGAATTGCCCAAGATGCATCTTTCACACGCGACAAACGAGCCACTTCAGCATCAAGAGTTGCCGTGTCAACGTGAAGGGCATCAATACGTGCCTCTTCAGCAGCGGACACCACATCAATTGCATCGAGGCAAGTAGTGATTCTCGTAATCAATGCCGCATTGCCCACAAGTGCCTGAATGCCGGCATCACCTCGAAGTAACTGGTCGGCAGCCATCAGCGCATCAGCAATAAGGGAACAATCAGTGCCTGCATTTACTGCAGCTGTGAGAAGTTCTTCGATGCTCTGAGCGGTAGGCACACTACGGGTGCTCGGCCGGGGCAGGATGCCAATAATGCCGCACATACCTACAGATTACTCTCGCTGGTCGGTGCCATTAGTGCGTTCCCTCAATAGACCCGCCATGGATCTCGACAAGAGATTGGGCAAGGCGCATGGCAATTGACTCTGCAGTCACTTGATCTGCTG
>Ga0209190_1002470_pt1 | contig 12449 bp, 9 predicted proteins | sample M_140205_XF_Meta_FD_187315 | JGI IMG/M metagenome (GOLD analysis project Ga0209190, IMG submission 187315) | Freshwater microbial communities from Lake Montjoie, Canada to study carbon cycling - M_140205_XF_MetaG (SPAdes) (version 2) | ecosystem: Environmental > Aquatic > Freshwater > Lake... | reverse complement strand
GCCTCAAGTTGACATTCTATGCACGGCTTCCTGAAATGTCAATTATGCGAAATATCATGTTTATGGTGCCAGGCGGTCGGTTGTGATACGCCCATGATCCAGGCTGATACGCCCGTGATCCAGACTGATACGCCCGTGATCCAGACTGATACGCCCGTGATCCAGACTTAGGTACGGTTCCAACCGGTACATAATTTCTTCCAGATGATGGCGAACGTGCTTTCGGGTCGCTTGATCGGCGTCATCCACGTGGCCGGAAGCCACCGACTCGGCCATCGAAACGTGCCAGTTTTTCGGCAGCCTGCGGGCACCAAAGAGTTTGTCGTAGAAGGAGTTGAACACCAGGTGCTGGTTCTTTTCGATCTGCTGTCGCAGGTAGGGGCACGACGAACCGTCCGCGATCCTTAAGTGGAAGTTCCGGTGGCTGAGTCGCAACTGGTGCAGGGAGGCTTCTGTCGCTTGCTCGGGGTGTTCGGCGTTTTCTTCGTAAAGCCGGTCCACTTCTGCGGCCAGCGAGACAATGTCGCGGCGCTCCGTAGCACTGGCCCGCTCTGCAAACAGACGAGCCGCCTGCGTCTCCAGCGCCTCCCGAACAATACAGAACCCGCGAATCTCCTGCGGCGTCGGAATCCGAATCCTGGTTCCCACTCGCCGCCCGCTCTCAACCAGCAACTCCTGTTCCAGTCGCTGCAGCGCCTCGCTGACGGGCAGCACGCTGACGCCAAGATCTGCCGCGATTTTGCGCCGGTTGATCTCGGCGCCGAGCGGCCAAACTCCACGCAGAATGCGGTCCAGGATGTACCGGTATGCACGTTCCGCGAGATCGCCTTCCTCGCGTGCGGGTATCGGATCAGGATGCTTTGACACAAATCCATCATAAGCAATAAATGCCCCGATGTCGTGTGCGGTCGGCGTAAAACATGTTTTCTATGGCATTTGACATTTTAATAAAATCGAAGGCATACTCGATACCATGAGCGTCTTAAAAACTGGTTTGGCGATAGGGACGCCCCAAATGGGAGTTTGGCTCAACCTGGGATCGGCCGTCTCCGCCGAAATCGCCTCACTTGCCGGATACGACTGGCTTCTCATCGATCTGGAACACGGATCAGGCGATTATCGTGATCTCTCCCAGCAGCTCTGGGCCGCCCAGGCCGGCGATGCATCCGCTATTGTGCGAGTTACGGCCCTGTCCGCTCCGGACATCAAGCGGGTGCTCGACCTTGGACCACACGGCGTGATGCTCCCGAACATCGAAACTGTGGAGCAAGCAGTCTCTGCGGTGGAGGCTGTTCGGATCCCACCGCTGGGGTTGCGGGGCGCGGCGACCTCCACCCGGGCAAGCCTGTATGGGTACGGCTACGAGGCGTACATCAGCGAGGCCAATTCGTCCATTTTGCTGGCGGTGCAGATAGAATCCGTCACAGGTCTTGCCAACGCGGCCGAGATTGCAGCGGTGGAAGGCATTGACGTACTCTTTGTCGGTCCGCTGGATCTGAGCATCTCGATGGGAATTCAGGAGCCACAGCAGGATGAGCGGTTTCGTGAAGCGTTACTCACCGTGGTGCAGGCGGCAAACCGCTCCAACAAGGCGGCCGGCATCCTGGCGCGCAACGAAGCTGAGGCGGAACTCTATTTGACAATGGGCTTTCGCCTGTTGGCCTCTGGCTCGGACCGCGGGATTCTGGCTTCCACCATGCGCAAAGGTGCCGCAGCCCTGAAAGCCCTGGCTTCGAAAACGACGCAGGCATGACGGCAGAGCTCATCCTGCTGATCGACCTGGGGACGCAAAGCCTGCGCGCGACGGTTCTGAATCGCAGCGGCGAGCGGGTCTTCAGCAAGTCCCTCCCTGTTTCGACCCGTCGCCAGGGGGAATGCCATGAACAGGCCCCAACCGAGTGGGGTGCCGGGATGCTGGAACTGTTGGCCGCCGTTGGGGCGGAACGGGATCTGGCTGGTTCCATCCGTGCCATCGCCGCGTGCGGAACTCTTGGCGGGATGGTGGCGGTGGATGGGCGTGGCGAACCATTGCGGCCTGCAATTCTCTACAGTGATCAGCGGCCCTCTGCCTGCATCGGGGAGCTTGAGGCAACAGCGTACTTTCAGGAGTTGCAGCGGCAAACTGGCTGGCGCGTGTTTGGGGGCGACCTGCTGCCTCAGGTCCTGTGGCTCTCTCGCCAGGAGCCGTATGTTTACGGCCGCGCACAGTTTTTACTGGATTCGACCGGATATCTCAACTTCGTGTTGACCGGCCAGGCCAGCCTGGAGACCTACTCCGGGTACGGTTGTTACGCGCAGCCCAATTCGCCTGGCGTGCCCTCTGGCCTGCTGCGAAAGCTGGGCCTGGAGCCAACGCGCTTCGGCACGGCTGTCGCGTCTGGCGACCTGCTCGGGAGGTTACGCCCTGAGGTCGCGTCGCAGGCAGGGCTTCCTGAATGCAGCGTCTTCTCACTTCCATACGACAGCATCACTGCTTATCTGGGAGCGGGACTTTGCGAGCCCGGAGACGCGCTGGACATTTCGGGCACGGTCACGTCTTTCGGTGTCTTGCACCCTGCCCCGATTATCGATTGCGAGCGGCGAATTTACTCCATTCCTTTGCCTGCCGGCACGAACTGGTTGGTGAGGGGGTCGACGTCGTCTTCCGGTAGTGCGTTGGAATGGGCCAGGCGTGAGTTCCTGGGCGACGGCTTCGGCGCATTTGACGGCCTGGTTGCCGCATCCCCGCCGGGAGCGAATGGCGTGCTGTTTCTCCCATACCTGGCGGGAGAACGCGCTCCGTTGTGGAATGCGAGTGCCCGGGGAGTCTTTTTTGGCATTACGGGATCGACCACCCGAGCCGACATGGCTCGCGCTGTCTATGAAGGTCTCTGCTTTTCGTTGCGCCACATTCAGAGCGTCATGCGGTCGAACCAGGTACCGATCGGGAAGGTGAAACTGACAGGGGGCCTCTCGCAGAATCATCTCCTGAACACGATCAAGTCGGACGTGACGGGAATGACCCTGTTGGCACTTCGCGACCACGAGATGACCACACTCGGTGCGGCTTCCATCGTGGGGCGCGCGCTCGGTTGGTACGCGGATGATCGGGAGGCCTCAGCCGCGTTACTGGCAGTAGAACAGGAGTACGCTCCCAATCCGGCGCACGCCGGCCTTTACGATCAGCAGTTCAGTACCTATGTGGAATTGGCTGCTCGGCTGACGCCGATGTTCCGTCCGGCTGAAGCACCTGCAAGGGCAACGACGTAGCCCGGAGTCTCTTGATAAGACCGTGCCGGCGCTGTGATCCCAGTTCATGAGCTTACTCCAAATACAGTTCGACCTTCTCAACCTTCACAGCCTGAGAGGGCGTGAACGGGCCCTTCCGGTCCACGCCGATGGCAATGCTGTTTTCGCCGCGTTTCAGCCTCGCGGTGGGGACGAGGAACTCCCGGCGCGTCAGCTTCTGCCCGGCGAGGTTCTTGACGAGCGCACCGGGTGACACTGTCGGGGGCTGTGGCTAGGGGGAAAAGATCCGTGGGTCTTTCCACCCCGCATCGAGTAAGTCGCGCTTCAAGCTGGTGCCGTTCAGTTGCACGGCGACTTCGTCGCTCTCGACATGCTGAAACAACACCAGGCGCAGCCGGGCTTCGGTGCCGGATTTCACCGGCGCCCAGACTGGAAGCATATGCGTGGATGCGCTCTGATCGTTCCACAGGTCAAGGAGCAGCGGAGCGCCGTTATTGGATGAACCGTGCCCGTCGTTGTGGGCATAGCCACCGCGGCGTTCGATCGGGTAATACCTCGCGCTTCCGCTAATTGTCGTCAGGCTGCCGACCGTGGAGAACAACCGTTTTACTCCGCAGCTGTGTGTTCCTTTACGAATTTCGCCCACTTTTCCGACAGGGCCGGATCCGCTTTCACGCCCGCCCCACCCCGGTAAATCATCGACAAACTCTGCGCCGCCAGCAGATGCCCACCCTCTGCCGCCTGACTCCACCACTTCGCCGCCTCGGGGTAACTCTGCGCGACCCCTTTTCCAATCGCATAGAGCATCCCCAACATCGCCTTCGCGGGCAGATACCCCATCTCCGCAGCCTGCAGGGTATGGCGGAAAGCCTGCACCGGATCCGGTGTCCCGTTCTTCCCCGTCAAATACTCGCCACCCTTGCAGTACAGCGCTACGGCTTCGCCCGTTTCCTTCCCGCAGACCTGATAGTCATTCCGATAATCTGCCGCCTTCGCACGAACGCGCTCCAGCCACGGCTGCCAGCCACCAGTTGGCTCCTTCAACTCCGGTCGCCCCAGATCCCCCCGGAAACCTCTGTCCCGAATCGGAGCCAGAATGTTCGCCGCCATCGTCCGCAGTTCCTCGTTCTTATCACCCAGCAGTGTCACTAGTGCTCCAAAAAGGGCCGGATCCTGGCGCACACCTGCAACCTGGTATCTTGCCGCCCATGCGATACCATCCGTAGCCCCCACCCGGTCGTTCTCGTCCACAGCCTTTTCGGGATGTATCGCGAACTCCACCAGCGCTTTCTGGGCTGCTTCCGATCTCCAGTTTGCGTTCAAAGCCAGCGCCCGTAACGCCGCTCGCCGGACCTTTGCCGCAGGGTCCGTCAAATGCCCCCCCAAAGCCTCCATCGTGGCCTCGCTGAAAATGGCGTAGCCACACGTCTGCGCCGCCGCCGCCCGAACCACCGCATCCGGCGACTCCAGCAGCTTCTGAATCACCACTCCCGCCGGAGCTCCCCCGACCAGCGCAAGGTTCCCCATATAACCCGCAGCATTCACTTGCGTCTTCGTCAGCAGCACTTTCTCCTCCGCCGACAACGGCAGATTCTTGTTCCGCAATCGAGTCGCCCAGGCAATCGCATCATCGTTGCTTGGCGGATGATAGGTGCGCGCACCCAGGTCCTCAAACTCGCGAAAAATGACGTGGTATCCCTTCGCTGTCGTTCGCTGATAAGCATCGCGAACCGTCGTCAGGTGATACGAAAGATCCCGCAGGCCCAACACCATATAGAACTCTGGCGCCGACTTCACCGGATCAATCGCATCTTTCAGTTCCGCCGGCATCCTCCACCAGCCCCAGCTATAGCTGATCCCCGCCGTTACCAGGTTCGGATGCAGCATTGTAAACTCAGCCGAAATCTTGCCGCCCTCCCCCTTGCCATACATGTAGACTCGACGTGGATTCACGGGGTACGTCTTCATCGCCCACTGCAGCAGCTTCTCCAGAGGCGCATCGTCGGCAGCACTGAATTTCTGCGCCTGCGAATGCCCGGCAATCAGCACATACTGGTCACTCAGCCCCAGCCGCTGTAGTGCCTCCCGAACCGGCAGAATCTCATCTCCGGTGGGACGGTCATGCTCGGCCGAACAGAGAATCAGGCCCACCTGCTTCGCCGGATCTTTCGTCCCCGCCGCGGCAATGTTCTCCGGCGCTTCCACCACGTATCGGACAATCGTCTTGCCGTCTGGACCCTTCAGTTCCGCTTCGGCGGCACCCTGCACGGGTAAAGCAATCAGGCCAAAAACGAACACGCCTGCCAGGAAAGTGAATAAACGTTGGATCTGCATTGGTCACCAATGATCATATCTTCTGCAGCAGACCTGCCCGCACGCCCCGACCCGATACGATAAACAACGGACAAGTCACCTATAAATGCCCCAGCCCTCGCCCCGAATCAAAGCCATCCAGCGTCGCGCCATCATCCTCCTCATCGCGGGAGGTGCCCTGAACTACGTGGATCGCGCCACGCTCTCCGTAGCCAATAAAGTGATTCAGGACGAACTGGGTATCCCCGTCGCACAAATGGGCCTCCTGCTCTCAGCCTTCCTTTGGGCCTATGCCTTCTCCCAACTCCCCATTGGCGCGTTGATTGACCGTTACGGTCCCCGCCGACTACTTGGCCTCGGCCTGTTCGGCTGGTCTGTCGCGCAGGCTGCCGGCGGTATCGTCACCGGCTTCGCTCCCTTCATGGCCGCCCGCTTCGCGCTCGGTGTCGGCGAATCCCCGCTTTTCCCCGGCGGTGCCCGCGTCGTCCGTGACTGGTTCGACCTCCGCACCCGAGGCTTCGCGACAGGCCTCTGCCAATCAGCCTCTTCGCTCGGAAACTTCATCGCCCTGCCGCTCCTTACCTTCCTGATGCTTCGGATGAGCTGGCGCTGGATGTTCATCATTGTCGGAGCCTTCGGCGTCGGCCTGTCCCTCGTTTGGTGGATGCTCTACCGCGACCCCTCCGAAGTGTCTCTCACCCCCGAAGAGATCGCCCACCTGACCGAAGGCGATGAGAAGTCCTCCGCTCCCCCGTCTCTTGCGCAGTGGGGCAGCCTGTTCGCCCACCGCACCACCTGGGGCATGATCGCGGGCTTTTTCGGCACCATCTACACCCTCTGGCTTTACACCGGCTGGCTGCCGTTTTATCTGGAACACGAGCGCCACATGACCGTCGCCAAAGTCGGCCTCGTCGGGGCCATTCCCTACTTCTTCGGCTGCGTCGGAGCCATCACCGGAGGCTGGCTCTGTGACTATCTGACGCGCCGCGGCTGGGCCCCCATCGCCGGTCGCAAACTCCTCGTCTCCTCTTCGCTTTTCGGCATCGCAGCCTGTACTGTGGGCACGGTCTTTGCAGCTGACAATACCGTCGCGCTAACCCTCATCTCCGTCTCGATGTTCCTGATCTACATCGCCAGCAGTTCCGCCTGGGCCACCGTGCCCATCGCCGCGCCCAGCCAGTACACGGCCTCGCTCGGTTCCATTCAGAACTTCGGAGGCTACTTCGGCGGAGCCCTCGCCCCCACTGTCACCGGCTATCTGGTCCAAAGCACGGGGAGCTTCTCTCAGGCCCTGCTGCTGAGTGCGGCCATCGCAGTAGCCGGGGGGATCGCCTACCTCGCGTTGGTCCGGGAACCGATTCACGCGCAGTAAAAGGACTCCCCACTGAAGTGGTAACTCGCGGATGCAAAAAATCGTTTCTCGGAAGTGGTAAACCTCGCTCTGTCGGAAGGTCCGCAGCGCGTCAGCACGCACAAAGATACTGTCGTCGTCCTCGCTGAAAAGGACTATCAAGCCTTGCTCGGCACGCGACCCGATTTCCGGGAATTCCTGCTCACCGGCCCGTCGTTCGAAGATCTCGACCTGACCCGGGACAGCACTCCCATGCACCAGGTGGACTTATGACGGTAGTCCACGATACCTGTGCCCTCTCCGAATTGAGCAGGCCACTGAGCGACGGCAAGCGAAAAATCCAACTCGCGGCGTGGCTGCAAACCCTGGAACAAACCTAAGCTGACCAGATTACCGTAGCGCCTTGCTCCTCACCCCCTGGCTCTAATTCGCCCGCCCCGACTTCGCCTTCGCCTTACCCTCCAGATTCAGCGCCACCGCCGCGCGGATAAGCGCCTGCAGCGCCAACTCATCCACTACATCCCCCTCGTGAATATCAATCGCCCGCCGCACATTCTCGTCGAGGCTGGAATTGAACAGCCCCGCAGGGTCCGGCAGCGCCGCCCCTTTGGCAAAAGTCATCTTTACGATGTTTTTGTACGTCTCCCCCGTACACAGCATCCCGCCACGCGACCACACCGGCGTCCCCCGCCACTTCAACTCCTCCAAAATCCCGGAATCCGCTGCCAGGACAATCCCGCGAACCTTCGCCAGCAGCTCCCCCCGCCAGTCCCCCAGCGTCCTGATCTTCTTGTCAATAGCCGCAGAGGCATCTTCCATCGGAAGCACCTTTCCTGGCACTACCAACCTCACCCCAAAATCCCCTCAATCACATTTCCATGCACATCCGTCAACCGCATATCCCGTCCGCCGAACCGATACGTCAGCCTCTTGTGATCCAGTCCCAATAACCGAAGAATGGTGGCATGCAGATCGTATACCTCGGTCACGTTCTCCACCGCCCGCATCCCGGTCTCATCGGTCGAGCCATAGGCAATTCCTGGCTTCAAGCCACCACCCGCCATCCACACTGAAAACGCCGTCTCATGATGATCGCGGCCGTCCGGCTTCGGCGCGTGTGGTGTCCGCCCAAACTCAGTCGCCCAAACCACCAGCGTTTCCTGCAGCAGCCCTCGTGATTTCAAGTCCTTCACCAGCGCCGCCACGCCCTGATCGGTTATCTGCGCGTTGCCCTCATGTCCCTTGCGCAACTCCCCATGCTGGTCCCACGTCCCGTTATCCCCGCCAAAAACCTCCGGACAGGTGATCTCCACAAACCGCACTCCGGCCTCGACCAGCCGTCTCGCCCGCAGACATTGCGTTCCATACAGTCTCTTGTTCTTCTCCGTTGCATCCAGACCATACAGCCGTTTGGTCGCCTCCGTCTCCTTGTCCAGATTCAGAACGTCTGGCACCACCGACTGCATCCGGTACGCCATCTCATAGTTCTGAATCGCCGACTCCACCGCATCACTCGCTCCTGTCAGTTCCAGGAACCTCTTGTCCTCCAGGGCAATGGCATCCAGCTTGGCTCTCTGGATCTTCGGGTCCTTATCGGCCGGCGCGATATTCACCACCGGTTTGCCGTCGGCCTGCATGGAAGTTGCCTGGAACGCCGCAGGCAGGAACCCGTTCGAGAAGTTCTCGAGCCCGCCGGGAGGCACGGCACCACCGTGCAGCAACACATATCCCGGCAGGTTCTTGTTTTCGCTCCCCAGGCCGTAATTGACCCACGAACCCAGACTCGGATACCCGCCCAGCGTCTTCCCCGTATGCATCAGCAGGTTGGCTCGCGGGTGCAACGGAAACCCGGAAATCATTGACCGAATCACCGTAAGATCATCAGCGCAAGCTGCCACGTGCGGGAACAGTTCGCTCACCCACAGGCCCGACTGCCCATGCTGTCGGAAAGTCCACGGGCTCTTCACCCACTTCCGGTTCGTTTCATTTTTCGCACCAATCTGATAAAAGCCGCCGTAGGGCTTACCATCCAGTTCGGTCAGTTTGGGCTTCGGATCGAAAGTGTCGATGTGCGAGACGCCCCCCGGCATAAAGCAGAAGATGACGTTCTTCACCTTCGGAGGGAAATGAGTTCCACCCGGCAGCGCCTCATCAGCCGTCCCCGCATAAGCCCTGTCCGCCATCAGCGCCGCCAGTGACGTCAGGCCAAAGCCGGTCGACGCACGCCGCAGCACCTCGCGCCGCGACACCGGAGCGTTACCAAACATAAACGAACTCCTTCAGATTGAACATAGCGTGCGCGATATCCTTCCACACCGACTGGCTTCCCATTACCTTGTCTGTTGCCACCTTGTGCAGGCTGGCGATTTCATTAGTGAGCCCGGTGAACCTCTCACGCTCCGCTTCGTCCGGCGATCGCCCCAGCAATTGCCGGAACATCTCCTCCACCCTCGCCCCCGGCGTTGGCGCATTCTTCGCGATGAGCCGGCCTGCCCAAACTCCCGCCTGCTCCAGCACAAACGGATCGTTCAGCAGCGCCAGAGCTTGGGGCGGTACATTCGTCGAGTCCCGATTACCCCGGGCCACGGTCGGATTTGGGAAATCGAACGTTTCCAGAAATCGCGAGCCTTCATGCCGTGTCACTTTGGTATAGAGACTGCGACGGCCATCGCCGTCGAGAGGCCCCTGAAACAGTTTTCGATAATCCTTCGGCTCTTCCCGATTCGGCTGAACCGGCGGACCATACATGGTGCGGTCCAGCCGCCCCGACACCGCCAGAATGGAGTCCCGAATCGACTCCCCTTCCAGACGTCGTACCGAATAATGAGAGAGAAGCCGGTTCTGCGGATCCGTCTTCTGCGCTGCCTCCTCCGCCCGGCTTTCCTGCCGGAAGCTTTGTGACAGCAAGAGGAAGCGGATCTGCTTCTTAATCGACCAGCCATTGCCGACAAATCGCCACGCCAGGTAGTCGAGCAATTCCGGATTCGACGCGGACTCCCCGTACGTCCCGAAGTTGTCGGCTGTGGCAACCAGGCCCCGCCCGAAAACATGCAGCCAGATCCGATTTGCCATCACCCGCGCCGTCAGCGGATTCTTCTCGCTCGCAATCAGTTCCGCCATTTCCCGCCGGCCGCTTCCGGCCACACCGAATCCGGCGTCGGTGCCGGAGATCAGTTCCAGAAAACCTCGCTCCACCATGCGGCCGGGGTTGGTCGCATCGCCAGCGGGCAGCACGGGAAAGTTGTACCCGGGGTCCAGATCCGCCAGACCTTCAAACACACGTGGTGCATCAATCCTTTGCTCGGCCAGCCGGTACTCCTGAATCAGGACCTGCAATTGCGGCGTGACACCGGGGGCATTGGATACCAGGCGGTTCTCCAGCAGCCACCCGATCCAGCGTGCATCGTCATCCGAAGCCTGGCCGTCGGTCCAGCGGCGAATCGCCTCAGACATAGCCTGTTCATACCGCCCCGCCAGCATTTCCGGGCCATTCGGTTCCGCCCCTGCAAAGAGCCGCAACATGTGCGACAGCTCGTCCCTGGGCACCTCGTCCACATCGTGGATCACAGCCCGTGCAATACCGAAGTAGGAGTAGGGCGAATCCACCTCCGCCTGCGAGGCCTTGAGGCGCCCCGGACGATCCGGGATGCGTGGATTATCCGTCTTCGTCACCAGTTCCAGATAGAACGGCAGCGACGGCTGGTCGGTGCGGTTGGGAATCTTCACCCACTTCAGGGAATCGTTCTCGAGCGTCGTGTAATCCTCACTCAGCATGCAGTTGTCGAGGATCGTCCGCCACGCCCCCAGCTTCCCGCCCATCACCTGCAGGCTGACAAACTTCTTATCTTTCGGGGCCAGCGGTGAGCGCAGCCCCCCGTTCAGCCTCTCCGACAAAGCGTTCGTATAAACACCAGCCGGGAACACTCCGGTCACCGCGCGTGGACCGTCACTGGCCACCGCAAACTCGCCGCTGGGAGAAGGCCCGTCGAACAAGGCGGGGCCGTCGGCATGCCACCCGCCACGGTCCGCCGCAGCGGGGTTCCCAAACGCCTGGAAGTGCTCCTGGTTATGAGCAGCCCTCGACTTTGCCTCGGTTTCGTACTTCTGCCGCAGGGTCGCCCAGGTTTGATCTGTCCCCTCAATAAACGGGTACAAAGGATCTTCCATGGCAGGGTTCCGCTTCTCGAGCAGCGTCACCCAGGCTTGCACTCGCTCCAGTGAAAGCTCCGTCAAATCCTTCTCAGCCGATTGCTCCCCCTTCCATGCCCGCCGTGCGGCCATCAGGTATCGGGGACTCATCCGAACCTCTTCCAGCCACACCTTTGCCAGTTCCCCGCGAATCTGCGGTTTCAATTGCGCCAGACGCTGCTTCGTCGCGTTTGCCGCCTCCGGCAGACCGGCGTTTCGCATCACCATTCTCGAACTCGTGAGCGCCCCATAGATGCCGTAGTAATCCCGCGTCGGGATTGGATCAAGCTTGTGATCGTGACACCTCGCACAGGCGATCGTGAGGCCCTGAAACGCCTTGCCCAGCGTATCGATCTGGTTGTCCACCACATCCGTCCGAATCTGCCGAAAACGAACGCAGTCGTCGTGCCCGAGTTCACCGAAGCGCAGGAATTCGGTGCCGATAATCGACTCGTTAATCCCGTCCTTCGAGTTGATGCGCGGCTTCTCCAGTAAATCTCCCGCCAGATGTTCGCGGATCAGCTGGTTGTACGGAACATCGTTGTTGAGCGCCCGAATCAGGTAATCGCGGTACAGCCAGGATCCCTTAATTTCATAGTTCCAGTCGTTACCAAAGGTCTCGGCAAACCGCATCACGTCCATCCAGTGCCTGGCCCAGTGTTCCCCGAATTGCGGCGAGGCCAGCAGCCGGTCCACCAGCCTTTCGTAGGCGCCCGGGGCTTCGTCCCGAACAAAAAGATCCGCCTCCAGCGGAGTAGGTGGCAGGCCCGTGAGAACCAGACTGACGCGCCGGATGAGAGTCCGCCGGTCGGCGGGCGCGGCAGGCTGCAGCCCCGCCTTTCGCATGGCCGAGACGAGGAACTGGTCCACGGGATGCGTCATGCCTACAACCGCAGGCGGGGCTGTTGAACGCACCGGCTGGAAAGCCCAGTGTTCCTTTCGCAGCTTTTCATACATTCCGGCCCCACCCGATTTCGTCGCAACCGCGCCGGCTCCCTCGGGCCACGGTGCCCCCATCCCGATCCACTTCTCTAAGGCCGCAACCTGCTCGGGCGGCAGCTTCCCGCCCGAAGGCATCTTCAAACCGTCATGGCGCACCGCCCTTGCCAGCAGGCTCAGGCCGGCATCTCCCGGAACCAGCGCGGGGCCGCGATTGCCGCCCTTGAGCAGCGCGTCACGGGAGTCCACCCGCAGGGACGAGAATTGCTGCTGCGGTCCGTGGCACGAGTAGCACCGCGAAGCCAGCACCGGGCGTACTTCCCGCTCGAAAAACTCCGTCGCCGCGACATCCGGTCGGGGCCCCTGTGCGCTCAAGACCAAGGGGCTCAAGGCCACAAGAAACACCTTCGCTAGCTGGATGCGGGTCGAC
>Ga0209190_1002468_pt1 | contig 12452 bp, 17 predicted proteins | sample M_140205_XF_Meta_FD_187315 | JGI IMG/M metagenome (GOLD analysis project Ga0209190, IMG submission 187315) | Freshwater microbial communities from Lake Montjoie, Canada to study carbon cycling - M_140205_XF_MetaG (SPAdes) (version 2) | ecosystem: Environmental > Aquatic > Freshwater > Lake... | reverse complement strand
TTCACCTAAAAAGTATTGACAAGCTTCAAGTTCTTCTTTAACGGTTGGTATTTTGTCCCAATCACCTCTAGGAAAACGGCTAATTGAAGCCCCATCTAATGCGTCACCGTTACATACAATGGCAGTCGGTTTGTATTCTTTAATCATTTCTAACAACGCTTTAAATGCGGTTGTAGTTTGGTCAGGCCAAAAATGAGCGTCAGAAAACACAATAATGCGACCTTTTTCTAAATCCATGCCCCTACGGGTATTTCCTACTGTTTGTTCTGTTTTTTTGTAATCGTTTACTCGTTGATCTTTAAAGCTAGGAAGGGGTATTTGAAGTCTTGTTTCTATTGACCGTCTGCGGTTATATACTGCTCTTTCAGACATTGCATGGATTTTGGCAAAAGATAATGGAGAACCTATCTTGTTCCATTCATCTATAAATTGTTCATCCGTTAGATAATAGCCGCCCATTTATAACCTTTATAATGGTAAAGTTAGCTGATACTAATCTATTTTAATTGAAAATCAATGACATACGCACGAATTGATAGTAACCATAAAGAAATAGTGGCGGCATTAAGACAAGCTGGTGCTACTGTAGTGTCACTTGCCGCTATGAAACATGGATGCCCTGACTTACTTGTTGGCTTTGCTGGTGAAACTATGCTCATGGAAATTAAAAAAGATTCAAAAGCCAAGTTCACACCTGACCAATTAGACTTTATGGGCAAGTGGAAAGGTGGCCCAATCAGTCGTGTAGATAGTGTAGATGCCGCATTAAGAGCACTAGGAGTAATCAAAAAAGTGTTATAAAATACACTAAAAGGAGCGTTTCATGGAAAAGTCGATGGCATTATTTTTAGCAACATTGCTACATTCGGGCACAAACACCCACTTTTTCCATTGGGCTACCAAGTCCTACGCTAAACATAAGACACTCGGCCATTTTTATAAAAATATTATCGATCTGACCGATCAATTAGCCGAGTGTTATTTCGGCATTTATGGGCAGATTACCCAGTTCCCAAGCACATACCACCAGCCTAAAGAACCGCTGGCATACCTACAATCCCTACAATCTTTTGTAAAAGATGCTCGCCAAGACTTGCCACAAGATTCAGAAATTGTGCAATTGATTGACAATATCGCCCAAGAGATTGACACAACCATTTACTTACTTAAATTTAAGGCTTAATCATGGATTTTTTAAATCCTAAAACTTTTAATTTGCCCGAAGGTGAAGGAAGTGAAAGTTTAAAACTTGCAGATTTATTGCGTAAAATAGATGTTGGCGGTAGGGCAATGGATGTTGGCAAAGCTGGTACTTTGATGCAAGGTCGTTTAGGTTATCAGTTTGATCCTAATGAAGCAGGTAACAACTTATCAGTAGGTGTATCAGGACAAAGATTTGGCAACAATAGATACAACATTCCTGCGGTAATTAATGGTGTTGATCTTAGTTACGGTGGGCCTGACCAAAGTATTACTGCTGGTTATTACCCTAACAAATCACAGTTTATGGGTCAGCCAATGGGTGCTGGCGGTGTTAGTTTGATGTACAGAAAATCATTTGATTAAGGAATAATCATGCCGTTGGATAAATCAGGATCAGCCGCATCAGTCGGCAAAAACATTAAAGCTGAAGAAAAAGCTGGTCGCCCTAAAAAGCAAGCCGTAGCTATCGCCCTTAATGTTGAGCGTGAAAACGCCAAAGGTGAACGCAAAGCTAAGTTAGAAGATGCTTACGCTAAGTATGTGGAAGAAAAAGCGTGAAAAACGGTCTTTACGCCAATATTCATGCCAAGCAGGAACGGATCAAGCAGGGTTCGGGCGAGAAAATGAACAAAGTTGGCAGTAAAAATGCCCCAACCGCCCAAGATTTTAAAGAATCTGCTAAGACTGCAAAGCCACGCAGACAAATGATTTCTGACGCAATGAAGGATATGTAATGCAACACATGAACCATAAATACCCTAAAGGTAACGCTTTATTGCGTGAGCATAAACAATCTACGCTAGAAAAGAACCAACAACAGCGTTTAGACCGTAGAAAGCTAATCGCCAATAAACTTAAAGACTTGGATAAAGAAATTAAATAAGTTATACTTAAGCATCATTAACTAACTACTTGGTTAAATATGCAAATAAAAGAAGTCGCTGTTGATAAGTTAATTCCTTACGCAAATAACAGCCGTACCCATAGCGATCAACAAGTCGCACAAATTGCCGCAAGCATTAAAGAATTTGGTTTTCGCAATCCAATTTTAGTCGATGGAATGGGAATCATAGCTGGTCATGGCCGTTTATTAGCCGCCCAAAAACTAGGCTTAGAAAAAATACCCACTATTGATTGTTCAGATATGACTAAAAGCCAAAAGAAGGCTTATATCATCGCTGACAACAAATTAGCATTAAACGCTGGTTGGGATAATGATTTACTTAAGCTAGAGATCACCGATTTGCAAGAAGAAAATTTTGATATTGATGTTTTAGGTTTTGATATTTCTGAGCTAAATTTCACAGCCGAAGTTGATTACGGAATCCTTGATGAAGAAGATGTTAGCCAGCAACTATCAGATATGGCAAATGGCGTAAGAAAAGCTATTCAAATCGAATTTGAGCCTGAACACTACGATGAAGCGTTTGAGCTGGTTAAATTTTGGCGTGATGAAAAAGCTTATGTAGGCATGATGCTTATGAACTACTTAAAAGCCGAAAAGAACAAGTTATGATTCTCAAACAGGGCGAATCCAAGGGGATTAAATACTATTACCGTGAAGGTTTTTCTGATCAAAAGACTTTTGAGGAAGTCATCGGCAACGATACCTATCAAAAAAAAGGGTTCAAAATCCTGCCTGATGAAAATTGGATGGATTGTGGCGGTAATGTAGGGGCTTTTACCCTTTTAGCTTGCTCTAAAGGAGCAAATGTCACGGTATATGAGCCTGACCCGTTTAATTGCGAAATGCTAGAAAAAAACCTTAAATTAAACGGTTTTAAAGCAACTGTAAAACAGGCCGCATTAGTCCATAACGACACCAAAGAAATTATTCTGTTCATTGGCAACAACAACAATGTATGGCGTAACTCCATCATCAAAAAATGGAATAACAAAGGCATTAAAGTGCCATGCCTAAATTTCAATGAAGAAGCTAAAAACTTTGATTGTTGCAAGATGGATATAGAAGGGGCTGAAATGCTCATTCTTGAAAATTATGAACATATCTTCAAAAAACTGGTGTTCGAATGGAGTTTCGATATTGACCCTAGTTTGCCTAGATTTTGGGCAATCGTTGAAAAACTGCAAAAAGACTACAAAATAGCCCCAGTAGGCAATACAGGCAAATTTGTCAGCCGTGATTACGATACATGGCAAAAATCATGGTTTCCAGCTTGTACGAATGTGTATTGCACGCAATGAAAATAGTCGAATTAGTCAAGCTAGATCACAGCGTAAAGATCGGTGATATATGCGGTGATATTGAGCCAAACATCACAGAAGATACGCTTTTTACTGCGGATGGGGTAGCAGTAGGCTTTTACATTAAAGAGCTTACAGGGCGGCTTAAACAGCTTGCAGATGTGGCTAATGCTGAACTACTAAGCGATCGAGTGCCTAAAAGCGAAATGAGAAGGTCAAGCGGCCTACGGGATAGTCAGTTTGAAGTCAAACAATACAGCACCATTTTAGGAAGCTGTCCACCCAAACCGCATATGAAACGCCCATACCCAGCAATTTCAAGCGTTCATCAGGTAAAGACAGCCCAAACTTTTATAAAAGCCATGTATATGCTTTGTAAAGAATCTGAAAAACTGATTCAAGAGATTACCCCTGAAATCTATGAACAGCAAAAACGCATCATTACCGAAAAAGTGCCACCTAAATTTAGATTTGGTGAATTATTTACTTCAAGCATTAGCAATTTCAATATTCCAGCCCCTTTTCATCGGGATGCAGGAAACCTTGAAGGATGCGTAAATGTCATTATTGCTAAGAAAGTAAACGCTAAAGGTGGAAATACAACTGTTCCTGATTACGGAGCAACCGTAGATAGTAGGGATAACTCTATGCTCGTTTACCCTGCTTGGCGTAATGTTCACGGAGTAACCCCTATCAGACCAATTGCAGAAGGGGGTTATAGAAATAGCTTAGTGTTCTACCCTCTAAAAGCATTTAACAATTATTGGGATTAAAACGGAGTTATAAAAATGGCTGAAAAAGGCAGACCGCCCCATAAACCTACAAAAGACACCCAAGAACAGGTAAAACGCTTGTCTGCTTTAGGCTGTCCTCATGAAGATATAGCCACACGCTTAAAAATTAGTGCCGATACGCTGGTCAAATATTACAAAAATGAATTAGACGAAGGCCGTATTGATGCTAATGCCGCTATTGCTGGCACTTTGTTTAATCAAGCTAAAAAAGGTAATACTGCGGCCGCAATCTTTTGGTTAAAAACACGGGCAAGATGGAAAGAAACCCAAGTTAATGAAATGACAGGCGTAAACGGTGGCGATTTAAGAATCTCATGGGCAGATGAATAGCGATATAAAGCTAAAATACCGCCCTAGAAGCGTTTTTGAAGATTTTCATGACCGTAACCAACGCTGGGCAGTAATCGTAGCCCACAGGCGTTGTGGCAAGACTGTGGCCTGTATCAACGATCTCATAGTCAAAGCCCTGCTAGAAAATAAAAAACACGCCCAATACGCCTACATCGCCCCTTTTTACTCACAGGCCAAATCAGTTGCTTGGCGATACCTTGAACGATTTTCCGAGCCTGTAATGGTTAAAGCCAACCAATCTGAACTATGGGTTGAATTGATAAACGGGGCAAGAATCAGGCTATTTGGTGCTGATAATCCTGACGCACTTCGTGGAAACTTCCTTGATGGTGTAGTTTTAGACGAAATGGCCGATATGAAACCATCCGTATGGGGTGAAATTATCCGTCCACTTTTAGCTGATAGATTGGGTTGGGCCACATTTATTGGGACACCGAAAGGCCATAACGCTTTTTATGACATCTACAACGAAGCCACTAAAAAGCCCAATTGGTATGTAAAAGTGCTACGGGCAGATCAAACTATGCTTTTGCCGCAATCAGAATTAGACGATGCTAAAGCCACCATGTCTGATAACCAGTATGAACAAGAGTTCTTATGCTCATTTGAAGCGGCTATATTAGGAGCGTTTTATGGTCAAGAAATGCGTAGGATCACGGATATGGAACGGATTACTACTGTTGACTATGACCCTATGTTCCCTTGCCATACTGCTTGGGATTTGGGCTTTAATGATTCCACTTCAATATGGTGGTTTCAGGTGGTTTATGGGGAGATACGGGTTCTAGACCATCATTCTAGCAATGGTCAAGCTGTGCCTTATTACACAGGTTTATTGGCACAAAAAGAAGATGAGTTTGGATACAAATATGGCTATCATTACCTGCCGCATGACGCTAGAGCAAAAACTATGGCAAGCGGTGGTAAGAGCATAATCGAGCAATTTTCTGCACAAATCGACATAAAACATCTAAAAATCGTTCCAAATCTGTCATTACAAGACGGAATCCAAGCAACACGACTTGCATTAACTCGCTGTTGGTTTGATAATAGATGCGAAGAAGGCATTGAGTGTTTACGACAATATCAACGAGAGTGGGATGATGATAAAAAAGTATTTAGGGATCGCCCAAAGCACGATTGGACAAGCCACTCAGCGGATGCGTTCCGCTATCTCTCAATTGTATGGAAAGATGAGGACAGCCCTATCCTCAAAGATACAAGAATTAAAGGACTTCATGTCGGGCAAACTGATGTAAGTCTTGATGAATTATGGAAACAAACCCCCAAATCAACCATTAGAAGGATTTAATTATGTCAGGCGTTAATCAACCATTTGGAACATTCTACGAAACCGTAGCCGCATCACAAACTGCTCAAGTTTTAGGCGTTACAGGAGCGGCTGGTGATACTTTAATGCGTTTAATCATTACTGTAAGCACAGCGGCATCTTCTACTGTAGCCTTATTAGACAATGCAACTTCTTACCCAATCATGGCGGCAAATACCCCAATTGGCGTATATGACATAGAAATTGGTGCTGTATCCGTAAGCGGTGCATGGAAGATTACTACTGGTGCTGGTGCATCTGTATTGGCTGTAGGTAACTTTACTTAAGGATTTATATGGATCACACATACCAAGATTGGTATAACTGCATTGCCCAGTACGAGCGTACATTCAAGGAATGGGAAGGTAGAGCCGACAAGATTGTCAAACGGTATCGTGATGACCAACGCAGTCGCAACAATCCTAACGCTAAATTCAATATCCTTTGGTCTAATGTACAGACCATAACCCCTGCTGTATTTGCTCGCTTACCTAGACCTGACATTTCACGCAGGTTCAGAGATAACGATCCTATTGGCAGAGTAGCGTCTATGATGCTTGAGAGAGCATTAGAGTACGAGATTGAGCATTATGGTGACTACGCTAGTGCTATGAAACAAACTGTCCAAGACCGTCTTTTAGGTGGTCGTGGCACGGCTTGGGTTCGTTATGAGCCACACATTGTCGGTGAAATGGCTGATGAAGCTGAAGGTGCTCCCGATGATGGCTATCAGATTACAGAAGATATTGACGAAGCCGAAACCGAAGGCGGTATTCACCGTGAGAATCAAGAGCGTATCGAATACGAATGTGCTCCTGTAGATTATGTTCATTGGCGTGACTTTGGTTTAACCGTTGCCCGTACATGGGAAGAAGTCACAGCAGTATGGCGTAAAGTATATATGGGTAGACCTGCCCTTGTTGAACGATTTGGTGAAGATTTAGGCGGCAAGATTCCGCTTGATACCAAACCTGAGAGTTCTAAAACCTTTGCTGAAAAGATGGGCGAAGGTTCACACGAAGCCGTTATCTATGAAATATGGGATAAAACTAGCGGTCAAGTCCTATGGTTATCTAAATCAATGGGCAAAATCCTTGATGTTCGTGATGATCCGCTACAACTGGAAAACTTTTGGCCATGCCCAAAGCCAATGTTCTCCACACTTACGACAGATAGCCTAGTTCCTGTTCCTGACTTTGTTTTATACCAAGACCAAGCTAGACAGCTAGACACGCTGGCAGACCGTATTGATGGATTCATCCAAGCACTCAAGGTTCGGGGTGTCTATGACGCTTCTGAGCCTAGCCTTGCCCGTTTATTCTCTGAAGGCGAAAACAACGCATTGCTACCAGTTAAAAACTATGGTGCATTTAGCGAAAAAGGCGGCTTGCAAGGGGCTATTAACCTTGTAGACATCAAGCCGATTGCCGAAGGTTTGAACATGGCTTATCAGGCTATGGAACAAGTCAAGGGTCAAATCTACGAGATTATGGGCATTGCTGATATTCAGCGTGGACAAACAGACCCTAATGAAACCCTTGGTGCTCAGATTATCAAGTCAAACAACGCTTCAGGGCGTTTAAAGACTATGCAACACGATGTAGTGAACTTTGCTACCGCCTTGTTGCAGATCAAAGCACAGATTATTTGCCAGCACTTTACTGACGATACTATCGTTAAAATCAGCGGTGCAATGCAGTTATCACCGCAAGATCAACAACTTATCCCACAAGCATTGCAACTTCTGAAAGACGAACCTGCTAAGAACTTCCGTATTGAAGTGACTACAGATTCCATGATTTATCAGGATGAGCAACAAGAGAAGCAAGACAGAATGGAGTTTTTACAGGCTATGGGTGGATTCTTAAGCCAAGCTATTCCTGCCGCACAAGCTACTCCTGAACTCACACCAATGCTAGTAGAGATGCTTAAATTTGGCGTAACAGCGTTTAAAGCTGGTAAGGGATTAGAAGGATTGATTGACGAAACAGCAGATAAGTTCCGCCAGCAAACCAAGCAAATGGAAGGTCAACCCAAGCCGCCAAGTCCTGAACAACAAAAGCTACAGGCAGAAATGCAACTAGAGCAAGCCAAGATGCAAGCTACACAAGCATCAGAGCAAGCTAAAGCCCAAGCAGAAGCCCAAAAACTTCAGATGGAAGCACAGCTTGAGCAACAAAAGATGCAAATGCAAATTGAACTTGAAAAAGCCAAGCAAGAATATCAAGCACAAGAAAACCAACTTAAATTCCAGTTGGAAAATGACCGTAATGAACGTGAAGCACAATTTACTGCTCAACTTGAGCAAATGAAGATTGAATCAAATAAAGAAAAATTTGAAGCAGACAACAATAAAGCTATTTTAGTAGCATATCTAGATAATGCCGCAAAACTTGAAACTGCTAGAATTAGTGCTGGATTAGATGACGGTTCTGCCGCTTATATTGATGCTATTGAAAACGCTAAAATACTACAAGATACTATGGGGTACTCACAAATGGCAGACCATCCGCTAAAACCAGCAATAGACCAAATGCAATTAAGCAATCAGCAATTAGCAGAAATGTTAGCGGCTTTAGTTGCCAAAATGCACCAACCTAAACAAATAATGCGTGACGAAAACGGTAAAATTGTAGGAGTTCAATAATGGCTATTACCGTAAAGCATAGTAAGGTTTCAACGATACCTGACGATGCAGACACAAGTTTAGTTCGCCCTAGTGATTGGAACGCTGACCATACCTTAACTGGAACTGTCCCTGTAGCCAATGGTGGAACTGGTGCGGCAACCCTAACAGGTTATGTAATAGGTAATGGCACAAGTGCGATGACTGCCAGCACTACTATTCCTAGTGGTGATGTGTCAGGTTTAGGCACAATGGCTACGCAAAACGCTAATGCCGTAGCTATTACAGGTGGTACAGTTAATGGAACAACTATTGGTGCTACAACCCCATCTACAGGTGCATTTAGTTATGCTTCTACAAACTCAACCACTAGCACCACTCCTGCTTTAGGTTATAACGCTTCTAATGCTTCATTTGTAAATGGTGCAACAATCGCAGGAAGTTATTTACAGAATGTAATGCAGAACAAAAGTGGTACGGCAGGTGCTTCTACCAACTTTGCAGTTAGCAACGACTTAGGCACAGATTCTACTTATTACGGTGAATTTGGCATGAATTCATCTGTGTATTCAAGCGGAACACCTGCTGATTTTTTTAGTATTAATAACGGTGTTTACTTTTCAGGCCATGATGGGGATATGACTTTAGGGTCAGGCAATGGCTATAAGACTTATTTAGCATGGGGAACAACAGGTCAATCTGCCCACGTTATTAATGCTACAGGAGCTATTGGCTTAAACACTAATATCACAGGCACTACAAACTTTGGTACAAGCGGTCAAGTATTAACTTCTGCTGGTAGTGGAGCAACCCCTACTTGGACTACGCCAACCACAGGTAGTGTTACATCCGTATCAGCCACAGTACCATCCTTTTTAAGTGTTACAGGCAGTCCAATTACTTCTAGCGGTACATTAGCATTAAGTTATTCAGGAACAGCTTTACCAGTTTTAAATGGCGGTACAGGAGTAACTACTTCTACTGGTACAGGTGCTGTAGTGCTAGGAACAAGACCAACATTATCTGTAACTGGTGCTGGATTAACCTTACAAGACGCTACCGATACTACTAAAACTGCTAACTTTGTATTAAGCGGTTTAACTACTGGAACTAACTACACTTATGCTTTACCAGTAGTATCAGGTTCTACATTAGCAGTATTAGGTTTATCTCAAACTTTTACTGGAACACAAACTTTTGGAACTTTAACTTCAACTGGTTCAACTACATTAGCTAGTACCGCTGGATCAAGTGTATTTATAGCTACTTCACAAACAACAGGAACATTTAGTATTGGTGGAACGGCTGGAGTTGCCACTATGAACATTGGCCGTTCTTTAGTAAGTCAAACATTAAATCTTCATACTGGTGTGACGGCTTCAGGGTCTACAAAAACATTAAATCTTGGAACTAATGGTGATGTAGGTTCAACTACCAATATTACTATTGGTTCTACAACTGGCACTTCAACAACAACATTTAATGGTATTACTAAAAATCAAACTTATTTAGTAGCAAATCTTCCGTCTGCTTCTACAAGCGGTGTTGGTGCAAGTGCATTTGTAACTGATGCTTTAGCACCTGCATTTGGGGCAACTGTAGTAACAGGGGGTGCAATAGCTGTGCCTGTATATAGCGATGGAACTAATTGGAAAGTAGGATAAAAATGGCTTTAAAACTTAACCCAGCAATCTACGCAGTATTAAAGATTTTAAGTGCCTATGAAGGTGCGATAGACGCATAATGTTTCAAACTGCGTTTCAAGCCAATGCGTTTCAAAATAACGCATTTCAGATTGACATTACGCCTATTCGTGTTGGTGGTGATGACGGTGGTTGGACAAAAGAAGAATATAAACGCTACAAACTTTTACAGAAAAAGTTAAAAAAAGCTGAAGAAGCCAAGATTGAAGCCGTCAAAACAGACGCAAATCAACGCAAGCAAACTGTCCGTGATCTTGTCGATCCACAGCCAGTAGTTGCAAAAGTTAAGCAAAATGAAGTAGAATCAAAGCCAAAGGTTAGTGTTGATATACCGTCAATAGATTTAACCAAATATGACAAAGACATCGCTAACCTTGAACGCAAGATTCAAGACCTGTATAAAGCTAATGCCCTACGGCAAGCCCAAGTCGCTATTGAAGCGGAATTGGCAGTCCTAGAAGCAAAACGCCTAGCAGAATTAGACGATGAGGAAGCCATATTACTACTACTGTAAGTGCAGACGCACAATATAAATTAGCATACGAACACCTACACGCTGGCCGCTACGAAGCTGGCTTTAGGGGATTTGAATATCGTTGGCATCCTGACATTGTTGCCAAACAAGCCGTTCCCTACGCACCTGCATTAAAGATGCCTGTATGGAGAGGTGAACCCTTATTAGGGAAAACCATTACTGTGCAAATGGAGCAAGGATTTGGGGACATTCTCATGTTTGCTCGATTCCTACCAGCTTTAAAGGCTCTAGGAGCGAAGCAGGTCGTTGTATTGCAAGAAGGTACACTTCACCACCTTTTAGGGCAAATACACGCTGTAGATGTGTTTAGCAACGGTTTAGAGGGGGTTGCCAATGAATCCGACTATTGGATTGGTTCTATGTCCCTGCCGTACTATATTTCTTTGTCCCATCCTATCGTAAAAGCCATGTTTCCTGTAACACGCAAGAAAATTGTGGGTTCAGAAGGCTATTTACACGCTATTCCTAGCAATATTCCACCCAAGATTGGGGTAAATTGGGAAGCATCCAAGCAAACCCTGTATTACATCAAGTCTATTGCCCATGAACACATGGCTGAATTGGTCGGGGATGACGCATATTCGCTAAATCCTAACTCTGATGGCTTATTTCACCCACTTCCCAACGATGGTTGGAAGAAAAACTGGGTACAAACAGCTAGTCACATGAAGGCAATGAAGGGAATTGTGACTGTAGACACAGGAACTGCTCATTTAGCAGGTGCTTTGGGCGTGAAATGCGTAGTTTTGCTACCTAAAGAAGAATTTGTTTGCTGGCGGTGGAAAAATGCCCGTTGGTACGACAGTATTTGTCTGCTTAGACCAAGTGAATATGACCAATTACCTGAAATCATAAGGAGAATGTAATGCTCTGCCCGAAATGCGGATATTCCGAAGGAAACCACATAAAAACCAAGAAAACTGATGAAGAATTCTTTTTAGAATGGTGGACACCGACTATTGGTGAGGAAGCCGCCAAAGCGTCTTGGCAAGACAAGGTTGCTATGAAGTCTAGGGTAGCCCCAATGGTTATTCCTGACATTGAAGGGCATATATCTATGGCTGATGGCACTTGGGTATCTTCCCGTTCCAAACATAGGGAAAACCTTAAGCGTAATGGGTGCGTTGAATTGGGTAATGATGTGCCAACTCAACAAAAAGTGCATGAATTTTCAAGAAAAGAGCAACAAGAACGCAAGCGGCAGATTGCTGAGATTGCATATTCCAAACTTAACTACAGATAGGATTAATCATGGCAGAAGAATTAGACCGCAGAGAATTGCTAGAAGCCGCATTAGAACAAGCCGAAGAAGGCACTTTAGAACCCCCTGTTGAAAAGGAGATTGAAGTAAATGACGATCCAATCCAAGCCGAAGAAGAAGCCAGCATTGAAGAAAGCAACGACCGTGACGAAAAAGGTCGTTTCAAAAGCAATGCCAAAGAAACCAGTAGCCAAGACGATACCAATCAAGAACCTGAACTGGCTAATGAAGCTAGTGATGCTGATGAAGAAACAGAAATAAAACGCCCTACTACTTGGAAAAAAGAGTATAGAGATGTATGGGACAAGATGCAGGAAGGCAAGCCGTTAGATAAGGCTGAGTTTGTTAAGTTTGCTGAATACGCTAACCAGCGTGAAGCAGAATACAAAAAAGGCGTATCTACCTACAAAGCGGAAGCTGACAATGCACGGCAATTAACCGATG